>WNGK01006836.1_pt1 | contig 13704 bp, 14 predicted proteins | sample 5400601 | NCBI WGS metagenome assembly WNGK01 (sample SAMN13153376, study PRJNA577476) | soil metagenome | isolation source: 60 cm soil or saprolite under Garry oak tree replicate 1 | place: USA:California | collected 2016-06-15 | reverse complement strand
CCGGCGATAGCACGGCCGGGCGGCTATCCGGGCGCCGATGATGAGCCGTCGCCAGCGCCGGCGGGAGTGTTCGCGGCGGCCAGCCGCTCCAGGCGCTCGCCTGTTCCCTGACGCCGGGCCTGCCACATCCCGTACTTCGCGAATAGCCCGTTCGACACCAGCAACAGGGTTTTGCGGGGCGGCGCGACGAAGCCCCTGGACGTGTGCGGCGCATACACTGCTGCCCCGTCCGCGGTGACTTCCAGCCAGCCGGTGAACGTCCGGGTGCTCAGCCCGACCAGCTGCGGCCGGTAGGCGTGGGCGAGCAGGCCGGCGCGGCGGCCGCCAGGTGGCAGCAGCCCAGCGGGCACTACCAGCCGCAAGCCTGCCTCGTCATGCCCGGCGATCTGCACCGGCACCATGACGGGATAGCCGTCGGCGCCTCGGTAGGCCAGCACGCGATGCGCAAGCATCGCGATCCGCCCGGCGGCCGTCGCCACATCGACGCGCGGGCCGGTCCCGTTCTTCGGCGGCGACTGCGGGTCAGCAGGGCCGGGCCAGCCTGCTCCGGTCACCTGCATGTCCCGCGCGGCGCTCGGGTCAGGCCAGGCAGCGACACGCCAGACGGCGATGTCCACGAAGACCCGCTCGTAGTAGTACTCGTGCAACAGCCGGTCCCAGACCGGGCCCTGCCTGACCTTGCCGAGGTAACGCTCCGCCTGCGGGGCCAGCGCCTCCAGCCGTTCTCGTGACGGCCTGATATCCACCGAGGCCCGGCCCTGAGCCAGCGCAAACCCCGGGCTTGCCGAAAACCCGTGATCACGTGCGTGGTAGGCCAGCGCGACATGCGGGTCACGGATGATCCGCTCAAGCTTCTTGTCGAATCCCAGGGAGGTGGTGAAGCCGACGACACCAGCATCGCGCCGTCCGATGCCGCACGGCGCCACCGCCGTGACGACCGCCCCTCCCGCAGGCGTGAGATAGGCGGCAGCTGCGGTGATGTCACCCCGGATCACGTCGTCGACCGCATCCGGCCAGCAGACAGGATCGCACATCACGCCCCCCATCTCCCCGGCTGATCAGCTTGCCTGACGCGGCTCCGCCGAGCGATGCTGCCACCCTATGCGAAGGGAAACTCCCGCTCTTCAGATCGACCCGGGTGGCCCGTGTGCCGGTTCCGGCTGGCACGCAGGCGCGGATGCGCCGGGTGAGTTCGGGCGCCATAGCCATGCGATTCTAGCCCCGAATCCAGTCACCAGCCGATACAGCAACCACCGCTGGCCACCAGACCGCTCACGAAGACTGAAGCACAGGGGCCAACCTGGCCTTCCGGGAGTCCATCGCCACCCAGGGGCAAGCGTTTCCCAATGAATGCTTTAGACCGGGCAGCGGCTTTGCCGATGCTTGATTTAGAGAGCGCATCGCTTGCCGTGGCAGCAGCCGGCCGGGTAGAGAGTCTGGCGGCCGCTGCCGGGGCCGGGCGGGCGCGGGCCGAGCAGCTGGCCGAGGAGGCGGCCGACAGCGGGGTCATGCACCTGGGCAACCTAGTGAATCGCCTTGCCTCCTGATGTTGTTTGGAAGCGGAAATCGACGACGTCGCCGTCGCGCATCACGTACTCCTTGCCCTCGATCCTGGCCTTGCCCGCGGCCCGGGCGGCGGGCACCGACCCGGCCGACATCAGGTCATCGAAGGAGACGATCTCCGCCTTGATGAACCCGCGCTGAAAATCGCTGTACGTGGACAGCCCGAGCGCCGCGAAACCGGCCCTGGCCAGCTGGTCCAGCCCGGGCTCCCCCAGGCCGAGCTCGGCGAGCAGCGCGGCCGCCTCGTCCGGCGGCAGGTCCGCGAGCTCTGCCTCGTCCTTGGCGTCCAGGAACACCGACTCGGCGGGAGCGACTAGCTTGGCCAGCCGGTCGCGCATTGCGCCGTCAGCCAGCTCAGTGTCGCCAAGGAACTCAGCGTCGACGTTGAACGCGTAGAGGAACGGCTTGGCGGTCAGCAGGGACAGCTCGCGCAGATGCGCGAGCTCGATGCCGGCCTCCGCGGCACCGGCGAACAGCGTGGACCCGTGATCGAGAATCTGCTCCGCCCTGGCCGCGGCATCGGCGACGGCGCTCCTTTCCGGATCCTTGGCGAATTTCGATTCCTTGGCGAGTCGCGGCACGGCCTTCTCCAGGGTCTGGAGGTCGGCCAGGATCAGCTCGGTGGCGATCGTCTCGATGTCGCGCTCCGGCGATACGTCGCCGTCGACGTGGCTCACGTCGGGGTCGGTAAAGACCCGCACGACCTGGCAGATGGCGTCGGTCTCGCGGATGTGGGCGAGGAACTGGTTGCCGAGGCCCTGGCCCTGCGACGCGCCCCGGACCAGTCCGGCGATGTCGACGAACCGCACGGTGGCCGGCACCAGCCTGGCCGAGTCGTACAGCCCGCCCAGCGCGGCCAGGCGCGGATCAGGGATACCGACGACGCCGACGTTGGGCTCGATCGTCGCGAACGGGTAGTTGGACGCCAGCGCGCTGGCCCGGGTCAGGGCGTTGAACAGGGTGGACTTGCCCACGTTGGGCAGGCCGACGATTCCGATCTCAAGGCTCACCGGTCGAGTCTAGGCGCCCGAGCGGGGTCGCCTGCCCGCGTGTCGAAGGCACCGACTGTCGTAGCTGGCTGGAAACATGGCCGGATATGAACGTGATCTTGCTGCTGATCGGTCTCGCCGTCGGCGCGCTGCTCGGCGCGGTGATCGGATTCCTCTACGCCCGGGCCCGCCTGGCCGGCGCCATCACGGACCTCACCGCCCAGGCTCGCGCGGCTGACGAGCGTGCCCGCGCGGCCCGCGACCAGGCGGCGCTGATCGACGGCTACCTGGCCGAGCGGTTCCAGGCCCTGTCGGCGCAAGCCCTCGATGCCAGCCAGCAGCGGCTGATCGAGGTAAGCGAGATCAGGATGCGCGCGGCGAACCTCAGCGCGGCCGGCGAGCTTGACTCCCGCCGGAACGCCGTCGAGCAGCTGGTCGAGCCCCTGCGGCAGACGCTGGCCAGGGTCGAGGCGCAGCTCCGCGAGACCGAGGCGGCCAGGCTGAGCTCGCACGCCGCGCTGACCGAGCAGGTGAAGTTCGCGATGCAGACCTCGGAGCAGCTGCGCACTCAGACCCAGGCGCTGGTCACCGCGCTGCGCCGGCCCGAGGCACGGGGCCGCTGGGGCGAGATGCAGCTTCGCCGGGTGGTCGAGCTAGCCGGGATGAGCGCCCGCTGTGACTTCGACGAGCAGGTCACGGTCACCGACGGCGACGGCGGGTCGGCGCGCCCCGACATGGTCATCAGGCTCGCGGGCGGCAAGAACATCGTCGTGGACTCGAAGGTGTCGCTGGCCGCGTACCTGGAGGCCGCGGAGACCAGCGACGACGACGTGCGGGAGGCCAGGCTCGGCGCGCACGGCCGGCACGTGAAGGACCATGTCGACCGGCTGGCGGCCAAGTCGTACTGGTCGGCGCTCAGCCCGGCGCCAGAGTTCGTCGTGCTCTTCATTCCCGGCGAGGCCTTCCTGGCCCCGGCCCTGGAGCGCGAACCCGCCCTGCTGGAGTACGCGATCACCCGCCGGGTCCACATCGCCACGCCAACGACCCTGGTCACCATGCTGCGGACCGCGCAGTACGCCTGGCAGCAGGAGGCGCTGTCGGAGAACGCGCGGGCCGTCTTCGACCTCGGCCGGGAACTGTACGAGCGGCTGACCGGACTCGGCGGTCACGTCGAACTCGTCGGCAAGTCCCTGGCCACCGCCGTCACCGCGTATAACCGGGCGGTCGGCGCGCTGGAGAGCAGGGTCCTGGTCACGGCCCGCAAGCTGAATGAGCTCGGCGTGACCGACGCGACGCTGACCGGGCCCGGCCCGGTAGAGGCCTCGCCGCGGACCCTCTCTGCGCCGGAACTCGTAACCGAGACGTCGCCGGCGCTCACCGCGGTCGTCAAGCGGATGCCCGACAGCGCGATGGCCGAGCCGAGGCAGGAAAACGGAGCCCGCGAGTCCGTCCCGGTCCGCCCGGGCGGATCGGCCACGATGGGAGCCGCGAGTTGACCAGCCGGAGGAACCTGCCGGAGTTCGCCTGGCCAGACCTGTGGCCGCCGATGGGAGCCCGGGCCGCTGCCGTCGCCATGTTCTTCGTGTTCATGCTCACCGACCTGACCGCGGGATGGCTGCATGTGGTCGCGCTGACCGGATTCGGCTTCGCGGCGGGCAGCGCGGCGGCAGCGGGCCGCACCCGGCGGCACGAGTTGCTCCTCGTCGCCACCACGCCGCCGCTGATCTTCCTGGCCGCGGTGACCAGCGCCGAGCTGATCACGCTGCACCTGAGTCACGTGACCGCGTCGGCCGCACTGGTGCTGGCGAACATTTTCCTGACCCTGAGCACGGCCGCGCCGTGGATGTTCGGCGGGCTCGCGGGAGCCCTGCTGATCGCGACCGTCCGCGGGCTGCCGCAGTGCGTTCGCGAGCTGCGGGCCGAGCTCTCGGGCACGGTCCAGCCCGGCGAGTGACGGGAACGGCGCGCCGGGGCGCCGCTGGCGTGCGCTAGCGCCTGGGCGTGCGAAGCTCGCGGGGCAGCGCGAAGGACATGTGCTCCTCCACCGCCTCGACCTCTTCGACCGCGGTGAACCCGGCCCGCGCCAGCTGCTCGAGCACCTGGTCGACTAGTTCCTCGGGAACCGAGGCGCCGCTCGTGACCCCGATCGTGGACGCAGACTCCAGCCAGGCCGGATCGATGGCCGCGCAGTCGTCGACCAGGTGAGCGGCGGGGGCGCCCGAGTCGAGGGCCACCTCGACCAGACGGACTGAGTTGGACGAGTTCGTCGAGCCCACAACGATCACGACGTCGGATTCCTTGGCGATCTGCTTCACCGCCAACTGCCGGTTCTGCGTCGCGTAGCAGATGTCGTCACTCGGCGGGTCCATCAGCAGCGGGAGCCGATCCCGCAGCGCCGCGACCGTTTGGGTGGTCTCGTCGACCGACAGCGTGGTCTGCGACAGCCAGACCACCTTGGCCGGGTCACGCACCTCGATACTGGCGGCATCCTCCGGGCCGTCGACCAGCCGGACGTTCTCCGGCGCCTCGCCGGTCGTGCCGATGACCTCCTCGTGACCTTCGTGACCGATCAGCAGGATGTCATAGTCCTGGGCGGCGAACCGGCGCGCCTCGTTGTGCACCTTGGTGACCAGGGGGCACGTCGCGTCGATGGTCCGCAGGCTGCGATCCTTCGCTGCCTCGTGGACCCCAGGAGCGACGCCGTGCGCGGAGAAGACGACGACGGATCCTTCGGGGACCTCCTCGGTCTCCTCCACGAAGATCGCGCCGCGCTGCTCGAGGGTCCGCACCACGTGCGTGTTGTGCACGATCTGCTTGCGCACGTAGACGGGCGCGCCGAACTGCTCGAGCGCACGCTCGACGGTCTGGACCGCCCGGTCGACACCCGCACAGTAGCCGCGCGGTTTCGCAAGCAGGACGCGCCTGGTCGGTTCGGACATGACATCCATGGTAGGCGAACTTCGCCGGCACCCGCGGCGCGGGCGCCGGCCGCAGGCGGCACGCCGTCCAGGGAACTCCCGTCCGCAGCACTTATGCGGGACGATGTCGGGTGAAGGTCCAGGTGCCGAGGAGGTTGCCGCGGGCGCGACCTGCACGGCCGGGCCCTGGGTGAGGAGGCGACGATGGTGCGATTGCCGAATGCTGCCGGGCAGGTCAGGAGTGCTCCAGTCAAGGCTCTACGGGGATTTTTCGCCGGAATCGGGCAGCTGCTGCTCGCCGCGGATCGCTTCCGCGCCGACGAAGCCGAGCGCGATCGGTCCGGCGACGGGCAGCACGACGCGTTCACGACCATGGATCGCCAGCCGGCCGGCCACGACCAGGCACCCGGACCGGACTCGGCGCCCGGACGAGACGCTGCGCCCGGACGGGTTGCGCCCCGAACCGGGGAGAAGGGCTCCGGCGACGGCCATCCCGCGGAGCAGCGCCGGTTCCGGTCCTTGGATTCGACGGGCAACGTCAGGGTCCTCACCTCGGCTGAAATCGCCGGGGCAGCACCCGAGACCGCCGGGGCAGCACCCGAGACCGCCGGCGCAGCAGCCCAGACCGCCGGCGCAGCACCCCAGACCGCCGACGCAGCACCCCAGACCGCCGACGCAGCACCCGAGGCCGAGGCGCCGACGGGAGCCGACGGGCCGTCGCCAGGCGCTGGCGCGGCGAAGCCGGCAGCGATGCCCGCCGTTCCCGCCGCGCGAACTGCGCCGCGGGTCCCGACTGCGCAGGTACCCGCCGCCGTGCAGGCACCGACCGCACGGCGGGCATCTGCCGGAGCGCGGGCACCGGCCGCCGAGACGGCGTCACCCGCCCCGGCCAGCCTGCCTGTTCCTGGCTATGACGGCCTCTCGCTGCCGTCCCTCAGGTCGCGACTTCGGGTCCTGGACGCCGCTCAGCTTCGGGTGCTCGTGCGCTACGAGAAGTCGAATGCGCGGCGGGAGGCCGTCGTGACGATGTTCGAACGACGAATCGCCAAGCTCGAAGCAGCCGGGCCCGATGCCTCTTGAGACCAGCGCCGACGCGCCGATCCCGGTCCGCACCGTGCTGCGGCTGGTCGGCGAGTGGATCGGCAGGCTTGGCCGGGTCTGGGTCGAGGGCCAGATCGCCGAGCTGACCAAACGCGGCAGCACGGTCTACCTGACTCTGCGCGACCCGATCGCGACCGTGTCGGTGCGGGTGATCTGCCCGCGTCAGGTGTTCGACGCCGCGGAGCCGGCGCCGGCCGAGGGCGCCCGGGTCGTCGTGTGGGCGAAGCCGGATTTCAGCATGACCAGAGGGTCGTTCTCGCTGAGCGCCGTTGAGCTGCGCGCGGTGGGGATCGGCGAGCTTCTCGCCCGGCTGGAACGACTCAAGCGCGAGCTCGCCGCAGAAGGGCTGTTTGCCGCCGAGCGCAAACGGCGGCCGCCCTTCCTGCCCGGCCTGGTCGGACTGATCTGCGGCCGGGACTCGGCGGCCGAACGCGACGTGCTCGAGAACGCGGCGCGCCGGTGGCCGTCAGTGCGCTTCAGGGTCGAGCAGGTGGCCGTGCAGGGGCCGTACGCCGTGACAGAAGTCACCGACGCCTTGCGAACACTCGACGCCGACACTGCGGTCGACGTGATCATCATCGCCCGTGGCGGCGGATCGATCGAGGACCTGCTCCCGTTCTCGGACGAGACCCTGGTCCGCGCCGTTGCGTCGTGCCGGACCCCCGTGGTCAGCGCGATCGGCCATGAGCAGGACGTCCCGCTGCTTGATCTGGTCGCCGACGTCCGGGCGTCCACGCCGACCGACGCCGCGCGCCGAGTGGTGCCCGACATCAGCGAGCAGATCGCCATCGTCGCCGAGCTGAGGGCGCGAGCACGCCGACAGCTTGCCGGGCGGCTCGACCGGGAAGCGGCCTGGCTGGCTGGCATCAGGTCCAGGCCAGCGCTGGCCAGCCCCGCCGCCGAGATAGACCGGCGCGAGGAGCAGGTGCTCGCTCTCGCTGAGCGCGCACGGCGGTGCCTGGCCGCGGGGCTGGATCGGGCCGGCGCTGACCTGGCCCATACCAGGGCGCAACTCATCGCGTTGTCTCCCGCGGCCACTCTTCACCGCGGCTACGCCATTGTGCAGCGTGCCGACGCAACCGTGGTGCGCTCGGCCCGGGACGTCGCCCCAGCCGAACCGCTGCTGATTCGGCTCGCCACCGACCAGGTCAATGTAACAGTGAGTGACTGAGCTGGCCCTGTTTGCACCTCCCATCGCGACGCTCGTTGTGACTTACTCTGCGTGGCGTTTCCTCGCGCGAGCGGGACGCGAAAACTAAACTGTCGCCCAGAGCAACTGCGATCAACAGGTGGCGCGGGCCGGGAGCCGAGACTCCTGCCCAGGAAAACCCTGGTCGGAGGGGGGATGCGCCGGCGCAATGCCGGGCGCTCCGTGAATCGCGTGCAGCTGTCAATGACGACGACGCCAATTCTGGGAGGGCATGTCGTGCCGGTACAGCCAACCTCCGCCGAGATCGGCGAATCGGCTGTGGAAGGCCAGTCCACGACGATGGGCGATGCTCAGCAAGCCAGCGCTGAGTCGCCCAGGACGGAGCCAGGCGGTACCGAGAAAACCAGCACCGAGATATCGAGCGCCGGCAGCGGCGCGCCGGCGGACTCCAGCTCGGCAACGGAGCAACGGGAGGACCTTCCTGCGTATGTCGATGCGGCCGCGTCCCCCGCCGACGCGGACGCGTCCCCCGCCGACGCGGACGCGTCCCCCGCCGATCAGCCAGCGACTCCCGCCGATGCGGACAAGTCCACCGCGGATCAGCCAGCGACCCCCACCGACCCACCGCCCGCCGACGCGAACGTGGCAGCGGCCGCCGTGGCGGCACCCCGCGTACCCGGCGGCGCATCTGATCAGGCCACGACGCCCGCCAGGACGCCGTGGCGAGCACCAGGCCTCGACGGAGTGCGGGCCTTGGCGGTCCTCGCCGTGCTGGCGTTCCACGAGGGCCTGCCCTGGATCCCGGGCGGCTTCCTCGGAGTCGACGTCTTCTTCGTGCTCAGCGGTTACCTGATCACCGACCTGCTGGCGACCAGGTTCGGCCGAGAAGGCAACATCGGGCTCCCCGGCTTTTACCAGCGCCGGGCGCGCCGGCTGCTCCCTGCCCTGGCCCTCATGCTGCTGACCGTCACGGCCGCGGTGAGCGTGCTGCAACCTGGTCAGCGAGCCGGGCTGCGTCCCGCCCTGCTCGGCGCGGTCAGCTACACGAGCAACTGGTGGCAAGCGTTCGCGCACGTGTCCTATTTCTCGCGGTACGGGCCGCCGCCCGCATTCGAGCATCTGTGGTCACTGGCCGTCGAGGAGCAGTTCTACCTCATCTGGCCGCTGCTCCTGGTCGTGATCCTGGTCATCGTGCGCCGCCCGGTCGCCCGCGCGGCGTTCGCCTGGTCCGGGGCGCTGGCATCGGCGCTCGCGATGGCGTTCATCTACCGGCCGGGATCGGACCCTTCCCTCGTCTACTACGGCACGGACACGCATGCCAGCGCGCTGATGATCGGCGCGGCGCTCGCACTGACCTGGCCGCTCGCGAAGATCGCCGCGAGCAGTGGCCGGGTGCGGCTGAGCCTGGATGTCGCCGGCACGGCCGGCCTGGCCATCCTGGCCTGGGCCGCCTGGCATCTGTCTGGTGCCAGCCCGGTGGTCTATCCGTACGGCCTGGTGCTCGCCGCGCTCGCATCGGGCGCCGTGATCCTGGCGGCGGCGGCTCCTGGCCGGGTCGGCGCGATGCTGTCCTCGAAGCCGCTGCGCTGGCTGGGCATCCGGTCCTACGGCATCTACCTGTGGCACTGGCCCGTGATCGCGATCACGACCGGCATCGCCCCGCGCGCGGCCACGTCGGCGCCCGCTCACCTGATCGACGCCGCTCTGCCGATCGGCCTGGCGGCGGCCTCCTGGCGCTGGCTGGAAGAGCCCATTCTGCGGAACGGCCTGCGCGCCGAACTCGCGCAGCGAGGCAGGCTCGTACTGCTCGCACTCAGCGCAGTCCGGCGGAATCCGTCAGCCGGCGCGCCGCTGGTGACCGCGGTAGCGCTGGTCGCCATGATCGCCGTGGCCGGCTATGGCCTCCTGACCCCCCAGACCGGGCCCACCCTGCAGGCCCAGATCGCCCGCGGCGCGCGGGTCAGCGCCACGACGCTGCCGCCCGCGCAGCCCGCCGGCCAGCCCGACCCGTGGTGGATGGTGCCCGGACGACTGCCCTTCCGGATTGCCGTGCACGCCAAGCCGTCCAGGCCAGCCAGGCCGCCTCGAGTGCTGGGCAGCAAAGTGATGGCGATCGGCGACTCCGTCATGCTGGCCTCGGCGCCGGAGCTGGCCCAGGCGCTTCCCGGCATCTACATCAACGCGAAGGTCAGCCGGCCGATGATCGCCGGCATCTCGATCGTCGACCAGCTCGCCAGGGCCGGCCAGCTCCGGCGCGTCGTGATCGTCGGCCTGGGCACCAACGGCCCGGTCACCGCCGAACAGGTCAGCCAGCTCAGGAACGCCGTCGGTGACCGGTGGCTGGTGCTGGTCAATACGTTCGTGCCGCGATCCTGGGAGCGTGAGGTCAACTCGACCCTGGCCAGCGCCGCGAGCCGCTACCCGAACGTGCTGCTCGTCAACTGGCACGCCGCGATCGAGCATCATCAGGGCCTGCTGTGGAGCGACGATATCCATCCGCAGCCGATCGGCGGGAAGCTGTATGCGAAGGCCGTCCGGTCGGTCGTGCGGCGAGCGCTGGACCGCCGGCCCCGGCTGATGCGGTCGGCGCTGCGACACGTTCCGCTGAGCGGCTTCCTTCTGCACGCCAGTTACGCGACGCTGTATTAATGCCGAAGGACAGTGCCGCCGAGCGCCCGGGCTACGAGCAGGCTCGTGACCAGCTGGCCGACCTCGTCAAGCGGCTCGAGGCAGGCGGCCTGACCCTGGAGCAGTCACTCGAGCTGTGGGAGCGCGGCGAGCAGCTGGCCGCGATCTGCGAGGAATGGCTGGAAGGCGCACGGGCCAGGCTGGCTGCCGCGATCAGCCCGCCGCCTGCTGGGCACGCGGATGGCGAAGACGACTCGGCAAGGCCGTTCTGACCGGTCGGCCCGCCCGGCGGGCCCAGCCGGGACCGAGCCTGCGCGGCCCGCGCCCGCTACGTAGGATGCGATCGTGGCCGGCCGCCTGCCGAGGGTTACCGGCTGCGATCCGAGCAGGGCGCAGCCACGCTGGCAGCGATGACCGCTACTTCCCCGGGAGACGAAGCGATGGCTAACGACATTCCGCCGATAACACCGGGCACAGAGCCGAGCGCTCCGGACCGCAACCTGGCCCTGGAGCTGGCCAGGGTCACCGAGGCCGCCGCGCTCGCCGCGGCCCGGTGGGTCGGCCGGGGGGACAAGAACGGCGCCGACGGCGCAGCCGTGAGCGCGATGCGGCAGCTGATCAGCACGGTGTCGATGAACGGCGTGGTCGTGATCGGCGAGGGCGAGAAGGACCGCGCCCCGATGCTGTTCAACGGGGAGCAGGTCGGTGACGGGACGGGCCCGGATTGCGACGTCGCGGTCGACCCGATCGATGGCACCAGGCTGACGGCGAACGGCATGCCGAACGCGGTCTCGGTGATCGCCGTCAGCGCACGGGGGTCGATGTACGACCCCACCGCCGTCTTCTACATGTCCAAGCTGGTAGCCGGCCCAGAGGCAGCGGATGTCGTGGACATCGACGCGCCCCCGGCCGCCAACATCGCCGCGGTGGCCAGGTCCAAGCGGTGCGCTCCGCACGACGTGACCGTGGTCATCCTGGACCGGCCCCGGCACGCCGAGCTCGTCTCGCAAGTGCGCGACGCGGGAGCTCGGATCAAGCTGATCACCGACGGCGACGTGGCCGGGGCGATCCTGGCGGCCCGGGACGGGACCGGCGTCGATCTGCTGCTCGGCATCGGCGGCACGCCGGAAGGCATCATCGCGGCCTGCGCGATCAAGTGCATCGGCGGGGTCATCCTCGGCAAGCTCGCGCCGCGGGACGACGAGGAGCGCGACCGGGCCATCGCTGCGGGGCATGACCTTGACCGCGTGCTCACCACCGAGGACCTGGTCTCCTCCGACGACGCGTTCTTTGCCGCCACCGGGATCACGGACGGCGAGCTGATCCAGGGGGTTCGCTATAAGTCAGGCGGGGCGACCACTCACTCGCTCGTCATGCGGGCCAGGTCGGGAACGATCCGCAATATCTACAGCGAGCACGCGCTATGGAAGGTTTCCCGGTACTCTGTCGTCCCCTACTGAGTGCCCGTACCGGCCGAGGGCGCCGGACCGTAATGTCCGGCGCAGCCCGGAACGCCATCGTGACCGGCGGACGGTGACCGCCTTCACCGCGCCGCCGAGCGTGAGCGTGCGGACCTCGATCACCGCGCTGCCGGGAGCGGCCGCCGCGGCGGCCATGGTTCGGCCGCGCGCGCTCCTGGTGCCCAGGACCGATCTTCCCGCCATCTCGACTGCGACGCCTGCGGGCACGATGATCCTGACCTGGCCGGCGACGGCAGTGGCGTAGATCGTCACCCGCTGGCTCTGCAGCATCGCATCGCGCAGGTCCAGCACGACGTTGCCGAAGAGGGCCGTGACCGACAGCACCTCCGGCACCACCCACCGGCCATCGCGATGTTCCCTGGCAAAGGCCGCCAGCACGGAGCGCCGGGGGTAGAGCTTGATCGGCTGTCCGGACGGCAACGTCAGGTCGGCGGTCAGCCGGGTCAGCTCGCCGAGCGTCCTGGCCGCCAGAGCCCGTTCCGAGCGCTCGGCATGCTCGGACAGGGTGAGCCTGCCGTCCCCCGCGGCCTCGCTGAGCAGGCCGATGACCAGCTCGCGGTCGGCGTCCGACGCGCGCAGCTCATGGGGTCCTGGCCGCGAGCTCACATCCCGACGATACCGGACCGCTATCCCGCTGGCCGGCTACGAAGAGGGTCAGTCCGAGTAGCGCTCAATGGCAGCGTTCCGCACCGGGCAGCTGCCCTCGGCCCCGCGGCACACGCCGACGTCGCACAGCCGGCAGATCCACCGGGTCGCACCGGGTCCCCGCATCATGCCGACGAGAACCTTCCCGGCCAGAAGCTCGAAGGTCTGACGCTCGGCGTCGGACAGGACCGCGAGCGAGCGCTCTAGCACTTCCGCCCGGGCCAGGGTCACCCGGGCGGCGGCCAGCCTGCCTGCCTCGGTCAGGACGACCGACGTGGTGCGGCCGTCCGCGCCACGCGTACGCCGCACGTAGCCGGATTCCTCCAGCCGGTCGACCAGCCGCACGGTGCCCGACGACGTCAGCCCGAGTACCTGCCCGAGCCGGTCCACCGACGGCCGGTCGAGAAAGTGGAGCAGCGCGGAGAGGGCGGCGGCCGCGGACTCAGACCGGCCCGCCGCTTCGGCGATCGCGTCGGCGGCCTGGTCCGCGACGACCAGCGACAGTGCCCCGAAGACATTGCCGGCCCGGTCCAGAGCGGCAGCCCGGTCCAGGCCGGGCGGCGCATCCGCGCCCGCGGTGCCGACTGGATCAGGCAAGCTCGTAATCGAAGGTGAAGGTACCGCCCGATGTCCCGGTGGTGACCGCCGCACCAGTGCCGCGCAGGCCCCGCAGGTCACCCGTCGCCGAGCCGTCGACTACCTGCCACAGTGTCCGCGCCTGGCCGTCCTCGAAGCTGCCGTCGGCGCGGACTACGAAGCTGCCCGACCGGCCGGCCAGCTCTCCGACCGTCCGCTGGAATCCGGTGAACGACGCGGTGCCGTCCTGGCCGTAGCACATCACCGCCTCCCAGCCGCCCTCGCCCTTCAGGTCGCCGTCGAAGCCGAACGTCACGTGCGCCTTGGTCAGCTTGCCGCCGCCGTCCAGTTCCTCGTAGGTGTTCTCGTCCCAGCCCGCGACCGTGAACGTGCCTGTCGCATGTGACGTCATGCTGCCTCCTGCGGTGCAAGCCGGGCATCGCTTGCCGCCGCTAGCGGACCCGGTTCGCTAGATTGATGTGTGAGTCACACACTAATCTAGCAGCCACCCGGAACCTTGCCTCAGCCGGGCGGGCGGCACGCCGGGCGTCAGCCGGGCGGGCGGCACGCCGGGCGTCAGCCGGGCCAGTGGCACGCCGGGCGGCACGCCGGGCCAGCGGCACGCCGGGCGGCACGCCGGGCCGGGCCGGCGG
>WNGK01005728.1_pt1 | contig 13706 bp, 12 predicted proteins | sample 5400601 | NCBI WGS metagenome assembly WNGK01 (sample SAMN13153376, study PRJNA577476) | soil metagenome | isolation source: 60 cm soil or saprolite under Garry oak tree replicate 1 | place: USA:California | collected 2016-06-15 | reverse complement strand
GGCCGCTACGCCAGCCCGGGCGAGGTGCACGCCGCGGCCGGCCGGCTGGCCCGCGGGGTCCTGGCGCTGCTCGATGCGCACGCGTCCGCGTTCGCCGCGCTGCTCTCGCCGCAGGCGGCCAGGTGCCTGCACGACGGCACCCTGCGCCGCTACATCGAACAGGCCCTCGGTGACCCCGCCTCCGGCCCGGCCCGGCCGGACTGACCGGGCGTGCCCGGCGGCGCGGGCGGAAAGGACCCGTCAACGGGCCTGCCGTGACAAGCCCGCGCTAGATGCGCCCGCACGTTGCAACCGGGCGCGCACCCCGCGGCATGACCGGACGCGGTGAAGTCCGGGCATGCCGGTCAGCGGCGGCGGCCGTGAAATGGCCTGCAGCAAGCTGAGCACAACGAGGCGAAGAACGGCGTAGTGGGTCGCGGCGAGCCTCTAGATCGGCTGCGTGAGGTTCACGGCATTGCCGTCCGGGTCGTTGATCTGCGCAACTCGGCGGTCACCGTCAGGACAGCTGTGCCGAAGGCAGCCTCGCTCCTGGTCCTCATCATCAGCAAAGCAGCCTTGCAGACCCGCATCCACGGCTCTTCGGCCTGGCGGCCGGCGCCGGTCAGTTGTCGGACGTCATCAGCGTCGTGAACCACCTCGGATACGCCGTCACGACGGACTGGCTGCCGTCACGAGCAGAGCCCACCGGTCATGAGAACCGCTGTGCGGCCTGGTCTGCAGCTGTCATTCATCATGGGCAGGTGGGCAATGGAGACGATGAGACGATCGGCTGGATACGCGAGATCGTGCTGGACAGTCCTGATCCGCAGAGCCTGGCTAGCTTCTGGGCCAGTCTGCTCGGCGGGAAGCCGGTCGAGTGGTATCCGGGCTGGATCACGCTTGATCCGCCCCCGCATGGTCAGCGGCTGTCGTTCCAGGGTGCCGGTTCCGGGGCCGGTTCCGCAGCCGGGAGCGGGGCGGGCCCGCTGGTGCATTTCGACGTTCTGGTCAGCGATCTCGCCGCTGCTCACGAACGGGTTATCGCCTCGGGCGGGATCTTCGTCGGCGAGCATGTCTCGCCCCGTCGTGGCCCCGGCGGGGAGCTGATCCGGTGGCGCGTTTACCGGGACCCCGCAGGCCACCCATTCTGTCTCGTAACCCGCTGAGCTGAGCCATGAGCAGACGTCGGATCGATTGGGGCCAGGCGCTGCGAAGGCTGGGCAATCTGGTTAGAAATGGCCACGTGAGCTCTTCGTCGTGCCACGGGGCGCCGAGCACTGCCCGCGTGCCGATATCGAGACCGCGGTGCTCCTGCTGGAGCCCGGCAGCGTCGTCAATACCGGCGACGCTGCAGGAGAGTTCACCGCCGACGTCGAAACGCTGTCCTGACGGTCAATCTGCGGCCAGACCTATCCGCGGCAGACCTAGATGTCTGGGTTGCCGGTAGCCCGGCGCCTTGTCAGAGCTCCGGCCGCGGGTCGTCGATCAGGCGGGCATGCAGGTGCATGTCATGCCAGCCATCGGCGTGCAGCGCCTCGCGCCGTTTGATTCCCTCAAACCTGTAGCCAGCTTTTCCTGCGACACGGCAAGAGGCCGGGTTCATCGTCGAGTGAGTGAGCTCAACCCGGTGCAGGCGGAGCTGATCGAAGACCCATATGCTCAGTGCGCACAGAGCCCGCGCTGCCACTCGGTGACCGCGCGCCGCAGGCATAACCCAGTAAGACACTTCCCCGATGCCGTCCATCAAGTTCAGCCCGCGCAGGCTGATCTGGCCAAGCAGGCCAGACCCGCTGGCTATCGCCCAGCCGCCTCCGTTCTCCTGAGCCCACCGGCCAGGCCATGAACCGATCCATGCCCGGGCTTCATCCTCAGTCATCGACCGTACGTGCCAGCGCTGGATGCCGGGCTCGGAGTAGGCCTCTGCGACAGCAGGCGCGTCCGACGCCCGCCACGGGCGCAGGACGAAGTCGTTCAGCTGAAGGACTGGCTGGCGTAATCGCGCGAGGCTACCAGGCGCAACGGCGGGGACAGTGAGTTGCGGCACGCTGCCGTTGACGAGGCCACGGAGCGTGACGCTGCTGACTGGACCGGAACGTCATGCCGCCGGTTACGCGCCCAGCGGTCTTCGCCGGGACTGCGCCCCACCAGCGCTCCGGCCGACTGTATGCAGGTGAATTCGGCGCCCTGCTATTGGGCCCACTGGTACTGCGTCCCTTGATGGAGCGCCGCATAGATCCGGTCGCGGAGTGAGTTGGCGGCCTCGTTTGTCAGCGTTCTCTCCAGGTCTCGCAGGACGACCCGCAGCAGCAGGTTCTTTTGCCCGGGCCCCGCCCCGAGGCGGGCGGCCGCTGATCCGGGCAGCTGCTCGTAGGCGGTGGCGGCGAGCATACGGACTTCCTCCACCTGAGACGCATCGATGCCGAGGGCATCGCGGACCCGGTCGCCGAGAGTCTCCTCGTCATCGTCATCGGACACGGCGACGGACAGATCACGGGTGATAGGGGGCATCGAGGACACCCGCTGGTACGCGGCGAGATCGAGCATCTGGCGGGCGATCCGGGGATCGGCCGAGCGGAGCAGGCGGATGTCGGGGATGGCCTTGACCAGCATGAGCAGCCGGTCCAGGCCCATGCCGAGGGCGAGCCCGCTCCGGCCGGCGAGCCCGGCGGCGGCGAGCACGCCGGGATGCGCCAGCCCGCATTCCCAGACTTCTACCCAGCGGCCGCCCTGCAGTACGTCGACCTGGCGGCCGTGCAGGGTGTAAGGGTGCACCCGTGCCTCCTGGCGGCAGGGCAGGCCCGGCGTGAGCGCATCGAGGAGCAGTGCGATCATCTCGTCCATGTCAGTGTCGCTCATCGGCTGGCGCGTGATCCGCCACAGGTCGAGCTGGTGCGGGCTCCCGGTGTGCTGCCAGTCGATCGCGTCCCGGCGGAAAATGATCCCCGGGCAGACCAGGAGCACGTCAGCCGCGGGCTGCCCGGCGAGCTGGCGGAGCGCTGGGGCGACCATCGCGCTGGAGTGACTGCGGAGCATGTGCCCGGCGTTCACGTAGCGGGTGTAGCGGGCCTCTCTGGTGATCGCGCCCGCCGGGTAGCCGAGACGGTCGTAGTTGTCGGCGATCGGCACGATCCTCGGACCGCGGCACCAGCGGACCTCGCGGCGCCAGGCTCGAGAGAGCGCCTCGACAGCCCGGTCGACGACGAGCTGGAGGGCGTGGGGACCCTCGGAGGGGTCGGACAGATCCCGGATGCTGAGGTCGAGCTGCAACTGCTCAGGGCTGAGATATGAAGCTGAACTGGACACGGTGACTCCTTGCTCGGTGAACCGGCCGGGGAAGATCCCTCCCGGCCCCGGGCCCGCCTGAGCGAAGTCGCCGGCCTAACCCGGCGCAGCACCTCCAGGCGGCCCGCCACGGGCCGGGAGGCGGGAAAATCGCCGCGTCAGTACCTCAACCACAAAGCCAGCTTATCGTCTCGGGAACCGCGCACCCCCGTTCGACGTACGAGCTTCCTGCCAGGCTGCAACCGACCGGGTGTGGCAGAAGGCAGTGCGCGGGAGATGATGAGAGGCATGAGCGTCCGCCACCGTCGCGGTCTGTCGTGGTTGACAGGTACGCGCGGCCTGGCCGCCTTCGCCGGAGTCCTGTGGCTGGCTGGCCAGCAGATGATGAAGCTCGGTCCCGAGACAGCCAGCCAGAGTGCGGCCGATGGACCTGCTGTCTTCGGATGGCAGGAGGACCTCGACCTTGGGGCGAAGCCGTTCCCTGAGCTTGTGCTGAGGGTCCGCAATGAGGGCGGGGAGCCGGTCCACGGCGTGAAGCTGAGAGCCCCGGTGGGCGTTGGGGGTACCTTCGTCCGGGACTTGCACTCGACGGGGCCGGGGGAGACGCAAGAAGTCAGAGTCGCCATCCCGGCTGCACCGCGATCGGCCCGGGTCCTGACGGAAGTATCGTTCGCCGACTCGGCCGGGCAGCAATGGCTGCGCACAGAGACTGGTGAGTTGAGAAAACTTCAGGAGCCACCGGCGTTTGACGCCGAACCAGGCGCATACACAGCTGAGGACCATCCCACGCTCCGCCTTCAGTCCGAGGGACGCAAGGTAGCTAACTGAGGTGACGACGTCCCCGACCACGTCTACCTCCCGCCCTTGCCCCGTCCCCTCTACTGGGCGCTGATGTGCGCGATGGCAGCGCTGGGCGGGCGGCGAGCCGACATGGCCATCGCCAGATATGCCGGACGGCAACCTGGCCCATAACCGCATCGGAACGGAGCATCAGGGCCCGGCATCGCGAGTAGCAGCACCGGTGCCTCGGCGTGCCTGGACTAGCTCGGCGACGCTGCGCCGTCTGCGACCGCAGATGGCGCAGCGTCGGGACCGGGCAGGGACCTACGTCCTGGAGGCCGGCCTGAGCTCGCCGGTACCTTCGATGGCGTCTTCGCCAGATCGGTCCGCCGGCTCGCCGCTGTCCTCCAGGTTGAGGTGGGGGAGCCGGCGATCGAGGACGGCCGGCAGGCGCCAGTTGGTCTTGCCCAGCGTGTGCATCACGGCGGGGACGAGCACCGTGCGGACGAGGAGGGCGTCGATGAGGACGGCGGCTGCCATGCCCAGCCCGATCATCTTGATGGTGCGGTCGGTGGTGAAGGTGAAGGCGAAGAACACCACGGTCATGATGCCGGCTGCGGCGCTGATGATGCGACCGCTGGTCGCCTGGCCGATGCGCACGGCAGCGGAGTTGTCGCGCCGCTTGAGCCACTCCTCCTGCATCCTGCTGACCAGGAAGACCTGGTAGTCGGTGGTCAGGCCGAACAGGACGGCGAACATGAGGATCGGGATGAACGGGCTGACCGGTCCGGTGTTGGTTACCCCGACCAGGCTCTTGAGCCATCCGAACTGGAAGACGGCGGTCACCACGCCGAACGCCGCTGCCGCGGAGAGCAGGTTCATGATCGCGGCGGTCGCGGGAATGGCCAGGCTGCGGAAGACCAGCATGAGCAGGATGAACGACAAGGCGACCACCATGCCCACGAAGAGCGGCAGCTTGGACGACAGCTGACTGGCAAGGTCGATGCCCAGGGCTGTCTGGCCGCCCACCAGCACCTGAAGATGCCGTCCGTGCAGTGTCGCCGGTATGACGTGGTCGCGCAGATCAGTGATCAGGTTCGAGGTCGACACCGCCTGCGGGCTGCCGGTGGGGTACACCTCGGCGAGGGCGACCGCAGGGTGGCCTGGGCCCGCGGGGAAATAATCGGGGCCGACGGTGGTGACCACGCCGGGGGTGTGGCTGGCTGCCGTGACGACGCTGCCGAAGGTGGCTCGGTCGGCTGGGCTGGCGAGCGGCGCCACGAGCTGCAGGGGGCCGCTGAAGCCGGGGCCGAACCCGTGGACGAGCATCTCGTAGCCCCGGTACGTGGTCGTGGTGGTGCTCGTGGGGTCGACGCTGTAGTCGGCGGTCCCTTGTCGCATCGACAGGAACGGGACGCCGAGCGCCAGCATGATCCCGAGGGCGCCGACGCCGAAGACGATCTTGTGTCCCTGCACCGTCGACGCCCAGCGGGTCCAGCCCCGGGACGCCTCGGCGAAGCCGGTCTCGCCTCGGGCGAGGGCGGCGCGCTGGCGGCGCGTCAGAGTGCGCTTGCCGAGCAGGCCGGTGAGCGCCGGCAGCAAGGTCAATGCCGCAGCCACCGGGAACACGACGGCGATCGAGGCGGCGATGGCCGCACCCGAAAGGGTGCTGACTCCGACCGTAAGGATGCCGAGCAGGGCGATGCACACGGTCATCCCGGCGAACAGCACGGCCCGGCCGGCGGTAGCCGCGGCCGCCGTGACTGCCTCCTCGACGCTGAGACCGCGGCGCAGTCCGGTGCGCGCGCGAGTGAGGATGAACAGCGAGTAGTCGATCCCGACGCCCAGGCCGATGAGAGTGCACAGCTGGGAGGTGAACGAGGCCATGCTGACGGCGTTGGACAGCATCCCGACCACCGCCAGTCCCGCGATGAGCGCGATGCCGGTGCTCAGCAACGGGAGCAGCGCAGGCAGCACGGCGCCGAAGAACAGGAGCAGGATGACCAGGGCGGCGATGACGCCGATGAGGGTGCTCGACGAGGAGGCCGGGTTGGTCGACGCGGCGATCGCGCCGACGACGTCGACCTGCAGGGCCGGCGAGTTCGGCGCCCGGGCCAGCTTCACCAGCCGGGTCGCCTCAGCTGCCGAGATGTTGTTGGCGTCCTTGGTGAAGTTGACCGTGGCGAAGGCGACGCGTTTGCCCGCGCTGATCTGCTTCGCGCCCGGCGGGGTGTAGGGCGAGGTCACGCCGGAGACATAGCGCAGCTGCGAAACCCGGCCCAGCATGGTCTGGATCTGTTTCTGCACGGCCGGCGCTTTAACCGTTCCGGTCTTGGTCTGGAAGACGATCTGTTCGGTGTCCCCCGACTGGCCCGGCACCGCCCGCTGCAGCAGGCTGGCGGCGGCGGCACTTGGCGTACCAGACAGCGTGGTACCGGAGGCGTAGTGACTTCCGAGGGCGGACTGGCCGAGGAAGGCGCCAGCAAGCACCATCAGCCACATTCCGAGCACGGCCAGGCGATGCCTGACACACCAGCGAGCGAGCGAACGCATCACAATCTCCTCTGCTGATCCCCGCGAGTCGGGGATCTCTCAGCAGCATCTGGCCGAAGCGCCCTGCGTATCGTCGGCCGTCAGAACCCTTTGATGTCAGCCATCTAGTTCTGCGGAAGTAACGCCCGCGATGCACGTTCTCGCCCGCACCACCTGCGCGCTCAGGCTGATTCAGCGCCGTCGGGCGGCAGGGGACGTGGATACTGGGGCCTCCCTGATCCGGAGCCACGGCGCTCGCTGGCCTGACCGCCGGGACCGGAGTAGTTCTCAAGGAGCAGTGCTGGCGTCCAAAGGTGGCCGAAATGCATTCCCGCGGCCGATGTGCGACAGATCCTGTCGTCGTAGTTTGGGATGTGCGGTCTTACGTGCTGTTGACCACAGGTGCCTCCCGCGTACCCATCCCGTCCGACGGTGGCCCGAAGCGCCGAAAGGAGGTTGACTTGCTTACTTTCCGCGCAGTGACCACGCGTATGACTGCCAGCGGCCGGCTGGGTTTGCAGGGGCTGCTGCGCGCACCCGACATCGACCAGGCGCTGGCCCTGATTGCTTTCGTCGCACTGCTCATCGATCCGCTGCTGTTGCATAAGGTCACCGGCCTGACACCGATCATGGGTGTGCTGGCCTTCCTGACCGCATTGCCCCTAGTGGCCCGACGACGCTTCCCGCTCGGTGTCCTGGCCATCGTCGTGCCGCTGCTGATGGTGTGCCTGGTCGTGTTCCATCCGAACCGGGCTGCGGTCGGCATCGTCATGCTGCTGGTGTTTACCGTGGGGCTGGAGGGAGGCCGGTCCCGGTCGTTGGTGGTGGGCGCGCTGATGGCGCCGGTCGTGACCGCCGCAGTGTTCATCACCGGCACCAGAGGCGGCCCCAGCGACGTCATCGCCTACGGCTCGCTGGTGCTCGGCGCCCTCCTGGCCGGCGAGACACTTCGCGCCCGCCAGGCGCTCGGGCGCTCGCTCGCCGACGAAGCGGCACGCGTCCGCGTGGCCTCGGCACAGCACCGCTTCGACTCCGAGCGCCTCGCGTTGGCCCACGAGCTGCACGACATCATCGGGCACACGCTGGTGGCCATCAACGTGCGAGCCGCAGCCGCCGCGCACCGTGAGCGTAAGGCCGGCAGCGCCGAGGCGCCCACCGCGCTGGATGACATAGCGTCCGCCTCGGCCGAGGCGCTCACCGAGCTGCGGACCGCCCTGAAGGCCCTGCGCGCCGCGCAAGACGGACCGGCCCCGCTGCACCCCATCCAGGACATGGCCAGCCTCGCCGACCTCGTCGCCGGCGTCGAGGCCGCCGGCCTCGCCGTCGACCTCGAAGTGACCGGGGTGCCGGCCGCCCTGCCCGCAACCGTCGGCCACGCCGGGTACCGCATCGTCCAGGAGGGACTCACGAACGTGCTGCGCCACTCCACCGCCCGCCAGGCGCAGGTCCGGGTCGAGGTCGACGACTGCGCTGTTGTCATCGAGGTAGTGGATGATGGCCACAAGCGGGCGACCACCTCCCTGGCAGGCGGTCACGGGGTGCGGGGCATGCAGGAGCGGGCCGCTGCTCTCGGTGGCACCTGCGAAGCGGGGACGGTCAACGGTACTGGGTGGAGGGTGCGGGCCCGCATCCCGGTGGGCGGAAAGGATCGTGATGGGACCAATCCGCGTGCTTGTCGTCGATGACCACTCCCTGGTGCGTGCCGGGTTCCGGTCCATCCTGAGCGGCGAGGATGACATCGACGTCGTCGGCGAGGCCAAAGACGGGGCAGAGGCGGTCGCAGCGGCGGTCAGAGAGCTCCCGGACGTGGTGCTCATGGACATTCGCATGCCCGGGATGGACGGCCTCGAAGCAACGCGCCTCATCACCGCTCACCCCAGACTGCAGGGCACGAAAGTCATCGTCCTCACCACGTTCGACCTCGACGAGTACGTCTTCGGGGCACTCAAGGCAGGCGCCAGCGCGTTCCTACTCAAAGGGGTTGAGCCACCCGCACTGATCGAGGCCGTCAGAACTGTCGCCGACGGCGAGGCCCTGCTCGAGCCGAGCGCAACCCGCCGGCTGATCGAGGCCTACGTCGGCGGCCAGCAGGCGGCGTCCCCGGCAGGCTTCCCACTTCCTTCATCGCTCACCGCCCGGGAGGTCGAGATCCTCCGGCTCATCGCCGCGGGGCTGACGAACACCGAGATCGCCGACCGTCTCTTCATCAGCCCGCTGACCTGCAAATCGCATGTATCGCGCATCCTGACGAAGCTGGACGCCAGGGACCGCACGCAGCTAGTCGTCCTCGCTTACGAGAGCGGCCTGATTGTTCCCGGGCAGACCGGCGGTCTTCCCGGAGTGCCTACCCAGAGCTAGCCGTCGAGGCGGGTGACGTCTTCGGGGAGCCGGACAGGCTGACAGGTCGCCCTTGGGTCGGCGTCGCATACTCCCTGACAGCGGCGGCGGTGACCAGCGCCGACACGGCGTTCATGCTGAATCCGGCCCGGACGAGGGAGTGATCATCTGCGATGAGGACCCCGGATTAGTGGGGATGGATCTCCCTGGCTGTGGCGTCGCATGATCACGCCGTCGGCACGGGCTCGCCGGAACCGCGGACATCCGCGCCAGCCTGATCGGTCCGGCGGCCAGCAGCAGCGGGTGGCCCTGGCCAGGGCCCTGGTATACGCACCGGCAGTGCTCCTTCTCGACGAGCCCTTCTCGAACCTCGATGCCAAGCTGCGGGAGCGGCCATATCGTCGTTCTGATGGGCCACGACCCGATGGTCGCCGCACTCGAAGCAGGCGCGGAGGTCGTCCTGGCCGGCCGGGCGACCGACACGTCGATGGTCGCCGCAGTTGCCCTCATGCACGGCATGCCCGCGGGCCCCACGTGGCATGCAGCCAAGACCGTCGAGTGCGGCGGCCAGTGCACGACCAACCCGGCAGCAGGCGGCGTCTTCGTCCGTATCGACAACCAGGGTTTCACGGTGACCCCCCTCGCCCCCGACGCCGCGTGCACGCCAACCTCCGTCGCCGCCCACATGCTCTACGAGAACGCCGACCCGTTCCGCCTGCTCGAGCCGACCGGCACCCTCTGCACCTCCGCAGCCACCTACACCGCGCTCGACGAGCGGATCGTGCGCGTCGAAGGCTCCCGGTTCGAACTCTCCCCCCATCCCACAGCGAAGCTGGAAGGAACGCGGCTCGCCGGGCACGAAACGATCTCGATCGTCGGGATCCGCGACCCGCACATCCTCGCCAGCCTCGACGTCTGGCTCGGGTACCTGCGCAGCGTCCTGGAGGACCGCGTCCGCTCCACCCTCGAACTGGACCCCCAGCACTACGACCTTGCCCTCCAGTGCTACGGGGCCAACGCAGTCCTCGGGCCGCTGGAAGACAGCGCCGGGCCCGCCCGGGAGATAGGCCTGCTGTTCAAGGTGCGTGCCTCCAGTCAGAAGACGGCGACAGCGATCGCCAAGACAGCTAACCCGCTGCTTCTTCACCTGCCGCTGCCCGGCATGGACCACCTGCCAAGCTTCGCGTTCGCCACCTCACCAGCAGAGATCGAGCGGGGCCCATCGTATGAGTTCGTCTTGAACCGCGTCCTCGAGCTGGAACGCGGAACCGACCTGTTCCGAGTCGACCTGAGCGAAGTCACAAATGCCTGACAGTACGCTCACCCTTGGTGAGCTGGCCGATCAGGTTCGCTCCAAGAACGCGGGGCCCTTCTGGATCACCCTGGACATCTTCTTCAAGGACGAGCGTGGCTACCGGCTCGTCGCCAACTCCGCCGTCCTGTCAAAACAGGTGATCGGCCACCTCTACCAAGTAGACCCGGCGACGGTGAAGTACTTTGAACTCCCGGACATCCTCGCTGTGAAGATCTCCTTCCCCCGGCCGGTCACGGCCGGCAGCTTCAACGACCGGGATCTTCATGCCGGCCAGCAGCATGTCCCCCTGGCCGGCCTGCATCTCCCACCTGCGCGCCGTTGAAGACCATGGCGCCCGGCGGCTAGGTGCGCTACTACAGCCATCACAGCCCCCTCGTTGATCGGTTTTCGGTGAGCGTACAGAAATCGGGCCGCCTCGATGTGGCGCGGCCGTCTCACATCTGGTTATCATTACATCACTCATCGTGACAGGCTAGAGATCTGGGCAGCGGCGCCTGCGCAATGCCATGGCGGCAGCTACCTTTGCGCCGGCGGCTGCCGGGGGAACGCGCCCGTGCATGACCTGCGCGGCGCGTCATCAAACGACAGGGGGAACCAAGATGGCTGGTCTGGTCCGCAAGAGCCTCGATGCACCCGAGGAAACCCGGCCCTTCGAGGAAGGCAAGGGCAAGCTCGAGCTAGTGAACCTCGACGGCGGCGCCGTCGGCCGGGCGACGTTCGAGCCCGGCTGGCAGTGGTCCCGGCACGTCAAGCCGATCGCGGGCACCGACAGCTGCCAGGCGGCCCACATGGGCTACGTCATCGCCGGCCGCATGAAGATCGTGATGGATGACGGCCAGGAGATGGAGTTCGGTCCCGGCGACTTCATGATCAGCCCGCCCGGACATGATGCCCGGACCGTCGGCGACGAGCCGTGCGTCGTCATCGACTGGCAAGGCGTCGCGGATTACGCCAAGCGGACCTGACCCGGACCGCCGGCAGCCGGAGGAGGAAGGCCCGCCCGGGCTGGATTCCCGGCCGCAGCCCGCCAAGGCAACGCCCTCCCAGCCCGCGGATACGCAGGCCCGGGCCGCTACAGTGATCGCCAGGGCCGAGGCAGTGCTGGGCCAGGTCGGCGGTCCGCCGTGGGGACCGGCATCCAGGCCGCCAGGCCTGATCCCGTAGGCCCGGCTGATGCAGACACTCGCTAAGTGCACCAGTCACCGCGTTCGCGCGTCCTAAAAGCAGGCCCTGCGCGGCCCGTCGTCAACTCTCACCCGGAGACCGGGCACGGGCCGCGCAGGTTACGGGGTGGCTGCGCGTCACTGCGCCGATACGCGGACCAAGGCCGCGGAGACGCGCGCCACCCCGTTCAGCCTGGCGATCGAGGCGCGCGGCCCGCGGGTGGGCGCCGGAACTCAGAACGCAAAGCCGGCTCGCGAGCGGAGACCTATCCTGGGGACGCGCGGCTCTTGCAGATCTGGATGGGCGGTGACCCGTGACGACTCTGGATGGGCGGTGACCCGTGACGACTGACCCGGGCATGCATCCTGGCTATGTGCTGCTGCGCAATGGCGAATGCTGCGACGACAAGATCTACCCCGACCTTGGGATGACCGCAGAACTCGCGGCCTGGTGGCAGCACAACAATGCCGCCGTTGGCGAGGTAATCAGCGTCGGCGGCATCACGGCGCTCGCGGTCCCCGTGGAGACGCTGCGGACCATGTTTCCAGTCCGCGGCAGACTTTCCCCTGGCTGGCTAGGCCGCGAGGACTGGACCGATCCTGGGGAGCCGCGCGGCGGGCCGCCCTGGGGGCCGGCACCCAAGCCCTCGGGCGCCAGGCCGGGCGCGGGCGCGTCGGCCCGTAGCGGCTGAGCAGGCCGGGCGTTGCCGGGCAATGCGGCAGACTAATGCTCATTGAGCCTTATTCAAAACCCCTCATCCAGAGCACCTGGCAGGCGTCTGACCTGCGGCGATGCGAATGGGGAGCGTAGAGTTTTGAATAATCCACCTTGCCGAAGAATCTTAGGTTATTGAATTAATCACTCGCTCGTGAATAACTCTCATGGCCTCACGTTGTGTCAAATTGGTCAAGTTTTCATCACTGAGCATATCTATAAGCCCGGCAACTTCGAGAGTGATTATATTCGGCACGCCACTAAGAGCGCGTAGGTCATCTGTCGCCTCACGCACCCAATATATATTCGGGGCCTGTTCAATAGCATTCATAACGTCCCGGCATGCTTGCTCATAGTTGCCCAGAGCTGCCCGGTATATAATGAGATTGTAGAGATCTTTACCTGGCCTTTTAGCTGTCTGAATGGCAGTTACTACGAGGTCAACGGAAGTCGCCAGATTCCTGGCAGCCTCGTCAAGCTCGCCACGGCAAGTATGCGCAAGGGAACAGGCATAGCGATACCAGTCGTCAGCAGGGTCGAGTTCGATGGCCCGGCCGTAGTCGGCCAGCGCCTCCTCATACCGGCCCATGGCGTGGTAAGTCTCACCGCGGCTGGCGACGGCCCAGTCGTCGGCGGGGTCGAGTTCGATGGCGCGGCCGTAGTCGGCCAGCGCCTCCTCATACCGGCCCATGGCGTGGTAGCTCTGGCCGCGGCCGGCGATCGCCGAGGAATCGGCGGGGTCAAGCTCGATGGCCCGGTCGTAGTCGGCCAGCGCCTCCTCATGCCGCCCCATCAGCTGATACGCGTCGGCGCGCATGGCGATCGGCCATGCGGTGGCGGGGTCGAGCCCGATCGCGCGGTCGTAGTCGGCCAGCGCCTTCCTCAGGCCGGCCCATCAGCCGGTACGTCTCGCCGCGGCCGGCGATCGCCGGGGCGTAGGCCTGGTCGAGCTCGATCGCGCGGTCGTAGTCGGCCAGCGCCTCCTTGTGCCGGCCCATCAGCCGGTATGTCTCGCCGCGGCTGGCGATCGCCCAGGCGTAGGCCTGGTCGAGCTCAATCGCCCGGCCGAGGTCGGCCAGCGCTTCCTCATGCCGGCCCATCAGCCGGTACGCGTCGCCGCGGCCGGCGATCGCCCAGGCGTAGGCCTGGTCGAGCTCGACCTCCTCATGCCGCCCCATCAGCTGATACGCGGCGGCGCGCATGGCGATCGGCCATGCGGTGGTGGGGTCGAGCTCGATCGCGCGGTCGTAGTCGGCCAGCGCCTCCTCAGGCCGGCCCATGGCGTGGTAGCTCTGGCCGCGGCCGGCGATCGCCGGGGCGTAGGCCTGGTCGAGCTCGATCGCGCGGTCGTAGTCGGCGAGCGCCTCCTCAGGCCGGCCCATGGCGTGGTAAGTCTCGGCGCGCATGGCGATCGGCCATGCGGCGGCGGGGTCGAGCTCGATCGCCCGGTCGTAGTCGGCCAGCGCCTCCTCAGGCCGGCCCATCAGCCGGTACGTCTGGCCGCGGCCGGCGATCGCCGGGGCGTCGGCGGGGTCGAGCTCGATCGCGCGGTCGTAGTCGGCCAGCGCCTCCTCAGGCCGGCCCATGGCGTGGTAGCTCTGGC
>WNGK01005300.1_pt1 | contig 13706 bp, 7 predicted proteins | sample 5400601 | NCBI WGS metagenome assembly WNGK01 (sample SAMN13153376, study PRJNA577476) | soil metagenome | isolation source: 60 cm soil or saprolite under Garry oak tree replicate 1 | place: USA:California | collected 2016-06-15 | reverse complement strand
AGAGTTCCAGCTTCACTTTTTTCGAATCTTGCCGGCCCGCCCAGAAGCGCAGCAAGCCGGCGCAGCAGGTTGACCTGCTGGCCGCGATCTTTTCGGTGAATCATTCTGCCAAGCGGTTCCGCGACGCCGCCCAGTCATGCTATGACTCCGACATGCGTGGTCTAGCAGGACGCCACCGTCAGAGAAAAGAACAACTATACCGGATCAAGGACGCGGGGATCATGGCTGCGGTTCCAACCGGGCCTCCGTCATGAGTGGATAATTTCCGGCGTGAAACCCAGGGAGGAGACGCAGGTGCGATCACGAATTAGGCGCTTATCGTTAAGTATGGTGAGGGATTCTTACTTGAGAATCGAACCTAGGAGCACGAGCAAGATAGTCCCTACTACCGTCCCAATGATCCACAACGGCCCCGGGCCCGGCTTGTAGAGCTTCTTCAAGTACCCCTCTTCTCCTCCGTCTTTCGTTTCGAGTACCAGCATGGGGCGCAGGTAAACCGAAAGCAAGTCGTCGATCCGGCTGGTGAGTCGGAGTACTTTCTCGAAGAAGCGCATTTCCTTCTCCGACTCCTCGTCCATGACCAACTCTTCGGTCGTCTGTCGCTTGCTCAGGTCCGGAAGTGCAGGTGGTTCGTCTCCCTCATAGAACAACTGGTAAAGAGGAACGTCCAACACTGACGCTAGCCGCCCCAGAGTATCGAGCGACGGTATAGTGTGGCCATTCTCGACGCGCGAGATGTAACACCTCAGCAGGCCGGTCCGCTCTTCGATGTCCCGCTGCGACAGTCCTTTCTGCTCGCGGAACCAGCGAATACGAGCGCCTATAATCATCTACTTCTCCCGGCGACTGCGTGGAATTTCATCATATCTTGGCACTCTCATTATCAAAAATCAAATGTAGGTAGTGGGAACCTTGGGCTACCAACACGGGTCATTGTTCTCAGCCCCGGCGAGTTCGGCCGAGTCGTGGGCTCCAGCTCCATCCCCCGCATGATTCAATTCTCACTGAAGCTCAATTTCTGACATCTCGCTGCCTCTAGCAGGCTGGCGGGGAAGGTTCGGGCTCGTCGCTTGATCGCCAGAGAACCCGGCCCCGGCTATTTGATACCGCTATCACTCCATCGCAGCACTCACTTGTCCTTTAAGATCGAGGTAAGCCAGCGTGAGAACGCTGAAAAACCACTGGGACGGTAGCAGGAGTAAGCCGAAAAAGAGGGCGGATATCGCGGGCCGAATCAAAAGTGGCAAGAGCGGCAGGCTGGAAATGCTGCGGATCAACACCGCCAACGAGGCGACGACCGCAGCGAGATACAAAACGTAGACCAGCAGCAGCCGGCCCCAGTTTCCCTCGAACAAGTCCCAGGCTCGACGTGAGGCCTCCATGGCCCCCAACCCCTCGAGCACTGCCAGGGGAAATCCCGGGGCAAGCACGAGCCACACGAGTGAACCGGCCACGACCGCAAATCGGCCGATGAAAAGCCCGCACAGAAAACAGATCCAGAGTATCCGAAGGCTCTTTCGTCGAACTTGAGAGTAGGCCCTGATCGTGCTGATGGACCTTCCCTGTCGCCATTCCGACGTCCCAGCACAGAGGCCGCGTAACCTCGGAAGACCAACGCCAAGGACGCCAGTAAACTGAGAATGAATCCCGCCCTCACAAGAGGGCTCAAGCTTCTCCACGTGGCAATTAGATCAATCTCACCTGATCGCCAGGCATGGTCCAGACCAAGTACTATGGCGCCGAAGGAGGCCCACAGAAGTCCGGCCGGAATGAGGCCGATGCCCAGGAAGGTCAGAGGTTTTCCACCCAGCAAACGCAAGCTCTGGCTCAGAATTCCACCGAGTTTCAGATGCCGGGAATGAGTTTCCATACGCACCCAGTTCGGTTCAGCGGGCCGGATTATCTAAGGTTCGCACAGATCGGGAAAGACGCTGTAAAAAATCTGCTCCGGCGTTCTGTGACCCCGCATGGCGATGAAGAGGTTTCGGACAACGGGCCCCTTCATCTCGCGATGAAGACGCTGGCGCATCAGCCGCCCCGTCTTGTAGGTCACCCCCGGATAACGCCTCAAGGCCGCCGCAGTCAGCTTCCTGCTGCTGCCTCGGCAATTGTCCGAAGTGGTCAGAAGCCGGAGATGTCCTCTGGCAAGGAAGATCTCAGAATGGCTCAACGGAAAAGGAGCGGGACTATTAGCGTTCATTTATCCGCCTGAGGCGATACCCGAGGGCAAAGGGCGGCGAAGAAACAAACATAGAGGGTCACCCTCGTGAACCCTTACGTCAATCTTCTCGACAACTTGAGGGCCGCCATTTGTGGTTGACGAAGGCGCCGGCAAGCCCTATTGTATTTCGCGTCCTTTCCTATTTGCGCTTCCCTCGTTCGGTGAGGGTCTTCCGTTTTATGTCCGGATGAGCTTAAGGGAAGCCTAGAGCCTGATACAGGCCAGTAAGCCCGCGCAACCGCCGGAGAGCGCGAGGCTTCGGTCGACTCGAAAGGAGGATCAGCATGGGAAGATGCAGAGTCCCCAAGGCCCGTGCTTGCAGCTTGCCTTCTCGCAAGAGCCACTCCTGTCGGAACCTCGAGCCGGGCGTCGCCGCGAGTGCACGCTCGGAGACGCACGGGTTCGGCTTCGGCTGTCCATCACCGTTGATAGTTGTTCTGGTTGTTCTCGCTCTGTGCCCGGGAGCACGGCTTCACGCCCAAGCCCAGGCTTTCAACGCTTCGTTGACCGGCGCCGTCTACGACCACTCGGGAGCCGCGGTGGCCGGCGCCACAGTGACGCTATCGAACCCCGACAAGGGTTTCGCTCGGACTTTCACCACCGGGCAGGACGGGCACTACACGTTCACCCTGGTCCCTGCGGGGACATACACGCTTAAGCTTGAAATGACGAGTTTCCGGCCTTACACACAGAACGGGATCGTGCTCGCCGTCGGGCAGGTAGCCGAGCAAAATGTAACGTTGGAGTTGGGTGCGGTAACCCAGGAAATAACCGTAACCGCGTCCGCGCCTCTCATCAACACTTCCAACGCCAACATTTCCTCCGACGTTGACCAGCGGCAGACCGTGGAGCTGCCGCTCAACCTCCGCAACGTGTTCGGGCTGGTGGCCTTGAATTCGAGCGTGAACAACAGCCAGCAAAACCAAGCCTTGAATCCGCCCGGAAGCCAGGGCACCGCCGACCAGGATATCTCCTTCTTCAACTTCGGAGGCGGCCGCTTTGGAACCACCGCTTTCCTCTTGGACGGGCACTGGGACGGGGCAGGTGACTGGGACGGCATCGTCTATGTTCCTCCGGTTGACGAAACCCAGGAATTCAAGATTCAAACCAACGCTTTCACCGCCCAATACGGCTGGAGCATGGGCAACGTGGTGAACGCCGTGACCAAGTCCGGAACCAACTCTTTCCACGGTGACGTTTTCGAATTCCTGCGCAACAGCGACCTGGACGCCAACTATTTCTTCAACAACGCAGGCGACGTCCCCAGGCCGCAGTTCAAGCGCAACCAGTTCGGCTTCACGGTCGGAGGTCCTCTCTATTTTCCCAAACTCTACGAGCAGCGCGACAAGACGTTCATCTTCGGCGGATATGAGGGGTTGCGCCAGCAGACTCCGCTCACGGTGCTTGACACGGTTCCTACCGGCGATTTCCGCGGCGGAAACTTCTCCGCGCTGCTGGGCTCCCAGATCGGGACGGACTGCCTGAGCCGGCCTGTTCTTTCCGGTCAGATCTACAACCCGTTCACAACCCGGCAGATCTCCAAGGGGCAAGTGGATTCCGTGACTGGCGCAACGGCAACGTGCAATGGTTTCATTCGCGATCCGCTGGCTGAGAATAGCATTCCAACAGGCATGATCGATCCAGTGGCCAAGAACCTGCTGCAGTACTGGCCCAACCCGACCTCGAGCGCCTTAATCAACAATTACACAGCCTCGGGCGGCGCCCCGGTGGGCGCCGATCAATATTCGATGCGCGTGGACCATAACATCAGCGAGAAATCGCGTCTGTTTGTTCGCTGGTCGCAGAAGCGCGAATTCAAGCAACTGGCCGGCGAGCTGTTCGGCTCGAGCGACGTCGGCGGCCCGGGAACCAAGGCGCCCGATAATCGCTGGGACTGGGCCTTCAACTACAGTCGCGTTTTCAACCCCAGCCTGGTGATGAGCGTCAACCTGGGCTGGAACCGCTGGGTGGAAGGGCGCAAGCCACAGGGTGTTCCCTTCAATCCTTCGACTCTGGGCCTGCCCTCGTTCCTTGACACCAACCCCGGCGCATTTCCGGCTATCGGAATCGACGGTACAGCGGGTCTCGGCTCAGGCGGTCTGAACGCCACCCCGCGTGAAGCTCGCACTTACGCTGTGGACTTCACGAAGGTCCATGGAACTCACAGCATCAACATCGGTTTCATGGGTGTAGGACTGTACCTCACGACCTTCAATTCTCCACAGGCCAACTTCAACTTCCCGATCGGGTTTACGGAGGGACCCGATCCCAATGCCGCCAATCCCAACACCGGCTGGGGATTCGCGTCATTTCTGCTCGGTACCGGGAACAGCGGCGGGGTCACCCTCAACGCAAACGGGGCCTTCAACAAGAACCTTGAAGGATGGTACGTGCAAGACGACTGGAGGGCGACGCGAAGGCTAACTTTGAACCTGGGCATGCGTTATGACTTTCAGACCGCGCCCACGGACCGCTTCAATCGCTACGCCTGGTTCAACTTCACCGACACGAATCCCGTCAATTCGGCTTCCCTCAGTTCGGCGCTCGGACACGACGTTCTCGGGCACCTGATTTACACGGGGAAGCCCAACCGGCGTGGCATCTACGAACCCCAGTACACCAACTTCGCGCCGCGCCTCGGGCTGACCTATCTCGTGGCGCCGAAGCTGGTGATGCGCGCCGGATTCGGTATGTTCTACGTCCCCGCAATGGAGTTCGGCGACTACCAGGGTCTGAGCCTGCCTGGCTTCACGCAGACCACGCCATACGTCGGCACGGTGGACGGCATCACGCCCAAGAACCTGCTGAGTGATCCCTTCCCCGGTGGCTTGATCCTGCCTCCCGGCAAGGCCCAGGGTGCGCTGACCAACGTCGGGTTTGACACCAACGCCGTGGAGAACTTTAGGCCTACGCCTTATGTTGAGCAATGGATGCTGGGTTTCCAATACGAAATCTCGCCGAATAACAGCATGGACGTGACCTACGTGGGCAATCATGGGGTGAAGCTGCTGTTTACCTATCTTGAGAAAAACCAGTTGCCGCCCGACAAGCTCTCCATGGGCAATGCCCTGCTTGGGCAGGTCACTAATCCTTTCTACGGCCACATCACCTCGAGCGGGTGCGGGCTAGAGGGCCACACGGTTGTCCAGGGGCAGTTGCTAAGGCCCTTCCCTGAGTTCTGCAGCGTGCAGGATCCGCAGGCACCGGCGGCCTTCTCGATGTACAACGCCGTGCAGTTCAACTTTACGCATCGCTGGAGCCAGGGTCTGCAGTTCCTCGCGTCGTTCACGATTTCCAAGTACCTCGACAATGCGGAGGGCTATGAGGCGTGGACGCAGTTTTCCGCCGCGCAGATTCGCAACTTCTACAACACTTCGGCGGAAAAATCGCTCAACCCGGACGACATCCCGAAGAGCCTGGTGCTGAGCTACATCTACCAGTTGCCGGTGGGCCAGGGCAAACGCTTCGGCTCGCATATGGGTCGGATGGAAGATGCCGTCCTCGGCGGCTGGCAGGTCACCGGTGTGACCACGTTCAAGGACGGCTTCCCGCTGGGCGTCACCGCCAGCGACAACACCCATTCTTTTGGCGGGAACCAGCGTCCCAACCTGATCGGGAACCCCCACGTCTCGCACCCTGCCATCGATCAGTGGTTCAACAGCACTAACGGCGGGCCCTGCTCAACGGCCGTTTCCGGCGCGGCTTTCTGCCAGCCGGACCCGTTTACCTTCGGCAACGTACCACGATTCATGCCCAACCTGCGCGCGCCCGGACTCAACAACTGGGACTTGGCCATTCAGAAGTACTGGCACTGGGCCGAGAAGCTGCGAGTCCAGTTTCGAGCGGAGATGTACAACGCCTGGAACCACACGAACTTCTACCAGCCCAATACCAGTTTCGGGGATCCGAACTTCGGCACGATTACTGGCGCCGACCCTGCGCGTGATGTTCAACTTGGCTTAAAGATTTACTGGTGACGTGATCATGGTCAGTATGCCGGGCTGAATCGGACAGCCTTGGGGCGCCTGAAGTGGGAACCCAAGGCTGTTCCTACTTGCGGCCGCAGCCGCTCCTCTTCGAGGATGCTGTGAAAGGACTCTTTTCACAGGCAACTCTGCTTTCCCCTCTTATCTCAGGCCTGCTTCTCGCTCCGATCAAGAGTGCCCAATCACCGTCGGACATCGAAGCAAGGCTCGAGACACTAAGCCGGCAGGCGCAGGAAAATCAGACCCGCGGTGATTACCCAAGCGCCGCCGCAGGCTACGAGCAGATGCTGAAGCTCAGGCCTGACCTCGCTGAGGTCCGAGCCAACCTCGGGCTGATGCAGCACCTGATGGGGAGCTACGGCGAGGCGGTACAGACTTTTGAAGTTGCTCTCCAGCAGCGGCCCGAACTGTTCGTTCCCAATCTTTTTCTGGGCCTTGACCTGCTCCGGCTTCAGCAGGCCCGGCGAGCGCTGCCCTATCTCGAGCGGGCCCAGCGCCTGAATCCGAGAGATGAGCAGGCGACTTTGGGACTGGCTCAGGCTTCGGTAGCTCTCCGTGACTTCCGGAAGGCGAATGAGTGGTACCGGCGTCTCGCGTCGATCAACCCCAAGAACGGTGAGGCGTGGTACGGGTTGGGCATCACCTATCTTCGCCTGCAACAGTCTGCGATCGAGCGCCTCGGCAAGCTCGATCTCGACTCGGTATATTTTCGGACGCTTCTCGCCGAGTCGATCGTTGAACAGGGACGAGTGGATGAAGCCGTGAAACTCTACCGCGAACTGCTGAAGGCGCACCCTTCGCAACCGTGCCTGCACTCGGCCTTGGGCTTGGCGGAGATTCGCAAAGGGGACCTGCAGGCGGCAGCTGAGGAGTTTCAAAAGGACCTGCAGGGCAGCCCAGTCTGCGCTGAGGCTCGGCTCGGACTGGCACGCGTTGCCATTGAGCAAAACAGAATCAGCGACGCATGGAAAGAGTTGGATGACGTTTGGCGCGCCGATCCCGAGTTTGTGGAGGCCAACGCGCCGACGCTCTGGCTGGGTTGGAGTCCAGAGAAAGTAGACCACCTCGAGGCAAGAGTGAAGCGGGCGGAACCGGAGCATCCCGCAGTTGCGGTTCTGACTGCCGCGATCGGCCGCTGGCGTAAGGAGCCAGTGGAAGTTTTCGAAAGAAATGCCGAAGCATCGAGCGATTCAAGAAGTTCAAAACCCGCTCATCAAGAGGAAGGCTTGGCCAAGAATGGTTCTGCACGCCTCTACTCCGAAGGACTCTACACCCAGTGCGCTCAGGCCTTGCAGTCTAGGTTGCAGTCGTCGCGGCCCGCAGACCTCGTGTTGCTCGCCCAGTGCTCATGCCATGCCGGAGATGATCGGACCGGCTTTCTGGCCAGCGAGCGCCTTGCTGACCTCTCACCCCAGGACCCTGCGGGGTGGTTCTGGGAGGCGAAGTCAGCCCAAAGATTGGCTGTCAGCGCCCTGGTGCGGGCGGGCATCGTTGAACCGGAGTCCAACAAAGTTCACCTGCTGCTGGCCGAGGCCTATAAAGATCAACACTACACCGGGAAGGCTGAGGAGGAATACCGGAAGGTACTCCAAATCAAGCCTGATGCCGTGGCCGCGCACATGGGACTGGCGAGGATGTACTTCCAGGACATGGAATTCGACGCAGCAATTCCTGAGCTGCAGAAGGCGCTGGCCGCGAGCCCGGCCGATCCCGAGGCCAGTTACTTCACGGCGGAAATCCTCGCGTATCGACATCAGTACGCGGAGGCGCTTCCCTATCTCGAGAGCGGCTTGAAGGGAACGCCCTCCAGCTTGCCGCGTGTCCATGCCCTGCTGGGCAGGGTCTACGCTGACCAGGGTCGAACCGCCGACGCCGTCTCCGAGCTGAAACAGAGCCTTTCAGCGGACAACGACGGGAGCTACCACTACCAACTCTACCTGCTTTACAAAAAGGAAGGGAATCGGGACGCAGCCCTGGCGGCCTTGCACCAATCGGAGGCCTTGAGAAGGAGCAGATTGGCAAAGCAACGCGCCCTGCTGGAGAATGCGCCGTAGGCGCTCCTAGCCTCCGAACCGAGCGCGTAGTGCGGATGCGGTTCACCCGCTCGATTGTAGTGAAATGGGTTCCAAACAGTTCCAAACCGGCTCATCCGGCTGTGCCCCGTAGACTTATGACTCGCATCCTCGCGATCGTGACCTCCATGGCAGATGCTCTTTTGACGTTGATGGTCAGTCTTGGCGCGACCGGCTCCGTCATGGCATCGCCAGCCCTGGCCGCAGGCATCGCTGTCCGGGCACCGAATCAGGCCACCAGCCAGGACTCGGCGGCTCAGGGCCAGTTCGAGGCCCTCTTTCGTGAGGCGCAGGAGGACTTCAACCGGGGCGATTACGCCGGCGCGGCCCGGAAGTACGAGCGCGCCCTCGTGTTGCAACCCAAGTCGCCTGAAGCTCTGAGCAATCTGGGCGTCGCTTACCACATGGAGGGAAGCTTGCGGCCCGCCGTTTCGACCCTGCAGAGGGCCTTGAGTCTTGAACCCGGTTTGCTGCCGGCCAATTTGATCCTGGGCATTGACCTGGTGCAACTCGGAGAGCCCCGACAGGCCATCGCGCCCCTCGAGACGGTCCTGCAGCGTGAAGCCACGAATCGCGACGCCCTTCTGGCGTTGGCAAGCGCGTACTTCGGTTTGCACAAGTATGACGATGCGGCTGACGTTTATCGCAGGGAGACCAAAGCTCGTGCGGACGACGCCGACGCGTGGTACGGTCTGGGGCTCTCCTTCGAGCACATCGCTGAAGATAGCGCGCGCCGCCTTTTGCAGGGCGGCCGGGATTCACCGTACAATCTCCGTCTGGTCGGAGAGTTCCTCACCGAGCAGGGCTTGGGCATCGACGCCGAAGAAGCTTTTCGCCGAGCCCTGCCTTTAGCTGAGAAGAACGACGCCAAGAAGGATACCCACGACGAGGGTACTGAAGGTCTGCACGCGGCGCTCGGGTTTGCCCTCCTGCGCCTGGGAGAAGCCGAGAGGGCTGCGGATGAGTTCAGGACGGAGTTGCGGCTTCACCCCGGAGACCTCGACGGCAAGCTAGGCCTCTCCGCCGTGGCCATGGAGCAGCGCGACTTTTCTTCGGGCTTCCACCAGCTTTGTTCTATTCACTCGGCGAACAGTGCATACCTGCTTGCGCATCTGGCTTTCTTCGTCGCCTCGCTCAGCGACGAGGCGCAAGCCAAAGCAGTCGAGGGTATAAAGGACTCCATTAGGAGCTCAGAGTGCGCCACGGTGGCGAAGCTGTTTTCCGACGAGGTGACTTCGCCGCAGTCTGTGGCAGGATCGGATGGTGCGTTTGCGGTTCTCCCGACCACCGCGCCTAAGGTGACGAGGCGAAATCCCCGGAGCGATCCCAAGGCCGTGATGGCAGCCGAGCGGGGGCATGACGTCCAATGCCCGCAAGAGCTCGAGAAGGAGTCCAGCGCCACTCCTGCGGAATCGCTCCTGCTGGCGCGCTGCGCCTGTCTCTCCGGTCGATTCCTCGTTGCCTACGAATCGTCACGTGCCGCATTAGATCTGAACCCGCGCAACGTAGCGGCTACTTACTGGGAGGCGGAGGCAGCGCGTAACCTTGCTCGAGCCGCATTCCAGCGCGCCGTGAGGCTGAATCCGGACTCGTGGCAGGGTCACGTCCTGCTTGGCGACCTCTACCGCCAGCGCAAGAAGTGGCAGCTAGCTGTTTCTCACTATCAGGCTGCGGCGCAACTCAAAGCCACGAGCCCCGCCCCGTTTCTGGGGCTTGCGACCCTCTACTGGGAGAACGGAGAAAACGAGAAGGCGGAAGAGGCGCTGAGGAAGGTCCTTGAACTTGAGCCGAACAGCCAGCAGGCTAACTTCGAACTTGGCGACATCGAGGTCCGTCGTCACCGCTTCGAGAGTGCAATTCCGTATCTTAGGAAAGGAATTGCGTCGAGTCCAGATTTGCTCGCCGCTCACGCCGACCTCGGAAAGGCCTACGCGGCTGTAGGCAGAGACGAAGAAGCCGTTGCCGAGATCAACCGAGCGCTTCCGATGGATCGCTATGGCGATCTTCACTATCAACTCTCTCTTGTGTACAAAAGGCAGGGCAAGACAGCGATGGCACAGCAAGCCCTTACCGAGTCAGAACGTCTCCGTGCCGCAGAATTGCAGACTCAGCAGCGTCGCCTCCAGCGGGCGCTGGAGCTTACGAAGTCTTCTGTACGGCAATAGTCTGCGGTTCCAGCACGGCCAAGGGCCCGGAAAATCAATCGAGCCAGGAGGAACCTAACATGGTCACTTTGAGAGCGGTGGCGAAATCCCGCTGTTTGATGAGCGCGACCGTGACGCTTTGCATTTCGGTAGTCGCTTTTTTAGGGCACTCGCCCAATCTTTACGCACAGGCGCAGGCGTTCACCGCTTCGCTGGCGGGCTCGGTTTACGACCACACGGGTGCGGCCCTGCCGGAGACTATAGTGATACTCTCGAACCCGGACCGAGCCTTCACCCGAACATTGACATCGGCCACGGACGGTCGCTACACCTTCACCTTGTTACCACCGGGTACGTACACCTTGAAGGTGGAGAAAACGGGTTTTCGACCCTACGTCCAATCGGGGGTTGTGTTGGCGGTGGGACAGGCGGCGAGCCAGGATGTGACCTTGGAGCTCGGCGCCGTCACCCAACAACTCACGGTCACGGCCGCCGCCCCGATGCTGAATACTACGAATGCCAATGTAGCCTCGGACGTGACCCAGCGCCAGACCGTCGAGCTGCCACTTAACCTGCGGAATGTCTTCGGCCTGGTGACTCTGAACTCGAGTGTTAACAACAGCCAGCAAAAGCAGGCCCTGAATCCGCAAGGTACTCTCAGTGACTTCGATGATCAGGACATCGCCTTCTTTAACTTTGGCGGTGGGCGCTTTGGAACTACGGCATTCCTCCTGGATGGCCACTGGAACGGAGCTGGGGACTGGGACGGCACGATTTATGTCCCGGGAGTCGACGAAATCCAGGAATTCAAGGTGCAGACGAATGCCTTTACCGCCCAGTACGGTTGGAGCATGGGAAACGTCGTAAATGCGATTACGAAATCGGGGACCAACTCATTCCACGGCGATCTCTTCGAGTTCTTGCGCAACGATAACTTCGACGCGAACAACTTTTTCAATAACCGGGCGGGCATCGAGAAACCCGAGTTCAAACAGAACCAGTTTGGCTTCACAGTCGGAGGCCCCCTTTACTTCCCAAAGGTCTACAAGCAACGCGACAAGACTTTCATCTTTGGGGCTTACCAAGGAAGGCGTCAGTCATCGCCCGCGACTCTGGTTACGACGGTTCCGACCTCCAGAATGCGGGGCGGAGACTTCTCAGCCCTTTTGGGTTCGCCAATCGGGACCGATGCTTTGGGTCGCCCCATTCTCGCTGGTCAGATTTACAACCCGTTCAGCACCCGAACGGTTGTTGCAGGTCAGGTCGATCCGATCACGGGTTTGACCGCCTCACAAAGCGGCAACATTCGGGACCCCTTCCCGGCAAACATCATACCCAATGGCATGTTTGACCGGGTAGCCAAGAACCTCGTTTCGTTCTGGCCCAACCCAACCTCCTCGGTCCTAGCCAATAACTTCACAGCGACCGCAGGAGTTCCGTCCGGCGAAGATGCTTACACCATCCGAGTCGATCACAACACCAGCAATAAATCGCGGCTGTTTGCACGTTGGTCGCAGAAGCGCCAATTTCTCACCCTTGGCGGCCCTTTCTTTGGGCCCAACAATCCCGCTGGCCCAGGCAACTTTGTCCCCGACAATCGCTGGGACATGGGCTTCAACTACACTCGCGTCTTCAACCCGAGCCTCGTGATGAGCGTGAATCTCGGATATGGTCGGTGGGCAGAAGGCCGGAAACCGCAAGGTGTTCCGTTCAATCCTTCGGCTTTGGGCCTCCCATCTTTCCTCGACAATTTTGGAGGCCCGGGCGCCTTCCCCGGAATAAGTATCCAGGGCTTTTTCCCCCTGGGTGGAGGTGGCGCCGTATTGAACTCCACACCCCGCGAGGCTAGGACTTATGCGGTGGATTTCACCAAAGTGCGCGGGGCGCACAACATGAACGTAGGGTTCATGGCCATTGATTTCTACCTTAACACGTTCAATTCTTCGGCGGCGAGCTTCAACTTTCCTCTCAATCTGACGCAAGGGCCTGACCCCCGGGCGCCTAACTCGCAGACGGGTTCGGGCTTTGCGTCATTCGCGCTGGGAACGGGGAACAGCGGGGGAATCACCTTAAATGCCAGAGCGGCCTTCCGCAAGACGTTCTACGGATGGTATTTCCAAGACGATTGGAAGGCCACGCGCAAACTGACGCTGAACTTGGGCATTCGTTACGACATCCAGACTGCGCCGACGGACCGATTTGATCGGCTGTCCTGGTTCGACTTTAGCGGCGAAAATCCCATCAGTAAGAATGTCGACTTCACCGTTCCAGGCCATCTGGTTTACACGGGAGGCGGGAACCGCCGGGGAGTCTATGATCCTCAGCACACTAATCACTAATCTTGCTCCCCGTCTAGGATTGGCCTACCGCGTCGCGGACAAGCTAGTGGCACGAGCTGGTTTCGGCATGTTTTACACGCCCGCACTGGAGTTTGGCGACTATGAGGGATTAACCTTGAACGGGTTTACGCAATTCACCCCCTATGTGGGAACGATTGATGGCATCACACCAGTCAACTTGTTGAACAATCCTTTCCCCAACGGATTGCTGCTGCCGCCGGGGAAGGCCAACGGCGCCTTGACCAACGTCGGTCAGGCGACCAATGCCATCGAGAACTTCCGGCCGACGCCTTATGTGGAGCAATGGACCTTGGGCTTCCAATACGAAATCAGTCATAACAACAGCCTTGAGGTTGCGTATGTGGGAAACCACGGCGTCAAACTGCTCCTTCCTCCGGCTGGCGGCGGCGCCGAGAGGAATCAACTGCCCACCAAGTTTCTTGCACTGGGGAACGGGCTGTTCGACCCGGTGGCCAACCCGTTTTTCGGACACATCACTTCCAGTGCCTGCGGGCTGGACCAGCCCACGGTTCTGCGCGGGCAGTTGCTTCGACCGTTCCCTGAGTATTGCAGCGTCCAGGATGCTCAAATCCCCGGTGCGTTTTCCAGTTACAACGCAGTCCAATTGACGTTCAACCATCGTTGGAGCCAGGGAGTACAGTTTCTTGCCTCTTACACGATTTCCAAATACCTGGACAACACGTCGGGCCCACAAGGGTGGACCGCTTTCCTCGGGCAACAGCCACGAGACAACTACAATCTAGGTGCTGAGAAATCCCTGGATGCCGATGATATTCCCCAAAGCTTGGTGCTGAGTTACATCTACGAACTGCCGGTTGGACGCGGCAAACGTTTTGGGGCCAATCTTCGCGGGGCTTCTACGGCGGTAGTGGGCGGTTGGCAGTTGACCGGCATCGTCACCTTGAAGAAAGGCTTCCCGTTGA
>WNGK01016157.1_pt1 | contig 13707 bp, 14 predicted proteins | sample 5400601 | NCBI WGS metagenome assembly WNGK01 (sample SAMN13153376, study PRJNA577476) | soil metagenome | isolation source: 60 cm soil or saprolite under Garry oak tree replicate 1 | place: USA:California | collected 2016-06-15 | reverse complement strand
TCGAACTAGCCGAGAGATCATAGCTGACATAGTTGTGCATCGACAGCGTGCCGCCATAAGACCACTTGCACGTGATCTTCGTCACTTGGCCATAGTTGTTGTAATCGAAACTGTACTGCGAACCGTCAGGGAGATTCACGGCAGTGAGCACTGTGATGTTCTGATTGACGGGGCCGTAAGTAGTGAGACCGGAAAAGCTGTTGCCGATGTACTGCAAACCATAACTGAAGCTGGCCCACTGATGCGTTTCAGTCGCTTGTCCGCCACTCGCCAGGTCTCGCGTCCACGGTTGCGTAATCGAACTGAGATTCCCATAGACGTCATAGTTGAAGTTTACAGTGCGGCCCAACGTGTCCGTGATCGTGCTGATGCTCAGCGTGTCGTACGAATTGTAATTGATGGTGATGAAATTACCGTTGCGATCTTTGATTTCCGTGCAACGGTATTGGCCCATCGAATAGTACATAGTGCACTGCGAGCCGTCAGTGCTTCTGAGGATCAGATAGCTGCCATAGTCGGTCAATTGCAGATATGAAGAATCGACCGCCTCGTACACGTTTGCAGTAGCGGTGCGCCGCAGCTCAACGCGCTGCCCCGAAGGTGTAAACAGCAAATAGTAGTAAGCGCCGGCTTGGGAATTGTAATAGAGGTAGCCATCGACGACCGGAAAGGCCAGGCGAAACCCCGGCGTCGGAAATCCGTTATCGTAATCAAAGTCGATGAAGTTGCCGGAGCGAACCCAAGTCGCCAGCGAGTTGTACGAAAGCCCCAGACCGAGATCCAGCCCGGCACGTCCCGAAAGACCCAGGATGCCCAACGACCAACGAAAATTTCCCGAGAGCAAATCCTCGCCCGACCCGCCGGTCCGATTGGTGGGTGAGAGCATCGCGGCGGGGAAATCAGGCCCACCCTGCGGCAGCATTACCGGAGCGCTGGGAGCATGGGCGTCCTCGCCCGCCGACCTGGCGCGCCGCGGCCGTGAATGAGAAAGTCTAACGCCCTCTTGCGCAACCTTACGTCTCGAATTGCCGGTCGAATTGCTCTGGCGCCACACAGGTTGTACTGACTCCGCAGCCGCTCCTTCAGCGTCGCCTATGTCACCTCGTCCACCAAGAGACGCACTGTTTGAAAGTCTTGGGTGACGATAGCGGCGCTGCACTGAGGGAATCGCCGGCTGGACGATCGGGGTGGTGAGCCTCGGCCGGCGTAGCACGGCATCGGTGTTCGGCAGACCGACTCCCGGCGGCCCTGCGATAGGTCGCGGCGGATCAACCTTCTGGCCGCCAACAGGCGGGACTGCGTGCCCCTGACCATTTCCGGCCAACGAAGCCTGCGGCTTCATTATCAAGAGCGTTGAGAACAGCAGCGAATAACATAGAACGACGCTAAGTAATTGGATCAGCCGCACTGGGAAGCGGCGAGTGGACATGATGTCGGCTCCTTTGAGGGAGGGTTCCGAGCCTTGGTGGAATGTTAACCGACCGGCGGAATATACTACCGGTCAAAGTAATGGCAAGAACTTTTGCGGGTCGATAGTGGGGTAATTGTGTGTTGACGGCTGGTTACGATTGGCTTCGATTGGTTGCTGGCGTACCGGAGGGGTTTAGGGAACCCAAGAGCCCTTGCTAACGCGCGGGCTTCTACTTGGCGTGCCCCAACCAAGCTGAAGCCCGACCCCGGGGTCCCCAGCCGAGCAGCTCGGCTGGGGTGGGGCGGTTAGGGAGGGCTCAGTAACTTATCAACACAGAATTACCCCACTACCTGCGGGTCGCACACATCGCTGGAGGATTCCTGGATCAGAACCTTCTAAATGGATTCTGCGCCTACCTTTTTACGGACTCTCGGAAGGTCCGTTGTCGTAAAGTTCTTCATTGAATCGTTTCGCCTTGCTCGGAATTCTGCCCCGTGATAACGTGCGCGCCGTTGCTTCCGAAAAGCGCTACGGCAGCGCGCCGAAAAAGATCGACATGCAATCTCTCGAAGGTTTCATCCTCGCCGGTGGAGCATCGAGCCGAATGGGCGTTGACAAGTCGGAGCTTGTGCTCGGCGGGCGGACTTTCGTTGAGCGCGTGGCGACCGCCCTGTCCGCGGTTACGAATACGATCACCGTGGTCGCAAGACGTCACGCGAATGTTCAATCGAAGCTTCCGACTGTTTTTGATATTTACGAAAAGTGGGGGGCGCTCGGCGGCCTCCACGCCGCACTCTCAGCCTGCCGAGCCGACTGGGCAGTCGTCGTGGCTTGCGATCTACCTTTTGTCACCGGGGAGCTGCTGGCCCGTCTCGTAAGTCTTCGCGCCGAGCTCGATGTTGTGGTTCCAGTGCAGCGTGACGGGAGACCGCAGCCGCTTTGTGCTGTCTATCGAGTTGGCCCTTGTCTCAAAATCGCCGAGAAGTTGATCCAATCGGGCGAACATCGGCCCATCGCTCTGTTACAATCTGCGCGAACCCGCCCGGTGGCCTTCGAGGATCTTGCGGATCTCGACGGAGCGAATCGGTTTTTTGATAACATGAACACGCCCGATGATTACGCTCGCGCGCAGAAAGGAGCAGTGAGTCAAGTGGAAGGAAAGAAGAGGTAGTGTCCTATTTTGAAATTCTCTGCGCCACCTATGCGTTCTCTGCGTCTCCGCGGTGAGTGTATTTGAACCCATTATTCACCGCCGAGACGCCGGGGTCGCAAAGACCGCGCAGAGAAAAACTGAAATTACGACAGTACTGAAAGAGTTAAATTGCATTCATCCTTCCGCCCTCATCGTTCATCCTTGCTCTTATGGCCCGACGACGACTGGGAAGAAAGCTCATACGATCGCTGCTGCCAATCGTGCTGGTGTTGGTGCTGGCCGTTGCTGGCGTTCTCGCCTGGATCGTCTATGGCGTTACACGCCCGCCACGTCAGGCCTACCTGGTCACCCCCCAGATGTTTACGCCCTTCAGTGGACCAGTCTTAAAGGTCACTGACGAAACGTGGCGCAACCGCGATGGCTCGCAGGCGCGCGGCTGGTTGTTGCGCGGCGCGGAAGGCGCTCCGGCGGTTGTCTTACTTCATCGCTACGGCACGGACCGCTCGTGGCTTTTCAATCTGGGTGTCAAGCTCCGCGAGACGGCTAACTTTACAATTCTCTGGCCCGATCTGCGCGGGCATGGAATGAATCCACCGGTTGCGTGGACCTCGTTTGGGACGCGCGAGGGCGATGACGTGCTCGCCGCGCTGGATCACCTGCGAACGCTCAAAACTGAACGAGGCCAGGCGCTGGTGGGGGAACGGATCGGATTGTACGGCATCGAGCTGGGCGCCTATGCGGCGATGAAGGCTGCGCTGCACGACACGCGAGTGCCGGTTCTGGCGCTCGACTCCGTTGCTCGTGGTCCCGACGAGATGTTGCGCGCCGCGGTCAGGGGAGATTTGGGCCTGGACAACCGGTTGGTTCAATTCCTCGCGCGCGGCGCGACGCGGATCTACTTCCTCGGCAGTTACGATAACACTCCATCCTGCGAGATGGCCGCGTCACTGACGACTCAGCGCGTGCTTTTGCTGTCAGGAGAAGATGCCGGATATCTGCGCGACTCGACGGTAGGTCTGGGACGCTGCTTTTCAAATCCCGCCAACGTCGAGGTTCAGACTGATCTGCCTTTGACGGGATTTAGACAGCCTTCCGCAACCGGGGAGCAGGGAGAAGCTTATGATCGCCGCGTGATCGACTTCTTCGACAGGCAACTGCGTTAGTTGGCCTGAAGAATCACTACTCGGCCCGAACAACCACGACCGCAGCACTGCCATTATCCCCGATTACGTCCGCGTGTATTCCTTTGATATTAGTCAACTGCCAAACGTACTCCACCGGCATGGTGACTAGTATTGGCCCATGAGTTTGACGCGCCTGGTTAGCGACTTGATAAGCGCTTTCGAATCTAACTGGCTCGCCGTCGGGGCCGTAAGCCACCCGGCCCGCGGCATAGAACTCGGCCGTCCGTTCGATTTGGTGCAACGCGAACAAGGGAGCGGAGCCGTAACCACGCGCATCGGCAAGCCGAATCAGATCGCGCACGGATTCACGCTTGGCGAACCTATCGACGGCGCAACTGAGCGCGAGGTCAGTTGCGCCAGGAACTGCGAGGACGATTAGCACCAGCGCCAACATTCGCCGTGTCCAAACAATCGCCACAAGACCAGCAAAAGCCAACGGCGCTGCAATAGCGAGCGCGCACCGCAGCGAAACATTTCCTGAACGTTGTGTATAAACCATCGACCCAACGACGAACATCAGTAGCGTAGCGGCTGTCGCCCGCATCGCCCAATTCCCCTTCGATTTTTCTCGAATGAATCTTTCCAGCCGCTCGCCTGCCAGCAATGCTGCCGCCGGAACAGAGGGAAGAATGTAAGCAGGGAGCTTCGATTCCGAGAACGAGAAAAATACGATCGGTACCACTAACCAGGCGAGCGCGAAAACGCGAAATCTGTTTTCTGCGTCGTTCGCGCGCCATTGCCAGCCCCGAGCTCCGATAAGCGCCTCAGCGAGGAACGGCGTCCAGGGCAGCGTGAGAAGAATAATGACCAGCAGATAAAAATAGATTGGTTGCGGATGATGGTATTTGTTGGAAACGTAGCGTGCGAAGTGGTGTTGAATAATGAATTGATCAATGAAGGGCCAACCGTTGCGAGCGATCACCGGTCCATACCAGACGGCGGCGACGACCAGCGCCAGCGGTATGCCCCAGATGAGGCTGAGTGATATCTGGCGCCGCGGCAATGTTCGCCGCATCAAGTAGTAAGCGAAGACAACGCCGAACGGAATGACGATACCAACCAAACCCTTTGCCAGGAGCGACAAACCAACAAAACAGTAGAATCCGGCCAGCAACCAACGGCGTTTGTCCGTATTTTCGACCTCTGCTGCAAGAAACAAGCCCAGCGCCATGGTGATCGACATGGTCAACACGATGTCGAAGCTTGCCCCGCGCGAGAAGACGATCATGCCCGCGCTTGACGCTGCGACTAATGCCGCCAAAACGCCAAGATTCTTGTTTTCGCCCAGGCCCTTGAGTTCGACTCGATGGCCAATCCAGTAAACTGAAGCAATCGTCAACAAACCGGAAATCGCCGGTCCAAGCCGGGCCGCCCATTCGGAAACGCCGAAGACGGCAAAGCTGCCGATCATCATCCAGTACAGTAGCGCGGGCTTTTCAAACCAGGGATGTCCACCGAGCGTCGGCGTAATCAGATCGCGGCGCAAAAACATCTCGCGCGCCACTTCCGCGTAACGCGGCTCATCGGGGCCAACGAAAGGCAGATGACCAAGACCGTAGAGATACAAAGTAACTACGGCGAGAAACAGGAAAAGCCAGGCATGCTTGGCAAGTGTCGAAGGTTGCAAGTATAGTCGCTCCGGTCAGTAGTTAGTTGCCAGTTGCCAGTTGTCAATGACGAGCGAGTATGGTTGAAACCAAGTCTATCTTCAAACCGCAGGCAGCTAATAGTGACCCAAACGCTACTGACTACTGACCACTAGCCACGGACTATGACGTTACGCACCGCAGTGATCGGCGTCGGGCATCTGGGCCGACAGCACGCGCGCATTCACTCGACTCTTGCTGAAGCAGGACTCAGCAACTTTGTTTCAGTCTGCGACATTGCCGAGGACACTGCTCGTACGATCGCGACGGAGCGCGAAGTCGAGTGGGCCACCGATTGGCGCGATTGTGTTGGCCGCGTCGATGCCGTCAGTCTCGCAGTTCCTACCCAGTCACATTGCGAGATCGCCTGCGGCCTGCTGGAAGCGGGGATTCACACGCTGGTGGAAAAGCCGATTTCGCGAACGCTGGCTGAAGCCGATCGAATGATTGCTGCCGCGGAGAAGGGTGGCGCGCTGCTCCAGGTCGGCCATCTCGAACGATTCAATCCCGCGCTCGTCGCTTTGCGTCCACACGTGCGCAATCCCGTCTACTTCGAAATCCATCGCGTCGGCGAATTCACCGCGCGTTCGCTCGACATCGATGTCGTGCTCGATCTGATGATTCACGATCTGGACATCGTGCAGTGGCTGGTCGGCGAAGATGTCGAAGTAGTCGATCTGCACGCCGTCGGCATCCCGATTCTGACCAACAAAGTGGACGCTGCAAATGCACGGCTGGAGTTCGCTTCCGGAGCGGTCGCGAACATCACGGCCTCGCGCGTCGGCACGGAAAGAATCCGCAAGATGCGCTTCTTTCAACCGCACGACTACATCGCCGTTGATTACGCGACAAACCGCGCCAGCATCAGCAACCTCGCGCCTCCCGCCGCCGATGGTGCGTGGCCGGGCGTGCGAACTCGCATTCTTGAAGTTCAAACGACTGAACCGTTGCGCGCCGAAATCGTCGCGTTTCTCGAAGCCGCGCGCGATGGCTCGTCTTCTCCGGTTTCGGGCAACGACGGGCGCAATGCCCTGGCGCTGGCGCTGCGCGCACACGAACGAATTCAGGAGCACGCAGCGCATCCAGGCGTCAGCGAACTTAGCAAGACTGTGAAACGTTAAAGGCGAGTTTCAACCTGCCGGCATGGTGTCTCCAGAATCGCACATTGCTTCCTTGCTGACCGAGAGCATCGCGGCCGGCGACTTCCCTTCCGCAGTCTATCTCGTCTCCGAACGCGGACAAACCATCTTTACCGGCGCGCTTGGCTACGCAGTGCGCGAGCCTGATCGAATTCCCGCCACGGTCGACACAATCTATGATCTTGCCTCAATCACCAAACCGCTAATCACCGGTCTGCTTTGCGCGCGGCGTATCGAGTTGGGCGAGCTGACGCTGGATAGCTCCCTCTCACACTACCTGCCGGAATTCGATCGTACGGACAAACAGATGATCACTGTTCGCGAGCTTTTGACTCACACGTCGGGATTTCCTGCGTGGCGGCCGCTCTACGTTCAGGCGGAAGGAAGGCGAGACGCAACTGTGGCGGCGATCGCCAGTGAGAGACTCGAATACCGGCCGGGCACACATGTTGTTTACAGCGATCTGGGCTTCATCGCGCTGGGCTTTCTGCTCGAGCGAATGACAGGCGTGGGCTTTGTCGAGCTGGCGTATCGCGAAATCATCGAGCCGCTCAAGCTGAATCACACTTTCTTCAACCCAGGCATAGGGATTAGAACAAGAATTGCTGCGTCTGAAAAAGGGAACGTCTACGAACAGGAAACCTCAAGCCGAACCGAAGCAACCGGCGCACAAGTTGATTCCAGCTTCTGGCGCGAGAATGTGATTTGGGGCGAGGTGCACGATGGCAACGCGTATTTTCTGGGCGGCGCGGCCGGGCACGCGGGCCTGTTCTCCACTGCCAGTGAGACGTTGCGCCTTGCTGAACAGTTCATCGCGGCGCGGACCCAACTGCTTACGCCGGAAACCTGCGCGCTCTTTCAGACAAAGGTACCAGTTGCTGGATCGATTCGGGCCGCGAGCGTGTTTTTATTCTACTGACGAATCGTACGCATGCGCGCGATCTCCCCTTCATGAATATCAACAACGTGCGTCGGCAATTTCACACGCTGGCCGTCTCGGAGCTCGATAAACCAGGCGGCTTAGATTAGCTAGTCGGGCTTGGATATTTCTTCTCAGTTCACTTTGTGCCAAGACCGTTGACAACTTTCTCCTTGCGGGAGTAGAGTGTGCTCACTCCTTGATCGGCAGCGTGCGTCCACTGGCTGGGCTCGAATTCTTCTTGCCCGCCAAGCCTAGAGTGGGACGTCCCGTGCGGCCGCTTCGATCCTGTCGAGTTTCTATAGTTTAGCCCGAGACGCCTTCTGCCAGACGCGCAGGTTTAGCTAACATACCTCAGCGCCATCGCTAATCTCGCCGGATTCTGACTCAGGACGCCTCCCGATTAGTTGTGCACTCAGTCGTGAGTGCAACAAACAAGCTTGAAAACCTAACAATCCAATTAGTGAAAGGAGAAAGAGGATGAAAACCCAATTAAGATGGCTCTTGGGAGCTGCGTTGGTGACGTTAGCAGTAGCATCGGGGCTGGCGATCGGTTCCCGTCTAGTGCATGGACAAGCTGACCATGTCGGGTGGGCCATTATCAGCATAAACTTTCCGACAACCACATTTAGCCCTGGCGGCGTGGCATTCGCCTCGGCTATATCTGGATCGGCTCCCTCTGGTCTGAAAATCAAGTTCACGGGTTCTGGGACTTTCGTCGCGCCCGCAAGCGGTGGAACGTCCAGCGGAGTCACCGGCGGCGGGACCTGGGAGACATTTAGCGGCTGCCCGAGCGCGTGCATCTCGACTGGAACCGGCACCTACCAAGTGACGAAACTTGTGAGTTGGCAATTCGCCAGTGTTCAAACCGGAACGATCATTGACCTGACAGGCGACACAAACGAGAGGGCCAACGGGACTGCGGTTCTGCGGATCGAGTATTCGGACGGCAGCCAGGGCACTCTCGGCGTGGGCTGCCATGGGCCAGGTGCGCCAGCCGGGATCGAGGAAGGGGTCATCGCGACGAAAGGCTTTGTGACTTATTGGACTGGCGAGGTGCCGTCGGCCGGAGTGGACAAGAACCGCACAGTATTCCACGTCAGGCAGTAGGTTAGCGTCGAGAGGCCAGGTTCGCTCATTAGGAAGGCTGCGGTTGCTTTCAGTCGCAGTCTCCGGGCTCGGCTTCCGCTAACCGGACGGGTCTCTCGGTCAGGATAGCGGAACGCCTACACCGGCGGACCTGAGTGAAACCTCGTCAACGCCGCGCCCCGCGCAGCAGTCTGCTAATTTTCCATCAACGACGATCGCCGGCACGCTGCGCACGCCATACTGCTTTGCCGTTGCAGCCGCGGCGTCTTTGTGCATATCGAGCACTTCGATCTCGCATGACGGACAGCCGATACTGTTCACCAGCTTGATTGCGGCCTCGCAAGCCGGACAGCCCGCGCTAAAGATTTCAATTCTGCGTCTGTTAGTCATCTTAATGCTTCCTCACGCTTCCTTTCCTCTATTTTGCATTATGTCTTCTGCCGTTTCTTGATCTCTGCTAACGCGTGCTCGATTGTGCCGCGAGGTTTATCTTTCAGCTCCGGGTATCGAGTCAACCATTGGTTTAGTGCTTCTTCAGACCTGAAGAAGTTGATGACCCCTCAACCACCGCCGGCGAAGAAGACGGTGGACGCGGGCTCGGCAGTAATCAATTTTGCTTTATCGAAGATTAGGTGGATGCGTGACGTACCCTCTGGGGACGAGTCATCAATCGTGAGCTTTTCATTTGCGAGTTTGCCGCTGACCAGCGACAGCGAGTCGAGCGCTCAATTCACGTTGAACTGCCGCCCGCTGTCTAGGCTTATCTTATGAAAGACGAAGTCCAGTCGCGGCTCCCATTTAATGTAGTGCGGCATTACGGCATACCCTACGCCGCTAGCCTTGCTGTCTTTCTTCAATATCTCGTACCGCTCAAGCATTGCCAGCCCGCGCTTCACATCAGGTTCTTTTACACCGACCGCCGTAGTTAACTCAGATACCGACGGCGCGGGTTTACCGTCGCGCTCGGCATTGATGAGTGCTCGTGCGATCAATTTCTCATCGGGCGTAAGCACCAGCGTGACCCAACCCCAGCGCCGTATTACCTCGTGCAGCTCGGGATGAGCTTTGATGTAGTTGCCGATGCGGAAGCGAGTCTCGTCTGACGGCGCGACTTTGAGTATGTTCATCGCGATATCGACGCTGGTGACGCTATAGTCTTCGCCCCAATCCTTCACCAGGTAATCGATAACTTTTTGCTCCTGAGCAGTGAGCCGTGCCTGATCATTTGCAGCGCTCGCGCCGTTCACGAACAGCATTAGCGCAATCACGGTCAGTAGCAACCAAGGTTTAGTCTTCATGGGTGATCTTCGCTCCTTTTGGTTCAATGCTTCGTCTTCAATAAAGTCTCAATGTCTCGCCGAATGTCTGCCGCTTTCGTCTCGGACACACCCGAATATTTCTTGTAGAGTTTCCAACCGGGACCAATCACGTAGGAATTGGGAAAGCTGATCACTCCAAAATCAGAAACCGTATCGTCATTCCCGACCAGGACTGTGTAGCGCATGTTGTATTGCTCGGCAAATTTCTGAATGTCGCTCGCCCATCCTGACTGTACAGCCAAACCGATGACTTTAACGCCGCGAGACGAATATTCCTTTTCCAGCTTGTTGAACTCGGGAATCTCGCTCACGCAGTTCTCGCACCAAGTGGCCCAGAAATCCAGAATGACGATTTTGTCCTTGAGGTCATCTGAACGCAACGTCTGCCCATCAAGCTTGGGTAGCGAAAACTCTGCTAGTCGAACAGGCCGCTGACCCGTGGCGCTGACCAACAGAAGACAGATTAGTATCAGTACTCGCATAGCTCAGATCGGCAAGTAAGGCACTATATAAGGAAAGACCAGTAGAGCCAGCACAAGTACCGTCACGATCCATAGAAATAGCACTTGCAACTTTCGACTCTTCGGCACTGCACAAGAGGCTCTAGGCGAGCAATCCTCTTTTTGCGGCCGGTAGGTGAAGTAAAAGCCCGCCGCCAAAGAGACCATCGTCAAACCGAGGAAGTAAGGGCGATATGGTGTCAGCGCCGCAGCGAACGCCAGCTCTGATGCTCCCAGGAATGATAGAGCCGCCGGAAAAACGCAACAACTCAATGGGAGAACTGAAAAGAATGCTGAGAAAAGCGAAAAACCATTAGCAACTGATGCCCGTTGTACTTTCATAACGTAATGCCCGAATTGGATTGACTGCTGCCCTTGGCCTAACCGTAGCTATTTTGCAGAGGCGAGCAGTTCTCTAACTTTGTTCTCGAACTCTTGTTTGTTCAAGTGTGGCGCCTTGGTAACCCCGCCCAGTTGATGCATCCAGAAAGTTGGTGCGGTCGGCGTGCCATCCCACTTGGATTCTGATCCATACAGGAAATAAACATCCCAGGCAGTTCTGTCGATACCCAGGACTCTTTTCCATTCGTCGCCAGTCAAGTGGCCGGCGTCCCAGTAATAGCTCAGTCGATCATCTCGGAAGTCATCGGATCGAGTTTGTGCCCAGTTTCTGCTATCGCCAGGGAACATAGGCAACCAGACGACGTAGGCGCGAAGACGATTATCCGGGATGTCTTTAAGCACACTCTGCATGTCGGCAAACCCGCGACGACACTCGGGACAGATAGGAGAGACCAGCGCAATCAGTCTTACCTTGCCAGAGTCCTGTTGGAATCGTTGCTTCAGTTGTTCGGTGCTGCTCAAGTCCTGCATCGACGAACCTCCTTTGCTTCCTCGGCGAGCAAGCGCCGTGACGAGCCCTGCTGCTACTATGGCCACGACCAACACGGCGATTCCACGAAACATTTTCTCTTGATTCATCTCGATCTCCTTTCAAAACATCGGTGCTGGCTGATGTTCTCCAAGTCTACAACCTCGTGTTGACTCAAGCGTCAAGTGGAAAATCTACGGGTTGTTGGCGCTCTTCGGATTACCGCTCTTTCCCAGTTAGTCGGTTGACCGCACTGTTCACTTCGCCCAAGCAGCACACTCCTGCCGGGTTGCGCGACTCGCATGCGCATAGTCCCTCTCGGATTAGGGCTGAGATCCTCTTGGGAATGGTCGTTTCTCCCGTTTTGGAAATCTCATCGCGGATGTGGCTTTCATCGAAGCCAAAGCAATAACACAACGGGATCGGATCTCCGCTCTCTTTGATTCCGACTCGCACGCGCAAGTCGTCAATCGTGAATTTGTGACTGCCTTGCTCTTCAAAGTAGACAACCGGACATTCCCGTGCCGCGCAGAAACTATAGGTTGCGGTCATCGCTTGTTCCGGTAAATGCGGCTTGATCATCAAAAGCACAGTCTTTCGTGAGACAGGCCGGCTTTGACCGCCGCAGCTTTCGCAGCGTTCGATTAACCTATCATTGATAACCGTTTCGGTGCTCTCACGTTCATCGAACGGGGCTTCTGTGGGACAGCAATTCATAATCAGGTCATTCCGCTTCCTCTAAGCTTCACTATTCCGTTCTCGCTTGTTTGCTGCTGGCAACTACCGGACAACACGCGGACTCACCGTGTTGTTTGAGTTCTTCCTCGCAAGCCGCCAGATGTTTCGCCAGGACGCGACGGAAACTCTTCATTGCTTTCAGACGGTGATCCAGTTCCGTCAGTTTTCGTTGAAGCAGGTCGCGCACGCTGCGACACTCATTTGCGCCTCCACCTGTTGTCAGCAGCGCACTAATTTCGTTGAGAGAAAACCCTAATTCCTGGGCCTGCTTGATGAAGCGCACACGCTCAACCGCATCTCCCGCAAACACACGAAATCCGCCCCGTGTCCGTGGCGCGCGCGGCAGCAGGCGTCGGCGCTCGTAATAACGCACCGTGTCTATGCTGACGCCGGCACGCTCAGCAACTTCACCAATGCGAATCTCTGATTGAGCCATACAGGAAGTCTACACCCTGGAGCTAAGTCCAGAGTCAAGTGGGTAAGAAAGAAAGCCGATCCAACCGCCGACGTCAAATGCCTTCAGGGGAAGTTAACGATTTGGGAACGCCGTGTTTCTCTTGATTACTTGAAACATCTTCCCGGCGACAGACCAGCTACTGGGAAGGGGCGATTAGACTAGAGGCGAAACCTCAGGGTCGTACCAATCACATTCACGTCGCCTGGTTTTGTACGACCGTCGCTCTGTCTGAGGTAATACACCTCACCCGTGAAGTCTTGATTAAAGGTGTGACCGGCGCCTATGGCAAATCGATTTCGCACCCACGCATTGACGCTCCAGTCATAAAAGATCTCGTCGGAGATAAAACCATTGAGCCTGGTAGCGCCGATTTTGAATGGATGCTCGATCTGGAGCCTGTTGCGATACCGTGTGGCGTCAACCTGCGGATGGCGAATGCGGCGCTCAAAAAGGTTTCGATCGCTCAGGATAAAACCGTGGTCAATGGGACCGCGGATGGTGGCTGCGAATGATAACCTGTGCTCAAACTCTTTTCGGTTCGGCAGCGGCTGGCCGCCACGGTACAAATAGTTGGGGTAGAGCGTTAGGTACTTTCCGACCTTGAAGGAAAACCCGACGCCGATCCGTTCATCGACAGGACGATGGATATTTCTGCCGATACGCAGCGTTCCAAAAAGAACGAAGTCAACTTTCTTGTCAAGTGCTATTGCCAACTGCGTGTCGTTCCAGATCTGCGTATCGAGCGGTCATTTTGGATGGGCCCTCCCCCAGCTCGTTTAAGTTGTGCGTGGTAATACCGTGAAAGAGGTGAGACCGACTCGACCTGATCTCTAACTTTGAACTTCACGTTGCCGGCCTCAGGCTTTGGTCCTTTATCCTGGTTATTGCCGCAGAGCTGTTCCTTCATTCTTGGACTCAAAACCAGACTCCATTGCCCGCTTGAAGTTTACAATCTCAAACACTACGATCTCGCAGACAGATAATTGCATAGGAATACCGAACGGAGAAACTATGTCAAAGATGCGTGTCGTGCAAGTGCCTTACCCGAATGGCCCATTTGAACTCCTCGAACGCGAAATCCCGGAGCCGACCGCCGGATCGGTACGCATCAAGGTCGAGGCGTGTGGTATCTGTCACAGCGACTCGCTGACCAGGGAGGGAACTCTGCCGGGCATTCAGTATCCTCGAGTTCCGGGACATGAAGTCGCCGGAATCGTTGATGCAGTCGGTGCAGAAGTCGTGGGTTGGACTGAAGGCCAGCGCGTCGGAGTTGGCTGGCAC
>WNGK01013556.1_pt1 | contig 13707 bp, 11 predicted proteins | sample 5400601 | NCBI WGS metagenome assembly WNGK01 (sample SAMN13153376, study PRJNA577476) | soil metagenome | isolation source: 60 cm soil or saprolite under Garry oak tree replicate 1 | place: USA:California | collected 2016-06-15 | reverse complement strand
CCCAGATCGCCGCCGCTCAGCGCGACCGGCATGAAGTGATCCTGGTCACCTCAGGGGCCGCGCGGCTCGGCCGGCGGCTGCTCGCGTTCGAAGGGCCGACCGCGCGGGCCGGGCCTGAGCTGAGCAGGCTGGTCGACGCGGTCCGGCTGACCGTGAGCCAGGCGGCCGATCACGAGGAGCTGATCCGCTCGCTGGCGACCACGCTGGATCGATACGGCAGCGCCAGCCTGGCGGGCCCGCTCGGCATCGCGCTGGCCGCCTCGGTGGGCCAGCCGGCGCTGATGGCGCTCTACCGGCAGCTGGCCGCAGCGGTCGGCATGGAGGTCTGCCAGATCCTGCTGTCCAGGAGCGACCTGGACTCGGCGGAGGCGATGCGTGATGTCGGCGCCGTGCTGATCTCCGCCCTCCGGCAGGGACTGCTGCCGGTGGTCAACGGGAACGACACGACGGACCCGAAGTCTGAGCTCGACAACGACCAGGTCGCGGTCGCCGTGGCGGTGGCGGCGCAAGCGTCGCGGCTGACCTTCCTGACCAACGTCCGCGCCGTGTACGGCGACGACGCGCGGCAGCACCGGATCTCGCGCCTGACCCCCGAGCAGGCCAGGGCGATCAGGATCTCGGCGGCAGGGGAGGGCCGCGGCGGCATGCGGTCCAAGCTCAACGCCGCCGCCCGGGCCGCCTACTGCGGAGTCGAGTGCGTGATCGGGTCGGCGCGGGACGTCGACGTCGTGGCCAGGAGCCTCAGCTCGCGCGCCAGGATGGGAACGGTCGTCCGGGCCGACGCCGGCCAGCTGGCGCCGGCGGAGCGCTGGGTCGGCGGCATCGCGTACCCGATGGGAACGATCGGCATTAACCGGGAGGCCGAGCGGAGCCTGCGCGCGGGCAGCACCCTGTTCCTGTCGGGAGTCAAGCGCCTCGACGGTGAGTTCGACCCGGGCTCGGTGGTCGAGCTCGTCGATGTCCGGCATCCCGAGCGGCTGATCGGCCGGGGCTCGGTCGCGATGCCGTCGGCGATCCTGCGGCTGCTCCGGGCGCTGACCACCGACGAGGTCGCCAACGTGCTGTCGATCCTGTTCCGGCTCCGGCACGCCCCGGTCCTGGGCGGCATCGAGGCGGGCCGCCATCGGGACGCCGGAGCTGGCCTGCTCGACCCGGAGCAGTACGCAGACGTCGCCGATCTGGCCCGGCGCGGATCGCGGGCTTGCAGGCAGGCGCACGCCGAGCTCAGGACCGCGACGCCGGAGCGGGTCAGGATCCTGACCGACGCGCTGCTCCAGGCGCAGCCCAGGGCCTGCTCGGCGATCCTGGCCGAGGGCTCGTTCCTGACCGGAAAGGCCAGCCCGGACTCACCGGCCCGCCGCGCGGTACGCGACATGCACGCGATCCACCGGGACTCGCTCGTGGTGTTCGCCGTCGCTTCATGATCACGGAGTCCGCTCGGCGGAGAACGTCAAGGGGCTTCCGTGATCATGGGAATCCGGGCCGGAGCGGGCCGGGGCGGGCCGGAGCGGCCCGGAGGGGCTGGAGCCGCCTAGACCCGGACCTGCCCGGTGCCCCAGGTTACGTTCTTGACGCAGGTCAGCGCCTCCAGCCCCATCGGGCCGCGGGCGTGCAGCTTCTGCGTGGACACGCCGATCTCCAGCCCGTACCCGAACTCGCCGCCGTCGGAGAACCGGGTCGAGCAGTTGACGAACACGCTGCCCGAGTCGACCGCGCGCGCGAACCGGCGCGCCACGGCGATGTCGCGGGCCACGACCGCCTCGGAGTTCCGCGTTCCCCACCGGGCGATGTGCGCCAGCGCGTCGTCCAGTCCGGCCACGACCCGGACGGCGAGGATCAGGTCGAGATACTCGGTGCCCCAGTCGCTCTCGCTGGCCGGCTCGGCGTCCGGCCAGATCGCGCGGACCCGCTCGTCCCCGCGCACCACGACCCCGAGCTTGTGCAGCTCGCCGAGCGCGTCAGGCAGCCAGGTCCCGGCGATGGCCTCGTGCACGAGCAGCGTCTCGGCCGCATTGCACACGCTCGGCCGTGACGTCTTGGCATTGACGATGATGCTGGTAGCCATCTGCGGGTCGGCCGACGCGTCGACGTAGACATGGCAGTTCCCGTCGCCGTCGATGACGACGGGCACCGTCGCATGCTCGCGCACGGTCGCCAGCAGCCGCGCCCCGCCGCGCGGAACCAGCAGGTCGACATACTCGTCCGCCTTCAGCAGCTCGATCACCGCGTCCCTGGAGTTGTCGCGGATCAGCTGCACCGCGTGCTCCGGCACCTCATCCTGGCCGGTCAGCACCTCGGCGATGACGTCGGCGATGGCCCCGTTCGTGTGCGCGGCGACCGACGAGCCGCGCAGCACCGCGGCGTTGCCCGATTTCAGGGCGAGCGCGGCGACATCGACGGTCACGTTGGGCCTGGCCTCGTAGATGACGGCTACCACGCCAAGCGGTTCGCGTACCTGCTCGATCAGCAGGCCGTTGGGCCGCGTCGTGCCCCTTACCACCTGGCCGACCGGGTCCGGCAGCCCGACGACGGCTCGGACCGCGTTCACCATCGCGGTGATCCGCGCGTCGGTCAGGGTCAGCCGGTCGACAAGAGTAGCCGAGACCCCGGCGGCGCGAGCCGCGGTCACGTCGGCCGCGTTGGCGGCCTGCAGCCCGTCCCGGCCGGCCTCGATGGCGCCGGCCAGCCGTACCAGCACCGCGTCCTTGGCGCTGGCCTGGAGCTCGCGAGTGACGGTCGCGGCCGCCCTGGCCTGCCGGCAGATCCGCAATACAGGCGTTGGCACTGTTTCATCCCTCCCGGGTCCGCGGCGACGGACCACGTCGGTCCTTCACGCAGAATGTACCTATGACCAAGCCCGTGCCGTACGCCAGAACCATCGTCACCGACGACGGCGTCCCGATCGATGCCGCTCACCTGCCCGGTGACCTGGATCTCGGCATCGTGCTCGCGCACGGCTTCACGCAGAACTGGCAGCGCCCCGGGGTGTGGAAGGTGGCCACCAGGCTGAACAGATTCGGCGGCGTCGTCACTTTCGACTTCCGCGGCCACGGCCGGTCGGGCGGCGTGTCCACGGTCGGTGACAAGGAAATCAGGGACGTCGACGTCGCCGTCAGCTATGCCAGGGAACTTGGCTACCGCCGGGTTGCCACGATCGGGTTCTCGATGGGCGGCTCGATCGTGCTCCGGCACGGCGGCCTGATCGGCGACGTGGACGCCGTCGTCGCGGTCAGCAGCCCGGGGCGCTGGTACTACCGCGGCACCCGGCCGATGCGCCTGGTCCATCTCGCGGTGGAGAACAGGACTGGCCGGATGTTCGCCAAGGCGATCCTGAAGACCAGGATCAGCAACGGCAAGTGGGATCCGGTACCGCTGCCGCCCGACGACGCGGCCGCCATGATCTCGCCGATCCCGCTGCTGATCGTGCACGGCGACAAGGATGAGTTCTTCCCGGTCGATCACGCCAAGCAGATCTTTCAGGCGGCCAGGGACCCGAAGGAGATCTGGCTGATTCCCGGTTTCGGTCATGCCGAGTCCGCCATCGGGCCTGCGCTGATCAACCGGATCGGCACGTGGATACGCGTGTCGGCCGGCCTGGACGAGCAGAGCCAGGCCGGTGAGGCGGCCGGCCCGATCGCCAGCCCGTACCCGGCCGCCTGACGCGACTTGGCCCGCGCGGTCGGCGGCAGTGGTAGAACCGCTGGATGAGGCGAGCCCGACTGGGGGAATAGTGAGCGAGCAGCAGGACATCTCCGGCCTGCGCCAGAGCCTGGATGACGTGGACAGCGGGATCGTGCACCTCATCGCGCGGCGCAGCGGCATCATCGCCGCGATCGCGCAGGCCAAGGAGCAGGGGACCGGCCAGATCCAGGACACCGACCGCGAGCGCGCGGTGCTGGCGGCGGCGGAGGCCGTGGCCGCGGACCTCGGCGTCTCGGCCAGCCTGGTGCGCCGGATCTTCCGCGAGCTGATCAGCGACTCGGTCGCGCAGCAGGCCAGGCACCTGACCGCGGAGGACGGCGGCCGCGTCCGGGTGGCCTTCCAGGGGGCCGCGCACGCCTACAGCGACGCCGCCGCGCAGAAGTACCTGGCCGGCCGGGGGCTGGATGGCGACCTGACCGGTTACCGGACGTTCCGCGAGGCAGGTGCCGCGCTGCTGGCCGGCGACTGCGACCTGGCCGTGCTGCCGATCGAGAACACCACGGCAGGCAGTATCAACGAGGTCTACGCGCTGCTGCGCGAGCATGAGCTCTCGATCGTGGGCGAGGAAACCTGGAAGGTCGACCACTGCCTGGCGGCCTCGGCCGACGTCCCGCTCTCCTCGCTGCGCCGGGTCATCTCGCACCCCCAGGGCCTGGAGCAGTGCGCGCAGTTCCTGCAGTCGCTGCCGCAGGCGGTCCCGACGAGCTATTTCGACACCGCGGGGGCGATGCGCGCCGTGGCCGAGGCGGGGGATCCCACCGCGGCCGCGATCGCATCGCCGGAGGCCGCGGCGGCGCACGGCCTGGTGGTGCTGCGGCACAACATCTCCGACTCGCCGGACAACTACACCCGGTTCGTGGTCTTGTCGGCCTCGCCGGTCCCGGTTGACGTTCGGATTCCGTGCAAGACCAGCCTGATCCTGGTAACCAGGCACGAAGAGGGCGCCCTGCTGCGATGCCTGGAGATCCTGTCCGGCAGCGGTCACTCGCTGACCAAGCTGGAGTCACGGCCCCGTCCCGGCCGGCCGTGGGAGTACCTGTTCTTCCTGGACTTCGAGGGAAACGTCGCCGACCCGCGGACCACCGCGGCCCTGGACGAGCTGCGGTCGGCCGCGCTGTACATCAAGGTGCTCGGCAGCTACCCGGCGAAGGCGCTGCGGCACCGGCCGCACCCCGGTGACCTGGCCGGCCAGAGCGCCGCCGAGTCCCCGGCCGATGCGCTCGAGGCGGTGGCCGCCGCCGAGGTCCCCGCGGTCCGCCGGTCCCGGCAGTACAAGCTCGTCGACCGGGCCGCCCGGCAGGCCGACACCATCGTCAGGGTCGGCGACCTGCTCGTCGGCGGCGACGGTTTCGTGGTGATGGCCGGGCCCTGCTCGGTCGAGAGCAGCGAGCAGATCAACGCCACGGCCAGGTTCGTCCGTGACGCCGGCGCGCACGTGCTGCGGGGCGGGGTCTTCAAGCCGCGGACGTCGCCGTACGCGTTCCAGGGCCTGGGCTGGGACGGCCTTGACCTGCTGACCGACGCCGGCCGGGAGGCCGGCCTGCCGGTCGTCACCGAGGTGATGGCCGTGGACCAGGTCCAGCGGATGGCCAAGGCCGCCGACATCCTGCAGATCGGCGCGCGCAACATGCAGAACTTCGACCTGCTGCGGGAGGTCGGCAAGGTGGATCGCCCGGTGCTGCTGAAGCGCGGCCTGTCCAGCACGATCGAGGAATGGCTGGCCGCCGCCGAGTACGTGGTCGCCCAGGGGAACCAGCAGGTGATCTTGTGCGAGCGCGGGATCAGGACGTTCGAGAGCGCGACCCGCAACACCCTGGACCTGTCGGCCGTCGTGGTCGTGCGGGAGCGGTCGCACCTGCCGATCATCGTCGACCCGAGCCACGGCACCGGCCTGCGGTCCTACGTCGCTCCGATGGCCTGGGCGGCCCGCGCGGCGGGTGCCCACGGCCTGCTCATCGAGGTCCACCCGGCGCCGGAACAGGCCTTGTCCGACGCGGACCAGAGCCTGTCGTTCGAGGAATTCGGCACCCTCATGCGCCGGCTCGCCGCCATCCCGGGATCGGCACGCTGAGCCGGCCAGCTTTTAGAATCGCGTTCTAGTAAACTCAGCTGCACCGCCGACCCCCTCGGGAGGACCTTGTGGCGTGGGATTTCTCGACCGAGCCCGAGTTTCAGCAGCAACTTGACTGGGTCGAGGAGTTCTGCCGGACCGAGGTGGAGCCGCTTGACCTGGTCTTCCCTGGTGCGGCGTACTCGCGCAGTCCCAAGGCCAGGGCGCTGGCCGACCCGCTCAAGCAGCAGGTGAAGGACCGCGGCCTGTGGGCGCTGTTCCTCGACCGCGACCTCGGCGGGCCCGGATTCGGCCAGCTCAAGCTGGCCTTGCTGAACGAGATCCTGGGCCGTTACCGCTCGGCGCCGGTGGTCTTCGGCACGGCGGCGCCCGATACCGGGAACATGGAGATGCTCGCGGCCTACGGCACGCCTGCGCAGAAGAGCCGCTGGCTCGTCCCGTTGCTGAATCAGGAGATCTTCTCGGCGTACTCGATGACCGAGCCGCAGGGCGGGTCCGACCCGAGCCGGCTGCGGACCCACGCCGCGCGGGACGGGGACGAGTGGGTGATCACCGGCGAGAAGTGGTTCACCAGCGCCGGGGCGCGGGCCGACATCATCTTCGTGATGTGCACCAACGGCATGTTCGTGGTACCGCGCGCGGCGCCGGGGGTGGAGATAGCCGAGTATCCGGCGCTGCACAATCACATTCGCTATAACGATGTCCGGGTGCCAGCCGACCACCTGCTGGGACCCGAGGACGGCGCCAAGGTGCTGGCGCAGCGCCGCCTGGGCGGAGGCCGCATCCATCACGCGATGCGGACCGTGGCCCAGGTCAAGCTGGCGTTCGACATCATGTGCGAGCGAGCGGCGAGCCGGCAGTCGCATGGCAAGGTGATCGCCGAGCATCAGATGGTGCAGGAGGCGATCGCCGACTCCTATGCGGAGATCAACATGCTCCGGCTGCTGGTGCTGTGGACGGCCTGGACGATCGACAACTCCAGCACCATGCAGGCGCGCACGCAGATCGCCGCGTGCAAGTACACCTGCGCCAAGGTGCTCCGCGAGGTCAGCTACCGCGCCCTGCACATCCTGGGCTCGCTCGGCACGACGGACCTCACCCCGCTCCAGGCCATGTGGGCGGCCGCCCCCACGATGGCCATCGTCGACGGGGTGGACGAGGTGCACAAGGTGACCGTGGCCCGCAACGTGCTGAAGGGCTACCAGCCGCATTCCGGCCTGTGGCCCACCGAGTACCTGCCCGCCAAGCGCGAGGAGGCGAGAAAGAAGTACGCCGGCCTCATCGCCGCCGACCCGGACCTGGCCGCCTGGGCCGACGCGGCCGCGCGCGGGTCGACGTCCCGATCCGGCGGGCACTGAGCAGTCGGGGCGGGCACTGAGCAGTTGGGTGGGCACTGAGCAGTTGGGCAAGCACTGAGCAGTTGGGCAGGGACTGAGCATGCAGATCAGGGATCGGGTCGCGGTCGTCACCGGCGGCGCGAGCGGCATCGGCCGGTCGCTCTGCCTCGCCTTCGCGGAGCAAGGGGCGGCGGGCGTGGTCGTCGCCGATGTCGACACGCCCGGAGCGGAGGACGTGGCGGCGCAGGTCAGCTCGCGGGGCGGCCGGGCCATCGCGGTCCGGGCCGACCTAACCCGTGAAGGCGATGTCCGTGCGCTCGTCGGCCAGGCCACCGACGCGTTCGGCCGGATCGACTTGTTCTGCTCCAACGCCGGCATCATCGTGGGCGGCGGCGTCGAGGTCTCCGACGAGGCGTGGTCCAGGATCTGGGCCGTCAACGTGCAGAGCCACGTCTATGTGGCCCGGTCCGTGCTGCCGTCGATGCTGGCCAGGGGGGACGGCTACCTGGTGATCACGGCGTCGGCGGCCGGCCTGCTCACCCAGCTTGGCTCGGCGCCCTACGCCGTGACCAAGCATGCGGCGGTCGCGCTCGCCGAATGGCTCGCCATCACCTACGGCGACCAGGGCATCAAGGTGTCCTGCCTGTGCCCGCAGGCGGTCACCACCAACCTGGGCGCCACCAGCCTGCGGGAGGTGGGCGGCCTGGCCTGGCCGGCTGGCGACGGAGCGGTACCCGGTGCCGACGCCGGGAGCGTGTCGCGGCAGGCGGCGGTCGACGGAGTCCTCACCCCTGACCAGGTCGCGGCCAGCGTGGTCGACGCGCTCGCGGCTGAGCGCTTCCTGATCCTGCCGCATCCCGATGTCGCCATCTATGAGCTGCGGCGGGCCCAGGACCGCGACCGATGGCTCGGCGGCATGCGGCGGCTGCACGCTCGCCTGTCCGGAACGGGCTGACCGGGATCATGCAGGGCATCAAGGTGGCGGAAGTCACGGACTGGCTGCTCGGCCAGGTCGACGGCCTCAGGCCGCCGCTGAGCTTCGAGCTGATCTCCGGCGGCCGGTCCAACCTGACCTACGGCGTGACCGACGGGACGGGCCCGCGCGAATACCGGGTGATCTCCGCGCTGCGCGACACCGAGGTGCCGGTGGCCCCGGCGCTGGCCTTCTGCGCGGACGAGGCGGTGAACGACCGCCCGTTCTATGTCATGGGCTTCGTTGACGGCCACGTCCTGCGCGACATCGCCGGTACTCAGGCGGTGCTGGACGAGGCCGGGCGGAAGGTCGCGGGCGAGCAGCTGATCGACGTGCTGGCCGCGATCCACCGGGTCGATGTCGACGCGGTGGGCCTCGGCGACTTCGCTCGCCGCGACGGCTATATCGAGCGGCAGCTGCGCCGCTGGCACGGGCAGTTCGGCAAATCCCAGGAGCAGGCCAGGCAGATCGGGGTCTACCGGCCCGTGCCGGTGGTGGACGAGGTGCATAAGATGCTGGCCGAGCGGCTGCCGGCGCAGCAGGGCGCCTCGATCGTGCACGGCGACTATCGCCTGGACAACACCATCATGTCCGGCGGCGGCCGGATCATGGCGGTGCTCGACTGGGAGCTGAGCACGCTCGGCGACCCGCTGGCCGACGTGGGCACGCTGCTCGCGTACTGGGCCGAGGATGCGGGCCGGGAAGCATCGTCCGCGGCGGTCGTCACGATGGCGCAGTCGGCCGCGACCGGGCTGCCCGGCTTCGGGTCCCGGGCCGACATCGCGCGGCGCTACGCGGCGCGTTCCGGCCGCGACCTGTCCGGCATCGGGTTCTACATCGCGTTCGCGTACTGGAAGCTGGCCTGCATCCTGGAGGGCGTCTTCGTCCGGTACGCGGCGAACGCGATGGGCGGCGACCACGGCGATGCCGACCTGCTCGCCGACGGCGTGACGGACCGGGCCCGCCGCGCCCTCGAGGCACTGCAATCCTGAGCCAGGCTGAACCGCTGCCGGGCGGCTGGGTGCGGGTGGACTGCCATCTGCACACCGTGGCGTCCGGTGACGCCGTCACCACGCTGGACCAGCTGGCCGAGCGAGCCGTCCGTGAACGGATCGACGTGGTCGCCATCACCGACCACAACGAGACGGCGGCGGCGATGAAGGCGGCTGCGAGCTGGTCAGGGCCGGTGCGGGTGATCGTCGGCGAGGAGATCAGGACCCAGGCCGGCGAGGTGATCGGCCTGTTCCTGGCCGAGCGGATCCCGTACGGCCGCCGACACGCTCTGTGCCGGCGGCATGGCGGACATCGTCGAGGTGTTCAACGCGAAGATCGCGGACCAGGCGCTGAACGCCAGGGCCGACGCGCTCGCCCGGCGCTGGGGACTGCCTGGCGGTGCGGGCTCCGACGCGCACGATCCGGCCGCGGTGGGCGCCGCCTGCCTGGAGATGCCGGACTTCGACGGGCCGGCCAGCTTTCTCGCCTCGCTGGCCGCGGCCCGCGTGGTGGGACAGTACCGGGACCACGCCCCGCGCTACCGGCCGGGATAGCCTTCGGACCATGACTCTCTTCCAGCGGGCCCACGACATCGTCCAGGCCAAGGCGAGCAAGGCGCTCGATGCCGCCGAGAGGCCCGACGAGATGCTGGACCTGTCTTACGAGCAGATGCTCGAGCATCTCACCGAGGTCCGGCGCGCGCTGGTGGACATTGCCGCGTCACGCAAGCGGATCGAGCTGCAGGAGACGCAGCTGCAGCACACGGCCGACCACCTGCAGGACCAGGCCAAGGCGGCGCTGGCGCAGGGCAACGATGACCTGGCCAAGGAAGCCCTGTCCCGCAAGGCCGCCGCCCAGGCCCAGATCGCGGACCTGAACGTGCAGCACGCCCAGCTGGCCGAGCAGGAGAGCAAGCTCGAGCAGACCCTCAGCGCGCTGCAGCAGAAGGTCAATCATTTCCGGACCCAGAAGGAAGTGATGAAGGCCCAGTACACTGCGGCGCAGGCGATGACGTCTGTCGACGAGAGCGCCACGGGAATCTCCACGGCCTTCGGCGACTCAGGGGCCGAGCTCCAGCGGGCGCAGGACAAGATCGCCATGATGCAGGCCAGGGCCGGAGCCATGGACGAGCTGCTCCAGTCGGGCGTGCTCGAGGACGTCGGCGGTAACACCGACGACATCCAGGCCGAGCTGGACGAGGCAGGATCCGCGGCTCAGGTAGACCAGGAGCTGGCCGCGCTCAAGGCGGAGGTCGGCGCCGGCTCGCCGCCCCCGCCCGAGCTCACCAGCGGCTCCGCTAACTGACCTGGACTCCTGGTCGCCGGCTGGCGCCATGGTCAGCTCGCGACTCGCACGTCTCGTCCGTGCTGGTGCCGCTGCAGCGCCAGGGCGTGCTGCAGCGGATCGGCGTCCAGCCAGGTGCGGACGTCGACCCGGCGCGGAAGGAAGTCGCGGTCGTGCAGGAAGTCGGCACGGCTCTGCAGCACGTCGAGCAGGTCCTCGGAGATCCGCGGCTGCAGAGTCTGGACCAGGTCATCGGCGTATGCCGCCCGCGCCCATTCCTCCGCCGCGCCGACCTCGGCGGCGACGACCTGCCAGGCGTCACTGGCGTGGCTGGCCGCCCAGCGGGAAGCCCGCAGCAGCCCGCTGACGTATCGATGCACCAGGTCAGGGCGATCGCGTAGCAGCTGGGCGCTGACAGTCAGGATTCTGAGGTGCGCGTCGGACCGGCTGGCCGCAACCGGGACCGCGTCGATCATGGCGGCAGTCGCTAGTGCGTGCGGCCCGGCCGCGTAGATGGCATCAACCTGACCCCGGATCAGGGCCAGCAGCTCGGCCGTGTACAGCCGGACGTTCTCCCGGGCCGGATACGCGCTCGCGCCCGGGGTCTCGGCCGCGCGGCTGAGGAAGGACTCGCGGGAGTGCACGTCGACTAGCGTCACGTCGCGGATGCTCAGGCCCGCGGTCGCGACGGCGGTCTCGATGCCCTGCCTGGCCGCGGCCCGCGAGAAGTCGGCGGGCGCGCCGGCCCTGGCGGGCAGGGCGATCCTGGCTCCGCACAGGTCGCCGCTGTCGGCCACCTGGCTTCCTCGCAGGGCCAGCAGGCCGTGGAACTGGCCGACCCTGGCCAGCCCGATCAGGCGGTTGGCCCCGGCTGTCGCGCTGGCCCAGAGCGGCGGGACGATTCCGCCTTCCCGCAGCAGGGCCGGATGGGCGTGCGTGTAGTGGGCCAGCCGCAGCGCCGGGTCGCGGCTCTGTCCCAGCGAGCGGACGGCGATCTGGTCGGGCGCGAACTCCCGGTCGAGCCACCCCCCGATGATCGCGATGTTCGATGCGGTAGGGACGGGGCACCGGCTGTACCAGAGGCTGCGAACGCCATGTGAGCCGGTCGTGCGGGCATCCGCGCTGATCATGACCGTCATCGCGATCTCCGTTCCTCGTGCGAACCCGGGGCGGTGACAGGCAAGGTGTCCATCTCACGAGTATGCGGATCGGATCGCTATTTCGTCAATACCGATCGAGAAGCTAGGTTTACCTCGGCCAGGTCAGCCCAGCCACGCTGATGGAGCGTCCTGCGTGCGACGTCAGCTGGCCCGCTTGTAGGCGCGGACGGAGAGCGGCACGAACACCACGAAGATGCCGATCAGCCAGGCCAGGCTCTTGAGCAGGTTCGCTCCAAGCGGCTGGTGCGCGGCGGGGCCGATGGCCAGTGCCCGCATCGCGTTGATCGTGTAGGTGACCGGCTGGTTGTTGGCGAACGCCTGCAGCCAGCCCGGCATCGTCTGGATCGGCACGAACGCGGAGCTGACGAAGGTGAGCGGGAACAGCCAGATCAGCCCGAACGCCTGCACCGACTCCTCGTCGCCGATGGCCAGCCCGGTGTAGGCGGCGATGCAGCAGAACGCCAGCGCGAACACGATGGCCAGCGCCACCATGCCGATCGCCGGGATGAGGCCGTTGGTGAACCGGAAGCCGACCGCGTAGCCGATGCCCACGATGATCAGGATCGTCACCACGATGCGAGCGGTATCTGCCACCAGACGGCCGGCCAGCACGGCCGAGCGCGACATCGGCATCGACCGCAGCCGGTCGATCACGCCCTTCTTCAGTTCCTGCGCCAGCGCGATCGCGGTCCCGAAGCATGCGAACGCGGCGGTCTGGCCGAGGATGCCCGGCATCAGGTACTCGACGTATGTCGTGCCGTGGATCGGGATGGCGCCGCCGAATACGTACCGGAACATCAGCACGAACATGATCGGCTGGATGATCGTGAACACGATGTAGGCGGGCACGCGCATCCAGACCAGCAGATTGCGCCTGGCTATCGTCATCGTGTCGCTCACCGACCAGCGAGCCCTGGTGATCAGCCCGGGCTCGGGAAGCGGCGGAGCGAAGGGCTCGGCGACCGTGGTCATGACTTCCTCCCGTTCCCGGCGCTCCCGGCGCCTGGCTGCTGTCCCCGGCGTCGGCCGCGGCGGCGGCCCGGAGGCTGGCCGGTCTCCTCCGCGGCGTGCCCGGTCAGGGCCAGGAACACGTCGTCCAGCGAGGGCCGCCGCAGGCTAAGGCCGCGGGTGGCGACGCCCGCGCCGTCCAGGCCGCGTACCGCCTCGATCAGCGCCTCCGAGCCGCGTCCGCCGACCCCGACGCTGACCATTGCGGTGTCGGGATCCACGTGCGGCTCGCCCTCACCGACCGGCTTGATGGCCGCTACGGCGTCGTCGATCTTGTCCCGGTCAGGGACCGCGAACTCGAGCACGTCGCCGCCGATCTGGCCCTTGAGCTCCTCGGCGGTGCCCCTGGCGATGACCAGGCCGCGGTCGATGACCACGATCGCGTCGGCGAGGTCGTCGGCCTCATCCAGGTACTGGGTGGTGAGCAGGATCGTCGTGCCGCCGGCCACCAGCGACCGGATGATCTCCCACATGCCGAGCCTGGACCGCGGGTCAAGCCCGGTCGTCGGCTCGTCGAGGAACAGCACCTTGGGGCGGCCGACCAGGCTGGCGGCCAGGTCCAGGCGGCGCTGCATGCCGCCCGAGTAGGTCTTGGCGTGCCGGTCAGCGGCATCGACGAGGTCGAACTGCTCGAGCAGCTCGGCGGCCCGGATGCGGGCGTCCGGCCAGCTCAGGTGATACAGGCGCCCGACGATCTCCAAGTTCTCCCGGCCGGTGAGCTCCTCCTGGATGGCCGCCGACTGGCCGGACAGCCCGATCGAGCGGCGGACGGCACTGGCCTGCCGGACGACGTCGTAGCCCTCCACGATCACCTGGCCGCTATCGGGGCGCAGCAGCGTGGTCAGGATGCGCACGGCCGTCGTCTTACCCGCGCCGTTGGGCCCGAGGACGCCGAGTACGGTCCCGCGCGGCACCGACAGGTCGATTCCGCGCAGTGCGTGCACCTCGCCGAACGACTTGGTCAATCCCGCAACGACAATTGCCGCTTCCCCGTCGACCTGCGCCACCGTCATCCCTCCGTCGTGCGGACCCTTCAGGTCCGCCCGAAGAACCTACCTGTCATCCGATGGCCCGGCAAACCCAAATCCGCGCAGATTATGGCCGACGCAGGCAGGCGCCTCAGCGGGCGCGTCAGTCGAGTCCGGCCGCCCGGCACGACGGCCGGATCAGCAGCGACAG
>WNGK01031422.1_pt1 | contig 13715 bp, 11 predicted proteins | sample 5400601 | NCBI WGS metagenome assembly WNGK01 (sample SAMN13153376, study PRJNA577476) | soil metagenome | isolation source: 60 cm soil or saprolite under Garry oak tree replicate 1 | place: USA:California | collected 2016-06-15 | reverse complement strand
ACTTCCCGCAGTGAAGGGCGGCGAAATTTGTCGCCTTTCAGACGGTTCGAGAATAAAGAGGGGGAATTCAACCTGGCCGCCCAGCCCGTCAGCCGACGGGCTGGGAGAGGATCCCGCGAACGCGGGACGGGCACGGTCGTGGTGGTGAGCCGCGCCCCCTATCCTATCCGCCAAATGGCGGACGAGATCCGGCAAGAAGCCCGGAAGTACGACCAAATCACTCGCGAGAGGAAAGCTGTCCGCGTCGCCTACCTCTCGATGCTATTGCTCGTGACTCTGCTGATTCTCTTCGTGGCCAGTTGGCTGGCGGTTTTCATTGCCAGGCAAGTGACCGTGCCCATTCAGGCGCTCGCCGAAGCCACCGGAGAAGTCTCGAAGGGCAACCTCGCCTTTCAGATCACCGCCCGGTCCGACGATGAGCTCGGAACGCTCATCCAGTCTTTCAACGAAATGACGCGCCAGCTCCAGGAGAATCGCCTCGCCCTGGTACGGGCCGCGGAAGACCTGAGGAAGGCGAACCGCCAACTGGAAGAACACAGCCGCACGATGGAAGCCATCCTCTCGAACATCCCAACGGGTGTCCTGTCATTCGACCCCGAAGGCCGCCTGGTCGAAGTCAACGCCACCGCCGAGCGCCTTCTCGGGGAGAAGGCCCGATCTGGGCTCGTCCTGGCGGACCTGTTCGCGCCCGAAGAGGCGCGAGATATCGCGCGCCTGTTCCGCCGCGCTCGGCGCCAAGGGGCGCTCACGCGCCAAATGGAGTTGGAGCTCGCGGGAGGGAAGGCCGTGGTGGCGTTGACGGCCACATCCATACGCGCCGCGGATCGGGAGGTGGGCACGGTGCTTGTCCTCGAAGACTTGACGGACTTGCTGCGCGCTCAGCGGACCGCCGCGTGGAGCGAAGTCGCCCAGCGCATCGCGCACGAAATCAAAAACCCGCTCACCCCCATCCAACTTTCGAGCGAGCGCATCAGACGTCTGGTCGAGCGCGCGGAGCCCGGCCCCGGTGTGGACGGAGAGCTCGCCCGCACCGTCGCCGAAAGTGCCGCCCTCATCGGCCGCGAAGTCACCACCTTGAAGACGCTGGTGGATGAGTTCTCCGACTTCGCTCGCTTCCCCGCTTCCCAACTCGCACCTTCGAACCTGAACGCCATCGTCGAGAACGCTCTCAACGTCTTTAACGGGCGGCTGGCGGGGATCGAGGTCCATCGCGAACTTTCGCCGGGCTTGCCCGTCGTCCAGGCCGACCCCGAACAGATGAAGCGTGCGGTCGTCAACCTGATTGACAACGCTGCGGAAGCGCTCGAGGAGGCCCCGAGGAAACAAATTTCGGTCGGCACCCGCCTCGATGCCCATCGCGAAGTTGTCGCGGTGACGATCGCGGACAGCGGTCCCGGCATTCCGCCCGACGCCCTCGACAAACTCTTCTTGCCTTATTTTTCGACGAAAATGCGGGGCACGGGCCTCGGCCTCGCCATCGTGAGCCGCATCGTTTCAGAACACGATGGGACCATCCGCGTCGAACAGAACAGCCCGTCGGGCGCCAAGTTTGTCATCGAGTTGCCCGTCGAGCGGCCGGCCACGTAGCCTGCCCTTCCCAGGTGGGTCGACACGCGGAGCTCCAATGCGTCAAGGTGCTTCGTGCTTGACCTTATGCTCACTGATCGGACCCTTCGGCGCGTTGCGGGGGACGTGTAATATGCTTATCCTGGAAATGTGCCTGAGGTGAGTCGCTTTTTCGGAATTGCCATTGGCCTTTACTATAGCGAACACGGGAGGCCTCACTTCCACGCCTTTTATGGCGAGTGCGACGCCTCCATTGATATTGAGAATGGCGAAATCATTTCAGGCCAACTCCCCACGCGCGCACTGGCGCTTGTCGCCGAGTGGCAGACCGCGCATCGTGATGAGCTTCGGGAAAATTGGCAACGGGCGCGCCAGCGCGAGCCTTTAAGGAAAATCGCACCCCTGGAGTAGCCACCATGGACTATCACATTATCGAAGCTAAATACATTTCGAGGTATGTAGTGAAATTGAAATTTCGCGACGGAACGACCGGTGAAATAGATCTCGAGCCCGAGCTCACCGGCCCGATGTTTGAGCCGCTTCGAAATCTCGAAACCTTCAAGAAATTTCGAGTTCACCCAGAGTTCCATACGCTGGTTTGGCCGAACGGCGCAGACTTGGCTCCCGAATTCTTGCATGACAAAGTCAAGATAACCGCCTGAATTCACGCCGCAGCCGCATCGCGGGCCTGGAATCAGGCAAAGAAACCAACTTTTGACCATGAAGTACTCCGTGCTCATCGTAGATGACGAAGCCGGAATCCGGCAGTCACTTGCCTCGGTGCTCGAAGATGAAGGTTACGCAACCGCGGCCGTGGAAAGCGCGGAGGCCGCGCTCGAGACCCTGGCGAGCCGGCGGTTCGACCTGGTCTTGCTCGATATCTGGCTGCCCGGCATGGACGGCCTGGCGGCGCTCGAAAAAATCCGGGCGCTCGGCTCCGCGCCTCTGGTCATCATGATCTCGGGACACGGGACGATCGAAACCGCCGTCCGCTCCACCAAGCTTGGCGCCTTCGATTTCATTGAGAAGCCGCTGTCGCTTGAAAAAACCCTTCTGACGCTCCAGCACGCCGCCCACGAAATCGAGCTCACTCGCACCAACCTCCTACTTCGCGAGGAACTGGGCGACCGCTATCGCATCATCGGCGAAAGCGTCCCCATGAAGGCCCTGCGCCAGCAGTTGGCGCTCGCTGCGCCTACCCAAGGGCGGATTTTGATTTACGGGGAAAGCGGCACCGGCAAGGAGTTGGTCGCACACACCCTCCACCGCATGAGCCCTCGCGCCGACCGCGCCTTTGTGGAGGTCAATTGCGCCGCCATCCCCGAGGAGCTCATCGAGTCGGAGCTCTTCGGCCACGTCAAAGGCTCCTTCACAGGCGCCGTCGAAGACAAAGTCGGGAAGTTCGAGCAGGCCGACGCTGGGACGCTCTTCCTCGACGAAGTCGGCGATATGAGCTTGCGCACGCAGTCCAAAGTTCTGCGCGTCATCGAAGAGCAGAGGTTCCAGCCCGTGGGCAGCGGGAAGGATTTGAGCGTGGACGTGCGCGTGCTCGCCGCCACCAATAAGAATTTGGAAGCCGAAATTCAGAAAGGCAATTTCCGCGAGGACCTGTTCTACCGGTTGAACGTCATCCCTTTTTTCGCTCCGCCGCTGCGCGAGCACAACGAGGATGTCCCGGCGCTCGCCGATTATTTCCTGGCAGAGTTTGCGCGCGCCTACGGCCGCCGGCCGAAACACTTTTCCGAAGCCTGAGAGGGCCTCTGCCGGCGGCGCCGCCTTGGGCGGATTCTCAAACCTTCAGGAAGCACGCGCCGCTTACGAGCGCGACTATATCCTCCGCAAACTCGAAGAAAACCACGGCAACGTCAGCCGCACCGCCGAAGTCTTGGGCCTCGAGCGCAGCCACCTCTACCGCAAAATGAAATCCCTCGGCATCGCCGCGGGGGAATAGGTGGCTGCGCGGGGGTCGCGGCCTGTGGTGGTGTCCCAATTTGGACGTGCCATCTCCCACCTTGCGATTTCCATACGGTGTCATCCTGAGCCTTTCGTTTGTCATCCTGAGCGGAGCGAAGGATCTCGGCGGTTCGCTCAGGGTAAACTCCGAGAAGGATCTCGCCTTGGTACAGTGCGAGATTCTTCGTCGGTCGCCGCGGCGACCTCCTCAGAATGACAGCGTCCGCAAGCCGGGTGGCCCCTGCCAGATTAGGATATCACCCAGGTTCCTGATTGCTGTGCATTACGAAGTCTGGTTATCCTAAGTGGAGGAGTAAAATGACGACGACAACCGCTCATCCGCACATTGTGAACGACGATCAGATTCTGAAGGGCGAGCCCATTGTTCGCGGGACTCGTACGCCTCTGTCCGGGCAATCGTCGAGACGTGGCGGCTCGGCGTCCCTGCTGAGGAGATCTCCCGTCACCTACCCCATCTGACATTGGCGCAGGTGTTTGACGCCCTGAGCAACTACAGCGACGACCAAGAGGAAATCAACGCCCACATCGAGCGGAACCGCATTCCCGACGACCCGGTTGACCCACTAATCGCCACCGGCAATAAGGGCCGAAGTCAATCGCGCTCTTCGCGGCGGTAATCGAGCTCGCGAACCACCGAACGGTCGTCCCGCCAGCCGGGCGCGACCTTGACGAAGAGTTCCAGATACACTTTGGGCGGGAAAAGCCGCTCCAGCTCGACACGCGCGGCGGTGCCGATCTGTTTCAGGCGCGCGCCGCCGGCTCCAATCACAATTGGTTTCTGCGACCCCTTCTCGACGAGGATCGTGGCTCGGATGAGCGTGCGCCTTTCGTCCTGGTCGAACTCGTCTACGAGCACGGCGGTAACATACGGCAGCTCTTGCCGCGTTTGCTGGATGAGTTTCTCGCGGACGATTTCACCGGCCAGAAACCGCTCGGGCTGGTCGGTATAGAAGTCGGGCGGAAAATGTGCGGGGCCTTCGGGAAGTTCGCGCACCACCGCTTCGAGCATCGGTTCGACGCCCGAGCCGTCGAGCGCGGAAATGGGGAAGATTTCTTCGAACTCGTGAAGCTGGCGGTAACGGTCAATAAGGGGCAGAAGGCGCGGCTTCTTGATGCGGTCAATCTTGTTCAAGAGCAAAAAGGTTTTCGGGCCGTACTTCTTAATCAACTCGACTGCGAATTGGTCGCCGTGGCCGAATGAGACTGAGGCGTCCACGATGAGCAGAGCGAGGTCCAAATCCCCAAGCGCCTGGCGCACTGACTGCATCATCTGCTCGTTGAGCCGCGAAAGGGGTTTGTGGATTCCGGGCGTGTCCATCAGGATGATTTGCGCGTCCGCGCGGTGAACGACGCCCAGGATGCGGTTGCGCGTAGTCTGGGGGACGGGGGTGACGATGGAGACTTTCGTTCCCACCAGTCGGTTGAGCAGCGCGCTCTTGCCGGCGTTCGGCCGCCCAACGATGGCGACGAAGCCGCATTTAAGCTTCTCCGCGCTCGGCATGGGAGGGGGCAGCTCTTCGTCCCGCGTGCTCGGGATCAGAGTTTTCAACGGTGGGCGATTCGGCGGGTAAGGTCATCTTGACCTTCAACACCGTCCGCTCGTTCGCGTCGAGGACTTCAAAGGCCACGCCGTTCTTCTCCGCCTTCTCACCTTTCATCGGCACGTGGCCAAGCACGGAAAGCACCAGGCCCGCGACGGTCGAATATTCCTCGCCTTCGACCGAGATGCGGAACCGCTCGGCGATCTCGGCGAGGTCCGTTTGGCCCGCCACGACGTAGCTCCGGTCGGTTTCCTTGATGATGTCCTGGGCGTGGGGCTCGACTTCGTCCTGAATGTCGCCGACGATTTCTTCCACCAAGTCTTCGAGCGTCACCAGGCCCGAGACGCGTCCGAACTCGTCCACGACGATCGCGAGCTGAGTTGTGGACTGCCGCATTTCCTTGAGCAACGCTTGCACGGGCTTGGTCTCCGGGACGAAACGCACGGGCCTCAACAGGCCCGTCAGCGTGGCTTTCACCTGCTCTTCGGGCGGCAGCTCCATAAGACCCTGCACGCTCACCACACCCAAGACATTGTCGAGTTGTCCCTCATAGATCGGATAGCGCGTCTGCCGGCGCTCGCGAAAAAGCCGCCGCAGGTCGTTGAGGGAGGAGTTGATTTCCAGAGCGGCGATTTCCGGCCGCGGGGTCATGACTTCGCGGACCACCTTTCCGCCGAATTCCACCGCCGACTGAATAATCTCACTCGCGCTTTTTTCGATGACCCCCTGTTCCTGGCTCGCCTCAATCAACTCCTGGAGCTCTTCTTGCGGCGTGGCGGGCTCCTGGTTATTTTCCTCGGGGGTCTCGAGGAGTTGGCTGATGCTGGTCGAGATCAGGATGGGGAACGTAAACGGGAGGGCGAGGATCACGCAGGCTCGGAGGACCGGCAACCAGCGTTTCAGGATCGTTTCCGGCTCGTCGTGGCGCGCCACCAGCAAAAACGGAATAGACAAGTCGCATATAATGATCGCGCCGACGGCAACCATCAGAGCCGTCCCGAGGGCTTTCGCCAAATGGCCCGGCCATGATTCGATGAGCAGGCCCGCGAGGCCGATCGAAAACAGCGCCATGGAAACCCCGTGAAGCGCCGAGATGGAAACGCCCACCCGTTCGCGGTCGGCGCGCAGGCGCCGTGCGTCGCGCACTTCAAAAAGCTGCCGCGTGCCCACCGAGCAGAAGGCGCAGATAGGAAGCCGTCGAGCCGGCCGCCAGCAACAGCCCGAGTACCGCTATCCATCCGACGATTTCCATCATTCCGTCACCGGAAAGTAAATCAGGCACGAGCGTCTAGCCGTCTTTCAATCCAAACTCAGCCTAGCGCGAAGGCGGCGCTCGAGCCGGTTCATCTCGCCCAAGTCTCGTTCGTGGTCGTAACCCAAAAGGTGCAACGCGCCGTGCAGGATCAGCCAGAGGATTTCACGTCCCGCCGGATGCCCCTCGGCGCGGGCGTTTCGCCGAGCCGACTGGGCAGAGATGACGATGTCGCCGAGGTAGGCGCCGAGTTCCCGCTCCCGAGGCCTCCCGCTCTTGGATGGGGCGGAGCTGTTGCGCCAAGGAAATGAGAGGACGTCGGTCGGCCGGTCCTGGCCCCGAAAAGCGCAGTTCAAGCGGCGAATCGTCGGGTCGTCCACCAGGCACACTGTGAAGTCCCGCCCGCCGAGCCTTAAAGTCCGGCGCAGTCTTCCCACGAACCGGCGCGCGCCAGGAACGTCCACGCGAACGCGACGTTGCTTATTCAAAACCACCTGCACCCCGGCATTACTTCCAATCGGGAAATCGAAACTTGAAACTGGAAAGTCGAAACTCGGAATCGCCGCCGGCCTCCGTGCCCCGAGCTTCTAACGCCCGGCCTCCGGTTCCTGAATCTCAACTCCTGACTTCTGACTTCTGGCTTCTGGGTTCCCCTCCGCGCGCCTGGTCGAATTCCTCATAAGCGCGGATGATGCGTTGAACCAAGTTGTGCCGCACCACGTCGCGTTCGGTGAAGTAAACGAAGCTGATGCCCTCGACGTTTTTCACAACTTCGACGGCCTCGATCAGCCCCGAGCGGCGCCCGTTCGGCAAATCTATCTGGGTGACGTCGCCCGTGATGACGGCTTTGGAGTTGAACCCCAGGCGAGTCAAAAACATTTTCATCTGTTCGCTCGTGGTGTTTTGCGCCTCATCCAGAATCACGAAGGCGTCGTTGAGCGTGCGCCCGCGCATGAAAGCGATGGGCGCGATTTCAATAATGCCCTTCTCCAAGTAGCGCTCGACGCGCTCCGGGTCGAGCACGTCGTAGAGCGCGTCGTAGAGCGGCCGCAAGTACGGGTTCACTTTTTCCTGGACCGTTCCGGGCAAGAACCCCAGCCGCTCGCCCGCTTCCACCGCCGGCCGGGCCAGGATGATGCGGCTGACCTCGCGCGTCAAGAGCGCGTCCACGGCCAGCGCGACGGCAAGATACGTCTTCCCCGTCCCCGAGGGCCCGATTCCGAAGACCATGTCATGCGTCTCAATGGCGTCCACGTAGCGGCGCTGGTTGAGGCTTTTGGGTGAGATGGTCTTCTTGCCGAAGGTCCGCGGCCGCCCGGCTTCCGCCAAACTTTTGAGCGTCGCCTCCGGGTCTTCGCACATGATCCGCAGGAACGATTGCACTTCGCTCGCCTCGAAGCGCACCCCACGCGCCACCAGCTCGTTATAATCCTCCACGGCACGCTCGGCCCGGCGCACATTCTGCTCTTCCCCAATAATTTCGAGCGTCTCGTTGCTTAGGTGGGTCGAGACCTTCAGGCACCGTTCGAGCGTTCTCAGGTTTTCGTCGAGCGTGCCGAACAGCGCCTCAACGCCCTTCCCCATTTTGACACTGGCTTTCATCAGGCCCTTTCGCTCCTCCAAACGTGGCTATTCACTGGACCAAGCGAGATCGCGCCGGACACCGCAAGGTAGGACAAACATCGACAAGCCGGACTGCCTTCATGAAGGAAAGCGATTATAACCTTTGAATTACGGCAAATCAAGCCCGCGCGTCAGGGACTCCTTTCGCGCATCTCGTAGGGGCAGACCGCTCTTAGCCAGCCCTGAGCAGAGCGAAGGGTCTCTGCCCCGTGTAGGGCGAACACGCAGGTTCGCCCCTACCCGGATAAAATTACGAGCACCGCTCGCCAGGGCACGACTTCAGTTGTGCCAAGCGAGCCCGAACTAAAATAATCTTGTCTTTGCCCGCTCAGCGGCCCAGATGAGTGTGCGGGGCATCTGCTATAATCCCGGCCTGATTTTCCGGGCATGGCAGCGCGGACGCAAGGGCTCAGGAGGCGCGGACCTTGGTCTTCCCTAAAAGGTAGTTGAAAAATGGGTTGGGCCATGGCACTCTAAGCGAAGTATCTAAATTCTTTATCGTCAATCTGTAGAGCAGATGCTTCGCGGAGTTTACCCTGAACCCTTCGATTTCACTCAGGAGCCTTAGGCATACGAAGGGCGGAGCTGCTGAGATGCCTCTACCGCGACTGTGGGATCAGCATGACAGCGGAGAGCTTGCCCTGAGTTAAGCGAAGGGGCGCAGCATAACAGAATCGACTTCTGCACCCTGCTAAGCTGACTCGACTGAAGGCATGAACTATTTCGAAATACAGAAAGAAATCCGACGCAGGTTTGTCCAAGCCGTCCGAGAAGCCTTCGCCGTCGAGGTAGCCGAGGTGGCGCTCGGCATTCCTCCCTCACTCGACCTCGGTGAGGTCTCGATTGCAGCTTGTTTCGAACTGGCCAAGATGCTACGGCGGCCGCCGCGCCAAATCGCCGAGGAGCTCCGAGCGCGCCTGCTCCCGCTTCCCAGCGTTGAGCGCGTGAGCGTGGCGGCGGGCGGATATTTGAACTTTCACCTCGACCGTACCGCCCTGGCCCGCTCTCTCGTCGCCGAGCGAAGCGGCGGCAATCGAACCCCTCAGCCGACGGGCGAGGTGCCGCACGGGCTAGTCCCCCCAGACAAGATCCTCGTCGAGCACACCAGCATCAATCCCAATAAGGCCGCGCACATCGGCCACCTTCGCAACGCCGTGCTCGGCGACACGTTCGCGCGGCTGCTGGCCGCGCGCGGCGCGCGCGTTGAAATCCAAAACTACATTGACAATACCGGCGTTCAGGTTGCTGACGTGATTGTCGGCTTCGTGCGGCTTGAGAAGAAAACGCCGGCTGAGGTCCGCCAGTTGATCGAAGATCCGAGCCTCCGCTTCGACTATTACTGCTGGGACCTCTACGCGCGTGTCTTCAAGTGGTACGAATCGGAGCCCGCCGCCCTCGCGCATCGCGCCGTGGCTCTGAAGGCTATCGAGGAAGGCCTCGGCGAAACGGCAGAGATGGCCGAACTCGTCTCAACCGCCATTGTCGAAAGGCACCTCGAGACCATGCGCCGCGTCAACGTCGAATACGACCTGCTGGCCCAGGAAAGTGAAATCCTGCGGCTCGATTTCTGGGACGCGGCATTCAAGTTAATGAATAAGAAAAACGCCATTCGGCGCGAGCGCGCGGGGAAGAACAAGGGCTGCTGGGTCCTGCCGGCGGAGGCAGGTCCGTCAGCCGACGGACAAGGGGTGGCGGCCCCGCAGGCGCGGGACGGCGCGGATGAAGAGGGCGAAGAGGCGAAGATCCTTGTGCGCTCGAACGGCACAATCACCTACGTCGGAAAAGACATCGCCTATCACCTCTGGAAATTCGGGCTGCTGGGCAAGGATTTTGGCTACCGGCGCTTTCACCAATATCCCAGCGGCCGGACGGCCTGGCGCACCGCCGTCTCGGGCGACCCCGAAGCGCCGAGCTTCGGCGGCATCCACACTGCCTACGCGGTGATTGACGCGCGGCAGTCCTATGTGCAAAGCGTGGTCGCGGCGGCCTTCCGCGTGCTTGGCTTCACGGAGCAAGCGGCTCACCTTCATCACTTCGCCTACGAAGTCGTGGGACTCACGCCCGCTTGCGCCGAGGAACTCGGCATCGAGCTTACGCCGGAGGACCGCGGGCGCCCCTACATCGAAGTCTCGGGCCGCAAAGGGTTGGGCGTCAAGGCAGACGACTTGATAGACCGCCTCATCGAAAAGGCGCTCGAAGAGGTGCGCTCGCGCGAGCTTACCGAAGACTCCGCCGAACAAGCCGAAAGCGCGCGCATTATTGCCGTCGCGGCGTTGCGATATTTTCTGCTCAAGTTTTCTCGGCGCGTCATCATCGCCTTCGACTTCAAAGAGGCGCTGGCGTTCGAGGGCGAAACGGGCCCCTACCTTCAATACACTGTGGTCCGCGCGCGCAACATTTTCAGGAAATATCAGGAGACCCGGCCGGACTTCCACGCCGAAACGCTTGGTGAACAAGTTTCAGCGGAGGAATTGAAGGTTGCGTTTGCGGGTGAAGGGGGCGGGGACTTCTGGGGGTTGGTTTTTCTATCGTCTCAGGTGGAGTCCGTGGCGGAACAGGCCATCGCCTCAGAAGAACCGGCCGCGGTCGCCAAATTCGCTTTCCGACTGGCGCAGGCGTTTAACAATTTCTACCATCACCACCATATCCTCAGCGAGCCCGACCCCACGCGGCAGCAATTCCTGCTTTACCTCGTTTACCTCGTCGAGCGCTCGCTCGCGTTGACGCTGGAACTGCTCGGCATCGAAGTCCCCGAGCGGATGTGAACCGCGCGGGGGAGCGCGGTAGCTTCACCGTAAGGGCACGACTTCAGTCGTGCCAAACGAGCTCCCAATTAAAGATAATTGATCTTTGTCGTCACAATGGCCTCGATGCATCGGGGCCCTGACAAGTGCGCGTGTGCCGGCGATGTCGAAGTGGACTCCGGGCGCGCCGCCCTCTTGCCCCAAAGCGATGGCCATGTTATAACATTGTTATACGGAGGGAACACCCATGATCACCACCATTCGGCGATTGGGAAACTCCCGCGGGATCATTATTCCCAAACCGATGCTGAAGGAGGCCGGCCTCGATAAAGAGGCCGAGATTGCGATTGAACGAGGGGTCATTGTTCTCCGCCCAGCGCGCCAGAACCCCCGCCAGGGGTGGGCAGAGGCCAGCCGCAAATTGGCGAGAGCGGGTGATGACAAGCTAATCTGGCCGGAGTTCGGGAACCGAGATGACGAGGACCTTCAGTGGTAGCTCGCGGTGAGGTGTGGCTGGTCACGCTCGATCCCGCGGTGGGCAGCGAAATCCGCAAGACCAGGCCCTGCCTGATTATTTCGCCCCCGGAAATGCACGATTTCCTGCGCACCGTGATTGTAGCGCCCATGAGCACCCACAGCCGGCCAGCACCCTATCGAATCAGCCTGAGCTTTCTGGATACGACGCTCCAAACCCTGCAACAAGTGTTTGCGTGACAGGGCGGTCTTCCCACAGCCCCAGTTTCAATTCCCCAGGTTCATCAGCAAATGCACGAGCGTGGGCACGCCGTGGCCGGTGGGGCCTTTGGCGCGGTAGGGTTTTTCTTCATTCGACCAACGCGTGCCGGCGATATCGAGGTGGACCCAAGGCGTGTCGCCCGCGAATTCGCCGATGAACATTGCCGCCGTGATGGCGCCGCCGTACCGCCCGCCAGTGTTGGCGAAGTCGGCGATCGTGCTCTTGTAGAGTTCGCGATACTCTTCGTCCACGGGCAGCGGCCACATGCGTTCGCCCGCGGCCTCGGCGCTCTTAAGAACTTTATCCACCCATTCCTTGTTCCAACCGAAAACGCCCGTGGTGGTGTTCCCGAGCGCGATGGTGACGGCGCCGGTCAAGGTCGCGGCGTCAATCAACACGGTCGCGCCAAGTTCTTTCGCATAAGTCAAAGCGTCTGCAAGCACCAAGCGGCCTTCGGCGTCGGTGTTCAGGATTTCGATCGTCTTGCCCGACATCGAAGTGATGACGTCGCCGGGCTTGTAGGCTTTGCCGCTAGGCATATTTTCCGTGGCCGGCACGAGCATCAGGACGCGCACGCGCGGCTTCAGTTGCGCGATGGCCTGCATCACGCCGAGCATCGTGGCACCGCCCGCCATATCCGTCTTCATCTCGTGCATGGCTTCGGCGGGCTTGATGGAAATGCCGCCGGTGTCAAACGTGATGCCCTTTCCGACCAGCCCGATGACAGGCGAACCCGCGGGAGCGTTCGGCGGTTCGTAGCGAAGGACGATCAGCTTCGGCGGCTCCTCGCTTCCCTGCGCCACCGCCCATAGAGCGCCCATCTTGCGGTTGCGAATTTCTTCCGCGTCGAGGATGCGACACTCCAGGCCAAACCGCGCCGCCATCTTTTGCGCCTGCTCGGCGAGGATGGTGGGCGTCATGCGGTTGGAAGGCTCATTGACGAGATCGCGAACGAAATTTTGCGCTTCCGCGAGGATGCGTCCGCGCACCGCCGCCGCACCCAGAGCTTCGCTCGGCGGAGTGCCGCCGGTTGCGAGCACCAAGCGGTCAATCCGTCGCTCGGAGTTCGGCTCGGTGCGATAGCGGTCGGCGTCGTAGTCGGCCACGATCGCGCCCTCGACGACCGCCTGAACGCCGGCCGGGTCCCCGGCCATTCCGAATAGCGGGTCGTGAACTACCCATGCCAGTTCATGGATGCCGCGCGCGCGGAGGTAACGCGTGGCCGTTCCGGCGAACCGTCGCACCACGTCTGTGGAAACTTTCTCCTTCTTCCCCGCCCCGACGATCAGCAATTTTTTTGCGGCGAGTCCCGCAGGGTGATGGAGGAGCGTGGTTTCGAGCGCCTTCCCCGTCAGCTCCCCGCTGGCTTTCAACTCATCGAGCAGCGCGCGGGTTTCGGCGGGCAAGAGCTCGACGGTCCCGCTCGACGCCGGGCTGCTTTCAAAGCCCGCGACGACCAGGACGGGCGTCTCGAATTGCACGAGCGATGCTGATTCGAATTCGATTTTCAATTGAACGCGGCTCCTCTCTCCAGAAAAAACCGGGCGACTTAGCGGTGGCGCCTGCGATGCTCGCGGATATCCTGCGCCGCCTCGCGGTCGATGGTCCGCTGCCGCATCGTCTCGCGATGGTCGAACATTTTCTTGCCGCGCGCCAGGGCCAGCTCGCACTTGATGAGATTTTTCTTCAAGTAAAGGCGCGTGGGGATAAGCGTCAGCCCGCGCTCGGCGGTACGCCCCGCGAGCTTGGCGATCTCCCGCCGGTGGAGCAGCAGCCGCCTCTCACGAAGCGGATCGTGATTGAGATAGCTTCCGGACGTATACGGGCTGATGTGACAGTGGAGCAGCCAGACCTCGTCGCCCTTGACGGTTGCGTAGCTCTCCTTGAGGTTAGCCTTGCCCTCGCGGATGGACTTCACCTCGGTCCCGGCCAGCTCGATGCCTGCTTCGAACTTTTCGAGCAAATGATACAAATGCGACGCCTGACGGTTTACGGCGAAATTCCGCGTTCCGCCCGGGCCCTCACGCGCCATAGATTCGACATGTTAGCACAGACCCGCTCCCTCGATGACGGAGAGCGGGCGACAATCAGGGGTTGTAAGTGAAGTATAATCCCGAACATGCGGATAGCGTCAGAAGCCCGCCGGATCCTAATGAGCTCATCTCGCCGCACGGTGCCGACAGTATGAGCGAGCTAAATCACGTCCCCGACGCGCGGCTTAACCGTGCCGTCGTTGACAAAGTTAGCCCGGATTCGCACGACGCGTTCGAGATGAAACG
>WNGK01007217.1_pt1 | contig 13715 bp, 12 predicted proteins | sample 5400601 | NCBI WGS metagenome assembly WNGK01 (sample SAMN13153376, study PRJNA577476) | soil metagenome | isolation source: 60 cm soil or saprolite under Garry oak tree replicate 1 | place: USA:California | collected 2016-06-15 | reverse complement strand
GATTCCCGCGGAAAAGTACAGCGTGCTTTTGTCGCCGCCGTTTCCACCGTTGCCGAACACCAGGCCCCACAGTCCTGGTATGACGATTGCATTGCCGGCGGCGTCCTGCAGGGCGCCCAAAGAGGCGCCTGTCGCCACATCGAAGGCGTTAATTTGTCCATCCCCGAAATTGCCGACCAGCAGGGCGCCGCTAAAGGCGCCGAAGTTGGTGGGAGCCACTGCGATGCCCCAAGGCGAATCCAGGACATTGCTGGAGGCGAATCGCTTGATCAAATTCCCACTGGTATCGAAGATATTCACGAACCCGTTGCCCGGACCGGGCACGTCGTCGTGCTTGGCGTTATCCTGCTTCGCATAAGTGACGAAAAGTTGCCCGCTCACATTCTGCACGTCGAACGGCGCAAAGCCCGCTGGAATTGACGGATCACTGAACGAGCCGGCCAACGTCGCGGTACCATAATTGGCGTCAAACACATCAATCGTCCCGGCAAAGAAGTTGGCCGCATAAAGGTAGTTGCTTCCGCTGCTGTTGCCGAGCGCCAGCCCCTTGTACACCGCTCCAGAAGCCGAGTTGTCCGCTTTCACCACTGCGCTGTTCCCGCTGGCCCAACTTGCGATGGTGCCGTCCTCAGTAGCGAAAATGAACCGCGCCGCCGACCCTGGGGCCACGGCAAAGTTCGTCGTGTTGTTGAACACTATCCCCGTCGGGGCGCCTAGCGGGGTCACGCCGGATGGCGGTGGGACAGCCACAACCAGCGACAGAGGCACTCCGCTGCCGTTGTAGAGCGTTGAGAGCCCTGCGTGGTTATCCGAAATCCAGAATGGGCTGCTGGCGCTGATAGCAATTCCCCAGGGATTGACCAGGTTGGTATCAGTTCGGTCCGCATACCCCGCAATGTCGGAAACCAGATTATGCTGGAAGTAGGCGTTTTGTGCGCCCGCGGACTGCAACTGAAGTAGCAGTGCCGCCGAGGCCAGGCTCAGGACCATGATCCTGCTAGGCGTTGGAAGGGTTCTGTGCATCAAGTTGAACCTCTTGGAGGAGTGGCATTGCGAAGGCGTGAGCTTGAAGGTCGTTTTCATTCTTTCCTCAGGTTGTTTTGGATTAAAAAACTCAAACAGACTCAGTAGATGAGAGGCGCCAAGTGATAATTGGTTCCCGGAAAAGTACTCTGTCCCGTCGGCGTCGTCACCGTAATGCCTTTCGGCAGTTCCCTCGATTTAACCATTTCGAGCAAAACACCAGCCGCCAAGGGCGGCGGCAACTCATCCAGATGTCCCTCGGCGGGTTGATCTTCAGCAGAGATCGCTTCTGTTTCACGGGATGCGATTACTTTGTTAACCGCACAGCCGGGGGTCAAGCCCGATTTTGCCCGCAGCCGTTCGGTATCGCGACGCTCAGGCCACGCGAATTCCTCAGACTTCTCCAGCGGCCGATTTAACGTCTGCCTTCGATCTCTGATCAAATCCCGCGACCGGCAAAAGAGGCTCGTCGCCGCTGCCATCGGGCCTGATCCGGTGGAGAACGCGATTGCGAAAATAGATCACTTCGTTCCCATAGAATCTAGGGATCGCGTATTGGCCCTTGTTGTCCGGCGGTACGACGGTGATGGTGCTGTGATTGGTCAAATCGCGCAGGTAAACCCCACCATTGCCACGTTGGCCCGGCGCTCCTGGCTCACCTTGGTAGAGGTAATGTGTCGCCGTGTTGTCCAGTGTGCCTCCCCACCGGAAATCGAAGTTCCGGTAAAGCAGTTTGAGCGCGGGACCCGCGCGGTCGGCTTTGAGGAGAAACGAGTCGCCATTTCCAAGGCCGTTGATTTTGTCTTTAATCCCGAAGTAGAAATCGTACTCGTGGCCGTTCCAGTTGGCGAATGCGCTTACGCCCGACGGCTTATTGGTCAGCCCTGCTTGCGTCAGAAAGGTGCTGATGCTGGTGGCGGCGAAGAGCGTCTGGGCCTTTCGCGTGACGACGTCGAAAAGATCGAAATGATTGGGCGCGCTTTCCACCAGAATGTGTTGATCATCCCACCAGCCCTTAAGTCCAAATCGCATAAGCAAAATGAGGAGCTGAAGCCGGACGGCACCGTATAACCATAGCGAAAATTTGGCGAGGGATGCCACCGGCTGCCGGCGCCCGGGAGCTGCGAGAGCATGCCGACTCTGACGGCGGTGTTGCTCTGAACATCGAGAATCCAAAAAGTTTCTGTCCGCTTGGCGGCCGGCAGTGCCTTCCCGCCCAGCACTTTGCGAAAAAATTCAGCCATTCTCCGTTTGAGCGTCGTGGCGGGCGAATCACGCCCCTGGCACAGCAGCCGGGACCCGTCGCGACGGCAAAGCTCCGGAACACCGGCGTTGAACAACTCACCAAGGATCACCCGGTGCTCCAGGTCGTAAAGATAGGTGTGACTGTTGGTAGCACTCGCCGTCCACATCCAGATCCTGCCACCTTCGAAAGCAACATCCGCAATCCAGTTATAATGGTTCTTCGTAAAGGACGGGACCGAACGAGGTGCGCCGGGTACAAACCTGGGCGCATCTGCGTCTGGTCCAGGGCGCTGTGTCACCAGGATCACCACGACCACGAGGAGCGGTGTGATCAATAACAACAGGGGTATTGGCTTCGTCTTCAAGTGCCGCGTGGCAGAAGTACCACTCTGCGGTCCAGAAGGATAGCCCCGGATGCCACCTCGGAGCCAGCGACCGCAATTGCAGGTCAGACCACTCTGTGGCTAAACTCCCTGGTTGCCGTTACGAGCGCGTGAAGAGCGGGTTTTCCAAAATGCTCCTTGAGCAGAGAGCATATCACGGGATTGCTCACCTTCAGCTTCAGCAGTATTGGCGCACAGGTGACCACAAAATGAGCGGCGTACTTCGTCGAATTGCATACGCCCCCAAAACCAGAGGGTTTTACCTTTCCGCGGCCCTATTGATGGTTTAAGCAGTGTCGAGGGTTGACGGAACTGGAAGCGGTTTGCCTCGCCGCCGCAGGATGAAAATACAGGTTTCGAATCTGACAAAGCGCTATGGCGATTTCGTGGCGGTGGACCGAATCTCCTTCGAGGTTGATCGCGGGGAAATCCTGGGATACCTGGGGCCTAACGGCGCCGGCAAAAGCACGACGGTTAAAATGCTGACGGGGGTCATGCGGCCGACGGAGGGAAGCATCCTCATCGACGGTCGCCTAGTGCTCGAGGATCCTCTTTGGGTTAAACAAAGGATCGGTTACGTCCCGGAAGCGGGCGGCCTCTACGAGAGCCTCACCGGCCTCGAATTCCTGCAGTTGGTGGGCCGCCTGTATCACTTGCGGGAAGACCTGATTCTCGCCAAAGCCCAGGAGTTTATGCGGTTGTTCGGACTGCAGGACTCCATGGATCTGCGGCTGTCCAGCTATTCCAAAGGCATGAAACAGAAGATCCTGATCAGCTCGGCACTGATCCACAATCCAGACATCATGTTCTTCGATGAGCCTTTGAGCGGTCTGGACGCCAATTCCATGCTGGTGTTCAAAGAGGTAATCCGCGAACTGGCCAGCCAAGGGAAGACGATCTTTTACTGTTCGCATATCCTGGATGTAGTGGAGCGGATTTGCCGGCGCGTCATTATCATCGATCACGGCAAAATCATCGCCGATGGACCCGTCGCTGACTTGAAACAGACGACCAGCAAGGGGTCGCTCGAAGAAGTGTTCAAAAAACTGACCGACTCGGCGGATGTCAGCGAAATCGCAAAGACTTTCGGCGCGTTGGTAGTGCGCGCGAAATGAGCTCTGGATTATGCCCGCCGAACCGCTTTCATCTCGGATGACCCGGCAATTAGGCCATTGGTTGAGCCGTTGGGGAGTGGACGCCGATCAGTATCACTGGTTACTCCAAGCCTCATTGAGGATGGATTTTCGCTCTAGAAGTGCGCTTCAAGGCACTCAAGAGTCCAGCCACGCCAAATCGGCTCTCATTACGACGGGGCTCGTGTACGTGATATTCAGCATCATGCTGGCCGCGTCCCTCCGTGTTGCTGGGGTCGGGACCTTCTTTTTCGCCGTCGTCATGTTCGGTTACGCAATGACCATGATGGCGCTTTCGATTCTCATCGAATTTGGCATAGTGGTGATCTCGCCTGATGATTTTCTCATCCTGGCTCACCGTCCTATATCTTCACGGACTTTCTTTGCCGTGAAGTGCTCCAATTTGCTGTTTTACACCCTGCTGGTGGATCTTTCACTTGACCTGGCGCCGTCGCTCATCGGGTGGACGTTCAAGGATGCGCCCTGGCAGTTCCCCTTGGTTTATCTCGCGATCGCCGCACTTGGCGGAGTTTTCGTCGCGGCGGTCGTCGCTGCCTTATATGGCTTGCTCCTCCAGCGCGTAAATTATGAGCGCTTCAAAGACCTGCTGGCCTGGTGCCAGGTTCTTTTCTCGTTCATTTTCTTCTTTGGCTACCAGTTGATTCCGCGCCTTGTGGGCCGGGTTCACGGGTTCCGCATGGAAAATATTCCGGGGGTCGCCGCTAGCCTGCCTCCGATATGGTTTGCGAGCCTGAACGAGTTGGGACTGGGCCATTTTTCCTGGTTCGCTGTCGCGCTGAGTCTGGTTGCTCTAGTCACGATGCTGCTTCTCTTGCCTGGTTTGTTGAGGAGTGTCTCGCTGGACTACTCGGACCGGATCGGTGGAATGGTTTCGGCGGCGGTGGACCGCGGTGCCAAGAACAAAAACCGAAGGGGCGATGCCTTCGTCCGTTGGCTGGAGCGCATGTCTGCTTTTGATCAGGAGGAGCGGGCGTTATTCAGTTTCCTCCTCAAGATGCTTCGTCGGAATCGGCAACTGAAGCTGCAGTTGTATCCGAACTTCGGCCTCGTAATTGCCCTCTTCGCACTTGGTGTACTGGAACACGAGAACCTCAACGATCCGTTGGCTGGCGGGAAGATGGGCTTCGCGACCGTATTCCCTCTCATGGCATTCCTGTTTGGATCCATGGGGTTTACAGCCTCGCTGCCATATTCCGACGAATACGAGGGGGGTTGGATTTTCTACACCGCGCCCATCGCGCACCCGGAGCGTTTTCTCAAGGCAATCAAAAAGGCCCTTTTCATCGTGCTGTTCGTGCCCTTGTTTCTATTGAATGTGTTCTTATTTGGCCTTTTTTGGCCGGTGACGCATGCCCTCGCGATGAGCCTCTACGGGTTGGCGATTGGTCTGGCAACCTTCCAGGCAACGCTCTTCTGGTTCCAAGTGTTTCCTTTTTCGCGAAAACCTGAGAAGGGCACACAGAGTAGGCGAATGGCCATTGTCTTCGTGATGACGATCGCCTACGGAATTTTCATGATTTTGCCCAGCTTTTTCAGTTCATACCCGGCGATGTTACTGGGGATTGTGGCCCTTTTGTTTGGTGCGGTTCTAATCCTGGGCCGCCTGAATAATCGTGCGTATGCCCGCTCTATCCGGCAGTTGGAGTTCGGAGTGGAGTAATCGTGCCTCCCGAAACCGAAAACGCGTCAAACTATGCCTGTTCCCTCCGCGTCGCTGCCCATCCTGCGCGCTCATGATTTTCGTGAGCCACACCTCCTGCATCCTCCGCGCGTCTCCGATAAAAACCCTTGCGCAGTCGCCTCCTCGCTGCTTCATTGGGGGCTGTCCAGTGCGCATATGGTGGAATTGGCAGACACGCTACTTTGAGGTGGTAGTGGGGCAACCCGTGCAGGTTCAAGTCCTGCTATGCGCACCAGTTTTTCTGCTTCCGTGAACGTGAGAATCCCACTGATTTCATTGGTTTTTTTGCGGCTTTCGTTTTCATGCTCCGGTTTCAATTCCGCTACGATGTGTTCTCTCCTATATCAGATGGACAAAACGTGCAGCTCGCACCGTCGGTTTTGTGAGATCTGCGCCATTCCAGGCTAAAGGAATTCGGAGTGCGTATTGCTTTTCCGAATCTTCCGCGTTTATGCTGCGCGAACCAGATGAAAATAAAGTTTCTTTTGCAATTCGGGTTGTCTGCCGTTTTGCTCTGCGCTTGTGCGTCCCATCAACACCTAGCCCTCCAGCGGAATAAAGGCGTCATCCACCGCTACTTTGAGGAGTGGGGCAATCGTGGGGACACGAAGGCGGCGGACGAATTGATCGCCACCAATGTCACGTTGCACAGTCCCCCGGCAGTCCTCCACAGTTTGGACGAGTACAAGAAGGGCATGTCCGCGTTCCACTCCGCGTTCCCGGACCTGCATTTCACAGTCGAAGACGTGGTTGCCGAAGGCGACAAGGTCGTAGTGCGCTGGTCGCTGCGCGGCACGCATCTGGGCGATTACCAGGGCCGTCCGGCCACGGGCAAAACGGTATCGGTCACGGGCATGAGCCTGTTTCGGCTGGCGGATGCGAAGATTCAGGAGATCACAGTGAACATGGACCGGCTAGGCCAGTGGCAACAGTTGGGCTGGCTGGCGGAGCCGGCCAAGCCGGCGAAATGAGTTGAAAGCGAAGAGCGTTTGCGTGTTGGAAACGATAAGCTGCCTGGTCCCTTCGCGCCCATCATGCGCTTTGACCGCTTTCTCAAGGCGATCCAAAAGGCCCTAACCCTCGAGCGGTTTGTGCCCTTGTTTTTATTGAACCTGGTACTGCTCAGTTTCTCTTGGCCCGCGCCGCATGCCGTCGCATGGCTGTGTCTTTCGTAATGACAATCGCTCACGTGAAGTTTATCGCCTTGCCCAATGTGCGCAGTCCAGGCTTTCCCCTCGCGAAGAAATTGATAGACCAGCCGCCTGGAACTCCCCTTTCGCGCAAGAAGCGCTGTACATGTTCAAGCCTATGGCTTCCGTCGAACAACACCAAGCCTGGCGCCGGACCGACCAAAGCCAGGCAAAGACTCTGACAAGCCCCGTCACAAAACTTGAGTGTCTGCAAGCTGCTGGTGGTTGGCAAATCCGCTCACGGTTTCCAAGTCTGCCTCGCGAACTGCCAATTCGAAGGGATGACTCTGCATGGAAGTGCGCTCACGAATCCACGCCGCGAAGTGATCCGGGCACCCCGCGAAAAGCGCTTTCAAACCCGCTCCCGGTGCCTCGACATCCACCTGGCCCGTTTGCTGCCATGGAATTGTTGTCTGCTCCATGAACCGGCCGCAAAACCATCCTTCGGGCATTCCCGCAAGACCGCGCTCAGGCTGAATCGCACACCACAGCAGTCGCACCAGGCTGGCACGTAACGCAATCGCGCTGGCTCCGAACGGACCCTGGCCATGCCAGCCGGCTTCGATCACTTCTCTGACCGCCAAATGCAGTCCTTGCTCGGTTACTCTCCAACCGACAAACCGAGGCGGCCCAGGCCAGGTCCCAACCCGATTGAAACGGGGTCGCAAACCGCGCAGCAATTCCGATTCCCTGGTCAGTGCGGCCGATTCGTCAGGGCACTCCTGCAGTTCGACGCGCGCAACCGCGCGCAACAACCTCAAGTGTCTGCGCGGCTTCCGATGCGGATTGGCCACGCGATAGCTGGCCAGCCTTTTTCGCAGGTTCTTTGCTTTTCCGACGTAGAGGACTTCATCCTCCGAATCTCGCATCAGGTAAACGCCCGGACACTCCGGCGCCTGCCGGAAGAACTCCGCCCCCAACCGTTCCACCAGGGGCCGCGGGTCCGGGAAGAGCAGCATCTGTCTCATGGTCGGATAATATTCAACAATCCCGTGGACAAAGCTACCTTCGTCCGGGCCAATTACCAGCCACAGTTAAAGCGAGTTAAACCAAGTTAAACCTGGTTAAACCAAAAATATCTCCAACCTGCCCTGCCCGCCCTGCTTGTGAAAACTTTCACAAACCCCTTGCGTCGCCAAAACCCCGATGATAGGTTCCTCCGGCTTTTGTAATCGAGGAAACCAATGATGATATGAAGAAAACTTCTGCGTTGATCGTTGTCGTCGGCCTTGCGGCCGCGTTGCAAGCCACCCATGCCTCCGACATTACCGGGACCGTTACTCTGAAAGGGACGCCGCCGGCCGAAAAAGAGATCACCCCGCTCAAGGACGATCCCAACTGCGGCAAGCTGCACACCACGGTCCCCACGACCCACTTTTATGTCGTCGGACCCAAAAGTGAGTTGGCCGACGTGATCGTTTCGTTGAATGGCATCAGCGGCCAGTCCACCGGCGCCTCTGCGCCATCCGTCACCTTGGATCAAAAGGGCTGCGAGTATCTGCCTCCGATTCAGGCCGTGCAAACGGGCCAAAAAATCCTGGTCAATAATTCAGATCCGGTCCTGCACAATGTCCACACCTTGCCGGCAGTAGCGGGTAACGACGAAAAAAATCAGGCCCAGGCGCCCAACGGCCCGCCTTTGACCTTCGCTTTCTCTAAACCGGAGAACTTTCTGAAGTTTAAGTGCGATGTTCACCCCTGGATGTTCGCCTGGATCAGTGTGTTCGATCATCCCTACTTCGCTGTTTCCGGCAAGGATGGCACTTTCAAGATCGCCAACGTTCCCCCCGGGAAATACACTCTTCAAGCCGCTCACCGCAAAGCGGGGACGGCAAAGCAGGAAATCGAAGTCAAGGCAGGCGAAACTGCGAAGCTTGATTTTACCCTCGAAGCCAAATAGGCTTCCGACCGCTCAAAGGCTATGGTCAGTCTGAGCTCGGCGGTTGTGCTCTTGGCTGGCTGGTCAAATCATGTCTGGACCCGGATATAATTGCTGGCTGCACCGTCTTGCCCTGCTGACGGCGCTCGCCACCCTGGCTCTGCTCGCCATCGGCGGCTTGGTCACCAGCCACGGCGTCGGGTTGGCGGTGCCGGATTGGCCCAATACTTTCGGCTACAACATGTTTTTGTTCCCGGCCTCAAAGTGGCTGGGCGGCATCCTCTACGAGCACACACACAGGTTGACGGCGACCTTTGTCGGCCTCTTGACGACTATCCTGGCGGCTTGGCTATGGGTCCGCGAAACGCGCTCCGAACCGCGCTGGTTAGGCGCGAGTTTAATCCTTTTGGTACTGGTTCTGATGGGCGCGCGCAATTTCCAGGTGTATGTTGGCCTCGCCGGCTTGGCGCCAGTGGTTGTGGCGATCAGCCTTTACCAGGCCCGGCGCCATCCGCAATCGTTGCGGTGGTGGGGGATCTTCGCCTTTGCCGCCGTGATTCTGCAAGGTGTCCTGGGCGGGTTGCGCGTCGTGTTCCTCAAGGACCAACTGGGTATCTTCCATGCCATCCTTGCCCAACTCTTTTTCGTGTTGGTTTGTGCCCTGGTTCTCTTGACCAGTGGATGGTGGCAAGGCAAAGGGGCGCCAGATCCTCGACCCGCGACTTTCGCCCCGCGCCCCGCGCCTTTGGCCGGCCTAAGGGTCCTGCTATTCGGCACGACCTTGCTGATTGTCGGACAATTGATCCTGGGCGCGACGATGCGCCATCAGCACGCCGGGCTGGCCATCCCGGATTTCCCTCTCGCTTACGGAAAAATTTGGCCGGCCATTGACCCTGGCTCAGTGGCGCTCTACAACCAACGGCGGTTTGAGGTCACAGACGCCAATCCTATTACCGCGTCCCAAATCGGTTTGCAGATGGCCCATCGGATCCTCGCAGTTCTGATATTTGCAGCAGTCGCTTGGTGCGCCTGGGCAGCCCGCCGACGTTTCGGTCGCGAACACTTGCTAAGCAAACTTACCCTCGGTTGGCTGGGAATGATTATGGCCCAAGTGCTCTTAGGCGCATGGACTGTCTGGTCGAATAAGGCAGCCGATGTCGCGACGGCCCATGTCCTGGTGGGCGCGCTTTCACTGGCGACAGGCGCAATCTTGGGTATAGTTTCCTCCCGCGCCTTGGTTTTGGCAGAAGGCGCGGCGGCTCAACCAAAGTTGGCCGCTGCTTTGCCGCAAACCGCTCTTGGTCCGCGCGCCTCAGCAGTTGCCGGCCTCTAATAATGCGATGAAAGCAAGCGCGCCATCATTGAGCCCAACGGTGTTCACAGAAAAGGGCTGGGTCGCAGTTTATTGCGATCTTTTCAAGGCGCGCCTGACGTTTCTGGTTTTGCTGACCACGCTCGTCGGATTCTACCTCGGCTTTCGCGGGCCGGTGGATTATGTGCTGATGATGCATACGCTCCTGGGCACTGCCTTGGTGGCGTCCGGCGCCTCGGCTCTGAACCAACTGCTGGAGCGCGAATACGACGCCAGGATGCGCCGGACCCAAAACCGGCCTTTGCCCTCCGGACGCTTGCAGCCGCAATCGGTGCTGATTGTCGGCGGCGCCTGTGCCGGCAGCGGGCTGATTTACCTCGCTTTCGCTGTCAGTCTGCTCACCAGTCTCATCGGGGCCATTTCGCTGGTCAGTTACCTGTTTATCTATACGCCCCTCAAACGGGTGACATGGCTCAACACCGCGGTCGGCGCGGTGCCCGGAGCCCTGCCGCCTTTGATGGGTTGGACCGCCGCGCGCGGAGAGGCCAGTAGCCAGGGATGGGCGCTCTTTGCCATCGTGGCTTTCTGGCAGTTGCCGCATTTCCTGGCCATAGCCTGGATTTATCGGGAGGAATACGCCAGGGCCGGGTTCAAGATGCTGCCGGTGATCGATCCCCAGGGCCACCGCACTGGCCGCCAGACCGTCAGCCACGCGCTGGGGCTGCTGCCGGTGAGTTTGTGTCCGTTTCTGTTCAAGTTGACCGGGCCGGTTTATCTGGTTGGCGCGCTGGTTCTCGGGCTGGTTTTTTTGTGGTACGCAATCCAATTCTCGCAGCAGTTGACGGTTCTGCGCGCCCGGCAATTATTCTACGCTTCAATTTTATATCTGCCGCTGCTGCTGGCAGTGATGGTGCTGGATAAAATAAAATGAACATGCTGCCCCACAGCGGCAAGCCGGCGGCTTGCCTGGAGGGTCGCAATCCGCAGGTTTGGGCTGCGGCCGCAGACTCTGCCGTTGACACCTGCGGTGCCGTTAAGTTCACTTATGTGCGCTTGAGACTGCCCGATCCGCATAAGTTGAAGCCACGCGCCACAATATCGCAGACGACCTAATCAATATGCAGGCGACGACCGCAATTCCGCATCCAGGAGTCCACGAAGCCGAACACGAAGAGCTTGGCTTCTGGAGCAAATACGTTTTTTCGACCGATCATAAGATCATCGGCATCCAGTACGGTGTTACCGCCCTGTTTTTCCTGCTCTTCGGGTTTTTCCTGATGCTGATGATGCGCTGGCAAATCGCGCATCCGGGCCAGGCAATACCGTTGGTCGGATCATTGCTGGAAAAAGCTTTGGGCGACCAGGCCAAGGAGGGCAAAATGTCCCTCGACCTCTACAATTCCTTCGGCGCGATGCATGGAACCATCATGGTGTTCATGGCCATCGTGCCTCTGGCCTTTGCCGCCTTCGGAAATTTCGTTGTGCCATTGCAAATCGGCGCGCCGGACATGGCCTTCCCGCGCGTGAACATGGCCAGCTACCAGGCTTATGTGATTGGCGCTTTAATCATGTTCGTCAGCTTCTTCATTCCCGGCGGCGCGGCCCAAGCGGGGTGGACCTCCTACTCCCCGCTGGCGACAGCAGTTCCGACCAATGGCCAGACTTTTTGGATCCTCGGGATGGTTTGCCTGATCACCTCGTCATTGCTTGGCGCAGTCAATTTTATCGCCACCATCATTCAACTGCGCGCGCCGGGCATGACCTGGATGCGGTTGCCCTTTTTCGTCTGGGCCCAGTTTGTCACCGCGTTTCTGCTGCTGCTGGCCTTCCCGCCGCTGGAAGCAGCGGCCGTCCTGCAGTTGATGGACAAGGTGGCGCACACCAGCTTCTTCCTGCCAACCGGTTTGGCCGTAGGCGGCAACCTCGCCAACGTCAGTGGCGGCGGCAGTCCCTTGCTGTGGCAGCACCTGTTCTGGTTCCTGGGCCATCCGGAAGTGTACGTGTTGATTCTGCCTGCGATGGGCATCGTGGCTGAGATTATCGCCAATAACACGCGCAAGCCCATTTGGGGCTACAAATCGCTGGTCTATTCAGTGCTGACCATCGGCTTCCTTTCCTTCATCGTCTGGGCCCACCACATGTATCTGACCGGCATGGGAACAAGAGTGGCCACGTTCTTCCAGACTACCACCATGATCATCTCGATTCCGTCGGTGATCATTCTCACCTGCATGTTCCTTTCACTCTGGGGCGGCTCGATCCGCTTTACCGTGCCGATGCTCTTTGTGATGGCGTTCCTGCCGATGTTCGGCATCGGCGGCCTGACCGGCCTGCCGTTGGGGTTCAATTATAGCGACCTTCACTTGCACGACACCTATTACGTCATCGCCCATTTCCATTACATCGTCGCGCCCGGGACCATCTTTGCGCTCTTCGCGGGTATTTATTACTGGTTCCCGAAGATTACCGGGCGGATGATGAATGATTTTTGGGGCAAAGTCCATTTCTGGGGGTCGCTGATTTTCATGAACCTCATTTTCCAGCCGATGTTCGCTCAAGGCATGGCCGGCATGTTGCGGCGCATGGCCGACGGCGGCCTCAACTATTCCCAGGCGCAAGTCCCCGGCGCAATCGGCGGCTTGAGCGCGCAGATCATTGGTCTGCACAAATATATCCTTTGGGCCGCCGTCGCTTTGGCGCTGGTGCAAATCCCGTTCATCATCAATTTGCTCTGGAGCATCAATAACGGCACCAAAGTCAGCTCCGACAATCCTTGGGGGGCCACCACCCTGGAATGGCAGGCGCCCACGCCACCGCCTCACGGCAACTTTGCTAAAACCCCCGAAGTGCATCGCGGGCCTTATGAATACAGTGTCCCCGGTCACCCCACCGATTTCACCCCCCAAAACGAACCGGATTGACGCTCACGCCACACGAAAACCAAGCCGATGGAAATCCTCCCCTACATAGTTCAGCCTCGACAGGACACCGGCCTTTACAATGCCAAGGTCGGGATATGGCTTTTTTTGGGTTCCGAGGTGATGCTTTTCGGCGCGTTGTTTTCGTCTTACATCCTGTTGCGCGTCGGCTCACTGGAAGGTTTCTGGCCGCACGGCTGGCTCAACGTCCCCATCGGCACCGCCAACACCATCGTGCTCATTACTTCCAGTATCACCACCGTGATGGCCTGGGCGTCCTGCAAGATGAACCAGTTCGGCAGCTTCAAACGTTTCCATGCCTGCACCATCCTCCTGGCCTTGACCTTCGTGGGCATCAAATCCTACGAGTACCATGATAAGTTTACGCATTATCAAATTGATCTCAAAAATGGCACGATCGCGGATGGCCATATCGTCGAGGCCAGCGAGAAAGCAGTTGTGATTTCGGGGCGGTCGCTCCCGGAATCTGAGAAGTTTAAGTTGTACGACCTGAAGAAATACCCACCGCCCCATCATCACGAGGAAATCACTGTTCCGCGTGATCAAATCGTCAAGATGGAGAGCTACGGGCCCTGGCATAACACGTACACCGCCATCTATTTTACGCTGACCGGCCTCCACGCGTTGCACGTCATCGGCGGGGCCATCGTCATCGGTTTCCTCTGGGGACCGGGCAGCAAACTCTGGAGGACCGACCCCGAGCGGTTCACCAACCGCATCGAAGTCTCAGGTCTGTTCTGGCATTTCGTCGACCTGGTTTGGATTTTCCTGTTCCCGGTCCTATATTTACTATGATGTTATGAGCGAGCAGCATCCACCCGACCATTTCAGTCATCATGTCCGGCGGTACCTCTTTGTCTTTTACGCGTTGCTCTTCGGCACACTCGTTACCGTTGGGGCTTCGTATAT
>WNGK01009793.1_pt1 | contig 13716 bp, 10 predicted proteins | sample 5400601 | NCBI WGS metagenome assembly WNGK01 (sample SAMN13153376, study PRJNA577476) | soil metagenome | isolation source: 60 cm soil or saprolite under Garry oak tree replicate 1 | place: USA:California | collected 2016-06-15 | reverse complement strand
TTCAGCAGCGGCTCGGCCAGCCGGACCACGCGCTCCTCGTCGGCCTGCGAGATGACGAGCGCGCGCCTGGCGTCGGCGAGGACCTCCTTGAGCATGACGACCTCGCCCACCGTCTCATACGACTGGGCGATGACGACGTTGAGCGCCTCGTTCAGCACGACTTCCTGGCCCGGGCGCAGCTCGGACAGCTCGACGTTCGGGGACACGTTCACTCGCATCTTGCGGCCGCCGGTGAACACGTCGCACGTGTCGTCCTCGTTCGGGTTCAGGAAAACGCCGAACCCGGACGGCGGCTGGGCCAGCCGGTCCACCTCTTCCTTCAGCGCGACAATCTGGTCGCGTGCCTCACGCAGTGTCGCCGCCAGCCGCTCGTTCTGGGCGCTGACCCCGGTAAGGTTCCCCTCGGTCTCGCGAAGCCTGTCCTCAAGGAGCCTGACCTGCCGGGGGTTATCCGCCAGCCTGCGCCGTAGCACGGCGATCTCCTCGTCAAGGAAGGAGATCTGAGCAGTAAGGCTCTTCACCTCATCCTCGTGCCGTCCACGCCCGCTTTCGTCTCTGGTGGGCACGGCCCTCACCTCCTCCTGCACCGTTAACTGGACTCTACCTATTCACGAGCATTCCCTAACCTGCCGGCACCGTATCGACGCCGTTTTGCTGCCCGCGAACGTACCAATTAGTCACAACTGCATCGCAACGTGTTACCGTTCACACGTGACGTAACACACTGGACCGTTCGGATCAATGATCTTCATTGTGATCTTCCTCCTGGGCCCCCTTGGCGGGCCTGCGCCTGCGCGGCGGGGGGACCACTCCCGGGGCCAGCCGCCGGGCGGTCACCAGGAACCCGGTGTGACCCACCATGCGGTGCTCTGGGCGGACGGCCAACCCTTCCACATGCCAGCCGCGGGTCAGGCTCTCCCAGGCGGCCGGCTCGTCGAAGCCGCCGTGCCCGCGCAGCGTCTCAACGGCGCGCGAGAGCTGGGTTGTGGTAGCGACGTAACAGCAGGCCAGGCCGCCCGGCGCGAGGACCGAGGCAACCGCGTCCACGCAGTCCCAGGGGGCGAGCATGTCCAGGATGACCCGGTCGAAGTCGGCCAGCCCGGGGTCGTCCGCACCGAACGCGCCGGTCACCAGCTGCCAGGCCGGCGGCGGGCCGCCGAAGAACTGCTCCACGTTGCGCCGGGCGATCTCGGCGAAGTCCGGCCTGCGCTCGAACGAGACCACCGTGCCCTGCTCCCCCACTGCCCGCAGCAGCCAGCAGCTCAGCGCGCCCGACCCGGCCCCGGCCTCGAGCACCCGCGCGCCGGGGAACACGTCGGCGAACGCCACGATCTGCGCCGCGTCCTTGGGGTAGACCACCGCCGCGCCGCGCTTCATCGCCAGCGTGAAGTCGGCCAGCCGCGGGCGGAAGACGACGTAGGGAGTACCGCCCAGCGACCTGACCACGTTCCCGTCCGGGCCGCCGATGATGTCGTCGTGGCTCAGCGTCCCCCGGTGGGTGTGGAAGGACGCGCCGGCCCGCAGCGTGATCAGGTGACTGCGGCCCTTCGGGTCGGTCAGCTGGACCGGCTCACCCGGCATCAGCGGCCCCTGCCGCGGTTTGGTCATGCTCGGTTATACCCCAGCGAAGGCGTGATCGACGTCACGGCTGGCCAGCACGCCGTAAACCTGACCGGAGGGCTCGACCAGGAGGTACTCGGTGGCGGGGGCGCGGCGGATGGCGTCGAGCAGCGCCATCCCGGACAAGTCGGCGGGCAGGACCATGCTCGGCTCGAGTGTGCGGGCCAGCGCGCCCGCCTCCATCCACGGGCGGCGCTGCGGCGGGGTGGCCATCACCGCGGTCTCGTTGACGATCGCGATCGGCTTGTCCTCGTGGTCGACGATTACCACCGCCCGGGCCTGGTTCTCCTCCGCACGCCTGATCGCCTCGGCCAGCGGCGTGTCCGCGGCCACCGAGACCGCCTTGCGAGCCAGCCGCCTGGCCTGCAGCGCGGGCAGCCGCTCGCGGAACCTGGTCGCCTTGATGGCCTGGCCGGCGCCGGTCCACATGAAGACCGCGATCACTGCCAGCCACAGCACCGTGACCATGTCGCCGCCGGACCCGTTCACCGCGCCGGCCACGAACGGCACCACGAACAGGCTGACGGCGATCACCCGGCCCGCCCAGGCGGCCGCGATGGTCGAGGTCGACTGGCGGCCGGTCAGCTTCCAGATCACCGCGCGCAGCATCCGGCCGCCGTCCAGCGGCAGGCCAGGGAGCAGGTTGAAGATCCCGACCACCAGGTTGGCCCAGCGCAGCTGGCTGACCAGCGTGCCGGGGATGGTGTCCGGCGAGACCACGTGCATCAGGCCGTACCCGGCCGCGGCCAGGGCCAGCGAAAGCGCCGGGCCCGCCGCGGACACCACGAACTCCCGGCCGGGGGTGGGCGGCTCCCGCTCGATCTCGGAAAAGCCGCCGAGCGGGTAGAGCAGGATGCGGCGCACCGGCAGCCCGTAGCCGCGGGCGACCAGGGAATGGCTCAGCTCGTGGATGAGGACGGACACGTAGAGCAGCACGACGAAGGCCGCCGCGACGATGAACCTGGTGGACCCGTGCAGGGTCGCAGCGAGGTCGTTGGCGTAGATGATGATGAAGACGCCGGCGATCACGAACCAGTACGGCGAGATGAACACCGGGATGCCGAACGGGCGCGCAATGAGGAACCCAGGACCGGACTCCCGGCGCTGGGGTGGCTTCTCCGCCGTCGCGGGCGGCTTTTCCGGCGTCGTGCTTGCCACATTACCGATGCTACGTGCAGTACGGATCGTTCGGGTCGATGCCAGGGTCGTCGGGTCGTGCCCGGCGGAGATCCATCCAAATGTCAGGGCCTTGCCCTACGGTTGCGCTGTGGAGGAAACAGCAGCGGCTATCGATACCTTGGCGGCGGAGGCCCCGCGTGGGCCCGCGCTGTCCCCGTCCCGCGCGGCCGACTTCATGACCTGCCCGCTCCTGTACCGGTTCCGGGTGATCGACCGGCTGCCCGAGCCGCCCACCACGGCGACCGCGCGCGGGACGCTGGTGCACGCCGCGCTGGAGCGGCTGTTCGACCTGCCGGCCGCCGGGCGGACCCCGGAGGCGGCCCGGACACTGCTGGCCGGGGAGTGGGACCGGCTGGCCGCCGAGGAGCCGGACCTGGCCGAGCTGTTCGAGAACGAGGCCGAGCGGACCGCGTGGCTCGAGTCCGCGACGGCGATCGTCGACGCGTACTTCACCCTGGAAGACCCCCGCAGGCTCGAGCCCGCCGAGCGCGAAGCCTACGTCGAGACGACGCTGGAATCCGGGCTGCGACTGCGCGGCTACATCGACCGGCTGGACGTGGCGCCGAGCGGTGACATCAGGATCGTGGACTACAAGACCGGCCGCGCGCCGCGGGAGGCGTACGAGGCCAGCGCGCTGTTCCAGATGAAGTTCTACGCGCTGGTGATCTGGCGGCTGCGCGGCCAGGTGCCGCGGCTGCTCCAGCTCATGTACCTGGCCGAAGGCGAGGTCCTGCGCTACTCCCCCGACGAGTCCGACCTGCTCGCCACCGAGCGCAAGGTGGTGGCGCTGTGGAAGGCCATCGAGCGGGCCAGGCAGGCCGGCGACTGGCGGCCGCGGCCGAGCAGGCTCTGCGACTGGTGCAACCACAAGGCGCTGTGCCCGGAGTTCGGCGGCACCCCTCCGCCGCTGCCCGAGCAGCCCGCGACGGAGGTCATGCCCACGCATCAGGAGGCCATCCCCGAACCGTCGCTCCCCGACGCGTAACAAGCGAGGACCGAAAATGACCAGGAGAACGCCTAGTTCGCCACGGTCGGCTCGGCGTCCTCGTTGACCTGCGCGGTGTTTTCCGGGAAGTGGCAGGCGACCTGGTGACCGGGTACGAGCTCGGCTAGCGGCGGCTCCTGGGTGCGGCAGATCTGCTGCGCCTTCCAGCACCTGGTGTGGAACCGGCAGGCCGGCGGCGGGTTGAGCGGGCTCGGCACGTCGCCCTCCAGCCTGATGCGCTGGCGTCGTTCCCGCTGGCCCTCCGCGCTGGTCAGCGGTTCCGGCACGGGCACCGCGGAGAGCAGCGCGACCGTGTACGGATGCCGCGGCTTGGCGTACAGCTGGTCCCGGCCGGCCAGCTCGACGATCTTGCCCAGGTACATGACCGCGACCTGGTCGCTGATGTGCCGGACCACGGACAGATCGTGCGCGATCACCACGTAGGTCAGGCCCAGCTCGTTCTGCAGGTCCTCGAGCAGGTTGATGACCTGTGCCTGGATCGACACGTCGAGCGCGGAAACCGGCTCGTCGGCGATGATCAGCTTGGGCCGCAGCGCGAGCGTGCGGGCGATCCCGATGCGCTGCCGCTGCCCGCCGGAGAACTCGTGCGGGTAGCGGTTATAGTGCTCGGGGCTGAGGCCGACGAGCTCAAGCAGTTCCTGCACCTGACGCTTGGTCCCGCCCGGCACCTTGACCTTTTGCAGCCGGAACGGAGCGCCCACGATGGCGCCCACCGTGTGCCGCGGGTTGAGCGACGAGTAAGGATCCTGGAAGATCATCTGGATCTCGCGCCGCAGCGGGCGCATCTGGCCCTGACGCAGGTGGGTGACGTCGTGGCCGTCGATCACGATCCGGCCGCTGGTCGGCTCGTCCAACCGGGTCAGCAGACGGCCGGTGGTCGTCTTCCCGCACCCCGATTCGCCGACCAGGCCCAGGGTCTGGCCCTTGGACACCGACAGGTCGATCCCGTCCACGGCCCGCACCGAACCGACCTTGTGCCTGAGCACGACACCGCGGGTGACTGGGAAATGCCGGACCAAGGCAGTGACCCGCAGCAGAGCCTCGCCGTCCTGCTCCGCGGCGTTCCCGGCCGAAGGTGGCGGTGTCTGGGCCTGGGTCTGCTCCGTCACGCTTCCGCCCTGTCTTGTGACACGGGGCCTTGCGACACCGGGCCTTGTGACACCGGCTCCCTGACATCGTCCGGGACCTTGCCCGCCGACAGCGCGGCCCACTGCCGCGCCCTTTCCTCGGCGGTCAGATGGCAGGCCGCCGCGTGACCCGGCGTCACCACCTCGCGCAGCGGCGGCACCTCCGTGTCGCAGCGCCCGCCGGTCAGATAGGTGTAACGGCAGCGCGGGTGGAACGGGCAGCCCGGGGGGACCCTGATCAGGCTGGGCGGGGTGCCAGGGATCGGAACGAGCCGACTGGTCCGTTCCCGGTCCATCCGCGGCATCGAGGCCAGCAGTCCCCAGGTGTACGGGTGGTCAGGGCGGCCGAAGATGTCCGCCGACGCCCCGTATTCGGCCACCCGGCCCGCGTACATCACCAGGATATCGTCGGCCAGCTCAGCGACCACGCCAAGATCGTGGGTAATGATGATGACCGCCGAGCCGAACTCCGACTGCAGGTCGGAGATCAGGTCGAGGATCTGCGCCTGGACGGTGACGTCGAGGGCCGTGGTGGGCTCGTCCGCGATAAGCAGCTCGGGATCACAGGACAACGCCATCGCGATCATCGCGCGCTGCCGCATGCCGCCGGAAAACTGATGCGGGTAGTCGTCCACCCGGACCGCGGGCTGCGGGATGCCGACCCGGCCGAGCAGGTCGATGGCATGCTGACGGGCCACCTTCTTGCTCACGTGGTTGTGGATCCGGTACGCCTCGATGATCTGGTCGCCCACCGTGTAGTAAGGATGCATCGAGGACAGCGGGTCCTGGAAGATCATCGCCATCTTGAGGCCGCGCAGCTCCCGCACCCTGACCGAGCTCGCCGTGACCAGGTTCTCGTCGTCCAGCAGGATCTCGCCGGTGATCTCGGCCTTGGTCCCCTGGTGCAGTCCCATGATGCCCATGCTGGTGACGCTCTTGCCCGAGCCCGACTCGCCCACGATGCCCAGCGTCCGGCCGCGATCAAGGGTGAACGAGACTCCGTCCACGGCCCTGACCAGACCGTCGTCGGTCTGGAAATGAATCCGCAGATCGCGGACCTCGAGCATGGAGCCCGTCATCAGAACCGCACCCTCGGATCTACGACCGCGTACAAGATGTCCACGACCATGTTGGCGATGACGATGAAGAACGAGGCGAGCATGACCACGCCCAGGATCTCGGGCAGGTCCTGGTTCTGGATGGCCAGGATGGTGAACTGGCCGAGGCCGGGCAGGGAGAAAGTCGTCTCGGTGAGAATCGCGCCGCCGAGCAGCAGGCCGAGGTCAAGGCCGAAGATAGTGACGATGGGCGTCAGCGCGGCCCGCAGCCCGTGCTTGACTACCACCTGCTGTTCCGGCAGCCCCTTGGCTCTGGCGGTCCTGATGTAGTCCTCTCCCATGGTTTCGAGCATCCCCGCCCTGGTCAGCCGCGCGTAAAGCGCCGCGTAAAGGAAGGCCAGGGTGACCCAGGGCAAGACCAGGTTACGCGCCCACAGTAGCGGATTCGAAGTGATGGGCACGTAGTGCACGTTGGGGAAGATCGGCCACTTGTAGCTGAACAGCTCAAGGGCGATCAGTCCGGTGAAGAACACCGGCAGCGACACCCCGGCCAGCGCGACGCCCATCGAGAACCGGTCGAAGATGCTGCCGCGGCGCAGCGCGGACAGCACGCCGATGGACACCCCGCCGATCAGCCAGAGCACCGACGCCCCGATGGCCAGCGACAGCGTGACCGGGGCGTCGCTGATCAGCTGCGGCCAGACCGGCTGCTGGTTGCGGAACGAGTAGCCAAAGCACGGGAACGGGCAGTAGCTGACATCGGTGCCGGCGCTGTAGTGGACGCCGAACACGATGCCCTTGAGGTAACGGCCGTACTGCAGGTACAGCGGGGCGTTCAGGCCGAGCTTCTCCTCAACCGCCTTGATCTCCGACGGGATGGGGTTGCGGCCCACGTACTGCGCGGCGAGCTGGTAGGCGGTCTGCCCGGCCAGGCGCGGCACCAGAAAGAAGATCGCGAACGTGATCATGCTGACCAGGATCAGCAGGAACACCGTCAAGATGAGGCGCCGGATGATGAAGAAGATCATCGCGTCCGGCGCCGCCGCCGGACGGGGCTGCCTGCTTCCCGTCCGGCGGCGGCGCCTTCACCTACTCTCTGCACGTCGAACTGGCCACTGCGCCTTCAGGTCAGGACTTCACGCCGAGCACGGCGTAGTTGTACATGCCGAACTGGTCCCAGATGTAGGCGTTGGTCATGCTCGGCGACCGGTAGTCCAGCGACTTGGCGTACACCATGGGCAGCACGGCGGCGTCCTTCATGGTCTGCATGTCGATCTGGGACCAGATTGCCGTCCTGGCGTCGCCGGTGAGCGTGTTCGACTTGGTGAACAGGTTGTTGATCACCGGATCGTTGAGTTCCGCAATGTTGGTGTTGCCGGTGGGCGCGATGGTGTTCCCGGCGACGAGCTCATCGAGGAAGCCGAACCCGTTCGGCCAGTCGGCGGACCAGCCGCCCATGGCGATGCCGATGCCGTGCGAGTGCATGTAGGCCGGTGCGCCAGCGAAGTTGGTGTAGTAGCTGCCCGACGGGAACCCCTTCAGCGTCACCTTGATCCCCGCCTGGGCCAGCGAGGCCTGTATCGCGGTGGCGGCCGCGGTCTCCTTCGGCCGGTCGCTGCGGTAGGACAGGTTGGTGCTGAAGCCGTTCGGCTGGCCGCACTGCGCGAGCTGCTGCTTGGCCGACGTGATGTCGCCGGTCGGCTTGGACAGCGCGTTGTACAGGTCGAACGACTTGTAGCCGGCGATGACGGGCACCAACAAGGTGCTCGCGATCGCCCCGCCCGCGACAGGGCCGCCCCACGCCGTCTGCACGTTCACCTTGTTCACCGCGTACTCCACCGCCTCGCGGCAGTGCAGGTTGTTCATCGGCGCCACCTTGGTGTTCAGGTAGGCGAACCACGCGCGGCCTGTGAACGCGCTATCGGCGTTGGCCTTGAGGGTCGGATTGGCCAGGATCCTGGCCTGGGCCGCCGCCGCCACGCCGGTTCCCTGCGCGTCCGCGTGGATGTCTCCGGCCAGCAGCCGGTTGTCGACGTCGGCCTGGTTCACGTTCAGGTTAACGACGATCTTGCTGGGCAGCTGCTTGGCGTTCGGGTCTGTCGCCGGGTTCCATTCCGTGTTCGGCACCAGCGTGAGCTGCTTGTTCAGCTGGTAACTCTGGAACTTGTACGGTCCGGTAGACAGCGGGTGGAGCTGGTAGTTGCTGCCTTTGTCCATGGCCGGCGGGACCGGGGCGGTGTTCGGGAACGCGAGCACGTAGGGCAGGTCGGGGAACGGCGCCAGCAGGTGGAACACGATCGTGGTCGCGTCCGGGGTCTGGACCGAGGTCAGGCCCATCAGGTTCTTGGCCCGGTCCTTGTACGGGCCCGGGTATTTCGGGTCCGCGAGCAGCACCTGGTAGTAGGTCGGCCCGTTGGCCATCACCGTCCGGTCGTAGGTGCGCTCGACCGCGTACTTCACGTCCTGGGAGGTGACGACCGTGCCGTTCTCGTACTTGACGTTCGGCTGGATGTGGAACGTCCAGGTCAGCCCGTTGTCGCTGACCGTGCCCATGTCCGTCGCCAAGTCCGGCACGACCTGCGCGCCGCAGGTTCCCGGGCAGGACTTGTACGTGAACAGCGGCATGGAGAACAGATTGTCAAAGTCCAGCACCCACGCGTAGTAGGTGTTGCCGGGGTCGAACGAGTCCGGCGTGCTGCTGAGGGCGAGGGTCAGCGTCCCGCCCTTGGCGTTGGAAGGGTTGACCACGCTGGTCGTGCCGGCGTTGAACGTCGCCGGCCCGGTGGTTGATGTCGGGCTACTGCTACTGGTTCCGCTACTGCTGCAGGCACTGATAAAGAGTGCCGCGACGGCGCCGACCGCCGTCACCGCGAAGGTGCTGCGTCTCTTCATGCCGTGAAACGCCTCCTGTTACTCGTTCGCGTCAGGGCCGCGTGCCGCTGGTTACCGGGTCCTCGGATCCAGCGCGTCGCGCAGCCCGTCGCCGAATAGGTTGAATGCCATTACCGTGATGAAAATCGCCAGCCCGGGCACGAGCATGTACTCGGGATCGATGGAGTAGTAACCGTTAATCACCGCATTCGAGAGCATCTGGCCCCAGGTGGGCGTGGGCACGTAGAGGCCGACGCCGAGGTACTCCAGGGCCGCCTCGAACAGGATATTGGTCGGGATCAGCAGCGTCGCGTAGACCAGGATCGGCGCGACCAGGTTCGGCAGCAGCTCGCGGAACAGGATGTAAGGCCCGCGCGCGCCGAGGCTGCGGGCCGCATCGACGAACTCGCGCTCGCGCAGGGACAGCGTCTGGCCGCGGATGATCCGGCCCATGTACGGCCAGTTGAAGAACCCGATGACGAAGATCAGGACGGCGATACGCAACGAGTTCCCTGACAGGCCGAACGCGCTGCTCGGAATGACGCCGGCCAGCGCCAGCGCGAACACCAGCAGCGGGAAGGCGAGGAACACATCCATGGCCCGGGCGATCACCGAGTCCAGCCATCCGCCGGTGTAGCCGGCCACGACGCCGAAGAAGGTGCCGATGCTGACCGCGAGCACGGCGGCGAGGAACGCGATGAGCAGCGAGTACTGGGCGCCGACGACGATCCTGGCGAGCACGTCCCGCCCGGTCTGCGGCTCGACGCCGAGCGGGTGAGCCAGGCTGATCCCGCCGAACGCGCCCTTGGGGCGCAGGTTTTGCACGAGGTGCGGGCCGATGATCGCGACCAAGATCAGGAACACGACGACGATGCCGCCGCCTATCGCCACCTTGTCCCGCCGCAGCCGCAGCCACGCGATCTGCCCGAGAGACCGGCCCTCGATGGCCTTGCCCGGAACAGTCAACGGCGCCTCAGGCGCCGGACCCCCGGGGCCTGAGGCGACGTCAAAGGGTACGGCCATCGTAAAACCTACCTGCTGCTCGGATTAACGGCGCCCACCGCACGCACGACTCTTCTAGAGTCCCCTCGGGTACGCAATAGACGCCTCGCCTGTATGTAGTGAGGTTGCGCCATTTCGCGCAGAGGTACCAGACCCGCGCGGTACTCGTAGCTTGATCGTGACTAAAGTCGTGCCGATTTGTCATGGAACGTGAGTTTCGAGACCAATGAGACTCACTTGGTTATTGATGCTTAACGTGCTCATGTTTCTAGTGTGACAGATGCCCGTTTTTTGACGCGATAGTACGCGAAAACATCTCGTAAACAGCCGATGTGGGAAGAAGTTCGGCTCAGGTGATGCCGTGCCGACGCAAGATGTCCGCGACGTCCCCGAGGTCGTCGTCATCGTCATCGGCCTTCTTGCCCTTGCGCGGCTTGGCCGGTTCCTTGGCGGGGCCCGCGGCGGGTACGGCAGCGGCCGGACGGGTGGCCAGCTGTCCGCCGCCCGTCGCGGCGGGTTTCTGGGTCAGCGTCCGGGGCGCAGCGGGCCCGGGTTCGGCAGCCTGCTTGTCCCGGCCCCGGCTGACCCTGCGCCGCCGCAGCGGCCCGGACGCCACGAACAGCACCACGGCCACCCCGGCCAGCGCGATCCCCGACCACACCCGCGGCGAGAACACGAAGCCCTTGGCGAAGTCCCCGATCGCGACGCCCATCTTCCAGAACATCTCGATCGAGCCGGTCAGGTAGGCGGCCAGCGGCAGCAGCGACCAGGCGGCCCCGCGCAGGCCGGAACCGATGCCGCGCCGCCGCATGGCGAGATAGCTCAGCACCAGGCCGAGCCCGGTCAGGCCTCCGCACAGTGGCAGCCAGGCAATCTTGTCGTACGTGGACACGCGCACCTCCCCGCGGCTCTCTTTCGAGTCTAAGTCGTGATTGGTGTGCGGGGCGCTGGGGTTAACCCCCGGGATGGGCCTGGCGGCTGCTCTACCTCACCCACACCCCGTCGCCGTCCGCCCGCAGGTCGAGCAGCGACCGGACCACGGTACGGCCCGGTGCAATGACGCGGCAGCCGGCGGCCTCGGCGGAGGCCACGCCGTTCGGCGAGTCCTCCAGGGCGAAGCAGAGGGCCGGGTCGGCGCCGAGCAGCTTGGCCGCGAGCAGGTACGGCTCCGGGTCGGGCTTGGTCACGCTGACGTCATCGGCGCACACCAGCGCGTCGAACCGCATCCCGGTGCGGGCCAGCACCACGTCCATGAACCGGCGCTCGGACCCGGTCACCAGCGCGTGCGGCAGGCCGGCCGCCGCGACCTCGGCCAGCAGCTCGCGCGCACCTGGCTGGACCGGCACGCCGCGGTCGCGGACCAGCTCGGTGATGCCGGACATGAGCCACTCCGCGACCAGCTCGGGCGGCGCGGGCCGCCTCGCCTTGGCCAGCAGGTAGCTCACCGTGCGGTCCAGGCTGCCGCCGAGCAGCTGGGCCTGGTCCGCGGCGGTCCAGTCGGCCCCGAGCCTGGCCATGACGGCCGTCTCGGCCTTCAGCCAGAGCGGCTCGGAGTCGACAAGCAGCCCGTCCATGTCGAACAGCACCGCGACGCCGGGGGCGTCTCCGTTAGTCATGCGCTGAAATATTTCGCCTCGGGGTGATGGACGACGATCGCGTCGGTGGACTGCTCGGGATGCAGCTGCATCTCCTCGGACAGCTCGACGCCGATCCGCGACGGCTGGAGCAGGCGGACCATCTTGGCCCGGTCGGCCAGGTCCGGGCAGGCGGGATAGCCGATCGAGTACCGCGCGCCGCGGTAGCCGACCCGGAAGAAGCCGTCCAGGTCCTCGGGATCGGAGCCGGCGAAGCCAAGCTCGCGCCGTACCCGCGCGTGCCAGTACTCGGCCAGCGCCTCGGCGAGCTGGACGGACAGGCCGTGCAGCTCGAGGTACTCACGGTAGGCGTTCTTGGCGAACAGCTCGGCGGTCGCCTGGGACACCCGCGGCCCCATGGTGGCGAGCTGGAACGCGACCACGTCGGTCTGCCCGCCGCCCTGCGGCTTGAAGAAGTCGGCCAGGCACAGCCGCCGGTCGCGGCGCTGCCGGGGGAAGCTGAACCGCTCGAGCTCGGTCTCCCCGTCCGGGCCGAGCACGATCAGGTCATTTCCCGAACTCACGCACCGGAAGTACCCGTAGACCACGCCCGCCTCGAGCAGTCCCTCGGTCTGCATCCGCTCCAGCCACAGGCGCAGCCTGGGCCGGCCCTCGGTCTCCACCAGTTCCTCGTATGTGGTCCCGCCCCCGCGGGTCGGCTTCAGCCCCCACTGGCCCATGAACAGGGCGCGCTCGTCCAGGTAGGCGGCGTACTCGGCCAGCGGGACGCCCTTGATCACCTCAGTCCCGAAGAACGGCACGTCCGGCACGGGCCCGTCGGTGTTTATGTCCGAACGGGCCTGGTTTTCCGCCTCGGTCCCGTCCTCGCGTCCGCGGGCGGTCGCCGTGGCCCTGACCTTGCGGGTCCGCAGCTCAGGGAGCTTGGCTCCCGGTTCGCCGCGCTTGACCGCCATCGCCGCGTCCATCAGCCGCAGCCCTTCGAAGGCGTCCCTGGCGTACCTGACCTGGCCGTCGAACACCGCGGCCAGGTCCTGCTCCACGTAGGCCCGGGTGAGCGCGGCCCCGCCGAGCAGCACCGGCCAGCGCCCGGCCAGGCCCCGCGAGTTCAGCTCGGCCAGGTTGTCCCGCATCACCACGGTCGACTTGACCAGCAGCCCGGACATCCCGATGACGTCCGCGTCGTTCTCCTCGGCCGCCGCCACGATCGCCGAGATGGGCTGCTTGATCCCGATGTTCACGACGTCGTAGCCGTTGTTGGACAAGATGATGTCGACCAGGTTCTTGCCGATGTCGTGCACGTCGCCCTTGACCGTGGCGAGCACGATCTTGCCCTTGCCCTCCTCGCCGCTGCGCTCCATGTGCGGCTCGAGGTAGGCCACCGAGGCCTTCATCACTTCGGCGGAGGTCAGCACGAACGGCAGCTGCATCTGCCCCGAGCCGAACAGCTCGCCTACCGTCTTCATGCCGTCGAGCAGCACGTCGTTGACGATCTCCAGGGCGGGCCGCTGGGCCAGCGCGGCGTCCAGGTCAGCCTCGAGCCCGCCCCCAAGAGCGCGCTCCCCGTCGATGATCCGCCGCTTCAGCCGTTCCCACAGCGGCAGCCCGGCCAGCTCCGCGGCCCGGTTCGCCTTCAGGTCGGCCGCGTCCACCCCCTCGAACAGCTCGAGCAGCCGGGCCAGCGGGTCGTAACCTTCCCGGCGCCGGTCGTACACGAGGTCGAGCGCCACCTGCCGCTGCTCGTCGGATAGCCGGGCGATGGGCATGATCCGCGCCGCGTGCACGATCGCGGAGTCCAGGCCCGCCCGCGTGCACTCGGCCAGGAAGACAGAGTTCAGCACGGCGCGGGCGGCAGGCTTGAGGCCGAACGACACGTTGGATACGCCCAGCGTCGTCTGCACGTCCGGGTAACGGCGCTTGAGCTCGGCGATCGCCTCGATGGTCTCGATCGCGTCGCGCCGCGTCTCCTCCTGGCCGGTGGCGATGGGGAACGTCAGGCAGTCGACGATGATGTCCTCGACCCGCATCCCCCAGTTCCCGGTCAGGTCCGCGATCAGCCGCTCGGCGACGGCGACCTTCCACTCGGCGGTGCGGGCCTGGCCCTGCTCGTCGATGGTCAGCGCGATCACGGCGGCGCCGTGCTCGCGCGCCAGCGGCATCATCCGCGCGATCCGCGAGTCTGGCCCGTCGCCGTCCTCGTAGTTGACCGAGTTGATGACCGCGCGGCCGCCGGTCATCTCCAGGCCCGCCTCGATCACGGC
>WNGK01005293.1_pt1 | contig 13717 bp, 13 predicted proteins | sample 5400601 | NCBI WGS metagenome assembly WNGK01 (sample SAMN13153376, study PRJNA577476) | soil metagenome | isolation source: 60 cm soil or saprolite under Garry oak tree replicate 1 | place: USA:California | collected 2016-06-15 | reverse complement strand
AACATGCACCGACCACACCAACGCCGGGTGCTCCGTCGCGTGCGCGTCAGCCTCAGCCAGTCGGCGCAATGGCTGCAGTCGGCGGCGATGGCGATGGTGGGGGCGAAGTGACGATCGATCTTCCAATCCGGCGTTCAATGCCAAAAGTCGGCCGCAACGAACCCTGTCCGTGCGGCAGCGGCAAAAAATACAAGAACTGCTGCGGCCGCGTGGCGTAGATCGGTTGGAGCGGCACGCGCTGTCTTGCCACTAAATAATGGGACGCGACGGAGCGCCTCCCTCCAGTTCGTAAGTTGTAATCTCGAGGTGATGTCCGTCAGGATCATGGAAATAGATGGAATGGGAGATTTCGTGGTCCTGGAATTCGAATTTGATTCCGCGACGCTTCAGCTCTTGCTGTGCCCCGAGAAAATTTTCCCTGTTCGCTCGAAAAGCGAGATGCAACATGCGGATCTTGTTGGTGCGTGCGCCAGATTTTGAATCGTGATCACGCACCGGAAATAACGCGATTGCGGTAGTTCCCTTGCCGATAAAAGTCGGTACGCTGTTCCACATGCCTTTGTGGAGCCGCTCGAACCCGAGAGCTTCGATGTACCATTTGGCCGAGCGGTCGACGTCGCGCACCGCAAGCGCTACGTGATCAATTCCTTCGAGCCGCATAAGCAGCGTTAAGATTTCTTTCCTATGCCGCCGGCACCGTCTCGCCGGCCCATGCGACAGCATGAGCGCGCACCGGTCGGTCGAAGCCTTTCAGGACAACTTCGCCGACGTCTTGAAATGAAAATCCCTTGCACAAGCAGAGCTCGGCAATCGCGTTGGAGACCAGAATTTGTTCCGGTGACGCGTGGGCGCAGAGGCGGGCAGCCAGTTGCACTGTCGACCCAAAGAGATCGTTATGTTGTTCAACGGGCTCCCCGGCTGCGGCGCCAATTCTAACTTTGAGTGGGCGTTCGCCCGTGTTCTCCTCGTGCATGGCCAATTCACGTTGAATCCGACTCGCACACTTAACCGCCGCGGCCGCCGACACGAACGACGCCATAATGCCATCGCCAGTGTGCTTGACTTCGCGACCGTCTAAATCGGCCAGCGCGTTTCGGACAACAGTGTTGTGCAAGTCGAGCAAGTCCATCGCGGCCTCATCGCCCATTAATTGAGTCAAGGCCGTCGAGTCCACGATGTCCGTGAACAGAATGGTTCGGATTCCGGGATCTCGTTCGTCGGCCGCCCCACCGGGCATCAGAACGGCTCCCGCTGGATTTGTTTCCGTGCCGCCGAGGAATACTTCTGCGACGTCGGGCTCCACCTCGATAATCTTCTCGGCGACCAGGCCGTGTGCCTCGCGATGGACGCAGGCCGCCGCTTCTGCGTTCGGCGCATGTGCGAGGCAAAAGACTTTCCTGCCATTCTCGTTAACCCAGTATTTACGGTACTCAACGCCATACTTCCGCTGCGTCTCGACATCCTTTGCGTGAGCCTTGGCGATATCTTCCGCGGTAGTCCCCTCCGGAAGCTCGTGAATGTCCATGTATAACGGCATATCGGCTAAATTTACTGCGATATGACGCGATGCAAGACGCTAATCTTGGCTGGGTGACTAAGTGTCTGGTAAACGACGCAATACCGTTCTGTCAGGCGAATCAGTGTGGCGAGCTGTTCTTCGCTGGCGTCGGTGCCTAAATCGAAATGCAATCGAATTTGATGGAAGCCAACCGGTGCATCTTTTGAGACTCCCAAAGTGCCGCGAAAATCGAGATCGCCCTCAGCGCGAATCGCGGCGTCGCGTAACGGGATGCCAAGAGCGGTAGCGACTGCGCGCAGAGTGACGCCCGCGCATCCTACAAGTGCTTCCAACAACATATCGGCCGAGCACGCGCTGAGTCCATCACCGCCTGTCGCAGGGTGAAGACCGGCTTCGACACGCGCTTTTCCCGTTTCTATTTTGCAGGTGATATTTTCGCCGATGCGCCCTTCGGCCCGGAGTGTGACCAGCGCGGTCTCAGGATTTTCTCGATATTGAGCTTTAAGAGGCGCTTGTAACGATCTCAACTCCTCAGCATTCATTCGTTCAATCCTGGTGGTTTACTTGCTGTAAGAGGACTTGGCGGCTCGTTTTCTTGTAGAGGCGTTTGTGTCAAACGCTTATCCTTTTGGATTCGGTGCCTGGCAGAAGCGCCCCTACGACCTCGTCGGTTTAATGTTTTGATTCACTCGAAAGAGATTCCCGGGATCATATTTATTTTTGATGGCAACTAACCGCTCGTAATTGTCACCGTAAGTTTTCTTCACGCGATCTTCTCCTTCGTCTCCCATCAAAAAGTTCACGTACGCTCCGCCCGCTGAGTAGGGATGCAGCGCATCGTAATAGCTCTTCGTCCACGAAATCGTCTTTTCGTTGTTTGCCGGATCAGGATCAACGCCCACCATGACCTGGGCCCAGGTGGCATCGCGATAATTCCAAGCCGTGTCACTCTTGCCTACGCGAGATGCGGCACCATTAATCGGATACATATGCATGGTCGAATGCATCGTTGGAAGCGTTTCACCGAAGCGAATGTGCTGGGCAATCGCTTCATCGCTCAATTCATTCACAAAATCGGCACGCCAATACCATTGCAAACCGGGCGGGTACAGTGCGTCGAACATGCTTTGTAACGCGGGCTGCGGCAACGGACCGACAAAGTCGAGGGCAGCTTTCTTGAAGGCACGGATGGGCTTAAATGTTTCTTCCGCTTTCGTCTGCGGCCCAGCATATGTCCAAACCACACCGCACATCTTTTTCATGTGAAGATGTTCGGGGAAAGGCGGTGCCGGCGGGACGGTGAGAAAAGCGAAGAAGCCACTCAAATCGTCAGGCGCGGCAGCAATAAGATCACGATACCATTTCATCACGTCTGCGGCTTCGCTCAATTCATACAGCATTGGACCGCCGTAGACCGTATCAATCGGATGCAGCTTGAACGTAAAAGAGGTTATGACGCCAAAATTTCCACCACCGCCGCGAATGGCCCAGAACAAATCGGGATTTTCATCCGCATTCGCTCTGACAAATTTGCCGTCCGCAAGCACGACGTCGGCTGACAGCAGATTATCGATGGTTAGGCCGCACTTGCGGGTGAGATGCCCTACGCCTCCGCCAAGTGTTAATCCACCAACTCCGGTGGTAGAAATAATTCCGCTGGGAGTGGCGAGCCCAAACACATGCGTGGCATGATCGACATCGCCCCACGTGCATCCGCCGCCGGCAGTGACAGTGCGCGCAGCGGGATCAACACGCGTGTATTTTATTGGTGCGAGGTCGATGACCAGGCCGTTATCACAAATTCCCAAGCCTCCTGCGTTGTGACCGCCACTGCGAATTGCCAAAAGCAGCTCATTGTCTCTGGCAAAGTTTACTGAGCGGATTACATCTGCCACATCTGCGCAGCGGGCTATCATCCGCGGTTTCTTGTGTATCATTCCATTGTACACCTTGCGGGCGTCATCGTAATCTTTGTCGCCCGGCTCTATTAATCTGCCACGCAGGTTTGCTTTTAATTCTTTGATGGAATTTTCGTTGAGCATAAATCAGGCCCTTGGCGGGTGACGTGCATCATCACCACAAAATTGAGGCGGTCAAGATGTTGAATCGGTCCTTTGCGGTAAACTGCTACAATGCCAAATGCTGCTGCGGCGCGCGACGGCCAGTTCGCAAGGGACCCGCACAGATGTTGTCACGCCACGTCTCTCCAGCGAAACTCGACGGCTTAAAGCCGTTAAGTTATCAAGGAGCGACGGCCTCCTGGCCGTCGAGGTGCCACGATGGCTCGGAAGCCCATCGTTCCTTGCGTAATACGGACAATGCTTTTTCCATTGAAGCAATGATTGATTCCCGGTTAGCATCCCGGGACAACGGATGTGGGTACGATGTTGCTTCCCTGCAAATCCCGGACGCGGCGCGATTTTCTAAAGATTGTTACTCGCGCTGGAGTAGTCACGGCAGTTCCGAACCTTGCGCATGCGGTCGCGCTGATTAATCCCGAAACGGTTTGCATCTCGATCCTGCACACAACGGACCTCCACGGCCATATCTTGCCGACCTCTGATTACGACGGAAATCCTGATCGCGGCGGAATGGCGCGCTGCGTTACGCAAATCCGGCGCTGGCAACGGGAAATTCCCAACTCGATCTTGATTGACGTCGGCGACGTATATCAAGGCACGGACGTTAGTTTGCGGAATAAGGGCGAACTGATGATTAATTTGTTCAATCATCTTAAATACGACGCGTGGATCGTCGGCAATCACGAATTCGATTGGGGAATCGAGACGTTTACGAACGCGCTGCAGAGGTCGGCAATGCCGGTGCTGGCGGCGAACACGATCTTAGATGGAAAGCCGGCCGGCGCGGTTTCCGATTCGAAACATCCATTTGCAAAGGTGCAGCCGCTCATCGTGAAGGAAATCGCTGGGATCAAGCTTGCGATCATCGGAGTGACCACACCGGGAATGCCGTTTTGGCTCGGCCCGGAATTCACTCGCGGGATCGAGTTTCAAAATCCCGTCGAGCCCGTTCGCCGCGCGATCGCGAAGGCAAAGAGCGAAGGCGCAGACGCGATCGTTCTGTCTGGTCACATGGGACTGAAAATGCGCAGCGGTGGCGATGATTTTGCCAATACTGTGATGGCGTTGACATCGGAATTTCCGGACGCGGCAGCGTTTATCGCCGGTCATACGCATCAGGCAGTTCCAAATCGCCTTGCAAACGGTGTGCTTTTTACTCAGGCAGATCATTTCGGGATTCATGTGGGGCGCGTCGATCTTCTCTTTGATCGCAGTTCAAAGAAGTTGCTCCATCGGGAAGCAATCTGCGAACTGATGGATAACCGTTTCCGTTTCGATCACGTGATTATTTCGCGAGCGAAATCACAGCTTGCCGAATCAGATGTCGCGCTGGCACAGCCAATCGGTGAACTGGCCGAGACCCTGCGCCCTCGCAGTCGTCCCGGTGAACCGAGCGATATAGAAAGACTGATCGGCGCGGCGATCATGGAAGCGTTACGGGAACGAAGTGTCCCGGTTGATGGCGTGATGCACGGTACGTTCGATGACAAGACCGATTTGCTCGCCGGGCCCAAAACGGTAAACGACATTTGGAACGTGATTCCCTACGAAAATTATATTGTGACGGCAGAACTCCCGCCCGAGGAAATAAAGGCCGTCATGGAGGAAGTGTTCACCAGCCACGAGAAGCGCAACCTGCTTGGTTTCGAAGTGAAAACGGAAGGCCGCGGTTACGACTGTCGAATCATATCGATGACCTTCGCTGATGGACGCCCGCTTGATCGCGCCAAAAAATACGTCATCGCGTTCAACAGCTTCGATTCACACAGCGGCGGCCATCATTTTATGAAATTGCGCGCATTGCTTGAAACGCCGGCAGTCAATAGCACCTTGCATCCTGTACAAACACGCGACGCGCTCATCGATTACTTCCAGCGTCACAAAATTGTGCATCGAATCGCCGCGACAATTCCGGTGGCAATTGCCGCATAAGGTTTCGCCAGTTCCCCCTTGCAAAAACGACACATTTCGCTTGCCTATTGCGCCATGCGACTTGGGATCTTTTGCGCGATGGGTTTGCTACTCACTGCCGGTCTGGCATCATCGCAAACGAAAAAAGCCGCGTCACCTACAGCAACGCCGGCGCTGCCGGAGTTCCGGCCTGCTCTACTTGGGACAGGCCCCGATTCACTGATAAACAGGATCGACACTGCGGATCTGATCAAAAAGGGCCAAAAGGATGCCGCGATCATGTTTTCGTGTCTCGTGGCGCCGACGGGCGATATTGTTCGGAGCGGTGCTTATCGCGGCACGCCGGGGTCGAAGCTACTCGCGGAGGAGGTATTAAGGCGTCTGGCCAACGCGAAGTTCATCCCTGCTATTCACAATCATCAACCGGTCATCGCCGTTTTCTACGGCACGGTGACGTTCGCAGTTGTGAATGGCAAACCGCGGCTGCGCATTTTCTCCAACCAGCAACTGGACGAATTGAAAAAGGAAAACGATTTCATCGATCCACAACCGTATGTGGGCCAGGACTCAAAATTTACCGGGATACATTATCCTGACACAGGGACCACGGTGCAGTTGACTGGCGTTGCTGAACTGGCGCTCGATGTCGATGCGAGGGGAAATCTGAAGAGCATGGAGGCCGTGTCCGAGGAGCCGCCGTTTCTCGGTTTTGGGCAAGCAGCCATGTCCGATTTCAGCGGCGCCAAATTTATTCCCGCGTTCCGAAACGGCCAACCTGTTGAGAGCAAAGTCACAATTCCAGTTTACTACAAGCCGTAGAATCAGTTTGCTCTCAAAACGAATGGGCCTGGCAGGCGAGAGGGTGAACAAGATTGTCCGCGCGTCTTTTTTTAAACGTGATCCGATCACATGCGCGCGTGAGTTGATTGGCGCAGAATTAATTTGGGGCGATTGCTCTGGAATCGTTGTCGAGGTGGAAGCGTACGCGGCAATCGATGACGAGGCCGCACACACTTTTACGCGGCCGAGCGCGCGCAGCTTTATCGAGCGAAACCAGGCCGGTGCGGCCTACGTGTATTTCAATTACGGGATGCACTGGATGCTAAATGTGCTGGTGAAAGGCGATGCAAACGGTTTCGTTTTGATTCGCGCGCTGGAACCGAGAAAAGGGATCGAACGAATGAAAAAGCGTCGAAGCCTTAACGACATGACACGTCTCTGCTCAGGGCCAGGCAAACTCACGCAAGCGCTCGGTATTACAGGTCGCCACCACGAAATGAATTTGTGCGCTGACCCGCGGTATTGCTTTGTTCGCAACGCAAATATGGCTGTCGATGTTGTGGCGGATGCGCGAATCGGGATCACGCGCTCTGCGCATTATCCGTGGCGGTTCACTCTGCGCGGCAGTACGTTCGTTAGCCGGGGTACGAAACTTTAGCGCTGCTTTTCTGGGGAGCGCAGGCAGCCTGCCTGCAGTCGTCGGCAGCTTGCCGGCGACATTTCTTTTCGGCAAGCTGCCGAAAAGCACAGGCTGGCAGCCTATGCTCCCCGGAAAGATTGACTCGTGCATCTCTTCATCCAAGTTGCTCATTCGAATGAAGGCAAACAAGCAGCGCGTTTTGCTCGGGATGAGCGGGGGGGTGGACTCCAGCGTCGCCGGTTATCTGCTGCGCGAACAAGGCTACGAGGTCATCGGCGTGACCATAAAAGTATGGCCGCAGGATTGCATCTCACGCGCGGAAGACAAATGTTGCGGACCGCAGGCGGTAGCTGATGCGCGCGGTGTGGCGCATTCCCTAGGTATTCCACATTACGTCGTTGATGAAGCCGACCAGTTCGAGCGACTCGTGATTGATTATTTCTCCAGCGAATACCAGGCGGGCCGAACGCCGAATCCATGCGTTATGTGCAACGAAAAACTCAAATTCGGCAATCTCTGGAGCAAAGCGACAGCGTTGGGTTGCGACTATATCGCGACCGGCCATTACGCGATCATCGAGCATCCTGTAGCCGGGGTCGGTGACCCCGGCTGCGCCGTCTTGCGAAAGGGTCTCGATCCGCGGAAAGATCAATCCTATTTTCTGTTTAGCTTGCGTCAGGCACAGCTGCGGCGCGCGCTGACGCCGCTTGGCGAAATGTTAAAGCCGCAAATCCGCGAAATTGCGCGCTCGCTAGGCCTGAAAGTTGCGGACAAGATCGACAGCCAGGAAATCTGCTTTGTGCCGGGCAATGATTACAAAGCATTTTTGCGCTCCCATATTGGAGGAAATGAGTTTCATCGTGGCGAGATTTACGATGTCGCTGGGAATTTTATCGCTGAGCACGACGGCATTGAGTTTTTCACAATCGGTCAGCGCAAAGGATTGCCGGGAGGATCGCCGCGGCCGCGCTATGTTGTCGATCTCGATCCGCAAACCAATCGGGTGATCGTGGGAGACGCGGACGATTTGCTTTGTGACGAATTCGAAATCGATCGCGTAAACTGGCACCCTGTAGCCGGGTTCGCTGACCCCGGCCGCTGGGAAACGTCCATCGAGGCCACTATCAAAATTCGTTACAATCATCCCGGCACGCCCGCGACCATCGTCCCTTTGAAGGACAATCGCGCGCGTATTCAGCTGCGCGAACCACAGAGAGCGGTGACGCCGGGGCAAGCCGCTGTTTTGTACAACGATGATGTAGTGCTGGGCGGCGGGTGGATTTGTCGGACCGAGCCGGTCAAGCGTACCGAGGCGCTTAGCCGTTTGGCTGCGCTGGTGCCCGCCTGACCAATGGCCCAGCAAGTTCTACTCGCGATCAGTACTTTTCCGGATGGGGAGACCGCCGATCGCATTGCGCACACGTTGATTGCCGAAAAGTTCGCGGCATGTGCCAACATTATTCCGGCTGTTCACTCGATCTATCGTTGGAAAGACAAAATCGAAACCGCTGGCGAGGTCATTGTCTTGTTCAAGACCACGCCGGATCGACAAGCGGCATTTCAAGAAAAATTGCAATCACTTCATCCGTATGAAGTACCTGAGATCATCTGCGTGAACATCGATACAGGATCGCGCGATTATCTGCGCTGGATAATCGAGAACTGCGGCTAAAAACTCGACGGCTTTAAGCCGTCAAGTCGCGGCAGCGCGCCGTCTTCTCTCGCCAAGCGCAAAGATAGCTGCTCCAATCGCATTAGCGATCATAGTCACAGCAATGATCTTTGTTGCGAAGACAAACGAGCTAGGGACATCAATAATCGGGTAGATTGTGAAAAAGATGGCGAGCAAGGAGACGCCGAAGCCACAGATGGCCGCCGCTCGCAACCAAATGGGTGCGCCACAACGAATGGCGCGCGCGCCGAATACCGGAATAGCAAACAGAATAGCATAGACGATCCCGTAAAAAACATTGGCCGCGTTATCCACAAGCTGAAATGCTTCCTGGATGCCTGCGCCGATCTGGCTCGCGATCGCAATCGTCAAGGTGATGGCACCTACGAAGATGATGGAGTTGACCGGCGTCTTGTATCTTGGATGTAAACGCGAGAACCAATGAGGCAGGAGCCTGTCCCAGCCGGCGACCATCGGAAGGCGCGAGCTGCCCGTGAGATGGACGCTGGTCGATGAAATTGATCGTACGGTCATCAACACAATTCCCACCGAAGCGATTGCGCCGGCGATGGGAAAAGAGCGCAGACCGAGTCGGAGCGTTTGCGGTACCGGTCCGATCAGGTCGATTGGTTGATTTCCGATGAAAGCCAAAACCGAACCGGTTCCAAGGATAAACATCAGTGCGATAATCGGAGCGGCGATAACGACCGAGCGACCGATGTCGCGCGCCGGAGCGCGCGTTTCACCTGCGAGAATGGCAACGTACTCAAAGCCGCTCAGTGCGCCGACTGCAAGTTTGCTGAAAATATTGAAGCAATAGAAGATCGATATCGTAGGCGCGGCGAGTTGTAGCGGGTGATATTGCTTCAGCTGACCTCGCATGAGATTGACGAATGGCAAAACAATTAGGGCGCCGTAGACCAGGAGCATGGCGAAAGCCCCGATGTTATGGACCCATTTGCCTAACGACAAGCCACGAATGCCCGTCCAGCCGAGACCGACGACAAGTGCGCAACTGATCAAAGAAACGCACCATTTGCTGTTGGGCATCCACGCTGCGGTCTCGCCTATGGCGTAGGAAATATTCGTCGTAACAAACATCCCACCAAGCGCGATCACGGTGATGGAGAGAAGCCATAGATTCCAGGCAACGATGAAACCAGCGAACTCGTTGAAACCAAGTTTGGTCCACTGATAAAGTCCGCCTTCGAGCGGCATCAGCCGACTCAAATAAATCACGACGGCAGCTTGTGGAATGTAGAAAAGCAAAATCGCAAGGAGCCAAAAGAAGAGATGCGAAGGTCCCAGCTTGGCGGCGGTGCCGACCCAAGTCGAGCCGACCACAAAGAGAATCTGGGTGAGGGCGAGATCGCGCAGGCCGAGCGGCTTTTTGAGTGCAACGCTGTGTTGTTCGACATCGCGTTCAGCGCGGTCCAGCCCGATTGTCATCTCGGCAATGTCGATTTAATCGTGCTCGTGTTCTGCTTTTTTCGGTGGTGGCCGTTCGTTTCGAAATTCGCGGTGCCGAATCCTGCCGCCTGCGTAAGCGATGTAGCCACCAGTTCCCAAGGTCACAGCGCCCAGCAAAATCACCGCGACCACAATCGGGACAGAAGATCTTGGCCATTTAATGGGCGCCGCTATCGCAATCGCGCTCAAAACCGCGAGCGCATAAAAAATGTAGATGAGGTCCTCGGCCCGATCCTTATGCTCGTCGAGCCAGGCTTGCCCATCGGCATCGGCCATCGACAGAACGCGATCGTAACCTTGTTGGCCAAATTCGTAGACCGGCCAGGCCGAGACGGAGCTGATGAGCATAAGGGCTAATGTTGCGATTTGAGCGCGGCGGCTCCGTAAAAAAAAGGCGATGATCAATCCGATCCAACTCATGAGCAATCCGTAAATTGGGAATGGATTGATCAATACATGGATATATTCCGGCTGACGCAAATCTCGAAGTAACGCGTCGCTCACAATTTGCCCTGCCAGTGGGTCCCGAAAACTTCTGCGGCACGTTTTGCCGTCTCGGGTGGCAAATATTTTTGCCAGTCAGCAATCGTGAAATGCCACCACTCGGTGCGTAGTCCGTAAAAGCCGGCATCTCGCATAGTGCCCTGGAGCAAGTGCAAATGCGAGCGGACCGCGAGATCGCTACCCAAGTACTGCCACATTGCCGCCGGGGTGAAATCGTCAAAGTCGGTGGGCATTCGCACGGGGCGATTCCACGCATCAACCAAGGTAGCATCGACAGCGACCCCCCAGCTGTGCAGTGAGCCGGCGCCGGCTTCGGGATTAGCCACGTAGTCATTGTTATGTGCAGCCTGCCAAAGTTTTATCTGTACGGCCACGGGACGGTACGCGTCCCAGATTTTCAGCCCATACTGGTACCGCCGAAGAGAGATCTGGGCTTCGGCCAACGCCATCGCCACTTCGGGCCGGACTAAGGCGCGTGTGCCGGGCGGATATAATGGATGTCCGGCAAGATTATTCCGACCAGCGTAGCGCAATTCGACGAGGATAGTTGCATCGACGGATTTAATATCGACGAGCGGGATCGGAGCTTGCGCGGCTGCGGATTTGATTGCCGTTATCACCACAGCAAATGCAATTATGCGAACATCAAAGCACCTCATTTGCCTAACTAATCAGGGGGTTGCCACCACTTCCGCAGCGTCCGTTTTTCCAATGCGTTCGAGCAGAAGTCGAGCACTTTCCTCTGGGACGGTGAAACGCAATTCCAAGTTTGAGTTGCCTTGTTTCTGGATCTCTGGCGGTTGAGAATAGAGCAGCAATTGAGAGTCCGACAAACGCAGCCAGTGCTGTGGAGCGTCGTGCAAATTACGGGTGAGCTCGGCTGCACGTTCAGGCGATTCTAACTTCAGGAGTAATTTCGCTTTCACCGGGTTTTGCAACGAAAGTGCAAGACCAAGCAAATGTGAAACGTCGAGCAGTTCGCGCGCAAAGATCGGATGGAAAACGCGTGAGAGATCGGGCGGATTGCGCGAGATGAGTCGCAGCGCACTCTCGCGATCGAGAGCCTGGAGACGATCGAAAAGTTGACCAGTGATTTTCAGGTCTGGCTTCATACCAAGCCGAACGAGAACCAGCTCGTCTACTTCATTGAGTGCGCCGACGGCCAGCGTCGCCGGTCCCACCCGGGCAACGGCAAAGTCCGGAGGTCGTTCCCAGACTGGCAAGCCGCTGATCGTACGCTTTTCGAAAGACTTGTCGCCCGATATTGTCCGAACCGCCCGGGAGACATCACGGCGCGCCTCGACCAGGACGAACTCTCGCGTTCTTCCCGACTCGTCGGTGGATGCAGCACGAGTGATGCGCACGGCGTCGCGAGGCAACTCTAATCCCGGAGTCGATGCGGCGGCGCCGATCAAACCTGACCAGAGTTTTGGCCAGACCTTTGGTTGATCTTTGCGCCAGCGCTTCGGGAGATCCGCGCGTTCGAATTGGTCGGTATTGATGGACAAAATGGTATCGGTCTCTTGCGGTAACCATTCGCGCTTGCGCGGAGATTGGAGAGTTAGAGGCAGGATGATCGCCAGCAGTGCGAGGACGGAAATGACGCTGAAGTAGAATCTCCGCAGTTCCTGTTTATCGATCTGGCTGGAGAGCAAGGCTAGCTCTGCCCTGCGTTGCAAATGTCGATCCACCGCCTCCCGGCGGCGAAGCGCTGCGGTCAAGAGATGCGACGCATTCGGTGGAGCAATGCCCTGAGAAACGAGATGACGTCCGATGTTCAAATAGGCGGGATTTTTCCGCTCCTCGACTGTCTGATGGTGTGCGCGCGCTTCCCGGACTGCTTCCTGTTGGGTGCGAATGCTATCGTTTAGTTTTCGGTCGCGCGCTTCAAATTCACCCCGGACCCGCTCCATGTTTTTTTCCACGACCGAGAGTTGACCTTCTGCCGCGGTTAGCTTCTCCCTGGCGAGACGCGCTGCATCTGCGCTGCCCTGGCGCGCCCGGACGAGTTCGGCGCGCTCTTCCGGAAGGCGGGCGCGTCGTGCGCTGATGTTTGCTGATCGGGCTTCCAAATCTGGAGGGGGCGGATTTAGCGCATGCAGATTGGACAATTCTTTCAACAGATCACGATCGGCTGCTTCGCGTTCCTGGATGCGGCGCTCCACCGCGGCTAGTTCGCGTTCGCAAAGGTCGACGGTGTTCTTCGCCTGATTGCGCTGCTGGAAGAGCGGCTTTTTCTCCGCTTCCAGCTTCACAATGGCGGCATTCTGGTCGCGCGTGTTTTGTTCCCGTTGTTGCTCGATCTTTTTGATCCCTTCCTCGATCTGCGCGATCCGGAGCGCGACTTCTTTTTGTTCCTGCTCCAGTTTCTTGAGCGCGACGATTTCATTTCGTAGCTCGGGGAAATTGGCCGCTTGCGCAGTGCCTTCGCGGCCGAGGTTTATTTCACTTTTTTGGAGGAGCCGCCTCTCGTGCCGCAGCGCCATGCGCGTACGCTGGCGTTTAATCTTCAGCGCGATTTCGCGAAAACCTGTGCGTATGAAACTCACGGCGTAATGCTATCTCATTTGACGTGGCTACAAATCCAAAATTTGTAGCGGCTCCGAAGCATTTGGGGTCGCGTTATCAATTGGGATGCGACATTGCTCTTAGAAAAAGTGCGGTGCTGATGGAGCGCCGCTACATGAATCATTCTTCCGGCTCGCTTAATCTTGCCAGGACGCTAAAATCTTCCAGCGTAGTTGTGTCGCCGGTGACCTTTGCGCCACTTGCGATCTCTTTGAGAAGGCGGCGCATGATTTTGCCGCTGCGTGTTTTCGGCAGCGCTTCGGCGAAGCGAACTTCGTCCGGCTTCGCGATTCCGCCGATGTGTATGCCAACGTGATCGCGCAGTTCCGCCTTCAGTTCGCGCGAGGGATCAACGCCTGTTTTCAGCGTCACGAATGCGACGACGCCCTGGCCCTTTAACTCATCTGGCCTGCCGACCACGGCTGCCTCGGCGACTCGCGGGTGACTGACAAGCGCGCTTTCAATCTCTGATGTGCCGAGCCTGTGCCCGGCGACGTTCAGGACGTCATCGATCCGGCCAACGATCCAGAAATAGCGGTCTTCATCGCGGCGCGCTCCGTCGCCGGTGAGAT
>WNGK01005292.1_pt1 | contig 13717 bp, 20 predicted proteins | sample 5400601 | NCBI WGS metagenome assembly WNGK01 (sample SAMN13153376, study PRJNA577476) | soil metagenome | isolation source: 60 cm soil or saprolite under Garry oak tree replicate 1 | place: USA:California | collected 2016-06-15 | reverse complement strand
GGCGAGCCGCTGGTCATGCGAGACGAGAGCATCCGCGCCACCATCGCCAAACTTGCTGGCCTGCTCGATACTGAGGCAGTGACCGCAGCGTGGGAAGCAGCCCTCCAGGCACCAGTGTGGGATGGCTTGCCCGTTTGGATTCACGGAGACCTCCATCCTGGGAATCTGCTGGTCGAAGGGGGCCGGTTGAGTGCCGTCATCGACTTCGGGGGTCTGGGCGTGGGCGATCCTGCATGCGACTGGATGGTCGCGTGGTATCTCCTCGAAGCCTCAGCCCGGAATGTCTTCCGCGCCGCGCTCCAGATCGATGACGCGACCTGGGCGCGAGGTCGCGGCTGGGCACTGTGGATGGCAACGGGCGGCGTCACCTACTACTCAACCACTTCCCCTGCGTTCTCCGACATGGCGCGGCACGCCATCGAAGAAGTCCTCGCCGATCACGAACACGCCCCATGACACGGACCACGAATGACGAGGTGCAAATCGTTGTGGTGGCTACGTGGGTCATCCGTTCGGGAAAGAGGCAGCTTGAAGGGCTGTGGTGAGCAAGGGAGTCGAGGGTCTGACAGCAACAGATCGGCAAGAGTTTACACGTCGGGAGGAGTCGAGACCGAAGAGAGCTCCCACGCAATGCCATCAGGGTCAGAGAAGCTGATGTACTTGTCATGGCTCTCCAGGTCTTCCTCAACCCCATGGGTGCGTACCCCCTGCCGCATCTCAATCCCGCTTCAGGTCTTCTAGGATGCTCGAGTTTTCTACAGCGAGAGCGAGATGATCCAGACCGACTCGAAACGGATTGAAGCGATCATGGCTTGAAGAGGATGAAGCGGTCTCATACAGTGCGACGAGCGTTCCAGACGCGTTGATGAACACCGCTGCATCTGTTTCCCTCACCAATTGGCATCCGAGTGTGTCAACAGAGAAGTGTTTCGCCCGCGCGAGATGGGTGACTCTCAGACCTAGATGACTCAAGCCGTTGGCGTTCAACTTCCTGGCTCTTGATACAGACAACTTCTGCATGCTTAATGAAGACAGATGGCAGTCCAAGCCCCGACCTTGCGCCGTGTATCACGCTCACCTGCTCGTGTCAAAAACCGCTGCGCTTTTCCCCTCTCACGCGCCTGGTCGATCACTGCCTGTGCTGGCTGCGTGGCCCCTCTGTTCGAGGATGATGAGAGAAAAGGACGAACGGAAGGCCCATTCGTGCTCAGTTCGGAGGCAGAGGAGGCAGGAGACGGCAAGGTGAAAGCGCAAAGATTCAAACAATACGAGAAGCATGAATAAATACTCGACCGGAACCGACGGGTTTCCAGTCCTCTGTCACCAATTTTTTCTCTCTTGCTTGAGCCGTCGGGAAACCTGTCTCACAAGCTCCAAGACCTTCTGGCTGAAGAGGAACAGGCGCAGTGAAGCACTCCTCCTCTGATACAGTATCGGAGGCCAGGGCCAAAGTAGCCGGCAGACGGTCTTCCCGCTTCCCAATGGCCGACTGTGTTGAAACGTGTGCTTGAGAAGAAAGCATCTCTGCGCCACGTTGCAGATGACTCTGGTGTCTCACAGGAAACGATCCGGCGTGTGTTGTTCGCGCTGTTCGTTGCGGCTCAAAGGCCTCTTTGAGAACAGATCTGCCAAGGAGCCAGCACAGGTCAAGCAGCGAGCGGTTCGTAGCTTAGAGCGGCTTGGCTCTCACGTCAGTTTCCAGGTGGTCGATCATGTCGCTTCAACTATGCGACATTTCGGGCATGAGAGGCGCATTTTCAGGTGAAGTAGCCAGCACAGCTGTCAATGCTTGATGTCCATCGTTGGAGTTGCTGCTATGAATTGCCAGTTCATGTGGACTCAGCAGCAAGATATGCTCAAGCTTTCACGAACGTTGTGGCAGAGCCCGCTCAGCAGGTACGACCCGTAGATGCTCGTTATTCCCAGAAGACGCGCACCCGCCAGTAGCGACGGCGTGTTAAATCATCACCTGCTTGATTGGCGGTGCTGGCAACATAGCCGGCAAATTGGAGATGCTGAAGAGCCTCCAGGAGCACCGCAGGGCGAAGGTAATGCGCATTCATCTGCCGATGCTTTTGAAGAATCTTCTGCAGGTCGGCTAACGTGACACTTCCTGCGGGTCCACCTTCAGGAAGAAAGTCCAGGACGATCTCGGCAAACTCCTTTTGCGTTTGCCGGCGAGTGACCTGCTCGTGTACCTGGAGGTGCTGTTGTTTGCTTGCCGGAGGTGGAGAGAAACGGGCAAAAATACGGCAGAAGGATGCCCCTTGCTTCATGCAGGTTTTCTCAACGATGTGGACCCGCTCTCCATAGCGTTCTGCCGCTCCTTCGATGGCTCCCCAGAGAACATCGCAGATCTTGCGCGGGCTGTCATAGAGGAGCACGACTTCGTTTGGATGAGGGGAGAGCTCGTAGTTGAAAAGGGGAGGGGTTAATCCTTCCTCTGTGCGGCGTAAACGTGCATGGACATCACGCATGGTCAGTAAGAGATCACGTCCACTGTGAACCTGCGAAAGGACGTAGGTACACAAATGGCCCGTTAATCCATTGATGATAAAATAGCGTCCATACTCGCGCAGCAACATATCGGCGGAAAGCCCGGAGAGCTGACTTGCAGCACCGACTCCTGCGAGTAAAGTGGCATCATCGTAGAGCCGACTGGCGAGAGGAGCGTTGGCGATGGCTTCTCCAATCGCCCCGCGATAGGTGCTCAGGAATCCAGATCCAAAGCGTTCCGTCAAATATTTCTCCCACGTCACGAAGATCAGGCCATGCATAATGATTCTCCGAAAACAGGATGCAGCGGGTCACTTATCATATTCACAGCAGTAGATATGAGTATCAATGTAGCTCATGCTGTATAAAGACACAAGAGAGGGGGTACTTTTAGGGGAAGTTCGAGCGGGTGAACAGAATCATGGAAGAGTGTCTGTCAGTATGAGGTGTGAGGAGGTGTTGCCGGACCCGATCTCAAGAGATTGCGCAAAAAAGCCATGGTGGCGGAGTCACCTAGAGCTACAAGCGACGATTTGTGCTCTCTTTTTCACGCTTTTTTGCGCTGATGACTGAAAGGCAAGGCTGAGGCAAGATACCAAACGTCTCAAGTTGTATCCCTTGCCAATCAAGCCTTTTCGTTTTCATAAGGTATTGAAGGTATGTCGATGGAGAGAGACGTTACAGCTTGTTTTTAACTGTTCTTTTGCGTCTTCTTTACGCTTAATTCCTCTGTTCATTGTTCGTGATTGGGTTCGAGCGTTCGTAATAAACTCTTTCTACATTGTCGTAAGATTTGTCGTATCTTACGGCTATGCAGAAAAATATAAGTGGGGAGAGTCGAACCCCTCTCGAGGCTCTTTTTGACCCTCTCAGAAGCAGTGTGTACGTGCTCGTTGGGCCTGGGATGTGCTCTTGCTGTCTATTGTTGTCTAAGGTTGTTGACCTGGGTCTATCTGCTCTGCTATCAGTTTTGCTATCATGTTTCTCTTGTCTTGCGTAACTGACGGGCGTCCGATTATCCGCAAGAGGAGCAGCGTGACAGGCAGACAAGAACACCCACTCATTCTCTCTCACCCCTCTCTCCTTTCCTTCTCCTGGCTGCGTGTTCAAGAACGGCAATTCGAAGGAGCCAGCAGAGCGCTCCTCACAGGGAACCTCCTGCTGCAGCATCGCCGTAGCGTATAATGTGTTCAATAGTGTTGCATGCGGGGAAAAGACCGCACGGACGTGGTTTACTGAGGAGGCCATGACAGGGCGCACCAGGAGCATCTCAACCTCCTTGAACAAGAAGTGCAAGTGTCGAACCAATGAGAGAACTCCTGACATCCCTCTGGCCCGACTCAGCGGAGCCGTTGTGGTCTAGCGGTGCGACTTGCGCATCAGTCGCTCGACCACAGAAAGGAAGCCAACGATGGTCCAGCAAGAAGTACGACAGTATGAGCTCCACGCTCGCTCAACGGAGACCTTTGGGCGGGTGCTCTGCAGTGCGCGCACCCACCATTTTGTGGTAGACGGACCTCTCCAAAACGGCTGCCCCGGGGAGGCTATCACGCCTGGTGAACTCTTTCTCTCAGGTGTCGCCGCCTGTGGCGTCGAACTCGTGCAGGTGTTGGCCAGGGCACAACAGGTGCCGCTACAAGCGATCACAGTCGCCATTGGGGCCGTGCTCGATCCCAGCAAGCCAGTTCGGCCCGGAGTGAGCCTGTTCAATGCGGTTGGGTTGCACTTTCACCTCAAGGGAGTCACACAGGAGCAAGGCGCCCAGCTCATCGAGGCCTTCAAGGGCAGGTGACCGCTCTACGGGACGGTCGCAGTTGCGACCCCGGATGTCCAGGTCGAGCTTGATACTGAACTCTAGAGCGGGAACGCAAACGAGCAGGAGAGCAGCCAGGTTGACCTCGGCGGGTGCCATCTCACAAACAGGGCAAGACGACGGCCAGCCTGACCAGTGCCAGCTCGTTTGCATCTGGGGGCAAGAGCTCGCCAAGACACGCGTGTGTTTGCCCCGAGGAGACAGAACAAGCGGATACTGATGGCTCACTGCCCAGAGGTGAAGGCCACGTCATCACACAGCCCTCCCTGGCGGCTCGCAGGACCCAGGCGCTCCATCTTGAGGAAAGTGAAAGGAATACCGGTCCTGCCTGGTCTACGGGGATGCGAGAAGTGATTAGCACGACCGTGTCCAAGACGCACCATGGCCGGACCTGGTGAAAGCTTCGGATGTTCGCCTTCCCATTGCGAAGAACATGTGCCAGCATACATGACAGAGCGGCAACAGGTGCCTGCTCTGACAACGATGTCCTCTCCGATCGAGAAAGGAGAACGCTTCAGTGAGTCTAGCCAACTTCCAGCCCAGTCCTCACGTCCCAACATGGCAAGAGATCGAGCATGCCAGTCAAGTGATTGGCGATGCGGTTCATATGACGCCCATGTTCCATTCGCGCACCTTCGGCACCATGACGGGGGCCAACGTCTATCTCAAGGCTGAGAATCTGCAGCGAACAGGATCTTTCAAGGTGCGTGGAGCTACCTACAAGCTTGCCCAACTCAGTGAGGAGGAACGCAGGCGCGGGGTGATTGCGACTTCCATGGGCAATCATGCTCAGGCCGTCGCTGTTGCCGCCCAGTCCTTTGCGGCCCCCGCCACCATCGTGATGCCTGAGCAGGCTCCTCTGGTCAAAGTGATGGCGACACAAGGATATGGTGCCAGAGTGGTTCTGCATGGGGCCACCTTTGAGGAAGCTTCCGCTCATGCGCGCGAGCTCCAGGGGGCCACGGGGGCAACCTTCGTTCACGCCTTCGATGATCCCAGCATCATCGCTGGGCAAGGCACGCTCGGCCTGGAGATCCTCACCCAGCTGCCTTCCGTTGATGCGCTTCTTGTTCCCATTGGTGGGGGAGGTCTCATCTCAGGCATCGCCATCGCCGCACGCGCACGCAAACCCGGCCTGACGATCATTGGGGTCCAGGCGCAGGGGGCAGCCAGTTGCCGCGCTTCGCTGGATGCTGGAGAGGTGCGAACACTGCCAACCATCACCACAATTGCTGATGGCATCGCCTTGAAAAGCCCCGGGGAGCTGACCTTCCCCATCATCCGGCACCTCGTCGATAGGGTCGTCACGGTGGAAGACGAAGAGACGATGAACGCCATTCTGCTGTTGCAGGAACGCTGTAAATTGCAGGTGGAGGGCGCGGGAGCGGTAGGCTTGGCAGCGCTGTTGCGCCCCGGACTGCTCAACCTGGCAGGCAAAGAGGTGGTGGTGCTCCTCTCGGGTGGGAATATCGACATGAATCTGCTTGGCGGCTTCATCGCCCATGGATTGCTGAGTCAGGGACGCATCGCCATCGTGCGTACGGCGATTGAAGATCGTCCAGGCGAGTTGAATCAACTCCTGACATGCATTGCAGAGTTGCAGATCAACGTACGGGAGCTGAATTATCTGCCCACGATGCAAGCGCTGCCCGTGCAGCAGGTGGAAGTGACTCTCAAGCTGGAGACCCGTGACCGTGAGCATGTGGAACAATTGCTTGCCGTCCTGCACCGGCGGGGCTATGCGCTCACCGAGATCAGGGGACCGATGACGGGACCGCGCAGGGGTTCCTGATGCTCGATAACGCAGCATCACACGTTCGACCAGTGAGCAATGGGAAGTGTTCAGTGGGGGCAATCTGGAAAGCGTTTGTGGAAGCGACTCGGCTTGAGAGAACGGGTGCCTGTCCATGATGAGATCATTTCAAGCGGGAAAAGCTTGTGAGAGCGATGAATCCCAGGTGCGGGCGATGACTCAGAGCCTCTGGCTTCCATCTGAAGACACACCAGCGAGACGCCGACACATCCAACTGGCCTTCCATTTGCTCCCGATTTCCAGTTGGAACAGAGGGAGGTAAAGATTGGCTGAGTTGAGAACGGATGATCGAAGTAGCCAGTACAGCTGCACACTGATGGCTATGATGGCTTTCTAGCGTTAGAGCCACATCTTCAATCCGCTGGCCAGTTCCAGGGTTTCAGTGGACCCGAACTCTTCCACACTGCCTCCCAGATACTCCAACGCTTGCTTCAAACCATGGATTGGCAGTATGCCTGAAAGGCAATAAAGGAAAAGGCTCAATGTGCATTTACACTTCTTACAAGGCGATGAGTAAATGTCCTATGAGAGCTCGCTTCTTTTTCTTGCTGGGAAACCAGACTGGAATGACTCATGTGTCGGCCCGCGCTCCACCTGACGAAGAAGGTGAAAGAGAATTCCTTGCGTTAGCCATTTTTAGAAGCAGGAGGAAAACAGATATATCTTTGCGTAGACAGCGAGCAAATGCCAGATCGCGCTGGCAACATTTCGGCAGATAGCCAGGCTCGCTCGGTGTACATAACAGCAGGGATGCAAGAGAGAAAAGGAGATGTCATGGATGCACATCATCTCGGCGCTCGGGTGCGTCGAATAGCAGTTCAACGGCTGATAGGTCTCGTCATGCTCAGTCTCATGATAGGATTCTTCACCATCCTTGCTCTACTCACTCGCTCTTCTCCTACTCATGCAGCAGGTGGAGTGCAAATTAACGCCGGGGGTCCAGCCGTTTCCCCATTTATCGCAGATACGGACTTCACAGGCGGAACACCATCGTCTACCACCCACGCGATTACGACCAGTGGGGTGACCAATCCGGCACCGCAAGCCGTCTACCAGAGCAATCGCCATGGGAACTTTACCTACACCATTCCAAATCTGACAGCAGGGAGCACCTCCACGGTTCGCCTGGACTTTGCGGAAACCTATTGGACGGCAGCAGGCCAACGCATTTTCAATGTCAGTCTCAACGGTCAGCAGGTCCTGAGCAATTTTGATATCTTCGCGACAGCAGGCGGAGAATATATCGCGATCGCCGAGCAATTTAGCGCGACTGCCAGTTCGACTGGAACAATCACCATCCAGTTCACGACTGTGAAAGATAATGCTCTGGTCAATGGTGTTGAGGTGCTTGGCGCAACGCCACCAACCCCCACACCGACCTCGACCCTGACGCCAACGTCGACGCCGACAGGGGGTGGCCCCAACTTTGGTCCCAATGTCTCCATCTTCCATCCCCGCATGCCGCTCAGCCAGATCCAATCAACGGTCAACTCGATAGCGAACCAGCAGGTCTCCAACCAGTTCGGGACTCAGCGCTATGCGCTGCTGTTCGAGCCCGGTACCTATGGCTCCAGCGCCACCCCTCTGAACTTCCAGGTCGGTTACTATACCAGCGTGGCGGGTCTGGGTCGCTCCCCGAGCGACGTTGTCATCAACGGGTCCATCGATGTCTACAACCAGTGCCTCGGCACCAACAACTGCATCGCGCTGGTCAACTTCTGGCGCTCGTTGTCAAACCTGACCATCCATGTGACCACGCCGAACGCGGGCTGCTATAACGGCGAATTCTGGGCGGTATCACAGGCCGCGCCGATGCGCCGGGTTCAGATCAACGGAGCAACCACGCTTCAGGACTATTGCACCCAGCCCAATTACGCGAGTGGCGGTTTCATCGCCGACTCAAAAATCACTGGCAGCAAGCTAACAAATGGCTCGCAGCAACAGTTTATTGTCAGGAACAGCCAGATTACTGGCTGGAGCAACGGCGTCTGGAACCAGGTGTTTTCTGGTGTCGTGGGCGCGCCCGCCCAGTGCTTCCCGGCTGCGTCATCGTGTGGTGGCCCGTAAACCACGCTCGCGACCAGCCTGGTGACACGCGAGGCGCCATACCTGTACACCGATTCCAGCGGGAACGACAACGTCTTCGTCCCTTCAGTCCAGACGAACACCTCCGGCACGACCTGGGCCAACGGCGCAACCCCTGGTTCGTCTCTCCCGATCAGCAAGTTCTTCATCGCCCAGCCCAGCGACTCCGCGGCGACAATCAATAGCGCGTTAGCGAGGGGTGAGAACCTGATCCTGACTCCAGGGATCTATCATCTGAGCCAGAGCCTCAACGTGACGACTCCCGAGACCGTGGTGCTCGGTCTCGGCTTCCCAACGCTGATCCCTCAAAACGGGATCGTGTCCATGCAAGTCGCCAATGCGCCGGGGATCATGATCTGCGGGCTGATCTTCGACGCGGGCACAACGAACTCGCCGGAGCTGCTACAGGTCGGAAGGAGCGCCATGCACACTAACCAGTACGCCTCCGACCCGCCGACTCTTGAGGATGTGTTCTTCCGTATCGGCGGCGCAGAGGCAGGCAGCGCGATGACCAGCCTGGTCGTCAACAGCGCCAATGTCATCCTCGATGACATCTGGGCATGGCGGGCCGACCATGGCAGCGGTGTGGGCTGGAACAACAACACTGCCAATACCGGCCTCATCGTCAACGGTGACAACGTGATGGCGTATGGCCTTTTCGTCGAGCACTACCAGCAATACGAGGTGATCTGGAACGGGGATGGCGGCACAGACATCTTCTTCCAGAATGAGATGCCCTACGACCCGCCCAGCCAGGCGGCATGCATGGAGGCTCCCGGCGTTGACGGTTGGGCAGCCTTCAAGGTTGCCAACCGTGTGACCAGCTTCCACGGATACGGTATGGGTAGCTACAGCTTCTTCAACCAGGGCGTGAACATCTACGCCGAAAACGCGTTTGAAGTTCCCGGCACCCTGCCGGCGGGAAGTCTCCACGATCTGCTGACAATCTTCCTCTCCAAGTCCGGGTTTGGTGGCATCCTGCACGTGGTCAACGGCACAGGCGGGTCGTCGACCATCGCCAACCCGGATACTCCGGTCACCATGGTGAGCTATCCGTAACGGCTTGACGCCTCGTCGGATCGACTGATCATGAGCCATCAAGCTCCGTCCCTTTGGGCGGGGCTTGATGTGCCCTCATAGCTATAATGGTCCTGACCGCAGGGACCAACCACATTTTGATCCTGCCCCGAATTTATGTTATCTACTACTACAGTTGGAGTTAGGTGAGAGAATCGAAAGAGAGGCCAATCAACGAGAGAAAGAAGCAGAGCCATGAACAGCCTGGAAATCAGAGTAGAGGAGGAGGTTTTTCTCTCATGATTCGTCTTTCTGCATTTGCTGACGAAATCTCTGGCGATCTCAACGAACAGATTGCAGTCTTACAGGCTGAGCATATTCAGTATATCAACCTGCGTACAGTCTGGGGAATGCCAGGAACATCCCTATCCTTTTGCTTACGACGCGATAAAGCTATGGCTTGAATATGTGGGTAGTGGCTCACTTGAGCAGGATGGCTCGCTCGGTATTGGAGCGATGGAGGAAGAGGAGCAAGCAGGACTCATGCATGATCAGCGACTTGGAAAAGGACAATGTCATGCGCACGAAACAGGCCAGCGGCTTTCGTAGGGTGTTGTTCCACCGCTCCACGTGAGCCGTTTCTCCGGTCTCGCGGGCCTACGGCTGTGTGTTGCTCCTCCGGGATCACCGCCGCGTAGGCCGCCCAGAAGGAGGTTCAGCAATGCCCCTGGCGATACCCCTCTGGAATGGCTTCCCACACCCGCTGACACGTCTGTTTGCTCCGATCCCCAATCGCAGAGGCGACCACCTGTCGCGTTTGGCGGCAAAGGGCAATCCACATCCAGGAGTCGTGCGCTTTTTTGAGGACAAACGACCAGAGCCGATAGGGTTCCAGGATGGTGGACGTGGGATCTTCGGGATCCGGGGTGAGGAGAGTGGTCCACAAAGGCGGAAGCTGAGCTCCTTTTTTGTGATCCAACTTGAGACGGTGGTACGCGAAACCCGCGATCCGTGCGCGTGAGACCGCGCAGGAGGCTCGCGTTCTTGAGAGGCATGCAGGATCTCCTCGCGGCGCGCTTCTGGATAGGCATGGGGAGTGGGATTCTCGCGGCTTTGCCGTCCGCACGCGCGGCAGCGAGAGAGCTGTTTGCCATTGGGGGCGTGACCATTGCGCACGAGAGCGTCGCGTCTTAAAGTCGAGGGCAGTGAACGGTGATGGTGACCATGAAAGGCTCCTCTTTTTTCTCTGGAACTGCTCCTCACAGTCTCCCATATCCTGCTTATTTGTGCCACTACCCAAGAAAACCTGAAAGGCATAACGGTCCTCGCTGCTTGAACTGGGGAGAATGGATAGCTTCCTTATAAGGAAGGATAAGAAGAGTCGAGAGAGACTGTCAAGCGATTGGGAGAGAAGTCTGAATTATCCATCACCGTGAAACGCAGTACCATCAGAACTCCTTGCGCTTCTGTACCTGATTGGCTTCTCGTTGGTCTGATTGAGGAGGGGATGTCAGCTTCACGTAACCTTTTAAGACAATCATCATGGCAGAAAAACGATAAGTTATCTGAACAATGACAATCACAAACAGGACAACGGCGGCTGCCACTCCCGGAGGAAAGTCAAAGGTGGAACGAGTAAACATGTAATTATACGAGTAAGAAGCCATGCTTTGCACCTGGTTGCCACCCAGGATGTAGAAGAGCTCGAACACCCCGAGGGAAGCGAGTGTGCGGAAGAGTAACGCGACGGTCAGCGGCCCGTTGAGCATAGGCAAGGTAATCGTCCAAAATTGTTGGAAGCCAGTGGCCCCATCGACGGTGCTCGCTTCATACAATTCAGGGGGGATGACCTGAAGACCGGCCAGGAGCAAGAGAGCCATAAACGGGGTGGTTTTCCAGACATCAGCGATGATGGCAGCGGTCATGATGCCACTATTGGTCTGCAATAACGTCGACCCGGGCGCCAGGATGTGCATCTGCTGGAGGAAGTAGCTGATGATGCCTGTTCGGTCATTGTACATCAGGGACCACATCTGCGCAGAGAGAAGCGCGGGGAAGGCCCACGGGACAAGAACAGCGGCCCGTACCAGGCCACGACCTGGAAACGTGTCATTAAGAAGGAGAGCAATTCCCAGCCCAAAGAGCGTCTCCAAGGTGACGGCGATGAGCGTGAAGATGAGCGTCGTGCTAAGCGAACTGCGGAACTCACTACTAGCAATGAGCTGAATATAGTTGCTCAATCCAATAAACGCTGCCCTGGGGCCAGGAAGCCTATCGAAGAAGCTGAGCCAAAGGGAAATCAGGATAGGGAAGAACATCCCTGCCACAGTCACCAAGACGGTAGGCAGTACCAGGTAGTACGGGGTGAGGCCATTTCCCACATCCAAGCGTTCCCGTAGACTTAGCCTTTTGCTGGGGACTTCTACTGCTTGGGTTGCCATATGCACTTCTCCCTTGATGCGGCTCTCCACAGGGAGAGGGCCAACGAGCGCATCTGCACCGTGCACCTTCATGGCAGCTGACCTCCCGAAGGGCACAGATACAGACACAGCAACTTCTCTCCGAAGGGTATGTTCTACAGGAGGGGAACTGTAGAGATCCCCCAGCTCGAGCACCACACTCCATTATACTCTTTGCTCGCGATGTCCTGCAAATCCACCTGGAAAGCACCAGGGCGATTGAAAAGTCCCAAAGGAGAGAAAAGGGGGCCATTTCTTGCTAGAATGAGAAAGACAACTCACATCTGAGAAAGCGAGGAATGGCTTAGGATGAACTCTATCACGTGAGCAGAAGCGATGGAACAAGCGGGATGGGAGCAGCAGATCAACGCGTTATCAGTGTATCGAGCCTTTGAGCAAGTCGTGGATGGACGGCACAAGCCAGGAGTGCGCTACAGCGTGGCCTTGATTTTGACCCTGGTGGTGCTGGGGAAGTTAGCGGGAATGACCACGCTGTTGGGCAGAGCGGAGTGGGTGCGCTTCCGAGCAGGATGGCTCAGCACGGTCTTGCCTCCAGCACGCCAGAGCTTTGCCTGTGCGGCCACCTCCAGCAATGTGTTACGGGCGGCGGATGCCCAACAAGTGAGCCAGGTGATGAACGACTTGCTGACGCGGGTGGGAGCAACCAAGCGCTGTGGAGACGACCCGAGCCTGTACTGGCTCCTTGGGACATGCGTTGAGAACAAGGTCCTTTGAGAAGCGAGAGACCAAGGAGAAAAGGGGAGGGAATGTCAAGCAGGAAAGAGCATGGTTCTTTGGGGAAGGATGCCGTGTTGCAGTGCGCAAGTGCTCTCGGTCTTGTCTGCGAAGTGCTTGACATTGAAACAGCGTGGGAGCAGGCACGCAGCACGTTTCTGACACACGCAACCGACAGACATCCGTGTGAAGGGTGGCGACTCGTCTTTCCCAGATCTCTCCTTATAATCTGTACTATTTATTTCTTATCCTATAAATAGACTCATCGCAATCGACGGGTTTCGAGTCCTCTGTCACCAATTTTTTCCTCTTGCTTGCTCCGTCTGGCACCTTGTATCTCAAGGTCCAACAGGTGCTCGCTCACAGTGAAACCCCTGACGCCAGCCCTCCTGCGATGGGTGGCAAACGGCGTCCAGGGCCAAAACACCTGAAATACGGTGTTCCCACTGACCGATGGCCGATGGTCATCCATCGTGTGGTAGAGAACAACGAACCACTTCGTCAAGTGGCAAATGAGTATGGTGTCTCCCATGAAACGATTCGTCGCCTCATTCTTCATGCTCATCAGGAGCGTGGACAGCAAGAAGCGTAACGCTACACCTGCTGGTCTCCGTCCCTGCGAGCAGCAGGCTCTCTTCCTTCTCCCCATGGAGGGGAGCGACTGTCAGCTGACTCGGTCTGCCCTGGTGTGCCTGGAGGAGTGGAAGCAGCGTGAGGCCAACAGCCTGATCGCCCTCAAGGGGAGAGCGGGCCCACCGAGTCGGATGCTCCCTGGCCACGGCCTTGAGCGCTGTGACGGCCTCCTCTTCCAGCCGGTGCTTTCTGCTACATGGGGCTCTATGCTCTGCGGCCTGCTTTCCTGTTCTGCGGGCCGTCTCTGTCTGTGCAGGGAAAGGACGGAGCTGGTCCGTCGTGCGCGGCTGGCCCCGTCGGCACACCACAAGCGTAGCCGAGGCGCGTGGGACGACAACGGGGAGCACCTGGACAGAGGACGGGAGAAGGCTGGAAGCCGGACCCACCACTACAACCGCACTTTTGAGAAAAAGGGAAAGTATTCCCAAAGCAAGCCCATAGAACGGCTCAGCTCATGAGCGCTAAGCCATGTGAGATTGCAGCGCGCCAGCGACTTGTTCCAAGCGAGCAATCGTCAGTCGATCGGTGTGCCAAGAGATTGTTTGTGGTTCTGACCATGAAAAGTGCGAGAGGCTCTCCAGCTCCGCGGTCCCTCTCGATAGGCGGTAAAACGGCCAGAGTGGCCGATAAAGCGGAACGAGGAAAGCGAACAGAGCCACTCAAACC
>WNGK01006492.1_pt1 | contig 13725 bp, 15 predicted proteins | sample 5400601 | NCBI WGS metagenome assembly WNGK01 (sample SAMN13153376, study PRJNA577476) | soil metagenome | isolation source: 60 cm soil or saprolite under Garry oak tree replicate 1 | place: USA:California | collected 2016-06-15 | reverse complement strand
TTTCAGTGTCGCTGACGTTCGGCCCGGATCTGATTAAGGAGTTCGTTATCGGACTTGAGGTAGTCCTCGAAAAATTGTCGCACCTGCTCGAGCGCGTCGGTGTATCCGGCAAATCGGTTCCGTAATTTCTTCGTGACTGGGTCGTAAAAGAACGAAATGTCCTGATCGAGATTAGGCACAATTAATTCGTCGCTGAGCTTTTGGTAATGCTGGATCGCGGTCAGGCCGCCGCGTAATGTCGACTCCACTTTGCGAATCGCGATTAACGTTTTGACATCAAGAAGTTCGTAACCGCCGGATTGGAGAAGCGTGGCGATATCGGTGGCGCTGTAATCGGATGTGAAAGAAAACGGATGGAGCGGTGGCATTTGTCCGGACTCGAGCGCTTGGCGAAACACGGCGACGGTTTTCGCTTCTTTGGCCGCTTCGGTTGTGGCGCTGTCGATCGCATGGGTCACCTCATTTTCGAGCGCGGCCAGGAGTTGATCGTGCCGGCGAAGGTCCGCGCGATGTTGTTGGTAATTGGTCAGCCAGAAAGCGGCGTAGGCGCCGAGAAAAACGAGAAGCAACTCCGCGGCCCAATGACCGAGACGAGACCCGAACGGTTTTCGATCGGCATCCACAATTCAAAGTCTAACGCGCAATCGACCCATGCAACGTCAGATATCGGTTTTCAAACGAAAACGTTTCATCAATTCCTGCCGGATTTCCATTTGCAGATCCGGTTGTAAACGGCTCAGAATTTTCTCACGGCGCTCCGGATCCATGGCGGCGAGATCGCGCACAAGTTTGTCGCGCGTTTTATATTTAGCGTAACGGCTCCAACCGACGCCGACCGCGATCAGCGCGGAGATGATCCAGACGGCGATATCGGTTCCCGAAACCATGCGCGACCGGAATTAAGAATTAAGAAGGAAGAATTAGGAAGTCAGAAGAGAGCAGTTCTAGGTGGAGGCGATTTTGGGTTGTTTTATGGCAATTATGAACGATACTGGAACAAGTTTCTCTGCGGCGATTTCCCGGGACGTGAACAGATTCCACTCCGGTTCGGGAGTTAGCCCTTCGCCCGCGTGATTCTCACATATCCGATTATGAAACCCGAACTCGTTAAAGCTGCGGCCGAAGTAATTACTAATCAGCAGATCCTGGTCAACATGGTGTCGCGCCGCGTGCGGCAGCTCTGCCTCGGCCATCGGCCTCTGGTTGAATATGCGCCTGGGCTCGGGCAGGCCGACATCGCGCTCACCGAGATTGCCAATGGGAAGCTGGCTTACGAGTCTACCCTCGGCCAAAATGGGAAAGGCGCCGCAGCTGCCGAAGTAGTCCAATTTCCCGGCATTATCGTCGAGAAAAAGACGAAGAAAAAAGCCGCCTGACCGCGGTTACGCGGCTCTTACGTTTCTACCTCTGCCAAACAACGGAATGTAGCTGGCGCTACAACCGATGCGGGTTGTGTTTTCCTTTTTGCCAACCGTAGTGATGTCCCGGAGGTGTCGGTTTCGGTGATACCCTCGCTGGATTATTATTCGGACCGAACCCGATCCCGTTGCCGTGCGGTTGTGCCATGGCGTAGATGGACAGCAAAAAACATCCCGCCACGATCGTGATGATCGATTTCATGATCTTTTTCCCTCCTTTTCCCGCCTCCGCTGATTCGAAGGCCTCATAATAAAGGACGAATCCTGCCGTGCCGTTATTCACGGGTGGGCAGGAATTATCGAACTGTTGAGACTGCGGCGTCGGCGGCGCAGCCTCCTACGTTATACTCCGCGAGCGAACGATTTCGCGGGCGATGCGACGCGCTTCTTCTTCAAGTGAGCCAATCGTGAAGTTCGGACAGTTGGTGCGGTCGAAAAGGTAGTGGCGGACCCATTGTTCGAGCCCGCCGCAGCGTTCGTATTGAGCGATGTGGACGAGATTATGCAGAATCAATTCGCGATCGTTCCAGGCATCAACGCGAATAATGAGAGCATGACCAAAACCCGCGCAACGTGTGTCTTCGGTAATGATGCCGATGCGTTTCGACGCCTCCGCCAATTCCGGATTCTCCGGGAGCGGAATCCGATCGACCAGCAACACTCTGACCCGGGCGCAATCCCGCACCCCGACGAGATTGGCGTCGTGCGCATGCCTCGGTCCTAATGGATTACCGCGCGCAAGAACGAATTCTTCCTGAGTTTTCGCCCACTGATATGCCAGCGGCAGCAAATATTCGAATGTTTCCCGATCAACCACGGCCTTTGGGAACTCTCCCCTAATGCAGCAAAAGCCGTGCGAAGAGAACTGCAAAATCAGGCGAGAATTTCTGGATGATATTTTTTCCAGTACCGAATGGCGGCGCCGACTGCCATGTAGCTGGGATCGGCCGCTTCGTAGCCGTCGATGTCGTCCTGACTCGCGCCGCCTCTTCGTAAGTCTGCGTGTTCGAGTTCGGCGAATGTCGATCTAAGCTTGGATTCGTCGTCACCGGCTCGAATCCGATCGCGAAACCATTCCGACCAGCGCGCCACGCACTCATCCACAAGATCGAGATGTTCCGAGACCGGGCCCACAATTTTTCCGAAATGCGGCAGATAAAGATTCGCGGCGTTTAGTTTGCGAATTTTTGTGATCGATTCGCGCCACGATTCGACGTGCAGCTCCGGCGGCACGAATGGCGGAATCGGCGGGCCATTGCCGATGCGAACGCCGGCGATATCCCCGCCGAAAACGTTATCCTCCCAATGATAAACATGATGATGACTGGCGTGGCCTGGCGTGGCGATGGCGCGAATTTCAAACGGCGGCACCCGCACGATTTCGTTGTCTTCCAGGATTTTGACGCGCTTCGCCGGCACCGGTCCGATCCTGCCCCAAAGACGTTGCATGTCGCCGCCGAAAATGCGCGTGGCCGACTCGATCAATTTTGTCGGGTCGATCAGGTGGGCTGCGCCGCGTGGGTGGACGTAAACCGTTGCTCCCGATTCCGCGAATCGCCACGCGGCCCCGGCGTGATCGAAATGAATGTGACTGAGAAAAACGTGGCGCACATCCGCCGGGTCCGAGCCGGACTGGCGGAGAGCAGCAGTCACGTTCTCGAAAGTCGATTCCGGTCCGGTATCGAAGAGGGTGATGCCGTCTTCAGTTTGGAGCGCGGTCGCGGCAACGATACCGGCGTGACCGAGCTGTTTAGTATCAAGGACAGAGATCAAGGAAGAATTAAGAAGTATGAATTAAGAAATCGGAGGCGCATCTTATCCGCACAACACTCAGCGCAAACTTCTTTGTTCGCTGCTGCAGAGCGCGCTCTTCAGTCTGCACTTTTTAATCATCCTTCCTACTTCTTACTTATCGAGACAATGTAGGCCGCCTTCGGAATCGGGAAGCCGTTGCCTTCGGCGTAAGGCCGGACCGCTTTCTCAATCGCTGCTTGGATTTTGCGAAGTACCTCCGGCGTTTGCCGCGCCAGAAGTCCGGCGGTGCGAACGCCGGCGTTTAATTCGGCATCGAAGATGAACCGCGCAGTCGGGACGTTCCATTCGATCCGGTGGACCTTGAAAGTCATTGATGCACCATCAAACCCTGCGCGCACGAGCGCTTTGCGAAATTCTTCCTCGCTCTCAAATAAATAATGCGGTGGCCCCGGTGGAAGATCGACATCGAGGTTCGCGTGTGCCCGAATCGCGTCATCGACCAGTTTCACAAATGGGTTTTCGGAAATCTTCGCCCAGGTCGTGAAACCGAATCTGCCGCCACTCTTGAGAACGCGAGCCGCTTCTGCGCAGGCACGCGCTGGATTCGCGAGGTGCAGCAGCGCAAAGTTCGCGACGATGCGATCAAAGCTGGCATCGGGAAAAGGAAGAGTTTGCGCGTCGCCCTGACGAAATTCGATCCGCGGAAACTTTTTCTTTGCGATTACGATCATTTCCTCCGAAAAATCGAGACCGATCGGAGCTGCGCCGCGTTCGGCGGCAGCGGCCGAGACATAACCTGGACCGCAACCGACATCCAGGATCGACATCTTCTCGGAAACCTCCGCGGCATCGAGCAACGGCGGAATGAATTGGCGGGTGGAGCTCGACCAGGTCGAATCGTATTTGTTCGCGACGCGCTCCCAGCCGGCGTGTTCGAATTCGGTGAAGGCGTCGTTCATTATGAAAGTATCAAGGATGAGGTGTGAATGATAAAAGAGAAAGACACCGTGACAAAGGAAGAGCGATCGCTGTTGGAGACGTTGGACAAAATTGTGCGATCAGAAAAAATAGGCGCACAGATTCTACCGATCGTGGAACGCGTCCGCGCCGATCTCGAGCGCAAACGAACGGCTTTGATGGCGTGGGAATCGATCCCGCTAGAAATTTTTGGTGACGGTTTGCCGCTATCGATCAAATCAGGGTGGGTGTTTATTCTTCACGCCGGCGCGGACACGGGGGCAGAACGTCATCCCAACAGCCATCAACGAATGATGACCTTCGGTGGAACGGGCGACATGCAGACCGACATTAAATCAGTGAAGAATGATGTCGAAAGCCAATCCGAGATCGAGTGGCAGTCGAATGTTTTAACGAGCGACGCCGACGCGCCGTTGGAAGCGCGTTGGATCTCAATTCCACAAAATATCTGGCATCGGCCGTTGATTCCAAAAGGCGCGGACTGGGTGGTGGTATCATTCCACACTGCCCCCGCGACTGAACTGATCGAGGAACGGCCCGGCGCAAAACAAATGTTTTATCTCAGCGAGCAGCCTGAAGCGGCGAAAACTGGCCGCGATTAGCGCGTCCCCGAAGCCAACAGTTTTTCGAAGTGTGGGTTGTCCCGCAGGGGATCGAACATCGGATCGAGCCGCAGCAACGCGGGAGTAAGCGGTACGTTTCCGGCCAGGTGGCCTGCATATGGTATTGAAAGCAATTTCTGTAACGCCGCGATCGCGCGCTCGGGCTCTCCTGTCCGCGCCGTCACTCGAGCGAGAATCTCGATGGGAATAGGATTAGTTAATGCGTCTTTCTCGATCGGATTCGCGGCCATGGCGCGTTCGGCCAGACCTAACGCGGCGGCTTTATCACCAAGGCCGGCATCGGTCAGCGCGAGGTCTGCAACGAGGCCCCAATTTTCCGGCTGTTCTTTGAGGACAGATTCCAGTTCGCTGCGCGCCTGCCGCCACGTTGCCTGGGCGCCGCCATGGTCGCCCGTGACCTCTTGCGCCCAGCCCAGCCAAAACCGCAGTTCCCCGTTGAAGTACCCTAACGCCGGATCCGGCTTGACCAGTATTTGCTTTATCCGAGAGATAATTGGTGCAGGGCGCCGTTCTAAGATCGCTTGGTAAATTTCTGTTTCCAAGCCGAAGGGGTCGTCCGCCTTGGGATGCAGCGGAGCGAGGAGTGCCGACGCACGCGGCAAGTCGCCCTCCGCTTGTGCGATCGCCGCTTTTTCCACAATGGTGTCGACATCGCCCGGAGTGATATCGAGAACCTGGTCAAGCTTTCGCAGCGCTTCGGGGAAACGGCGAAGCGCGATGTAGGAGGCCGCGTGCTGGGTGAGTAGTTTGGCGTTGCGTGGGTCGAGCCTCTCGGCTTCGCGAAAGTAAGACTCGCTCTGGTCCCAGTGGCCTTGCCTCCGTGCGACATAAGCCAGCGCTTCAGGAATCCGGCTGCTATTTGGCAGAAATTGACGTGCCTTCTCAAAGTAATGCACTGCGGTGTCGTAATCCTTTAGGCAGGCGTAGTAGTAATATCCCTTGGCGTGCAGCGCTTCGCCAAGATTGGGCTGAAGCATGAGCGCGCTTTCAGCTGCCTTCCGCGTCTCTTCGCGCAGAGCGACCGTTGGTTGAAGAGTCTGTGTGCTGTAGCCGACCGCATCCATATATGACAGCAGCGCCCAGCTCAGGGCGAATTTCGGGTCCAACCGCACCGCTTCTTTCAGGTATTGCTGTGCGCTAAGGGAGTTGGCGGGTGTGTTGGCCGCTTTCAGACTATAAGCCAAGCCACGCAAATAGACATCGTAGGCCTCGGGGTTGTCTGTCGGTTTGGCTGCAAGGATTTCCTCTTCCCGACTGGTGAGTTTTGTTTGTAGTTGATCGGCAATCGCTTTGGCCACTTCACTCTCAACCGAAAAGATGTCAGTCAGTTTGCGATCAAAGGTTTCACCCCACATATGGGCATCGTTTGAAGCGTTAATGAGCTGAACATTCACGCGCACTGCGTCGCCGCTCTTTTGCACGCTTCCTTCCACGATATGCGCGACCCCCAGTTGTTTTGCGATCTCGCGAAGATTTTCCGGCATGCTTTTGTAATGTTGAGTCGAGGTCCGCGAGATCACCTTCAGATCGGAGATCTTTGATAAGCGGGTCAGAATCTCGTCCTGGATGCCGTCGGCAAAGTAGGCGTTTGCTCTTTCCCCGCTCCGGTTCTCAAAGGGAAGCACTGCTATGCTTTTTTTAGGAATGGATGGACCGGCAGCTGTAATGACTGATGTCGATCGTCGCAGGAAAATCACCGAAGTTACAGCAAGGGCCAGAATCGACAGAGCCAGAGCAACGATAACGGCCGACTTGGGCCAGCCGGTGGGGCTGATGGGCCGAACAACGGTGGATTTTTGCTTCCATCTTTTGCCGCGTCTGAGCTTTTCCGGCAAAGTCGGATTTCCGACCCCGTCCTTGTAGAGGTTGACGATGTGCAGGCGCAAGCCGTGCTTTACTTCGCACTCGCCGAAATCGTGCAAGTAAGGTCGCCAATGCCGGTACTGGGCCAAGTCGTTGGCTAGATGTTTGGATAGGAGAATATGGCCGGCGTCGCCGCAGTCCATCACCCGTTGGGCCACGTTGATTCCGGTTCCGGCGACATTGAGCGTGTCATTAACGTCTCGGACTTGATTGACCGGACCGCTGTGAATCCCCATTCGCAAACGGACATTGGAATTCTCTTTTAGTTTCTGGCTGATCTCTAATGCGCAGCGGACGGGCTCTTCCGGACTCTGAAAAAAGAGAAGCGCCATCCCATCACCGGTCGGGACGCGGATCAATTTGCCGCTAGCTTCGGCCTTTCGAAAACATTCGGTGCTTTTGACGACGCGACCAAGTTCTTGGACCGAATCGATCTGTTCATTTACGAGCAGCTTCGAATAACCGACGATGTCGATTAAGAGTAGATGCGCGATCTCGAGCTGGAGATCGGGCTGGTGCGGCTCCGGTATGGGTAGCGTGGGCACTCGCCGTCCTCGGGGTAGGTATTATCGCAGCTTCTGAGTTCATGGTCGAGCAAAAATCCCGCGAAAGGTGAAAATTGGATCGTTGTTTGATTTTACACCTGGCCCGCGGCCGAGCTGATCGAGGAACGGCTGCGCTTCCAGCCGCGCTAAACAAATGCGCCATCTCGGTGCGCAGAGCAAAGCGGTGAAGAAAAGCGGCGATCAGAGCGCAGGTTGAGTACTTCGTCGTCCCAACATCAGCGCTGCCACAATGCCGAGGCAAAGAAAGCCCACGAGCTGGATGATCATGTAGCCGCGGGTATAATCCGTAGGGAAACCGTACCAGTTCCAATAAGGAATGTTGGTTGCAATGGCGGCGACCAATCCCCCGATAAAAATGAAGCCAACCCGCCCGGCGAAACTACCGATCCCGGATTGGGCGAGAAGAAATACGAGCAGGATGGCTTCAACGAGTTCCGTCGCGAATTCGATCCCGAGTGCTTTGGCAAAGCTGAAGGTGCGCCCAGGCGGATGATAAATGAGGACGCCAGATGGTGCTGTCGCCAATTTTTCCATCGCCTTTTTCATGGCTTCCTCTTTTTGCTGTCTGGTCGCATCCGGCCCGACCCCGAGTCCCGGGAAATGGTAAAAACCAGCCTGGTCGCCGATGTTTGATTGCAGTGCGCTGGCGACGGCATCCTCGTTTGGAATCTCGTGGACGCCCGCTTTGCCGAGCGGTAACAAATCGTGTCCGATAAAGCTCCAAATGAACATGACAATGCCGCCAAGTATTCCAGTGAAGAGGATGCGAGTGCTCATGGCCGAATTACAAGGGAGAAAGCCGGAATTAGGAAGGGAAAAAAGTCCAATTTTAATGCTTGCTCTGCGACGCGCGGATCGACATTCTCGGACTCGTTAAGCTTAATCAATCCTAACCAATCCTATGAAAACATCTCTTTTGTCTTTCATCATCGCGCTGGCAACGGTCGCGTTTTTCAGCTCCTGTCAGTCACAGAAGAAAGAGGAGACTGCGGCGACGACCACGACAACCACTCACCCCGCGGCCAAGAAAAAGACCGCGAAGGCGAAGACGACGCCGACGCCGAAGGCCCCAGCGAAGACGGCGCCGCAGCCGACGACGCCGCAACCTTCGACGCCGCAGCCGTCGCCGTATTAAAAAGGCGGACGAGAAGTCACACCGCAAAGCTTTCGCCGCACGAACAGTGGGCGACGGCGTTCGGGTTTGTGACTTTGAATCCGCCTTTTTGCAGGTCCTCGCTGTAATCGAGGACTGAGCCGCTAACAAAGAGCGCGCTTTTCGGATCGACCACGATGCGAACGCTCGAGGTCGGAACGAGAATGTCGCGCTCTTTTGGTCCATCGACCAAATCCATTGCGTATTGCAAGCCGGAACAGCCGCCGCCGACCACGGCCAGGCGCAACGCGCCGTTCGGATTTCCTTTTTGTTCGAGTAACGACACGAGTTTATTTGCCGCCTTGTCCGTGACCCGGATCAGGCGCTCATTGCCGATCTTGTAATTAGGAGTCGCTGCTTCAGTACTCATTAAAAAATGAATCAGGAACCCATGAAAACAGGAATCTGAATTCTGACTTCTCCTTCGTTCCTGCTTTCTTGATTCAAAACGTTTTCTTGGGCGATTCTTTTAACGTCGGTCAGGGTCGAGGCCTGCGAAAATTTTTCGCGCAAGCGTTTTGCGTCCGGCATCGATTTTGAATAGGCCATCAGCCGCGCCCGCATCGATCGGATAGCCGGTTCTTCCGCGCCCCATTCGCGCACGATTAATTCACAGTGCCGCAGAATTAATTTCCAACGCTCGTCCAGCGTTGGTGGGTCGACAATCACGCCGCTTGCCAGGTACGCTTTCGTTTCGCGAAAAATCCACGGCGCGCTCATGGCCGCGCGACCAATCATCGCACCGGCAATTCCGGTTTCACTGCGTCGTCTCGCGATGTCGACGGCGCTGGAAAGGTCGCCATTGCCGATCACGGGAATTGGAACGGCTGCCGCAACTTCGCCGATCACGTTCCAATCGGCCGCGCCGGAATAACCTTGTGCCCGCGTTCGGCCGTGGACGGTCAGAGCGGCGATTCCGGCGTCGGCCAGAATTTTCGCGACCCGAACGGCGTTCACCGAGTCCGCATCCCAACCGATCCGGATTTTCGCCGTCGTCGGTAACGGAGCAATCGCGCGCACGACATCGGTTGCGACGTTGGCGAGCGTCGGACAATCTTTCAGCAGCGCGGAGCCACCGTTCTTGCAAACCACTTTGTTAACCGGACAACCGAAGTTTAGATCGACAAAGTCTGGGCGGACCCAATCGACAACCTGTTTGGCCGCTTCCGCCATGTGTGCTGCGTCGGCGCCAAAAAGCTGAACGCCAATTGGCCGCTCGATTTCGTCGAAGTCGAGATATTCGCGCGTGCGCTCGTTCCGCCGAAAAATTCCTTCCGCCGAAACGAACTCGGTGGTGAGAACGTCCGCGTCGTATTCCTTGCAGAGCTGGCGAAAGATTTTATCCGAAACGCCGGCCATCGGCGCGAGAAAAAGCGGAAAAGCACTTTGAAACCAGGGCAACGCGTTCACGGCTTACTTTGCCACAAAATCGTTAGATCTGCAGGGTGGATCGGAAGTAGAAGGATGACTCCAGCTTCCTCTCCCTTGTTCGGGAGAGGATTAAGGTGAGGGTGAAGTTAGGCGGCGCTGCGGAGCAATTGCGCGACCTCGTTTTGCACGTTCTCGAGCTCGTCCAGGCGCAAACCGGGATCCGGCACGATAAACACGTCTCCGGTCGCGCCGTGTTCGTATATTAAGATGCGCCCATTCTCGGCATTTTCGGTTTTGATCTGCTTGAGAACGCGTTTCCGTTCGAGCATGGCCGCCAGAACGTAACAGGCGTTGGCCGGTGGATTTTCCGACGCGCTCAGGCGTCGAAAAAGTTGTTCGGCATTTTCTTTGGCCAAAGGCTCGGGCGCGGACTCGGGCAACGGCTCATAGCGCGTTTTCCAAAACGAAAAGGGCTGAATGTTTTCATTCCGGTTTTTCCACCCGTCCTCACTCAGATCTTCGCGGCGGAAACCGTCCGCTTCGTGAAAGAGCAAAGTGTAAAAATATTCCCCGGCTTCGAATGGACGCTGGGTCGCAGCGCACGCATCAGCGCGGTGCTTGATTGCCCAATCGTTTGGCAACGGGTTCATCGGGTGAATATACGCCGCGCGCCGGCCAGTTGAAAGCGCAGGCCTTCGCGGTTGGTCGCGCGCAGGTAAAGCAGGTAAAGACCGATCAGAGTGAAAATCAGATTCGGCGTCCAGGCGGCGGCCAGCGGCGAGATGCGATCGCCCTCTCCGAGCGCGAGAAAAAGATGGGTTAGAAAATTCATTGAGAAAACGAGAATGACCGCGCTGGCAACGCTGGCCAGGACACCGCGACGTGAATAACCGATCCCGAGCGGTGCGGCGATGCAAACCACCACCAAACAGGTCCACGGCAGGGCGAGGCGATATTGCAAGTGGGTGCGGAAAGGGGCGAGCAGCGTCACTGGGAAATCGGAATTGAAATGCAGATACTGACGCAGCTCGGGAAAGCTGAGATATTCGGCACGGACATTGGCGCTGCCGAGGCGAAACGGCGTCTCGCTCCAATTTTCGATCGTGAGCGTGGGATACATTTTTTCATCGGTAATATTTCCGGCTGGGTCGTAGTGGACCACTTTTACCTGATCGAGCTCCCACGTTTTTGTTTCGGCATGATAAGTCGCGCGCGCGGCCAGATAATTCGTGACGATGTTGTCGTGCTCATCTTGTTGCAGCACTTGCACGTTATTGAAAATGTCGTGGCCAGAACGAAAACTCTGGATAAACCAGGTGCGGGCGTCGGTGCGATTGCGGAAAATCTGGCCCTGCACCGAGTATTGGTGCGAACGCGCCGTGGCGATAAGATTTTTCTTGGCCATCTCGGCGTGGGGCGCAAGCGAATAGTTGAGCGCAAGGCTGGCCGCGACCGTCAGCAGACCCATGCCGATCAATGGTGCGAGCACACGCGGGATGCTCACGCCGGCGGTCAACATCGAGACGATTTCATTCGCGCGCGACATCCGGCCGAGCGAAAAAAGAAGCGCGAGCAAGAGCGAGACCGGCAACAAGATAATGAAAACCTCCGGCACTTGCGTGGCGTAATAACGAATCGTCAGAACGAAGCCGAAATGTTCGTCGATAAAAGTCGAAATGTTGTCGCTCACGTCGTAGATCAGCCAGATGGATAGAAAGCCGGCGATGCAGTAAAAGTACGTCTGCAAAAAATTGCGAATGACGTAGCGGTCGAGCAGTCTCACGGAGTAGATTAAATCAAATTTCGATGATCGCGCTGAAAGATTCTTTGGGCACCGAATTTGTCGAACGGGTCCGGACGATCTTTTCGGAAAACGGGCTGCTTTCGAAAGCCAAAAATTTCGAGTTCCGCCCGCAACAACAGGAAATGGCGGTGGCGGTGGCGCGGGCACTGGAAGAAGAGCGACATCTGGTGGTCGAGGCTGGCACCGGCGTCGGCAAATCGCTCGCTTATCTCGTCCCGGCGATCCTTTTCGCGCTCGAGCAGCACAAAAAAGCGATCATTTCGACGCACACGATCAATCTCCAGGAGCAGCTCCTCTACAAAGACATTCCGATTTTGAAAAAAGTGCTGCCGGTCGAGTTTGACGCGGCGCTGATGAAAGGCCGGCAAAATTATCTTTGCCCGCGCCGGCTCGAGCGCGCGTTGCAAAGTTCAAAGGAACTTTTCACCGGACCCGAGGATAACGAGCTGAATCGAATCGCGGAATGGGCGAGCAAGACGCGCGACGGTTCGCTCAGCGATTTATCGATTGAACCTGATCCGAAAGTGTGGGCGCAGGTTTGCAGCGAAGCCCACATCTGCACCCAAAAAACCTGCGGCCAGAATCCGCGCTGTTTTTATCAACAGGCGCGCAAACGCTTGCTCGCGGCGGACGTGATCGTGCTCAATCACACTCTGCTCTTCGTGCTCCTCGGCGATCCCAAGGAGCAGGAAGAACGTGAGAGCGGTTTTTTGTTTCCCAATGACTTCATCATTTTTGATGAAGCGCCAAGCAGATCGGCATTGGCGTTTCGCAGTATGGATTAAGATCGACAATCCAACGGCTCTACAATGCGCGCACTCGCAAAGGCCTTTTCACCGTGATGCGCGACGCCGCCGGCGTGCGCCTCGCGGCGGAATTGATCGATGACGTCGAGAAATTCTTCGATTCGGTGGAATCGAAATCTGATTTCCGAAAAGGCCGCGAGTTTCGTGTGCGGGATATCGACCTTGTCCCGGACACGATCACCGGTCGGCTCGTCGCGCTCCAGGCGCGTATTGCCGAAGTGGTGAAGAGGGCCGATGACGAAATTCTAAAAGCGGAGCTCCAGGAATTTGGCCGGCGCGTTCGCGATGCGCGGGACGGCATCAGCATTTTTCTGGAGCAAAGCGCGCCGCAATATGTTTACTGGGTCGAGCGGACCGGCAAGACCGCGCAATTTCTTTCGCTCAACGCCGTGCCGATCGATCTCGCGCCGGTTCTTCGGCGGATGATTTTCCGGGACAATTGTTGTTGCGTGATGACGAGCGCGACACTGGCGGTTGGACGCGCCGATCTGGCTTATTTCCGAGAGCGCATCGGCGCGACCGAAGCCGAGCCGTTGCAACTCGGCAGTCCCTTCGATTTCCAGAAGCAGATGAAAATGTTCGTCGTAAAAAAAATGCCCGACCCGCGCGACGCGACTTATCAGAAAGAGCTGGAGCGCTGGATCGCGCATTTCGTCGAGAAAACCGGCGGTTGCGCTTTTGTTCTGTTCACGAGTTATCGCGATCTGCAGAAAGTGGCCGGTGAAATGCAAAAGTTTTTTGTTGAGAAGAAAATGAATCTGCTCGTGCAAGGCGGCGGCGCGCCACGCAGCAAATTGCTCGAGCAATTCAAATCCGAGCCGCGGAGTGTGCTTTTTGGGACGGACAGTTTTTGGGGCGGTGTCGATGTTCCCGGTGAAGCGCTTTCGAACGTCATCATTACGCGATTGCCCTTCGCGGTGCCGGACACTCCTCTGATCGAAGCGAAGCTGGAACTCGTTCAAGAACGCGGTGGGGATGCGTTCACCGAGTATTCGCTCCCGGAAGCGATTTTGAAACTGCGACAAGGCGTCGGCCGTCTGATCCGGACCAAGAGCGACCACGGAATCATCGTCATTCTCGATAATCGGATCGTGACCAAACCTTACGGCCGCGCCTTTATGCAAGCCCTGCCGAAGTGTCCGATCGAAATTGTTTAGCTTTGACTGGTAACGCTGCACGAAGAGCGGCGTCGGCCGCCGATATAATTGCGTAACTTGCGATCGATGAAGGTCCGGTTTGCAATTTGGAAAAAGCTGCCCGGGGCGCATTGGGAAATGCTCGCCTTCACCGTCGTCTTGTTCGTGCTGGTGGCGGTCTTTGTCGATCTTAAGCCGGTGGTGGATGAAAATTTTTTCTTTTCCACGAGCGATCCCGGATTCGGGCAGTCC
>WNGK01016108.1_pt1 | contig 13726 bp, 14 predicted proteins | sample 5400601 | NCBI WGS metagenome assembly WNGK01 (sample SAMN13153376, study PRJNA577476) | soil metagenome | isolation source: 60 cm soil or saprolite under Garry oak tree replicate 1 | place: USA:California | collected 2016-06-15 | reverse complement strand
TGGAACCCGATGGTGGTGGAGCAGCGCATCGGACGGCTGCACCGCATCGGGCAAAAGCGCGAGGTCCACATTGTGAACCTCGCCGCGGCGGGAACGATCGAGTCGTACATCCTCCAGCTGCTCGACCAGAAGATCAAGCTGTTCGAGCTGGTGGTGGGCGAGCTGGACTTGATCCTCGGCGAATTCGGTGGCGCCCAGAAGTTCGAGGGCCGGCTGGCCGAAGAGTGGCTCGCCGCCGAGAGCGAGGAGGACTTCGCGCGCCGCGTAGCAACGCTGGGCGCCGACATCGAGAAGAGCAGCGCGGTGGGCAAGGAGCAGGAGGCGCTCAACTCCCTGATCGCGCCGGACGACAACGCCATGCGGCTCGAGCGCCGGTTCGGCACGGTGTCGGTCCCGGGCCGCCTGCGCCTCGGCCTCGGCACGAGCCAGGTCGTCAAGGCGGCCGGCTGGGACGCAAAGCGCCTCAGGCTCGGCTTGCACGTGAAAGACGTGCTGGAGGCGCTCGAGTCGATCGAGCCGATCGGAGGGGGGGGCGTCCCGACGCAACCGGCCGGTAGTCATCCCGAATACGGGGAGCTCGTCCGGCTCACCGGCTTGACCAGCGCCGGACGCGCCATCACGCTGGTCGCGCAGGTCGATCGACTGCCCCTCATGCTGGTGGACATCACCGCGGACGCCGCATGAAACGCAGTCCGCCCCGCAAGCCACAGCGCAACACCCAGCGCAAGCGTCGCCCGAAGCGCGCGAGTAAACTCGCGGCTCGGCGTCTGCCCGTAAACGGGCCTGCCGTAGCCGCTTCAGCGGTAGGGCCGAGCCGCGGCCGTGAGTCGTCGGTCGCCGACGCCGATCCGCTCGCCGACGCTCGTATTCGACCGCTGCTCGAGCGCTACTGCGGCCTCGCCCGCGTGAAGCAGGCCGCGCTCGGCCCGGATCACTCCGAGCTGCGCTTTCCTCAGGCCGAGCGACCGTTCTTCAGGGACCGCGCCTCGCTGCGCGTGGCGTTCTCGCTCGACGCGCTCGAGCGCGACCCCGGGGCCGAGATCGCGGTGCTCGGCAGCCCCTTCCTGGAGCAGCTGATCCAGGCGATCCGGGCGCGCGCGGCGCGCCTGTCGCTCGGGCTGATCGCGCCGGCGTCCGCTTCGTCCCCCCTCTCCCGAAGGGAGAGGGGGACAGGGGGTGAGGACGGACGGGAGAGGGGGAACGACGGGGTCGAGCTGACAATCCCCGTACGCGACGGCGTGGCGAAGGCGCCCAAGACGGAAGTGGCCGTGCATCCGGTGGGTCGGCTGGTGGCGCGCGTGGTGCTCCGCGCCGGTGGCGGTGTCGAAGAGGCCGTGGTCGAAAGTGATGTCTTCGACCTGTCGGCCGGTACGAAGCTCGACGAAGACCTGGCCGGCGCATTCCGGGACCTGGAAGCAGGCCGAATCGAGCCCGCGGATGAATCGGTCGCAGCGGACGCAGGCCCGGTCCAGGCGCGGGAGCCCGGCGACCTGCTCCGCCTACTCTTGAGCCATCTCCAGGAGAAGTCGGCCGAGCGGGTCGCCGCGCGGCGCGGCGCGGCGGAGCAGGCGCTTGCCGCCGAGCTCGGCCGATTGGACCGCTACTTCGAGTCGATCCTCGCGGACGAGACCGACCCCGAAGCCATTGGAACCGTGACGGCGCTCGCGGAGCGTCGCCGCACCGAAGAAATCCGGCGCGGCCAGGTGAAGGCCATCGTGCATCCGTTGCAGCTCATCGAGGCGGCCGTCCTGATGCAGCGCGCCGAGTGGCGGCTCGAGTCGGCGCAGGGGCGTCATGCGACCTTCAGCGCTCAGCGTTCTCTCAGTGGCGGGTCGGCCTGGGTGCTGGCATGCCCGCATTGCGGCCGCCCGCCGGCGACCCTGGTGATCTGCCGGCACGACCACTGCGGCTGCGAGAGCTGCACGTCTCGCTGCTCGGTGTGCGCCGAGGGGTTCTGCGCCGACCACGGCATCGCGCATTGTCGCGTGGACGAGCAGCCGGCGTGCGACGAGCACGTGCGCGTCTGTCCTTCTTGCCGGCTCCAGCACTGTACGGCGCACGAGGGGGTCTGCGCCGAAGACGGGCATACCGCCTGCTCGGCGTGCCTCGCACCGTGCGGCAGCTGCGGTCGGGTAGTCTGCAACCGGCACGCGGAGCAAAGTGGCGCGGATGCGCCGAAGGGAAGCCGTCGCCTCTGCACGGTGTGCCTCAAGTACTGTGAGGGTGGGACCAGCGAGCCGGTGGGCGTGGACGAGGTGACAGAGTGCGCGACCTGCGGCAAATCGGTCTGCACGACGCATCAGGCGGTGTGCGCGGTGGATGGGCAGGTGCACTGCTCGCGGCATTTGCGCCACACGGACACGTCGCGTCGCCTGGTCTGCGCGAGGCACCGGGCCGGCTGCGCCGAGGAGCCCATGGCGTTCTTCGCTTCCGATGAGGTGGAGGAATGTCCCGTGTGCGGCAAGGAGGCCTGCGCGGCGCATCGGGCGGCGTGCGGGTACTGCGGCCGTGAGGTGTGCACGGCCGACCTGGCGCAACCGTCCCGTCGTTGCGCGACCTGCGCGCAGCTGGCGACGGTCGCCGAACCGCCGGAAGAGGTGGTCACTGCCGCGCGAGCGGTGACGGGTGGGGCGCCGAAGCTGTCCCGCGCCTGGCGCATGGCCCGCGACCGGCGTCACATCGTGGTGGAGATCGATCTCGGGTTGAGTCGAAAGGCGGTCTTCACGCTGCGGCCCGGAACCACGGCGCCGGAGGGCGTCGTGCAGCATTCGTTACTGGGATCGAAGCGGCGGCAATAACTTGACGCCATCGGCGCCTCGGAATATAAGGGAGCGATGACCGCCGAAGACATCGCCGCTCAGCTCGCGCGCGAGCGGGCGTTGAAGCAGGCCGATAAGATGGAGACCGTCGGCCGGCTGACGGGCGCCATCGCGCAGCAGTTCAACGAGCTCCTCGGCGCTATCCTGGCGCGCACCGCCGTGCTGGCCCAGGCGCTGCCTCCGAACCGCGACCTCGATTCGCTGAAGGAAACGGCGCAGCGCGGGGCCGAGCTCGCACAGCGACTCCTGGGCTTCAGCCGTCACCGCGTGCTCGACCTCCAGCCGCTGATCCTGACGGAGTTCGTGCGCGACGCGCTCGACACTTTGCGCCGCGGCCTTCCCGCCAACATCGAAGTGCAGTTCGAGGCGGACGAGGAAGGGGGCGTGGTCGAAGCCGATCCCGCCGCCGTGAAACAGATCCTGCTGCACCTCGTGACCAACGCGCGCGACGCCATGCCGAAGGGCGGCACGCTGCACGTCGAAGTCCGGCGCGCGCGTTTGGGCGCCGCGGATCGTCCGCTCCACGCCTGGGTCGAGCCCGGATCCTACGTCAGCGTCGCGCTGAGCGACACCGGCGTGGGCATGGATGCGCAGACCCTGGCTCGCGTGTTCGAGCCGTTCTTCACCACCAAGCCCGTGGGAGTCGGCACCGGCCTCGGCATGTCGATGGCCTACGGCCTCGTGAAGCAGCACCGCGGATACCTCCACATCTACAGCGAGGTCGGGCAGGGGACGACCGCCAAGGTGTACTTCCCCGCCATCCGCGATCACGGGATGTCGGAGCTCGAGGCCGCGGCCGACGAAGCCTTGCCCGGGGGGACGGAAACGATCCTGCTGGTGGAGGACGATCAAACCATGCGCGTGGCCGCGCAGCAGCTCCTGTCGAAGGTCGGCTACCGGGTCATGACCGCCGTCGACGGCCAGCAGGGACTCGACGCCTTCCGCGCCCACCGCGCGGAGCTTCAGCTCGTGATCACCGACGTCGTGATGCCGAAGCTCAGCGGGTTCGACATGTACGAGGTCATCCGGGGGGAAACGCGCGGCGTGAGGGTGCTGTTCACGAGCGGGTTTCCCGCGCCGAACTTCCGGAAGACCGTCGGCCAGGATCCCGGAGTGGCGTTCGTCACGAAGCCCTGGACCGCGAGCGAGCTGCTCGCGCAGGTCCGCCAGCTGCTCGAGCTCGCTCAACCCTAGGTTCTGTCATGGGCCCGCGACGCAAAGGTCGCCACCCCGCGTTCGACGCGCGCGATCCGCTGCTCGACGCGCGAGCCGATGCCGAGTTGGACCTGCACGGGTTCGGCGCGATGGAGGCGCGCTCCGCCGTGCGCGCCTTCCTCGAGAGCTGGCAGCGCCGCAAGGCGGGTGCGGTGGTCCATATCATCACGGGCAGAGGTAAGGGCTCGGCCAACGGGCCTGTGTTGCGTGGTCTGGTGAAGAGCCTGCTACAGGGCGAGCTGCGCGGGATGGTGAGCCAGTGGAGCGTGGATGATGGGGAGGGGGGATACAGGGTGAGGGTACAGTGAGGCCACACCACTGACCCCGGGAGCAAGCTCCCGGGGTCAGGGACACCGGGTCAGCGCCGCGCGGTCTGGAACAGGGGCAGGTAGCGCTCGTATCCCTCTGTTTGCAGGCGCTCCACCGGAACGAACCGCAGCGCGGCCGAGTTGATGCAATAACGCAGGCCCGTCGGTGCCGGGCCGTCGTCGAACACGTGACCCAGATGCGAATCGGCGTGGGCCGACCGCACCTCCGTCCGCGCCATCAAGAGTGACCGGTCGGTCTTCTGGCTGATGTTCGCCTGCTCGAGCGGCCGTGTGAAGCTCGGCCACCCGGTGCCGGACTCGAACTTGTCGAGCGAGCTGAACAGCGGCTCCCCCGAGACGACATCCACGTAGATGCCGGCCCGGTGGTTGTCCCAATAGTCGTTGCGGAACGGTGGCTCTGTCGCCTCGTGCTGGGTCACCTGGTACTGCAACTGGGTCAGCGACTGCCGCAACTCGGCGTCGCTTGGCTTGGTGTCGTGCATGCTCGATTGTACCTCCGTCGACGGGGCTTCGGCGCCCCATACCTCCCGCAGGCGCCGGTCGCGGCCGCACGCCATGCGATACATCCCGTACCTGACAGGATTCTTGCGGTAATAGTGCTGGTGATAGTCTTCCGCCGGGTAGAACGCTGTCGCCCGCACGACGTCCGTGGCAATCCGTTTCCCGAAGCGTACCTCGAGCGCGCGATGCGAGGCCGCCGCCACGCGGTGCTGCGCCGTGTCACGATAGAAGATCGCCGTGTGGTACTCCGGGCCGTGATCGCAGAACTGGCCGTCGGCCTGGGTCGGATCGATGTCGTGCCAGAATGTGTCCACCAACCGCTCGTACGTGATCTTTGCGGGATCGTACACGACCTGCACCGACTCTAGGTGTCCCGTCTGGCCGGTGGACACCAGCTCGTACGACGGGTGCGCCACGGTGCCGCCCGTGTAGCCCACGGTGGCGGACACGACGCCCGTGACCTGGTCGAAGGCGCGCTCCAGGGACCAGAAGCAGCCGCCCGCGAACGTAGCGGTGTCGAGCGGCACGGTCGTGACGAGAAGAGCGAGCAGCAGGTTCATGGGCTGAACGTAGGCGGCCGCACCGCGTGTGTGAAGCGCCGGCGCCCATTCTTAGAGCTTTCTCACCGAGCTCACACTCCCCGTGCCGGCCGGTGCGCCGTAGCTTAGGCTCTCGTGCAAATACTCCTCGTCGAAGACGATCGCGAGCTGCGGCGCTTCCTGAGCAAAGCGTTCCGCGAAGAAGGCTACGGCGTCACCGAGGCCGACACCGGCGACCGCGCACTGGAGCGCGCGCTGGGCGGGACATACGGCTGCATCGTGCTCGACGTGATGCTGCCGGGGCGGGACGGCTTCAGTGTCGTCACGGAGCTGCGGGCGCGGGGCGTCTTCACCCCGGTCCTGCTGCTCACCGCCCGCGACGAGCTCGAGGCGCGGGTGCGCGGCCTGGAAGGCGGCGCGGACGACTACCTCACCAAGCCGTTCGACCTACCGGAATTGCTCGCGCGGGTCCACGCGCTGATTCGCCGCGCCGATCTGCGGCACCAGGACGCCACGCTCAAGGTCGGCGACCTGACTCTCGACCCGCTCACGCGTCGGGTCACGCAGGGCGACCGCGTGGTGGATCTGAGCCCGCGCGAGTTCGCGCTGCTCGAGTTCCTGATGCGCAACGCCGGGCGCTCGGTGTCCCGCTCCCGCATCGCCGAGGCGGTGTGGAATTACCAGTTCGATCCCGAGACCAACGTGGTGGACGTGTACGTCAACTACCTCCGCAAGAAGCTGAGCTTCGGCGGCCGGACGGCGCCGATCCGTACGGTTCGCGGCGTCGGGTACCGGCTCGAAAGCGACGCCGCCACGTGAACGAACTCCCGCTGGGTGCAGTCCTCACGCGGCGGTTCACGCGCGTGGCCTGGACCGGGCTCGCGGGATACGCGCTGCTCGTGGTCGCGCTGTTCGCGGTTGCGGCGGAAATGGCGCTGCGGCGCTCGCTCGAACACTCGGCCGACCTCACCCAGTCGTTGCTCGGCGCCTACCGCGACTCGACGAGCGAGCCGGGAGGCGTGATGCCCTCGGCGCTCGCCGACCAGCTCGTCGCCATGGGCGGCCAGGTGGTCATCACGCGCACCACCACAGGCGCCGGAGGGAAGCAGGACGTCTACTTTGTGTCGCCCGACATGCCCGCCCGGCGGCTCGAGGGTCTGCCGGCGAGCGCTTCGCCGGACGACGTACGCCGGGCGCTGCTCGCCGCGGTCGCCCAGCGGTCGCGCTGGCGCTACCGCGTGCTGCATCGCGCGGCGGGTGCGTTCGACATTTACGTCGTGGCGAGCCGGGAATCCTACGTCATCGCGTTGGGCGTGCTCGCGGCCGCGGCGGCGCTGCTGCTCCCCGGCGCCGGGCTCGCCGTCGCCCGCGGCGCCCGTCAAGCGGTGGCCGGCGCGCTGCGCCCGCTCGAGCGTGTCGCCGCAGAGACGCGCGCCATCGGCCCGGCGGAGCTGGGCACTCGCCTCACCAGCCCGACGGGCCAGACGGAAGTCACGGAGCTCGCGGACTCGATCAACCGCATGCTCGAGCGGGTGGACCGCGCGCATCGGGCCCTCGAGGCCTTCACGGCGGACGCGAGTCACGAGCTGCGCACGCCGCTCACCCACCTGCGCGCGCAGGTGCAGTGGGCCGCCGCCGAGGGCCGCACCGAGGCGGAGACGCGCGACGCACTCGCGGCGATGGAGCGCGTGCTCGACCAGACGGCAAAGCTGGTGGAAGAGCTGCTGCTCATCGCCCGGGGTGAGAATCGCCAGCTGGCGCTGGCGCACGCGCCCTTCGAGCTCACGGCGGTCGTGGACGAGGTGCGGGAGATCACGGAGGCGATGGCCGTCGGGAGAGACCTCGCCGTGGGTGCGACGCCGTCTCCACCGCGGTGGGCGCTGGGCGACGCCGATCGCACGCAGGCGTGAGCGTGCGAGACACGGGGCCCGGCATCGCCGCCGAGCATGTGGAGCGGATCTTCGACCGCTTCTTCCGCGTGGATCAGTCGCGCAGCAGAGACCTGGGGGGCACCGGTCTCGGCCTCGCGATCGCGCGGCTCTTGGCCGAGCTGCAAGACGGCCACATCACGGTCGACTCCGCTCCCGGCGCGGGCAGCACGTTCACGGTGTGGCTGCCCGCTGCGGAGGGGCGCTAGTCTCGCCGAGCGAGCGCCCCCGCTGCCGTGTCGTGAATCGGCGTGGCGATCCCCGCCTCTTCCGCGAAGCGAGAAACCGCGCCACTGAGGATGTCGAGCTCCGTCGGTCCTCCGGCCTCGAGGTCGACCAGGAAGCTGGGCTTCATGCCGGGCGGCAGGCCATCGATTACGCCCATCACGCGCGCGACCTCCCCCTCGGGGAGGCCGATGCCGCGTGCGCGCGCGACGGCAACGATTTCCTCGATCGCGCGCTGCAACAGTCGCCGCCCGAGCGGATCGGCGCGCAGCGGCCCGACGGCGGAGCGGGCGAGCCCGCACGCCGCCGCTACGCTTGCAAGAAACACGAACTTCTGCCACAGCTCCACCTGGATCCGATCGGACGCGCGGGCGTCCACCCCGGCCCCCCGGAACGCGGCGGCGATCCGATCGACCCGATCGCTGATCAGCCCGTCGAGCTCGCCGACGACGACGATCTGAAAGGGACTGCGCCGTTCGACCACTCCTGGGGTAATCCGAACCGCGCTGATCGTCGTGAGGCCACCGATCACGGCGCCGGGCGGCACATCGAGCTGCGCGAGGCGCTCCAGCGTCTCCACTCCATTCAGCAATGGCACCACCGTCGTTCCCTGCTCGGCGCAGCGCCGCACGATCGGCGCGATGTCCACGAGCGAGTAGCTCTTGACGGCGAGGATCGCGAAATCGGCGGGGGCGAGCGAGTCGAGACGAGCCGTCGCCGACACGGGTGCCCGAAAGCCGCCCTCCGGCGTCCGGATCTCGAGGCCGCGCTCCTGGATCGCCGCGAGATTGGCGCCCCGGGCGAAGCAGGTGACAGCGTGGCCGGCGCGTGCCAGCTGGCCGCCATAGTAGGTCCCAATCGCGCCGGTGCCTAGCACGATCACTTTCATTGAGTGCATCTTACCACGCCGCGGCGATCTCCAGCGACCGGCAGATTGCTTCGCCAGACGGACAAATGCTCACCCGCAGGGTGCCGCGGCGAGCCGCTCGTGGGGTAGCGGCCGTCGGCGCCGCCGCGAAGTAGGCCGAGTCGGCAGTCAGGCGGGGGGAGTCGAAGCGCACGACTGTCCCGTCGTCCAGCTCGAGCGCCGGCTTCAGGCGAGCGTTGATGCGGACCCCGGGCGCGGCCACCAGGCGCAGCGGGGGCCCCGCCTCGAGGGCGACGAGCGATGGGCGGCCGGGACACGCGGCGGTGCTGAGCACCGCGACCAGAAGCGCGATCCGCATCATTCGGCAATCAACTGCTGGATGCGCTGGTCCCACGTCCGAAACTCGGCGTCCTCGAGATGAAACTCGCCGTAGCCCGTGTAGCGAATCATCCCCCGCTTGTCGATCAAGATGAAGCTCGGCCAGTAATGGATGTCATACGCATCCCACGTCCGGCGGTCGTTGTCCTGGGCATTCGGATACGTGATGTCCTGTCGGCTGAGCGCGCGGGCGACGTTGCTCTTGTCGTGCTCCCCAGCGTAAGGTGGAAACTCGGGGGTGTGGATGCCGATGATCGTCAGCCCCCGGCTCCGGTATTGGCGATCGTAGGCGACAAGCGACGGCACCGTGCGCGTGCAGTTGCCACACGTGAACACCCAGAAGTTGAGCAGCACCACCCGGCCGCGCAGCTCCGCCAGCCGGAGCGGATGGTCGGTGTTGAGCCAACTGGTGTTCGCGAGTTCAGGCGCCGGAGACCCACCGCCACTCGGGACCGGCGGCCGGAGCGCCGCGGTGGTGCCCGCGACGACTCCGGCCAGCAACAGCACTCCGATCGAAGGGGTTCGCATCACATCGTCTCAGCGAGTGGGGCGGCGCCGAAGTTGACGCTGAACCGCCGGCACCAGATGGACACCGCGCGGTATCTGTTCAGGTCGAGACCGGCCGGGACATCGTAGTTCTGGTCGCCGATGTTGCCCTTCAAGGCCCCCAAGTCGACGAACCCGGCCTGCTTGGCTGCATCCTCGCTCTGCACGTCGCCGGCAGCCACCAGGTACAGGCGGACGTCGGGCCCGTTGGACGTTGCGAACTGTGTCAGCCGCAGCACACGATGGCCGTCAGAAAGGCGATAGATCGTCGCCAGCCCGTGCGTCTCGTGGGCGTTCGTGTGGAACTGGCCACCGGCGAGCTTCACGGGTGCTTCAGCGGTCATGGCCGACGGCGCCATCGCTGGAGCTTTAGCCATCGCTGGTTCCGACTTGGTCATGCCCGGTGACTCGGGCCTGGCCGACATGGAGTGCTGTGCGGCGGGCAACGGCTCGTTGACGGTCTTGCTGATGACCAGCGCATCGGGCCGGAACAGGTACCACAGCGCGGCCGCTGCCACGACGGCCGTGCCGACGAGTAAGGATTTGCGGGCAGTCATTCTTCTCTTCCTTCCTCAGTGAGTGTCAGGGTAGGGGCGTGGCGCACCACGCCCCTACGGTTGTCGATGACTCTAGAAAGCTGCGAGTCCTCTCGTACCAGCCGGGAGGCCGGCGACCGGGCCGAGCGCCGTGAGGTGCCCGTCCGCCGCGACGCGGAATGCGTGGATTGCCTGGGCGCCGCCGGTCTGCAGCACGTACAGGTAGCGGCTGTTGTGGCTCAGCGCGATGTCGTTGATGCCCGAGCCGATCAAGGCGGTCGCGCCGTTGGCATCCACCAGACTGATCGCGCCGTCCGGCGCGATGGCAAAGGCCGACACCGATCCAGCCCCGTTGCCGGTGAAGCCGAAGCGGCCGTCCGCGGTCACGACGGCCCAGCACGGCGCGCCCTGGTGCGTGGAGACGGCGCCGCTCACGAGCGCGGGCGTGCCGCTCGCGTCCAGCACGTAGGACGACGCTGAGCCCGCCGCTTCCGACACGAACAGATCGTTGCGCAGGCCGAAGGCGAACCCGAACGGTGTGCCGCCCGCGGAGGCCGTCGTCGTGGGGCCCGAGGCGACGCCGCCTGCGTCTACGGCGTACACGTCGAGCAGATTGGTGTTCTTCTCGGTGACCACGAGGTGCCTGCCGTCGGGGCTGAATTGCACGTCGGCCGGGCCGACGGTGGAGCCCGAAAGGGGCAGGGTAGCGCCCGCGATCGGTGTGAGGTCGCCGCCGGTACCAAGCGTGAAGCCCGAGATGTTGCCGCTGCCGCCCGCGTTCAACACGTACAGCACGTTGCCGTGCACGGTCAGGCTGATCGGCAGGGTGCCGCCGGAAGCGGTGCGGCTCGCGAGCGCCAGGCCGGCCGGGCTCACGGCGAACACCGATACATCGTTGGAGCCGGCGTTGACCGCGAACAGCCGGCGGCCGTCATTGCTCAACGAGACGGCGCTTTGCGAGCCGAGACTCGCGCCCGTGCCGGCACCGCCCGTCGCAACCGTGCCGGACGCCGTGAGCCTGCCATCGGCGCCGCGCGTGAAGACGGCCACCGCGTTGCCCGCGACCTGATTGGTGAGCGTGTACACCGCACCCGGACCATCGCTGTCGCCTGAGCCGTCGCTATTGTGCTGGGCTTGCAGCGACGAGGCGATGGCCGCCGCCGGATTGGTGATGCTGCGGTTCTGCTCGCATGCGGCGAGCGCCGCAGCAGCAAGCGCGAGGAAAGCGAAGTGCTTCGTCATGGAGCGAAACCTCCCGAGAGTTGTAGATGACAATGCGTGGTGCTCGGGAAGTAACGCTGCTGTCCGGCACCGCGGATGCGCCGCGGCGCGTTATGAGAGGGTTCTCATAGTCCTCTCAGGTCGACGCCGCCCGAGGACCGGGTCCGGCTACTGCCGCACCCGCACGGCGTCCGCCACCACCACCGAGCCGCTCGCGGTGCGCCGCAGCAGCACGACCTGATTCCAGCCGGCCGGGAACGTCCACGTACCCAGCGTGTGCCAGCTCCCTCCGGCGGTCCGCTGATCCACAGGCACCATCGTGAGTGTATCGCCTGCGGACGTGATCACCGCGTACTGCGCCTGCGGTGAGCGGTTGGTCCCGCTGGTCCAGCGGGCATCGAGCGTCCGGGTGCCCGCCGCCGGGACGAGGAACGAGAACACGGCACCGTCCGCCGCCGCCGGCTGTGTCGGCGCCCAGCGGTAGCCGCCACCGTAGTAATCGGACGTGGTGTCGGCGGCGGTCCACGCGGCCGGGACGGACACCGTGGCGACCGCAGGATCGTTGAACTGCGCCGAGTCGTCCACCACGACCTCGCCGCACAGCGCCTGCACGCGGTGGAGGTAGGGGATCCAGGGCCAGTTGGGCCCCGGGTCGGTGCGGTTCGCGGGCTGCAGCTGCCCGTGGCCGACGATGTGCTGCCAATCGCGCGGGATCGCTCGGTCGCGCGTGACGTCGCACACCAGCGTGGCCGACGCCTCGATCTGGGATGCGGGGAAGCCGGCCTGTGACGCGAACCCCGCGTGCTCGATCCCTACGGTGAAATCGTTGCTTTGGACGCCGTTCAATCCGCAGTCGTGCCGGCGGTTGAGCGCGCAGTCGTACAGCGCCGCGATGTGCCATGCCCGGTCGGGCTCGCGCACCAGCTGCGAGATTTCGGCGCCATCCTCGTCGACCACGTAATGCGCGCTCGCCTGCGACACGGGATTGACGAGCCAGGTCCAGCAGCTCGCGTAGTTGCTCTCGCAGGTGTGGATGATCACCATGTGGAGCGTGCCCGTCTGGTCGGCCGGTCGCTGGTTGAAGTTGGGTGATGCCCGCCACACGGCGGGCGCATAGTCGGGTGCGCCGCCGGGACTGGGCGGCGGGCACGTCTTCGCGGCGGCGCTGGGTCCCGCGCGACCTTGCGCCTGCGTGATGGCGCTCGTGTAGGCCGCGCGACCCGCGGGAAGGTCGATCCCGCTGAACCGTGCCGTGGCCGCGTCCCAATCTCCCCCGGCCTCCGCCGCGTACGCCAGGAGCAACGCCGCCGCCGCGCGGATATTCGCTCTGGGCTCGCGGCGGGCGGCCTCGACCGAGACCCCGGCGAGCGCGGCGCCCCGCTCGAGGGCGGTCCCACCGAGCGCCATCACCCCGAATAGCGGCGGACGCCCGGCGAACTCTTCTCGACCCTCGACCATTTGCCACCGCGTCTCCACCCAGCCGATCGCCTTGAGCAGCGCCGGCGGCACGCCGAACTCGCTGCCGGCGGCCTGGAACACGGAGTCGAACGGCGAGGCCCTCGCGACGGGCGCTGCCTGCTCGGCCGCCATCCCGGCCACGTGCGTCGAGGGACAGGGCTCGACGGGCGCTGCGCGGCAGGCGGCGACGAGAACGATGAGCGCCGGCTTGAGTCGCGCCGTCATGGGCGGTGCCGTATGTCAACGACCACGCGCGTCGGCCCCGTGAGCTCCGACACCCGATAGGGCGACGCACCGGCGACGCCGAGCACCCACTCCACCTGTCCCTCGAAGTCGCACACGAGCTGCATCTCCCTGACGGCTGGAAGACCGAGCGCGCGGTCGCGCTCGACGGGAGCGGGATTGCCGCGCTCGTCGTGCGCGCTGGCCGGCTCGAATCGCACCACCACCTGTTGCGCGCCCGCGAGTGATACGGGATCTCCGGAGCCGCAGCGGCGCACCGGCGCGCTCGCGTACTCGACGCGGTAGCCTGGCGCGCTGTCGCCCGCGAACACGAACGCGACGCGATCATAGCCGGGCTCCGAGCTGGTCTCGACCGCGCGGAGCATCGCGGGCGGGACGCCGGGCCTGGTCGGTCGTGCTCGGTGCACCGGCGCCGTCGTGCCGACGAATGCGGTGTCTTGCGGTGCTGACGCCACCGCGGCGGCGGCGCTGGCACGGGCGGCCGGCTGTCGCGGCTCGTCGCGGCGGCAGGCGGTGAGGGCGCTCACGAGCAGGGCGATCGCGACAGCCACCGTGCGTGGTGTCATCGCGGTTATACACCGCCCCGCAGGTCGCGGTCGGGATCACGGAAACACCCTCCAAGGGCGCTGGGGGGTATACACACGGGCGCCCGCATCCCCTCGAAGGATGAGAGGCGCCTATGCCACGTTGCATCGTATTGATCCGCAGCCACGAGCTCCTGCAAGAGGGATGGCGCAAGCGCTCTTTCGGGCCCGCCGGTTCCCTGCTCTATGACCGGGTGAAAGTCGCCGGCGTGAGGCTTGACGAGACCTACCACCCGGTCCAAGTGTGGCGTCGCATCGGGGGGGGGGACGACCCTCCCAGCGCGAGCGGCTTCAACTACGGGGGCGTCGGACCGGCAGCCACCTACGCCGTGCGGG
>WNGK01005627.1_pt1 | contig 13726 bp, 13 predicted proteins | sample 5400601 | NCBI WGS metagenome assembly WNGK01 (sample SAMN13153376, study PRJNA577476) | soil metagenome | isolation source: 60 cm soil or saprolite under Garry oak tree replicate 1 | place: USA:California | collected 2016-06-15 | reverse complement strand
ACCGACATAACCGAGGCTCAGTTACGTGGTGCGCCAGCATTTTCCCGAGATCGGGAGTATGACTGGACGGATCGGGCCCGCGAGCAAGAACTGCACGATTATTATGGGGCCCGGTATTATTGGGGCGGGCCCTAGGACGCTGCTTCTGGGACGCCTTCTGGGCCGTTTTGGCATCAGCTTTAGGGCCGAAAAGCAGGGCAACTGATGGTGTTGCCGGAGGGGGGCTGCCCCCACCCCGCCGAGACTTCCAACGGGCAGTCGTTGCGTCGCTGCATGACCTAAAAGGCCCGGCGCGCTGCCAAAGCGCCGGGCCCCCCAACAGTGGCGTACTTGTCCCGGTCACATGCGCGCAAGCCGGACGATGCGGCCAGCCCACGTGTGCTGGGCTACAAGCCGCCGAGGGATTCCGGGAATACCAGCTCAAAGTCCTCTCGGCCGCTCAGGCCAACGTCAACGCGATCTTCGAGTACGCGCAGGCGTCCTTGCGCACATCCTGTGGTTTGCTTCGTCGCCCTGTTCTGACCGTCCGTCAACGCAGACGAGCATGGTGTTGACGATAGGAGAGATGGGCCTGTATCCGCCAACAGTTTGTCGAGGCTATGCGGATATCCGCTCCAACGGCGAAATCGCGGGCCCATTGAGTACAGCGCCGTCAGCCGCAAACTGAGAACCGTGGCAAGGACAATCCCAGCATTGCTCCAGCGAATTCCAATGGACAATGCAGCCCAGATGAGTGCAAGTGGCGGAGCACTGATAGAGAACTCCGCCTTCATCTCGAAAAGCAGCGATTTTCTTTGATCCTTGACGAATGATGCCGCCTTTGCCCGGTGGCAAGGAATCGAGTGAGTCAAGCTCACCGCCCGTTACGTACTCGGCCAGATTTTTCGCCATCGTCAGGTTTTCACTGACAAATTGCCCGGTGGCGCCGATGGGCTTGCGAGAAGGATTGTACAGCTCTGCCCAAGAACTAGGGTTGCCATCGATCAGATCTGAGATCAAAAGACTCGCGACGACGCCGTTGGTGATTCCCTGTCCCGAGTCGCCGGTCGCCACGTACGTGCGCCGGCTGCCAGGATTTAGGCCGATAAATGCGGTGTAATCGACGGGCTCCAGCACCTGTCCGGACCAACGGTGCGTGATTTCCTTCAATCCCGGGAAGTGTCGGCGCGCCCGACGCTCGAGCTCGTCGAAACGATTCTTCGCATCATCGGCTTCGCCACTCCGGTGATCCTCCCCGCCTACGATCAATGCAGGGTCGCCACTATCTGAGCCCGGTTGCAGCCGAACATAGTGGTACGGATCGTGAGTGTCCCAATACAGTGCGTCGACGACCTGATCGGCCGCGATAGTGCCGGCGATGGCATAGGTTCGATATGGCGCTTGCTTACTGTGAATTGCAACGCGATCGTTGATAGGCGAATTGCTGGCAACTACACAGGCCTCGGCGCGCACCGTGTATCCTCGTGCAGTCCTGACAGATACTCCATCTTTATCTTCTTGCACGCTTTCAGCAGGCGTGTCGGCATAAAGCTTTCCATTGCAGCGCTTGAGGCAGGCCGCGAGCCCATTGAGGTATTTCAAAGGATGGATCCTCGCCTGGCGCGGGAAACGTAGGCTGCGCCCGGTATCGACGCCGGACAGCGGCGTGCGGTCCACCCAATCGACAGGTTGTCCAACACTCCTGCACGCCTCGAATTCCTGATTGAGTTCCTCCGGGTCGTCTTTTCTGGCGGCGAACAGGAAGCCATCGACTCGCTGAAAGTCGCAGTGGATATCCTCATCTCGCTGAACCGTCTCGATGCGGTCGATTGCCGCAGCCTGGCTCTCTCGAAGTATTCGCCCCTGCTCCAGCCCGCGCTGCTCGATCATCGCGGAATAAGAATCGTCGAGCGTCGATGCGAGATGTGCTGTGGTACGCGCCGTCATGCCGCGGGCTATGCCGCCGCGATCAAGCAAGACAACGGTTCGATTCTTCGAAGCCAGCTCGTAGGCGGTTGAAAGTCCGGCAATGCCGGAGCCGATAACTACAACATCGGCCGATTCATCTCGGTCGAGTGCCGGCGCCCGAACGGCGTCGGTTTCCATCCAGATTGACTTGGATCTTTCGTCACCGACGTTCAAGTTTCGTTCTCGCGTTCAAGTTTCATTCTCGTCTTCAATGGTTCGTCCACGAGTCGTCTGCCCACCAGGGTCCATTGTGCTTTTACTTAAGCTGCTGGGCCATGCGCAGATGCTCCTTCAGATCAGGCAAGATCTTGGTGGCCCATTGTTTCAGGTCGGGATTGTCGCCGCTCTGGGAGTACTTGGTGAACAGATCAACGGCCTCCTGATGGGCCTGCACCTGCATATTATCGTATGCGGTATCCAACTCCTTTCCGCTCAGTTTCTTCAGGCTGTCAAGTCTGCTTTGGTGTTCAGCGTCGAGTTTGGTCGGAAGATCGGCTTTCACTTTGCCGCTTTGGACGAGTCCCTTCAGTTCGCTCGGCGTCTTCGTATGATCCTTGATCATTCTCTCCGCAAAAGGCTTCGTATCAGCATCTGCTTTTGGTGCGACGAGTCGACCGGATTCGATTTCGAGCATGTCGCTCATCGCGACTTTCTGCACGAACTCGGCTGTAGATGGTGTGGATTGCGCCACAGCCTGCCCAGTTAGCAGGGCGCACACCGCTACTGCTCCGAGCATTCGTTTCATGGATATCCTCCCAAAGATCAGACGGGACATGTAAGGGGAATGTACCGGGCTGACGGACGCCTTGATCACCTTGTTGGCCTGGCGCATCTCATGGTGCGCATGACCAGCGCGCTGCCGCCGCGCTCCGCAAGCCTAAACCCAGCGAGACGCCTCCTGCTCGGTCGGCAGACGTCCTTCCGGCGTAAGTTCGTCCACAGCTTGAGGTAGCTCCTCGCTCAACCCAGCAAGCAGCTCATCTCTCGACATGCCGGTTTGCGCCGTGAGTGCATTGATGCGCTCCGCACCTAGCGCATTCGCAAGATCGTTCGGCGCTATCGGCTTGTTCGATCCTGGGCCGACCCATGAATTAACAACGTCACCATGGCCGCTCTGCTGGAATTTTCTCACTATGTCTGCCAAGCCTCCGCTCAGGACGCTTCCGGTAGCCCCACCTGCGAGTAGGCCACCCAATCCCCCGCTAAGCAAACCGCCGAGCCCGCCGGGCGTGCCGGAAGCTCCCGGCGCCATTGCCGGCCCCGCCGAGGGCCCTGAACCAGTTTGGCTCGGCCTATTTCCACCGAAATTCTTGAGCGCCTTGTAAGCCAGTAGGCCGAGTACGGCCATAGTGACCGGGGACATGCCGCCGCCGGCACTGGCAGGGTCACGCTGCCCACGGGGCCCATTCCGCATTCCGTTGAGAACATCGCGCAAACCCATTGTCGCCTCCGATCGAGCACGAACTGCTTCCGATGAGATCTCTTGAGCAACACAAGTCTGTTGGGCGGGTGCTGGTTCCAGGTCGCGCCCGCAATCCAAGCCGGTGGGCGTACGGAAGCGGTTCGCCTGGAAGTATGGTCCCCGTGGACAACGCCGCCTGCGCGCGCGCCTTGTCCGTTCTCCTGGAATTCCCTGAGAAGGTCGCTCAAGCCTCCGCTGAGAATACCGCGGCAGCAAAACTGCCCAGCAGCCCGGCCAACAAAACCACCGAGTCCGCCGCAGGGGCGGATCTCTATCAGCCGCTCGATGGCGGCCCAACTCGGCCAGCTCTTCTTTGCCCTGAAGCGTGCGGCACGTAAGTACGCCAATCAGCGCCATTGTCAGCGGGGACATGCCACCTCGACTCCCCGTCTGGGCGCTCCGCCGCCGAAAAGATTGTCAAGGAATAATTGCTGACGAGCTACCTCGGCGCCAGCAAATTTTGGCGCTGCACAATCATTATCGATGCACCACTAAGGAACAGATCGTGGCAAGGAGGCGTTTTCACGTTACCCCTCGGAAGTGAGAAGCATCATGGACGGCAGACGGAAAACCGAAGCGAAAATAGCTGGGCGAGGCGTTGGCGAGATGGAGGAGCAAATCTCCTCCGTTGCCGAGAACGCCCAAGAGCAGGCTTCCGAACTGGTGCAGCCCTTGAAAGACAAAGCTGAGCGCATTGCAGAGCAACAGAAGGAAGCTGGAGCGGAACAGGTCGGTGGCGTCGCGCGCGCGGTGCGTGGGGCGGCCGGCGAGCTGGAGAGGGAGCTGCCGCAGGCAGCCCGTTACATCCACGACGCGGCGGATCGGCTGGATCGCGCCTCTTCGGCATTGCGGGAGCGCAGCGTGGACGACCTGTTCCACAGCTTAAGTGATTTCGCCCGCAAGCAGCCGGCCACATTCTTCGGTAGCGCGGTATTCGCCGGGTTTGTGCTCTCGCGCTTTCTCAAGAGTACGGCTCCAAAACAGGGCTGAGCCCAGGCCGTAAACCACAGGAGGCCCGTACATGTCACTGACTTATAACCCCCGCTCGATCCCCCAAATCTTTACCGACCTGGTCAATCGACTGACCGATCTGCTGCGCAAGGAAGCCGAGCTTGCGCGCACCGAAACGTCCGAGAAGATCAGCCAGGCAGCGACCGCATTGGGGCTTATTGTGATCGGCGCGGTGCTGCTGATCCCAGCGCTCGTCGTCCTGCTTGAGGCAGGCGTGGCCGCTTTGGACAAAGCGGGCTTTGCGCCCTACTGGTCGGCGCTCATTGCCGGCGGCGGCGCGCTGTTGATCGGTATCATTCTCATGCTGATCGGGGTTAGCCAGCTCAAGGCCGAGCGGCTGGTTCCGCGGAAAACCATCGAGCAATTGCAGCAAGATGCGTCCGTAGCCAAGCAACAGATGAGGAGCGATCATGACCCAACGCAGCGAGCAGCTTAAACAGGAGGCGGAACAAAGCCGCGCCCAGCTCGCAGAAACCCTCGAAGAGCTTCGTACCCGGATCACCCCCGGCCAAGTGCTCGATCAATTCGTCGATTACGCGGGCGACAGTGGCGCCGGGGAGTTCTTTCGCAATCTCGGTCGGCAGGCGGCCAACAACCCGCTCCCGGTAACCCTGATGGGCGCCGGCCTCGCGTGGCTGATGCTTGCACGGAAATCTTCAGGCAGCGGCATGGGTCGCGGCGCAATGGAGAAAGGACGCGGGCTGGCGGGCGAGGCGACAGACACTTTGAGCCGGTGGGGCTCGGCCGCGAATGAGACCGCGAGCGACCTCAAGGACAGGACGGCGGATAAAGTTTCGCGTTCGATGGGAAGCGTCCGCTCCAGCGCCAGCAGCCTCGGCGAGAAAGGCGAGGCGATGGGCTCTTCGATGGCCGGAAGCGCGAGCGAGAAAGCCGGTTCGGCATACGAGGCGATGAGCGACAAGGCGGCTTCCGCCCAGGAAGCGATGAGCGACAAGGCCGTTTCGGCTTATGACACGGTCAGTGATAAAGCCGCTTCTACCTATGGGGCCATGAGCGACAAGGCAGCGTCGGCATATGGCGCAGTGAGCGATAAGACCGCTTCCGCATATGAGGACGCGAGCGCGGCTGCCGCGCATGCCGCTGCTGTGGTTCGCGAGCGTGCGCAGGCAATGACTCAATCCGCTGGCGACGCAGGCCGAAGCTTCCTCGATTTCTGCAAGGAGCAGCCGCTGGTCCTGGCTGGGCTCGGTCTCGCCTTGGGTGCGGCGCTCGGTGCCGCACTCCCCTCGACGAAAACAGAGGACGAGCTGATGGGCGAGACCAGCGACCAGCTTAAAGAACGCGCGCAGGCGGTTGCGGCGGAGCAATACGAAAAGGCCAAAGCGGTCGCCGAGCACGGCTACGATGAAGCCAAGAAAGAGGCCGAGAAGCAAGATCTGGCCGGCGCGCCCGAGCTTGCACAAGCTGGGGAGGAGAACATGCCCACGGCTCCCTCCCACTCGGGGGAACCCGCCTCGGGCGAAACAGAGCAAGTGGCGGAGCCCTGGCATGGCGAGCGCTGACGGCTCCGTCGAGCGCATCCCGATATGGGTGACGGCAGTCACGGCCGCACTGCTCGTTCTCGGATTCCGGCCGCATCGATTTGCGAGGACGGACACGCAGCGCCGGGACGAGCGCTTTGAGGCGGATCGCGGCCGGCTCGCCACAACGCCCTCGGAAATTCCCGCGCGGGGATGGAAAGACATCCTGTGGCGCGTGTACGAGCGCATTACCGAGTGCCGCGTCATCGCGGTGGCGGCCGGGGTTACGTTCTATGCCCTGTTGGCGATCTTTCCGGCGATAGCCGCGCTGATCTCGATCTACGGCTTGTTCGCAGACCCGGCGAGCATGACAAGCCAGCTCGATTCGGTCTCAGGCTTTCTTCCCGGCGGTGCCATCGACGTCATTCGCGACCAAATGGAGCGGATCGCCTCACAGGGCAAAGGCACCCTCGGCTTTGCCTTCATCATTGGCCTCGCTATTTCTCTCTGGAGCGCCAACGCCGGTGTGAAGGCCCTGTTCGACGCACTCAACGTAGTTTACGGAGAAAATGAAAAGCGAAGTTTGCTACGGCTTAACGTCATTTCGCTGGGCATGACGATCGCGGCCATCGTATTTCTGATCATGGCCTTGGCGCTGGTTGCGGTAATCCCCCTAGCGCTCCAGTACGTCGGATTGGAGAACTCCACCCAATGGATCGTCACGGTCGCAAGGTGGCCCTTGCTGTTCATAGCAATCAGCCTCGTGCTCGCGTTCATCTATCGCAATGGGCCAAGCCGCCGGGAACCGCAGTGGCGGTGGGTCACCTGGGGCAGCGTCTTTGCTGCGCTCGTTTGGATCGCCGTTTCAATCCTGTTCTCCTGGTATGCCTCAAATTTCGGCAGCTACAACAAGACTTATGGTTCGCTCGGCGCAGTCATTGGCTTCATGACCTGGATCTGGATTTCGACGATCGTGGTCCTGGCCGGTGCCGCAATTGACGCCGAAATGGAGCATCAAACTCTGCGTGATACCACCGCAGGACCTTCGAAACCGCTGGGGCAACGGGGTGCGAAAATGGCGGACACGATCGGACCAGCGAAAACTTGAGACGGGGACGTTCCAGCATTCCCGGTCGAATTTGGTTCGGAAGAGAGCCGAGCCCGAAAAACTGTCGGCAGCCAACGAGCAATTTCGGGCAATCGGTTTACGGCGGGCACGCCGCCTTTTCAACGGCGGCTCCTCCGCGACCCGGCGTGTCCTGTCGGGCTAAACAGTTTGGACGATAACTGCGTGAAACCGTTCGACCAGTATCTCCAGGAAGAAAAGGCGCCTGACAAAAGCTCACTCAGATTGCCGAGAGCAAGGTAAATGTGAAGGCAGCGTGATTACGCCATTCCAACGCTTGCCTCGCGCGCCGGCCTAATCCCTAATGATGGAGCAGGGCCAGCAGGATGATGATGGGGATTGGAATGCCCAACAACCAGAGAAGAATCAGACCCATTACGACCTCCTACACTCGGGGGCGTTGCGCCCGATATTTGCTAGTGCCGATCACACCTTTCCAGGTGCCGTCGCGGAGTTGTCCGCCTTCAATCGCGGCGAGGCTTGCCGAGAATGCGCCGATCAGCATCGCAGCGGTGAGCCACAGCGATAGTTTCGCGGCGGCGCGGCGCGCCTCATCAGCGGCGGATCTCGCCTGCTCGATCACCTCGGAAACCTGCTTCTCGGCATCCGGCTGGCTCATCCCGGTTCGCGTGTTCACCACCTGCGCCAAATAGGTGCGGTCCGCCGCCGGAAGTTCGCCACCTTCGCGCAAGCCGCGCACGAGAATGCGCGTAATCTCGCCGCGCACAGCTGCCGCATCGGCGGCTTGCGGCGACTGGCCAGCGGCGGCGCCTTGGCCGCCCGGCTGCGGACGCAGCAGCATATCGACGAAATACTCATTCGGCGCTCCGCCGCCTGCTGCCGATTGCGCCGCCGCCTGGCCGGCGCCTTGGGTCGCTCCGGCCGTGGCGCCTCCAGCGATGAACGTCGCGGCAGAAGCCAGCGCTGCAGCCCCGAACACGGTGGCAGAGGCCCAGGCCAGGAAACCATGTGCGGTGTCCCGGAACAGGACTTCCTCGCTGTGGAGGCCGGTCCACTTGGTACGCAGCCGCCCGGCGATGTAACCGCCGATGGTGGAAGACAACATGGCTACAACGATCAGGTAAATGCCGGCCGCGATTTTGAAGGTGGTGGCCGATATGCCGGAACTGGGCCACGGTGAGACAGCCGAAAAGCCCATGCCGGCGCCGAACGCCAGCAGCACCAATGTCAAGGCCGCCGCGGTCACCCCGCCGGCGAGAACCGCCGCCCAGGAAACTGCGGATTGATCTTTCGCTGTAGTGCTTGAGGCGATTTCAGTCCTCGATACATCAGTCATGCTGGCCGCTCCGGCATCCGGCGAGCCAACCGCGGGGGCTGGGGAAAGTTCCTGTTCAGACCAAGCGGGGGGAGACTCCGACCACGAGAAGAAAGCGACGCAGCCGAACGCCGGTAAAAAAGTAGGGCGTCGGTCCTAGCGCCGACGTGTTCAGCACTTTGCCGACGGATGGGTGGGACATTGGCGCCCGGCGTGCGTCGGCGCCCCAGGAACATAGATTCGGATCCAGCGTTTGTTTCCCGTTGGGAGCCGTTTGCGCGTAAATTGTATGGGCCCAGGCGGGAACCGGGCCCCCGCCCAGTAACGCCGCTGGCAAAAAGGACGGGCGACCGCGGGTCACCTGGTCGAATCCACGTGTTGACAGGTGCGTTTTCCAGGAGGTCCTCATGGGTCTGTTCTCGAAAGACATCCGCTCGATGGACGATCTGTTCGTGCATGGTTTGCAGGACATCTATTACGCGGAAAATCAAATTCTGAACTCGCTACCGAATATGATCGACAAGGCCGCGAGCCGTGAACTCAAGAAGGGCCTCCAAACCCATCTCGGCGAGACGCGAAAGCAGGTGCAGCGCCTGGAGCAAGTGTTTCGCATGCACGGCCAGGAGGCGCAGGGCGCCAGCTGCCCGGCGATCGACGGCATCCTCGAAGAGGCCGACGACATCATGGGCGAGGTGGAGGATCAGAACGTGCTCGATGCTGCCATGATTGCCGCCGCGCAAGCGGTGGAGCATTACGAGATCACACGCTATGGCGCGCTGATCGCGTGGGCGAGGGAGCTTGGACGCGGGGACTGCGCCGCGGTGCTGCGGCAGAATCTCGCCGAGGAGAAGGCTACGGACAAAAAGCTCACCGTCATGGCCAAGAAGCGCGTCAACCCGGCCGCCGAACGGCGAACCAGGACGGCCGCGGGTAGGGTCCGCAAGGGCTCGAGTTCGGCCGCTCACACTGGACGCCCCAAGCCGAGGCGTACCGCAAAGAAGCCAAGGCCGCGTGACCGGCGAAAAAAATAGTGGTTCACGCCTTCTGGTGAGCGCGAGAGCGGCCAGTGGGCCCGGGCCCTGCTCGCTTCGGCGTCGTTGGGAGCGGTCTTTCTTTTGCGCGCCGCCGATCATTATTCGATTGGCGGCGAGTCACGCCGGTTGCAATTTACGCCACGGGATTGCTTGCGGCCCTGGGGCTCTCTGCCGCCTACAATTTGTGGCCAGTCTCGCGTGCGAAATGGCTGCTGCGCCCCCTTCGACCTGCTCGCGCGCCATCGCGGCCGCTCCCGGCACGCCAGAGGTCAGAATAACTTTAACGCCCGGCCGCTCGCGGCGAATCCAAGCGGCCAGACCCAAAACCATCAAAGCGCCCGGGCATCTGCACGTCGGAGAAGACGATGTCCACGTAGTCGTCGGTTTCATCATGCACATGAGCAGTTCGTCCTCTACGACCAGAACGGTCGGGGACCGCACTGGCAAATCCCCACCGACGCGTACCGTCTGCATAGCAGATCAAGCCGAATCCCGCCGCGGCGTTCCGCGTCAAAGCGGCTTGCACAGATCTTTCCGCCGCTGGACGATCCTGGCTCACGTCGGCCGGTTCTGTTTCAAATTTTTTAATCGCGGCGCCCGCGAGGTGCAAGGGCAACCGATGTCCTAAAGGCTTTTTCTTATTCCCCATCAAGAATTTTCATCTGCACCTTCCCCATCAAGAATTTTCATCTGCACCGGCAAAAAACTTTCACGATAAAGCACACCTAAGAGGTCCTGGCGCGGCGTTGGGAAAATTACCAGATTAACTATTCGCTTTTGAGGGTTGGGGCGGGCGGCTGCTCGTCGAAAGAATTCATCGGACGCTATCGACGTTATTTCGGCGGATCGTCGACTAATGGGACAAGGCTACTCCTCCGAGCGCGGACCAATGCCAGGCCTAAAGACACAAAACGCTCGCAACCCGGCTGGGAACTGATCGACGACCTTCGGAATTTCATTCATGGTCAACATTTGTGGAGGCGAAAACATGGATTGGAATAGAATCGAAGGTAACTGGAAACAGTTCCAGGGAAAAATCAAAGAAAAATGGGGCAAGCTAACGGACGATGATCTAACGATGGTAAATGGACGCCGCGAGGAGCTGGAGGGAAAGATACAGGACCGTTATGGCTATTCGCGCGATCAAATACGCAAAGAGGTCGACGACTGGCTAAAGACGACGTCATAGCGGGCAACTGGCTGGGCCACTAGCACTGGCGGAGCCAGGCCGTTCAGATCGACGAAGGATGCTGTCACCTCTCGCCCCGGCGCAAACGCGCAGCCCGTTCTGCAATCTGGTACATAACTCTGCCAATGTCCGGGATACGGGCCACGGCTTCCTGGCTTGGGCGACCGCGACGGTGGTTGGCGCGGCCGCGCTGGCGACGGCAGCGACGTTCATCGCCGGAGGAGCAACCGCCGGTGTCGCCCAGGGTGCAAGCCAAGGCGCGGCACGGGCTGCCGGAGGGCCGAACGCTTATTTTGTCGAGATGCTGTTCCGTCCCCAGCCGGGGGCCAAAGCCGCCGGGGTCGCCACAGCCGGGTGACGCCGCTGCATCGCGGGCCGAGGCCGTCCGCATTTTCGTGCGCGGCTTGCGTGAAGGCGGCGAGATCCCGGCGAGCGACCGCAGCTACTTGGCACAGATGGTGGCGGCGCGCACCGGCATGGGACAGCCGGAAGCCGAAAAACGCGTTTCGGACGTGATCACGCAGGTCAGAGCGGCGGCCGATGAAGCGCGCAGCGCGGCCGCGAAGCTCTCGCTCTGGCTGACGGCGGCGATGTTGGTCGGCGCGTTCAGCGCCGCCCTCGCCGCGATCGAAGGCGGCCAGCTGCGCGATGGGACTTGGAAAGGCGTGATAGGCGCGAGGAAATACCGCGCCGCCGTGGGACGCTAAAAGGAGGTCGCGATGGGTTTGATCCTGCTCTGGCTGCTCGGGATTCCAATTCCGATCATCATCCTGCTGGCGCTGTTGCATCATTGACGAACGCGCTCGAGGTACGGCTCCATCCAGAACGGTTGCGGACTGCCCAGCTCCGGCCCGTCTTGCTTTGCTTTCGAGCCGACGATCTACGCGGGGCTTGACGCATGCAAGGTCGCAGGCAATCCGACCGCAGCGCCACCACTCACTCTTCCGTTCGCTCCACGATCTATCTGCAACCCGACTCGCTTGAGCCGCGTTGCGTTGCGCGCGCAGGTGTCTCTAGGCGAAGTGCAATGACGGAGGCAGCGCAGGTTTCCAAGCTCCTGCGGGAATTTGGCCAGCGCACGGCATTACGCGGCGGCAATCCCTATCGTGCCCAGGCGTACCAACGGGCTGCAGAAAGCCTCGCCGCTCTGACCGAGCCGCTGGACAAGATCATTGCCCAGGGACGGCTGCAAACTCTTCCCGGCGTGGGCCCGGCGATCGCCGGCATGGTCCAAAAACTCTCCAGCACCGGCACCCACCCGACGCTCGAGGCTATGCGCAAGGAGGTCCCGGCCGGAGTGCTGGACCTGCTCTCGATCCCGGGACTCCGGCCCGAGAAGGTCCTCAAGATCCACCAGGAGCTCGGGGTCTTTGGACTGGAGGACCTGGAGCATGCGGCTCGGGAGGGCCGCCTCGCTAAGGTAACGGGTTTGGGTCCGGCGCTGGAGCGAAAGGTCCTTCAGGGGTTGGAAATTCGCCGCAAGGGCGCAGGACGGCGGCATCTTCATCGCGCCGCCGATTTGCTGGCTGCCATCCAAGGCAACCTGGAGCGGTCACACCCCGAACTCGACCTCATTGTGCCCGCCGGAGACTACCGCCGGGGCTGCGAGCTGGTATCGGATCTTTCGCTCGTCGCCCGGACCGCTCGGCTCGATGGCGGCCCCGCCGTCCTCGAGCTCGGCGAGAACATCGCCTTGTGCGTCACCGACAAGCGACGTTTCGGTATCACGCTGCTGCTCGCGACCGGCTCGGAAAGCCATCTGCGGGCGCTTCAGTCTGTCGCGAATGCGAAAGGCATGTTGCTCGATCGGAACGGTATCAAGCGCGGCAATCGGGTCGTGGCGGCGAGCACCGAAGATAAGATTTACGAGGCGCTGGGCCTGCAATTCGTCGAGCCGGAGCTGCGCGAAGGACGCGGCGAGCTCGAACTTGCAGCCGCAAAGCGATTGCCGAGCTTGGTACGGGATGCGGACATCCGCGGCATTCTGCATGCCCATACGCACCTTTCCGATGGAGCGGACACGCTCGAGGTGATGGCCAACGCAGTTCGAGAGCGCGGCTATGAATATTTCGGCGTCGCCGACCACTCGCAATCGGCGGGCTACGCCGGCGGACTTACGCTCGAGGAAATCGACGAGCAGCACGCACAGGCAGATCGCCTCAATGCCAGCTGTCGAGGCAGGTTCCGCATCTTCAAGGGCATCGAATCCGACATTCTGGCCGACGGGTCGCTCGATTATTCCGATGATGTTCTATCGCGGTTCGATTTCGTGATCGCGAGCGTGCACAGCAGGTTCAGGCTGCCGGCAAAGGAACAGACGGCGCGAATTGTTCGGGCGGCATCCAATCCGCACACGACCATTCTGGGCCACATGACCGGGCGCCAATTGCTGCGGCGCCCCGGCTATGAAGTCGATATCGAGCGGATCCTAAAAGCCTGCGCCCGGCATGGCGTCGCAGTCGAGATCAATGCCAACCCTTGGCGGCTCGATCTTGATTGGCGATGGCACGCTTGCGCGCTGGAGCTCGGATGCATGATGGCGATCAATCCCGACGCGCATTCGACCGCTGAGATCGAGCTGACGCATTGGGGGGTGGAAATGGCGCGTAAGGGAAGCGTGCCCAAAGATCGCGTATTGAACTGCCTCTCGGTGGAAAATTTCACGGCATATCTGGATAAACGGAAGAAAACGTCAAGTTGCGCCACGTCGGGTCGCCGATGACAAGCTTCATGGCGCCAGCGAGGAACAGAAAGCGGAAACGAGCCAGCGATAGAGCCAGACGACAATACGCGAGCCAGCCGTGAGGAAGATCGCCAGACAACCAGCTTCGAGCAACGTAAGTCCAACGGCTGTGGCCAGCAGCTTCACGACTCTAGTCCCTCCATTCGCGAATATCGGAGATATGGCTCCAGAGCGGCCAGCATGCGGTTCCTGGCGGCGTTAAAACACTCGTAGGCGGCGGTACGCTTCAAGCCGATCATCCGGCCCGCGTCCTCGACGCTGTGCCCGTCGAGCCGGCGCTGCACGATTTCTCGCTCGGACCCCGCCAGCACCACGCACGCGGCGAGGATGCGGTTTGGGCGTGCGGTCCACACGAAGGGTTTGGGATCGGCATTGGTCTCGGCGACGAAGTGGTTGATGGCGTCCTCAAGGTCGGCGACGGATCGAAACACGCCGCGTTTGAGGCGCCGATTTGTGA
>WNGK01009097.1_pt1 | contig 13728 bp, 12 predicted proteins | sample 5400601 | NCBI WGS metagenome assembly WNGK01 (sample SAMN13153376, study PRJNA577476) | soil metagenome | isolation source: 60 cm soil or saprolite under Garry oak tree replicate 1 | place: USA:California | collected 2016-06-15 | reverse complement strand
GCTACTCGCAGACCGAGGACAAAATATTCCACGCAGTTCTTGTCCACGGCGACGACATCTTCATGGCCAAGACCGGCGAGATAGTTTCCCATCGCTTCAAGGTTGGAGCCATTCAGCCGGCGAGCGTTCAAGTTACCGACCTGACTCGCAACTTTACCCAGACAATCGCTACTGCGGCAAACTAAGACAGCTTTCCGTGCGCGGGGTTGCGTGGCCACACCACCAGCCCCCGCGTCAGCATCTTAACTGCCTTTCAAGATTCAATTGCCCGATACCAATCCATCTGCATCGACCCAGCCGCTCAATACTTCTCAACACACCTGCAAAAAGCCGTCACAGAGTTATTCTGCGGCGGCCTCATCAATTAGTTTGTGTCGCGGATCTTACTTCGACTACAAAGCTTAAGCACTACTGTTTTTCAACCGCCCGGGGGTGCGGATTGCAAAGCTTGAGTGCCGGTCCACTCGTTCGCGTGCCGGTGGACGCGCCTACGAAATCCGACTGCACTACGATTGTCATCTGTCGCAGGAATTGCATCCCGAACTCGCGAACCAGGGCCGTGTGGGTGCGGCGAAACACCTGCCATGAAAGCCACGGCATCTGCAGTTCCCTTCCGATCGTCTTCAATCGGCGTGCTGCGACGTTCATTTGATTGATCGGTGTGCCGGCGTTCGACATGAGCACAAAATCATCCATGCCGGTGCACCTGGTGCGATTGCTCAGCCTGTGCAGAACGGGTAACAACACCTGGGGAATCGCAATATTCTTCTTGCGGCCGCTCGTTACAGTGCACAGCTCACCGCGGTACCATTGCTTCCTCACCACAATTGTCTTCGCCGGAACGATCTCGCCGTCCCTTTCGAGACTCACATTCGTCAGGTTCAGATGCTTCCACTGCAGCCCACAAATCTCCGCCACGTTCATGCTGGTGAGAATCGCGATTAGCGTCATCTCCTTCTCGGGGTACTGCATGATCTGGAGCACCTGTTTCACCTGCGCCAGAGTCAGAGCGTGTTTTTCCTTCCTCTTCATTCCAGGCAGAGCCACCAGGCTCGCGGGGTTTGCTCCCAAGAAATAGCGTTCCTTGATGGCATATGAAAATACTGCACTGACAACATTGCGCACGTGCGTCGCCGTCTGGGTTGAATAACCGCCATCAAGAGCCGCGGTAACTAACACCTGCACATGCTCGGGCTGAATATCTCTCAGCCGCAGATTGCTTATGTAAGGCCAATCAGGCTTCGTCTTGAGTTTGCCTTCCGAATTATCAACATTGAATACGCGATCCACTTCTTCGGGCGTGAGAACGTGCTTGAGAATCGCCTGGTAATGCGTCTTGCCCGACGTCCTCTTGAGCAACACATGCTCCGGCACAAATCGGCTTCCTACGAAGTCCACAAACGTCATTGTGGAGCAGGATCCTTTCGTGTCCATTCCAGCTTCGACGGCATCGTTCTGCAAGCCGATAGGCTGCAGTGGGTCTCGCATCGGCGCTTCCATCGTGTCAGCGGAGCCGATGAGTTGCGGCTGGTTCAAACTCCCCTTTTCGTTCTCAGAAGAATTGATCGCGTTAACGTGCCCGTTCGGCTTCCACGAGCCGTCCTCGTTGAATACTTCGCCGTTCTGTGGCAGTGCTTCCATGCTTCCCATTGCCCCCGGTTCCCTTCACATTCGAATTACCTGAACTCGGGGTACGTAGGATGCTCCCCGTTACATCGCCAGCATGTGGAGCGTACTTTTGAAATCGTCGGTCATTACTGCCTTGATCGTTCAAGCGAACGCTCAACGAATACCAATGTCCGGCCGCTCCCATAGGTGCCGCTGGATTCCAAAGAGCTTTCTCGACAAGGTCCCGCACCTCCATGGCACGGGACCGTGGCGCCATCGCCCGGTCATTTCCGCTGGTAAGCCAAGCCTTGCGGGTCAGCTCAAATCATCTGAAGACACTTACGGATGAACCATCGCAACTTCAGCACGCGGCTTAACAAAACGCGACGCATCTATCTTGGGATTCACCACAACTTTGTCGATGACAATCTTCTCTACGGGAACCGGAGTCTCCCTGACACGACGCGCCGCTGCTACTTCCGCGGGGAGCACCTTCGTCTCGAGCACAAACGGAATCTGGAGGCCGTTCACCGCACGATAGTCGCGGTAGTAAACCTCAACAGCATGCATCTTCCCATCAAGCCGCCGCGGCTGCCCTTCGATCTTCGTCTCAAGAAAAGACTGCGCATCGATCCAGATGTGCAGCGCGCGCCCGTTCTTGAGCGTGAGCTTGAGATTGTATGTGTCGCGCCCTTCTACCTGTTCGGTGCCGGCCAGTTCGATCTGAGTTCCTTTGGCCGCGTAGTCAACCAGCGGACCATCAATCTCCGTCTGCATCGATGCGGTCTTCTCTTCATCGGAGGTGAAAGGTTCAACATCAAGCCGATTGAGAAATGGCCTCAGCTTCCAGCCGTTCGTTCCGTCGTAAACCTGCACCGCGGTCTGTCCCTTGAACTGCAGTTCGAAGCGCACCTTGCGCGGGCGTTCCATCTCCATCGTGAAAGGCAGTTGAGCTTCTTCTGCAAGGCGCGGCGTCGCCGGTAGCTTGCCGCCTTTTTCCTTGGGAACAGGCAGAGGAAGCGTACCCCGCTGATTGCCGCCGGCCCCGAGCTTTCCTGCGAACGACATGGTTTGAACCCCACGCCACGCCTGCAACCCGCCGCGGGCCGCGACATTTCTGTCGACGATTTGCGCAGCTGTCAGGTTCGTATGGGCCACAGGAGCGTCTGCTGCCAATGCAACCGACATAGCGGACGCCATGGTAAAGCTCACCACCAATAACTTTCGCAGCATCTTTAGTTCCTCACTGAAGTAAGTTTTGATACTTTGAACCACCATGAATCTTCCTGGCCAATGAACTGTTCAAGCTCGGCTCCCGCCAGGATTCACCGCAAGTCTCGAGCTATTGCATCACAAGCTCCTTCACATGAAATTGACCTATCTCAATGTTCATGCGATCTCGTTTTCACAGGCTCATTCGTCCAGTGCGGCATCGAGATTCGATCACTTGATTCCTTCGTCATGCCCGGAGTGCAGCGGCACATATCGCTCGAAGCAAATATTCGACCTCACCAGTCATACGCTTCTTGCTCAATCTCAAAGAGAGCTCAAATACACCCCAGGGGAGTGCCAATTTCATAACGGTTGAGTGCTTGCTTGCCCGAGGGACCATTGACATTCTCAACGCTCGTTTTTTGGAATGCCAAACACTTCAATGGTCCTGCAGCGCATCATTCAGAATCGAGCGATTGGCAAATCATCCGATCTTCGCCTCATCTTCGCTCTTCGGGTATAATCCACTCATGGACTTTCAGCTGGTCACCCCTTACAAGCCCCGCGGAGATCAGCCCCGCGCAATCGAAGAACTGGTTTCAGGCCTCGCCGCCGGCGAACAGCACCAGGTGCTGCTCGGAGTCACCGGCTCCGGCAAGACCTTCACCATGGCCAAGGTCATCGAACAGTCCAATCGTCCCGCGCTCATTCTTGCCCACAACAAAACTCTGGCCGCGCAGCTCTATCACGAGTTCAAGCAGTTTTTCCCCGGCAATGCGGTCGAATACTTTGTCAGTTACTACGACTACTACCAGCCCGAGGCCTATATACCCGCGGGCGACTTATACATCGAAAAAGAAGCCACCATCAACGAAGAGTTAGACAAGCTGCGCCTCTCTGCCACGCGCAGTCTCTTCGAACGCCGCGATTCCATCATCGTCAGCTCGGTCAGTTGCATCTACGGCCTCGGCTCGCCAGAGGCCTACTACGGCATGTTGCTGTTGCTCGAGAAGGGCCAGCGCATCGGACGCAAAGACATCACCCGGCGCCTGGTTGAAATTCTCTACGAGCGCAACGACTCGGACTTCCGCCGCGGGACATTTCGTGTTCGCGGGGATGTGATCGAGGTCTTCCCCACCTACGACGAGATGGCCTACCGCATCGAGTTGTTCGGCGACGAAATCGAATCCCTCGCGCAGATCGATCCCCTCTTCGGCACTGTCAAGCAAAAGTACGCGCGCCTGCCCATCTATCCCAAGAGCCACTACGTGGTACAACCGGAGCGCAAAGCCGAAGCCATCCAATCGATCGTCTCCGAGCTCACCAGCTGGGTCGCAGAGTTGGAGTCCCAGGGCCGCATGGTTGAGGCGCAGCGCGTCAACCAGCGCACGCGCTTCGATCTTGAAATGATCAAGTCGATGGGCTATTGCCACGGCATAGAAAACTACTCGCGCCATTTCTCCGGCCGCCTCCCAGGCGAAGCTCCGCCCACCCTGCTCGACTATTTCCCTCGCGACTACCTCGTCTTCATCGACGAGAGCCACGCCACCATTCCGCAGGTTCACGGCATGTGGCACGGCGACCGCAGCCGCAAGCAAAATCTTGTGGACTACGGCTTCCGCCTGCCCTCGGCCACTGACAACCGCCCGTTGAAATTCGACGAGTTTGAAAACCGGGTTCATCAGACGATCTACGTCTCCGCCACTCCCGGCCCTTATGAGCTCACACGTTCCGCCGGGGTAGTCGTCGAACAGGTCATTCGTCCCACCGGCCTCGTCGACCCCGAGGTGGAGATCCGTCCCGTCAAGGGCCAGATCGACGATCTCCTGGCCGAGATCCGCGACCGCGCCGAGCGCAACGAGCGCGTCCTCGTCACCACCCTCACCAAGCGCATGTCAGAGGACCTCGCCGGCTACTACACAGAGGTAGGCGTCAAGTGCCGCTACATGCACTCCGAGATTGAGACCCTTGAGCGGGTCAAACTCCTCGCGGGGCTGCGCAAGGGCGAGTACGACGTTCTGATCGGCATCAACCTGCTGCGCGAGGGGCTCGACCTGCCCGAAGTCTCCCTCGTAGCCATCCTCGACGCCGACAAGGAAGGCTTTCTCCGCTCCGCCGGCTCCCTCATCCAGACCATGGGCCGGGCCGCTCGCCACGTTGAGGGCCGCGCCATCCTCTATGCCGACCGCATGACCGACTCCATGCGCCGCGCGCTCGACGAAACCGACCGCCGCCGAACGATCCAGCGCGCCTACAACGAGGAGCACGGCATCACGCCCCAATCTATCATCAGTTCCGTCGACATGGGCCTGGCCCAGATTCTTCGCGCCGAATATGGCGACGTAATCGAAGAAGAGGCGGCAGGACTGCCCGACTTCTCCTCGCAAGCCGAAGTCGACAACTACATCTCCCGGCTCGAGACCGAAATGCGCGAGGCAGCCAAGCGATTTGAGTTTGAGAAGGCAGCCCGCCTGCGTGACTCCATCAAGGAACTGCGCGAGAAGGAGTTTCTTTTCGGCTAAACCCTTTTTCTAGTGCAATTCGCGCCAAACCCCAGGCAACCCTGAATCCCCTGGGCCCCATCCAACGGGTGTGAGTTTTAGAATTTCGTCACAACGCGCCGCGCGGGCGTCCCGCCAGGATCAACACAGAACGACGACGATTCTATTGGTAGATGATGACCCCCTTCAGGCCTACCTGCGCAGGGCGATTCTTGAGCGGCGGCTCACGCGCGTCGAACGCGCTATCGACGCGGCCCAGGCGTTCATTCTCGTCGAACAGCCTCTCTTCGTTAAAAAACTGGGTCTCATCATCGTCGGGCTCCACATGCCTGGAGTCGGCGGACCGGCTTTCGTAGCCGAAATGATCAGCCGCCTGCCCTCGGTTCCGGTTCTGGTTCTCGCCGGTAAGGGTGACAAAGCCGCTGATTATAAAGGGCTGAACGTTCGGTTTATGCCCCGCCCCATCGCCACTGAAGAGATGCTGGCTGTCTGTCGCCAGTTGTTGAACCAGCAGCTTGCCGGCGTCGCCTGATCCTGCCTCGATCGATCCCCTACTGACCCTTTTGCCGTCTAATCTCCAACAATAGTGTGAGGCAAATCACACTCCCCGAGCCTAAGATGATTGAGAATGTGCTTGCTGGAAGGGCCAAAGGCCTGCCGGCCTGCGTGCGAGAATCGTACTGGAGTTCTCATGGCAACTTTTGGAAGTTTTGCTCTTCTCATCGCTCTGGCGCTGGCGGCGTACAATCTCTTGGCTGGAGCCTTTGCCCTTCGTCTGCTGTCGACCGGACAATCGGCACGCATCTCGCCGGAACGTCTCGCGGATACCGCACGCCGGGCTGGCATCGCGGGCTTTGTGGCGATCACGGCCGCGGCCTTCGCGCTGGTCTGGTCGGTCTTCGCCAACGACTTCTCCATCACCTACATCATGGAGCACTCCAACCGCGCCCTCCCCGGACCCTACAAATTCGCGGCTCTCTGGTCTGGTCAGGAAGGCTCGCTGGTTCTGTGGGCGTGGCTGCTCGGCACCTACGGCTTTGTGCTGCGGCTGACCCATAAGTACGATGTCAAGCTCTACGCCTATGCGGGCACGATCCTCGCCGCGGTTCAAGTCTTTTTCCTTTCCATCGTCAACTTCGCGGCCCCGCCATTCGCTTTGATGAAGGGCGCGATTCCCGACGACGGTAACGGCCTCAACCCGCTGCTCCAATATCCTGAGATGGTCATCCACCCTCCCCTGCTCTATCTGGGATATGTGGGCTTCACCGTCCCCTTCGCCTTCGCCCTTGGAGCGCTCATGATGCGCTATCCAGGTGAAAAGTGGATCAAGATCACCCGCATCTGGACCATGGTGACTTGGCTGTTTCTTACCTGCGGCATCTTCCTCGGCATGCATTGGGCCTACGCCGTGCTCGGCTGGGGCGGTTACTGGGGCTGGGATCCCGTCGAGAACGCCAGCTTCATGCCCTGGCTCACCGGCACCGCCTTTCTCCACTCCGTCATGATGCAGGAGAAGAAAGGCATGATGAAGAGCTGGAACGTCTGGCTCATCTTCTCCACCTTCCTCCTCACACTTCTCGGAACGCTCCTGACCCGCGCCGGCCTCGTAAGCTCGGTCCACGCCTTTGCGCAATCCTCCATCGGCACATGGTTCGTCATCTTCATGGGCTTGGTGCTCGCGGTCTGCATCTTCACCTACATCCTGCAGCGCAACCACTTGAAGAGCGACCATCACCTTGAGTCGCTGGTCAGCCGCGAATCCAGCTTCCTCTTCAATAACCTGGTCCTTCTGGTCGCCTGCTTCGTTATCCTCTGGGGAACGCTCTTCCCCATCCTCAGCGAATATGTCGTCGGCAACAAGGTCACCGTGGGCGCTCCCTTTTACAACCGCGTCGCAATTCCCATCGGCCTGTTCCTCCTGTTCCTCACCGGAGTAGGTCCACTGCTGCCGTGGCGCGCCACTTCGCTGCGCAGCATCCGCCGCAACTTCGTCGTGCCGGTCATCGCGCTGTGGGCCACCGTCATCGTTGCCCTGGTAGCTGGCGTTCGGCCATGGAAGGATGGAGAATTCGACAGCGGAAACTTCTACGCGCTGGTAGCTTTCTCGATATCCGCAGGTGTGCTGGCCGCTATCATCTCCGAATTCCTTCGCGGAGCAGGCGTCATCTCCCGCCAGACCGGGCGCAATCTCTTCTCCGCTACCTGGCTGCTCACACGCCGCAACACCCGCCGCTACGGCGGTTACATCATTCACATCGGCGTGGTGATCGTCGTCATTGGCCTTGCTGGATCAGCCTTCAACCGCAACACCGAACAGGAACTCGGCCTGCATGACAAGCTCGCCATCGGCCCTTACACGCTCGAGTGCGTCGGATTCACCCAGGACTCAAACCTCAACTACAACTCCGAATACGCCTTGCTCGACGTCTACAAGGGCGGTAAGAAGCAGTTCCAGATGACCCCCGAGAAACGCGTCTACCTGGCCAGCCAGCAGCCGCAGACCATGGTCGCCATCCACTCCATTCCGGCATGGGATCTTTACGTCATCTATGAGGGCAGCAATCCCTCCACCGGCCAGCCCATCATCAAAGCCATCATCAATCCTCTTGTAGGATGGCTCTGGGCTGGTGTCGCGCTCATCGTCTTCGGAACCTTCGTGGCGCTCGTTCCCAGCATCACGCCGTCGACTGCCTCACTGCGCGTTCCCGCCACGCGAACGGCTCCGGCCGAGCCGGCGCTCAGGGGAGGCCTCTGATGCGCAGTCCTTCACCTCATACGTCTCGGATTCCCCGATTACCCTTCTTCATCCGCTCGGCGCAGGCCCTCGCGCTGGCAGTAGCAGTGTGCTTCACCCTTGGAGCCACCGACGCCAGCTCGCGGTTTAACGATCTCGGTCACCGGCTCATGTGTACCTGCGGGTGCTCACAACTGCTGGGCGAATGCAACCACGTGGGCTGCCCGGAATCGGGCCGCATGCGCGGCGAACTGAGCGATGCCATCGCTGGAAGTGGTACCGACAAGGAGATCCTCGCCGGTTTTGCCGCCAAATATGGAGCCACCGTGCTGGCCGCCCCCACAACCCACGGCTTTGACCTGGTCGCCTGGATCGCGCCCTTCGCCGTCTTCGCGGCGGCAATGCTCGGCTCCATCCTGCTCGTCCGGCATTGGAGCCTTGGCAAGACGCAACTCGCCACCGGCCCCGCCAGCCCCGAAATAGATGCACTGCGCGACAAAATTCGCCGGGAAACCGGTAGCGACGGAGATTTCTAGCCATGACCGAGACCCAGGGACTAATTGCCGGTTTGCTGATGGCGTTCGCGCTATTTGTCTACACCTTCTGGCCCGAGAACGTCTTCGCCAGCCAACGCGAGAAGACTCGGCTCGACTATCTGCTTGAGCGCAAGGAACAGCTTTACGAAAACCTCCGCGACCTCAGCTTCGAGTACCGCGCCGGCAAGTACCCCGAAGAAGACTTCGTGGCCCAGCGCGCACAACTCGAAAACGAGACCGCCCAACTCCTCGCCGAGATCGAGTACCTGCAGCACGCCTGAGGAAAATTACGCACTCTCCAGAAAGAGAGCCCGTGCTCATCTGCGGACCACTTGCATGCTGTCATCCAAAAGCCCATCGCGGACTCTTCTGACCTGACGTGAAGTGCTGTCATCCTGAGCGGAGCGCAGCGGAGTCGAAAGCCTGCCCTGAGCTTGTCGAAGGGGACCTGCTTTTGTACTTCCTCTTCAACCAACGCAACTCGAAAAACATAACAGGAATTCATTCAAAACAATGCGATCGACCAAACTCTTTCTTCACGCCTCGGCGCTGCTCCTTCTGCTCTCGGCCACTTTTGCCAACGCCGCTACCGTCACCGGCACCGTCACCAATAAAACCACCAACAAGCCCGCCGCCGGTGACACGGTTGTGCTGGTCGACGTGCAAGCAGGCATGGGCGAAGTGGCCAAAGCCACCACCGACGCCAGCGGACGTTACTCGCTCAAGGAACCCGGCAACGGTCCTTATCTCGTACGCGTGACTCACCAGGGCGGCAGCTACTTCATCGCAGCTCCCAATAGCAACATGCCCGGTGACATTCCTGTCTACGACGTAGGCGCCGATATCGGTCACATCTCCATCGAGGCCGACGTAATCGAGATTGAGTCAGAAAGCGGCCAGCTCAAGGTCACCGAACGCTTTTTCGTCCACAACACCAGCTCGCCGCCGCGCACTCAGTACGATCCCTCCCACGGTTTTGAAATCGTGCTGCCCGCCGACGCCGTACTCGATGGCGCAGCCGCCCGCCGTCCCACCGGTCTTCCCACTTCGACGAATTTGAAGCCGGCCGGAGCGAAGGGCCGTTACATGTTCGACTTCCCTATCCAGCCCGATGAAGGCGATAAGGACACGCTCTTTCAGCTCAGCTATCACGTGCCCTACAGCAGCGGCAAATACACGTTCAAGCCCTCGGTTGCGATTCCCGCGGATAACTTCGCCGTCCTGCTGCCCAAGAGCATCACCTTCCAGCCCGGCCCCGGAACCACGTATCAGTCAGTTCCTGAAGACCCCAACATCCAAACCTTTCTTGCCAAGAATGTAACTCCAGACAAGGAACTCGGGTTCAGCGTCTCCGGCACTGGATCGATGCCGCGCGAAGCGCAGGGCACTCCCACCGGTCAACAACCAGCAATGGGCGGCGACACCAGCAATCCCGGCAATCAGCCTGGTGGCGGCATAGGCAACCCCATTGGCACGCCCGACCCACTCAGCAAATACAAGTGGTGGATCCTCGGCGGGTTGGCCCTGTTGCTCGTCGTTGCCGCGGCTTTCCTTCTGCGCAAGCCCGAGGGCGCGCCCGCCGCTGCGCCACCACCTGCTCCCAATCGCGCGCCATTGCCGGTTACGCCGACCTGCTCACAGTGCTCAAAGACGAAATGTTCGCTCTCGAAAGCGAGAAGCTTTCCGGAACCATCAACTCCGCTGACTACCTCGAACAGAAGACCGCACTCGAGACAGTGTTGAAGCGTGCGCTGAATAAGAAATAGCTTTCAGCCCGCCATATCTGGATGACGTAAAAAGCCGATGTTCCTCAAAAGGAGCATCGGCTTTTTACATATTGCGCAACCATTGCTTGTCGTATAATTCGCATCCATGAGCGGCCGCACCCATCTTGATGAGTTCACCGACGCTGAGCGGCGGCGCGCTTATAAAAACAACAGCGAACTCCTCATGCAGCAATTCCCCGACGTAACTGCATTCAAGACCATTCCTCACTACATCTGTGAGTCCTGCCACTTCGTCTCCAAATCGAAAGGCGATTTCAATATCGATCACGTGTATCCTGTCGCCCAGGGCGGATCGCGAAACCGCGTCGCCAAAGATGTGAATGTTCAACTACGCAACGCGCAGAAGCCCGGAGCCACTGACGCGGAGATCGATCAGGCGATCGAACTCCTGCTGCGAGTCGGGAACAACGCATCCGTTCTCTGCACCGAATGCAACAACAGGAAGAGCGATCTCCTCTACGTTCCCGATCATTGCGGCCTCGCTTACACCCGTCACGTCGACGACCTGAATCCGACTCATCAGCACCAGGGTCCCCCAAAGCCCCATCCCCGCTGGTGATCCCAGCCTCTCTAGTCACTAATCCCTAGTCCCTATCGCCTTGTATTCTTCCTTCATATGAAGACCCTCCTTCGCACTCTGTTATATCTCGCGCTCATCGTATGGCTGGGCGCTGAAGTCTTCTTCCCTGTAGTCGCCGCCATCACCTTCATGACACTCCAACCCGACACGCACACTGCCGGAGCCATCGTTGGTCAACTGCTGCATATCGTTCACCAGATGGGACTGGTCTCAGGCCTGGTGATTCTGGCGCTTCTCGCGCTTGCCCCCGCCTGGAACATCTACAAGTCGCGCGCCGTGCTCGCTCCCATGGTCCTCGTTGTGCTCATGATCGCCTGCACTGCCTACTCACAGTACGTCATCATCCCCGCAATGGAACGCGACCGCATCGCCGCCGGAGGAGTCATTGCCGCCGCCGACACATCCAATCCCATCACCATCGGCTTCAACAAACTCCATCGCCGCAGCGAACACGTTGAAGAGGCAGTCCTGCTAATGGGACTGGCGATGGTCGTGCTCGTCGCTAAAGCTGAATCGGCGCGAGAATTGATCTGAGACTCCAATCGCAAAGGTTCGAGGTTGGCATCGTATCGCAACCATTCCAATAACCCGCCTCCATTTCTAAGGCTCCTGAACCACGTCTTGTATCATCGAAGAGGTCCTGAAGCGCGCAAGCGGAATCCCAACGACAGGTCTTCGTCGTTGGGGTGTTAATCCGGGGTCCCCAACAACAGGTCTTCGTCGTTGGGGTGGCAAAGCATCGCGCTGGGCCATCATAGGAAGTGCATGAAGACTGGCATCATTGGCCTGCCGCAGGTGGGCAAAACATCGCTGTTCAAGATCCTTACCAAGGCCAAGCTCGAGGAGCGCGGCTACTCCAACCCGCGCGAGGCGCACATCGGCGTGGCTCGCGTGCCCGACGAACGCCTCGACAAGTTGTCGGCGCTTTACTCGCCGAAGAAGACCACGTTCGCCTCCGTCGAATACGTTGATGTCGCCGCCATCGGGCAGGAAGCTCTGAAAGAGACCGCCTTCCTTACCAGCCTCCGCAACGTTGACGCGCTCATCCACGTTCTGCGTGCCTTCGAAGACGACTCCATTCCCCACGTCGGCCCCATCGATCCGCTCCGCGACATCAAGAATGTCGAATTCGACCTGATGATCAGCGACCTCACCCAGGTTGAAAAGCGGCTTGAGCGTCTCGAGAAAGACCTGAAAAAGGGCCGTACCAGCGAACTGGAACGCGAACAGGCCCTTCTCCTCCGCTCAAAAGAAGCCCTCGAGCAGGAAATACCTTTACGCGAACTCGAAATGACCGCCGACGAAAAGAAGCTCATCAAGGGCTTCATGTTCCTGTCGCAAAAGCCGATCCTGTATGCGCTTAACATCGGCGAAAGCTCCACCCTCGGCGACGATCTCGACGCGGCGGTAAGCCGCTTCAAGCTTGAAGAAGTAGCCCATCGGCCCAACGCCGGAGCCACCGCCATCTGCGGCAAGGTCGAAGCCGAACTCGCCGACATGGACGAAGACGAAGCCGCCGAATTCCTCTCCAGCTACGGCCTCCATGAGAGCGGCCTGGTCCGCCTCATCCGGAAAAGTTATGAGTTGCTCGGCCTCATCAGCTTCTTCACCGCGGGCGAAGACGAGTGCCGCGCATGGACCGTACCCGTCGGCTCCAAAGCGCCGCAGGCCGCCGGTGCCATCCACTCCGATCTGGAGCACCACTTCATTCGCGCTGAAACCATTCGCTGGGATGCCTTGCTCGATGCGGGCTCAGAAGCCGCCGCGCGATCGAGAGGCACCCTCCGTCTCGAAGGCAAGGAATACATCGTGCAGGACGGCGATGTAATGCACATCCGGCACAGCGGTTAGCGGATGCTCAAACTTTCTCTCCTTCTCGGCTTGCTCGCCGCGCTGGCCGATATCGCCGGCGGGCTCGTGTTGGTGCGCGCCCGGGGCGTCGAGCGCTACCTGCGCTACTTCGTCGCTCTCGGAGCCGGTTTTCTCATGGCCACCGCGGTCATCGAGATGGTTCCCGAGAGCTTGAAGCTGAGCAGCGAACGAGGAAACCCGACCCTCGGCCCCATCCTTATCATGGCCGGATACTGCGTCGTACACCTGCTCGAACACACCATCAATTCTCACTTCCACTACGGCGAAGAAACGCACCATGGCGAATTTGTCTCCATGCGCACCGGCTACTCGGTGCTTGGCGGCCTCAGCGTGCATGCCCTCTTCGACGGCGTCGCCATCGGCTCCGGCTTTGTCGTCTCGAATGCCCTCGGCTGGCTCATCTTCCTCGCGGTTTTTCTCCATAAGGCGCCTGAGGGATTCACCATGGCCTCCGTCATGCTCGCCAGCGGCCGCAGCCGCACCACCGCCTTCTACTCCGCCGTAGGATTGGCGGTCGCCACGCTCTTGGGGGTACTAGTCATCCAGTCGGTCCCGTCATGGCTTCCCTACGGACTGCCCGTCTCGGCCGGCGTGGCGCTCTACGTCGGAGCCAGCGACCTCGTCCCCGAGGTCAATCGCGAACCGGGAATTCGCATGGCGCTCGTATTCTTCATGGGAGTAGGCGGCTTCCTGCTGCTGCGCATGTTGCTTCCGGCCCTTTAGCTCCGTAGGTACGACCCGCCATTCGCACCAGGACGCGTCGAATTCCAAAGTCCCATCGCTTTCCATAGAGGCTCACCAGCAACAGCACGTACTCCCTGGCAACGCTCAGACTCGCCTTGCTGCTCCCGGCGCTCCGCCGCGCAAACGCAAAAGGAACCTCCCGCACAGATCCGAT
>WNGK01005288.1_pt2 | contig 13728 bp, 15 predicted proteins | sample 5400601 | NCBI WGS metagenome assembly WNGK01 (sample SAMN13153376, study PRJNA577476) | soil metagenome | isolation source: 60 cm soil or saprolite under Garry oak tree replicate 1 | place: USA:California | collected 2016-06-15 | reverse complement strand
TCTAGTTCTCCCTTGGGGCCGTGATCTCGAACTCGAGGTCGTTTGACCGGTTCCGGCATGTCGCCCGGGCGGTAGATGCTGGCGTAAGGCTCGGGTGTGTCCCACGGTTCGTGCGGTCCGGCGAAACTGACCCAGCAGAACCACGGTTGTGGTCGTTTGTAATTGTGAAGGTAATTTTTCGCCTGCCGGCCGACATAGACATCGTAATACTCCGCCAACGGAAGAGGCGAAGGCCGGACCAGCGTCTTATTTTTTCCAACGCGTTCATTGATATCTTTCCGAAACGCCTCGAGCAGGCCTAACGACTCCCAACGCGCCGTCATATGACAAATGGTGTCGACGCTGGCGCGCGGTCCCCTGATTTCATCGACATCGTCGAGGCCGTAAGAATTCAGAACGTGCTCAAAGTTGCGGACATCCGGCCCGCGCCGGTGCAAGGCTGCTTTTCCGAACAAGCTCGTTCGGTAGCCCGCATTGCGGATTGCAGCCATCCAAGTCGGGGTTCCTTCCGGCAATTCGAATGGGCAATTATCCCAGACATCGGTGTTATGAGGATAACGCCCGGTCGCGAGTGAGACCCGTGCTGGAAGGCAGACCGGCGAATTAGTTACGCAATTCGAAAATCGAACGCCCTCGTTCGCGATCCGATCGATATTTGGAGTTTTGACCCAGTTTCCAGTGCAGCCCAAGGCGTCGGCGCGGAGCTGGTCGCACATGATAAATAAGATGTTGGGCCTAGTCTTCATCGACGGGCGCCTGATTTGAAAAGCGACCGGAAACGGTCACGCCAATTGCGCCGCGCGTAAATAGCGTCCGCCAATTTTCGAAAACAAAGGTACGGTTGAGACGCGTAAAGCTGGTGCAGATCGCAGTAAGAGCCCGACTCGGTGTTGACATCCAATCGCAGCGGCGATGCAGTTTCCGGGCGCCCGAATGCTGCCATCAACCGGTGGTTGGATGCTTCGAAGCGATTGCGCAGTCGCGCGAGATCTGCGTCGCTCAGAAGACTGCGAGTTTCGCGAAGCCCGAGACGCGGTGAAGCTTTTTCACTTGCCGCTCGGCGACGCAGAAAATCCGAGTAATCAATTGGCGTTTTCAAATTTAGCAGATACGCCAGGTCGTAAACATTGAGCGACACCTGAGCGCGGTCGATGTCGATCAAATCGGGAATAGGTTCAAGCCCGGCAGCAGCGATGAAGGCGCCGAACACATCGGAGGCGGCTTCATCATAGAACACGATCTTGCAATTTCCGAAGGCAGCGCGCCACGCCTCGTAATGAGCGAACCAATCGGGACGGCACAACCGTTCGCCGTCCGTGTCGCAAAGACGGGCGACGAATGTGCTGATGTCTTCGTGGATCTCGTTCACCTTCACCATCTGATTGAAGTAGGAATCGATCCAACGATCTTGTCGCCGCACAAAAAGGACAACCACGCACGGCACAGTTTTCGGGAGCAGATCGCGAAGCCGGCGCGCGTGATTCGGTCGAAAATTCTCGGCTGAGAGCACGACTGATTCCGAATCCGGCCGCCAATCTTGGAGGAGTTCGGTAACAAGCCGGGCCGGGTCCAGCGCGCTCACATCGATTTGCGGGAAAGCACGCTGGAACGTGAGCGACGGCCGTCGACTCAACGCTGTCGCCAAAAGTTTCGCGTTGCCCGCCATTTCGGCGACAACGGGAAGGACGGGCAGGTAAATACCGTGTTTTCGCAGATGGCTCGGGTCAGCTCGGAGCCGGCGTTGAAGATAAGTCGAGGCCGTCTTGGGAGCGCCGACGTGAAGAACAATCCGCGGACTGTTCGCCGCCGCCATCACAGCGGGACCTTCACTGCCTTGACCAGTTTGCCCTTCTCGTATCGGTGAAGGTAGCCTTTTTCGAGGGAACCGGCATTTGGTGGCAACGGCTCATAGGAATGCCAGATCCGAATCGAGCCGCTGATTAACTCGCCGAAGGCTCGATAATTAAAACTTGGAGACAATGTGTAGGGATTGAAACCCTGAAGCTCTATCGCCAGCGAAAGATACGTTTGGTCGCTCCAGACTTGGTCGCGATACTTTTTCGCCAAAACCAGGGTCGATTCGAACACCGCCTGCACATCCGGTCGATGCGGTGCACAAAAGATCACTCCCGAATTGTAAATGATTTGGCCTAGTGGTGTGACTCCCTCTTTTAACATGACTTGGCCGAAGTCCCGAAAATCTGCGAGCGAGTAATGAGGCGCGGGCACCATTGCAATTCCGTGTTTCTCCGCTTTTTCAAATCCGAGCGATACATCGCCGATCACGCGCGTATCGGCATCCAGGAGCAAGGCCGTCTCTATTTGCTCCGGGAGACAAAGGAAGAACTCGGTTTTCCGCGCCTTGCCCGAAAGCTGCGAATCGTGTCGCACAACTTCTATGCCCGCCGGTAAACCGCCGATATCGGTCGCAGTATCGGTGATCAGGAATATCGGATACGGCGGTAGCCGGCTTTCGCGGATGCAATGCGCCGCCAGATCGATGTACTTGGGGCCCCAACCGAAAAAGATGATCGCGCGCTTGTTCTTCATCGACATCCTGAAATTGCCGGCAGCGGAGGATATTGCTCATCAGCGTTCGCCGTGGCAAGTGTCGGGGTGGCCAATTTCGCCCCATTAGTAATCGGTGCGACCGGCGGCTCCGGAACGCGTGTGATCGCGCGCATTGCCAAGCTCGCCGGTTATAACCTCGGGACCAAACTGAATTCGGCGGAAGACTCGCTCGCATTTTATTCGTTTCACGAGACGTGGATTAATCCGTTCGTCTCCGCGAGGCGTCATGGACAGGCATTGACACCTTGGCAGTCGGCCCGGATGAAAGAAGATTTTCACGCGGCTCTGGCGAGCCACATCCCCGAAGCGGAGCGACGTGGAACACGTTGGGGCTGGAAAACGCCGCGCAGCATTTATCTGCTCCCTTTCCTCCATGCGCAATTCGCGCAATTAAAATTCATCCATGTTATGCGCGACGGTCGTGACATGGCGCTTTCCCAGAACCAAAATCAGCTTCGCAAACATGGACGCGCCGTGCTGAGCTGGCGCGAACGCCTGTTTGGTTCGATGCCGGAGCGCTCGGTATTGCTATGGGAGAAGGTCAATTCTCAGGCTGCCGATTACGGCAAGACCCGTCTTCGCGAAAGCTATCTCCGTGTTCGCTTTGAAGATCTTTGTGCCAAACCTTTGGAGACGACCGCCCAGATTCTCAACTTTCTGGAAGCGGCGGTTGATCCCGAACCGATCACGCGGGCGGAAATAACGCCACCGAGAAGTCTTGGCCGTTGGAAAACTTGTTCCCCGGCGATTATTAGCAAGGTGGAGGCGACGGCGGCGACTTCTCTGCACCGGTTCGGGTATCTAGAGTAGCGAAGACTGCCCGAACCCGATCCGCTACGGCCAACGCTCGCCGCAGCCAGTCCGTTTCGCCTCTCGGACGAGTCCGTCCGACGGCGGACCGGTGGCGGAAAAGATCGACCCGCCTCCGCCATGCTACGGCGTGGCAGGCCCGCCTTCGCCAAATGCCAGTCCGGCTCGGACCTACGGCGCGGCGAGCAATCAATCAAATTCGGACTTTGCAATCAGGCTTTCTCTTTCAATATTGAGAGGCTAACTTTTTCTCGAATGGACGCTTCCGCTTCTCTTCCCGCAACCGCGGGACATCACGACCCACACGCGCACGCCGGGGAACACGAACACCACGAGCTCGGATGGTGGCGTAAATACATTTTCTCGACCGACCACAAAGTCATCGGGATCCAGTACGGCCTTTGCGGCCTGGTTTTTCTTTTTTTCGGCTTTTCCCTGATGATGATCATGCGCTGGCAGTTGGCATATCCCGGACAGGCGCTACCGGTGATTGGGAAGTGGCTGCCGTATTTCTTTGGGCCCAACACCATGCCCGACGGCAAGATGACGCCCGAGTTTTACAATTCGCTGGGCGCGATGCACGGCACGATCATGATTTTCTTGGGCGTCGTGCCGGTGGCGTTCGCTGCGTTTGGGAATTTCGTCGTGCCCCTCCAAATCGGAGCGCCGGACATGACCTTTCCGAAAGTAAACGCCGCGAGTTTCTGGGCGTTCGGCGTCGGCGGAGTGATTATGTTGACCAGCTTTTTTGTTCCCGGCGGCGCGGCGAAAGGCGGGTGGACTTCCTATGTGCCGCTTTCCGATATCGCCGACAAAGGGCCGGGGTTCCATCCGTTCCTCAACGGGCAAACGTTGTGGCTCCTCGGATTCATTTTCCTGATCACGTCGTCACTGCTTGGCGCGGTCAATTTCATTACCACCATCATTCAACTGCGGGCCAAAGGCCTAACCTGGATGCGCCTGCCATTTTTCGTCTGGGCCCAGTTCGTCACTGCGTTCTTGTTGTTGCTCGCGTTCCCGCCGCTTGAGGCGGCGATTGTCATGCAACTGATGGACCGCACGGCCGCGACCAGCTTTTTCTTGCCGGCCGGGATGATCGTCAACGGTGCGCCGCTGCACATCAGCGGCGGCGGCAGCCCGCTACTGTGGCAACATTTGTTTTGGTTTCTTGGGCACCCGGAAGTTTACGTGTTGATTCTGCCCGCGTTCGGAATTGTCGCTGAAATTCTTGCTAACAACTCGCGCAAGCCGCTCTGGGGTTACAAATCGCTCGTTTTCTCGGTGCTCGTGATCGGCTTTTTGTCGTTCGTCGTCTGGGCGCACCACATGTGGCTCACCGGAATGGGCTCGACTGTGAGCGCGTTTTTCCAAACCACCACGCTCCTCATTTCGATTCCATCGGTCATCATCCTCAGCGCCTTTTTCATTTCGCTCTGGGGCGGCTCGATCCGGTTCACGGTGCCGATGTTATGGGCAACCGCGTTTCTTCCCATGTTCGGGATTGGCGGACTGACCGGCATACCGTTGGCGTTTAACTCAGCCGATCTCTACCTGCACGATACCTATTACATCATTGCGCATTTTCATTACATCGTCGCTCCGGGCACGATCTTCGGACTCTTCGCCGGGATCTATTATTGGTTCCCGAAGGCAACTGGCCGCACCATGAACGAATTCTGGGGCAAAGTGCATTTCTGGCCGTCGCTCATCTGCATGAACGTGATTTTTCTACCAATGTTCTTGCAGGGAATGCTCGGCATGCACCGTCGCTGGTACGATGGCGGCCAGGGCTGGACCCTTTCCGGCGAACACATTTGGGGCCTGACCGGTTTTCAATGGAACACGCCAATCTCGTGGGCAGCGTGGATCATGGGTCTGGCGCAAATTCCATTCATCATCAATTTCTTCTGGAGCATCAAGCACGGGAAGAAAGTGAACGACAATCCTTGGGAAGCGACCACCCTGGAGTGGACCGCCCCTTCACCGCCGCCGCACGGAAACTTTATCATCACTCCGGTTGCTTACCGCGGGCCCTACGAATACAGCCTGCCCGGCCGCGAAAAAGATTTCACCATGCAGAACGAACCGGTCGAGCCGGCCGAGCGATCCCGGCGAGCGGCCGAGCCGGCACTGGTGCATTAACGAATGGAAATTCCGTACACAATATCCACTCGACCGGACACCGGTCTGTGGAACGCGAAGATCGGCATCTGGTTGTTTCTCGCGTCCGAAGTGATGCTCTTCGGTGGACTTTTTTCCGCCTACATTTTCCTTCGGCTCGATGCTCAGCCAGGCGAGTGGCCGCACGGGCTGCTCAACGTTCCGGTCGGGACGATGAACACGGCGATCTTGATTATGTCATCGGTCACGGTCGTTTTGGCCTGGGCCGCGCTGAAGATGCGCCGGTACCGTGCCTATTGGTGGTACATGCTCGCCACCATTATGTGCGGCATCATCTTTCTCGTCGTAAAACTTTACTACGAATGGCCGCAGAAGTTTGAGCACTACGGCATTTTCATCAAACCGGCTGCGCTCGAAAAATACGAGCAATACCTCGGAAACAATCGCCGGACCGAAAAGGGGATGGAGCCGCGGATCGAGATCAGTGGTCACTTGCACAATCCGGAAGCGCTGAAGGACCCGAACGTCAAGGAGTACGAAATCGGCCTCGATCCAATTTACGTTGATCCAAATAATCCGACCAATGATCGTCCACATTTTCTTTACGTTCCGCCCACCGATCACATCGCCAAGATCGACAAGGAAGACGTTGAGCGAATCGATTCATTCGGCCCGTGGCACAGCGCGTATTTCGCCAGTTATTTCACCATCACCGGATTGCACGGGGCCCACGTGCTCGCCGGCGTCCTCGTTTTCATTTATATGTGGCTGCCAGTCAGCAAAAAGCTTTATCAACGCAATCCAGAGCACTTGGCTAATCGCGTCGAAGTCTGCGGATTGTTCTGGCACTTTGTCGATCTTGTCTGGATTTTTGTCTTCCCGCTTTTCTATTTACTCTAGCCATGAACAACCCGCCTGATATCTCCCAAGACCCGGCCGAGCACGAGGAATACGCCCACAACGTACAAGCGCATGTAAAGCGTTACTTACTTGTTGGCGCAATCCTGCTCGGATGCACCGCAGCCACGGTTGCGTTGTCATACGTCAATTTTGGTACGGCCAAAGCCAACATCGGGTTTGCTTTGCTCTTAGCTACGATCAAAGCAGGTTTTGTCGCGCTGGTCTTTATGCACCTGGCCGCGGAGAAAAGATTGATCTACCGCGTCCTCATTTTTACCGGCCTTTTCGTTTTCGCGCTTTTCTGGCTCACGTATCTCGCATGGTACAATCCCATCGTCCGCTAATGTCGCTCAAGGCCTTCCATATCATCTTCGTAATTTTCTCGACGCTGCTCGCATTGGGTGTCGGCGGCTGGTGCATTTGGGTCAATCTCGTTGAAGGCGCACCAGTTTATCTCGCAGGGGCGGTCGCTTCGTTTGCCTGCGCGCTTGCCCTCGTCATCTACGGCGCCTGGTTTTATCGGAAAATGAAGCGGCTCCGCATCATCACATGAAAAAGTTTTTGGCGATTTTGTCGTTTTCGATCTTGCTCGTCGCGCAGCAGGCGAGCGCGTGTCCATTTTGTTACGGCGCAAAAGATGGCAAATCGACTGAGCACATGGCTGTGGCGATTTGGTTTCTTTTCGGCGCCGTCATGTCGGTGATGGGTGGGATTGGCGCGTTCAGCTTCAAGATTTGGCGACACGGCCGGATGCCGCTCGAACCGCATCAGGAAATCGACGAAGAAGATTTGAACAAATATGATGAGTAGCCTCGCGCTCATTAACGAATTTCTTGGCCAGCCGCCAAACGCTTCCGAGCACGGCTACCAGATCGATCATATTCTCGAGTTCGCGCACTGGTTTATGGGCGCGCTCTTTGTTGGGTGGTCGGCCTTCTTCATTTTCGTGCTCATTCGTTTTCGCAAGAGCCGCCATCCAAGAGCCGATCACGCAGGTGTTCGCAGCGGAATTTCCACCCACCTCGAATTTTCGGTCGTTTTGATCGAGGCGGTGCTGCTGATCGGGTTCGCGATTCCGCTGTGGGCGAAACGCGTGAACGAATTTCCGCCGACGCAGGACGCGATTCTTGTTCACGTGGTGGGTCAGCAGTTCAACTGGACTTTCCACATGCCGGGACCAGACGGCCAATTTGGACGCCGCGAGATCGATTTGGTCACGAATTCAAATCCACTCGGCATCGATCCAAACGATCCCGCCGGCAAAGACGACATCGTCGTGTTGGGCGAATTGCACGTGCCGGTCAATCGGCCGGTGATCATTGAGCTTTCTTCAAAAGATGTGATCCACAATTTTTGCTTGCCGCACATGCGCATCGCGGCGGACGCGATCCCCGGCTCGCTCATCCCGATGTGGTTTAAACCGATCAAGGCCGGCAATTATGAAGTGGTTTGCGGTCAGCTCTGCGGACTCGGTCATTACGGAATGAAGGGAATGGTCGTCGTCGATGAACCGGCTGAATACCAAACCTGGTTAAAAGAACGCGCCGAATTGGCCGGAACGCAGAACGCGCCTTCAGCCGCACCTGCGCCGGGCCAACAGCCGCCCGGCGGCGCGCCGAAAACGGAAAATCCCGCCGGGCAACCGCAAAACAAACCCGCCGCGCCACCGACCTCGCCAAGTCCTGGCGGTTAACCTTACGCTTTGTCCGGGGCGCGTGCGCTCCCCAGATTTGAGCTTTTCATCTGCGCAATCCGCGTAATCCGCGGTTAATTTGTGAAATGACGCGTCCCGCGAGATCGACAATGTGGCTCAATCGCTTCGCCTGGTTCGCTGCGTTCGCGACGCTGCTGCTGATTTGCAGCGGCGGAATGGTAACGAGCAAAGGCGTCGGTCTCGCTGTGCCGGATTGGCCGACCACCTTCGGCTACAACATGTTCTTGTTTCCGGTCTCAAAATGGATCGGCGGTGTTCTGTTCGAGCACACTCATCGCCTGATCGCATCGACGGTCGGATTCCTCACCATCATTCTCGCGCTCTGGCTCTGGCGAGTCGAAGACCGCTCGGCCGTCAAGACACTTGGCTTGATCGCTGTCGCCGGCGTCATTCTTCAGGGGATCCTCGGCGGGCTGCGCGTCACCATGCTGAAAGACCAAATCGGAATCTTTCACGCCTGCCTCGCTCAAGCATTCCTCGGCTTGATCGTGCTCATCGCGATTGTGACCGCGAACTTCTGGCGATCGCTTGCGCCAGATGTCGATTTGAGAAAAATCGCGCCGATCAAAACACTCGCGCTCGCGACCACAATCGCGATCTACGTGCAGCTCGCGTTGGGCGCGACCATGCGGCACCAACACAAGGATTTGGCGATCCTCGATTTTCCGACTGCGAATGGCGGGTGGATTCCGGATACGAGCGCGGCCGCACTCGCAAAAATCAATAGCTGGCGCGACGCACGCGCTCTTTCGGATGTGGATGCGGTTCAAATCTGGCTGCAACTGGCGCATCGCTTTCTCGCAGTGTTGATCGGCGTCGGCGTGATCGCGTTTGCGACGCGGATTTGGCAAGTCCAAAATGCTTCGCGAGTCCCGGTTCTTTCAAGGTTGTCGATCTGGTGGGTCGTTATGTTTTTTCTCCAGTTCACCCTCGGAGCGTGGACCGTCTGGAGTAATAAAGCGGCCGATATCGCGACCGCGCATGTCGCAGTTGGCGCGATCATGTTATCGTTTGGCGTGACCGCATGGGCGCTTTGCTCGCGAATATTACAACCGGCCACTCAATGAAATCGGCGACATTTGAAACCACTCCGGCGGGGACTGGGAAATCGCACTCCGGGTTAGTTCGTGATCTGGTCGAACTGGTTAAAGCGCGGCTCACGTTGCTGGTTTTGCTCACGACAGCAGTCGGCTTTTATCTCGGCGCCGAAGGACCGATCAACTTCGTGGCCCTGTTGCACACGGTTTTTGGAACGGCGGCCGCGGCAGCCGGCGCAGCCGCGCTCAATCAGTGGTGGGAGTACAACCTCGATGCCTTGATGCAGCGAACGCGATCGCGACCGGTCCCAGCGGGGCGAATGCGGCCGCGGGACGCTGTCATTCTCGGTAGTGCATTGTCGATCTTCGGCGTGGCCTATCTCGCCTTCGTCTGCAATGCGCTCAGCGCTGCCCTCGCCGCGATCACAATCATCATTTACATCTTCGCCTATACGCCCTTGAAACGCGTGAGCACCTTCAACACTGCGCTCGGTGCGGTCCCCGGTGCATTGCCGCCGATGATCGGTTGGGCGGCGGCGCGGGGCACGTTGAACGCGGGCGCGTGGACGCTTTTCGCGATTCTGTTTTTTTGGCAGCTACCGCATTTTTTCGCGATCGCGTGGATGTATCGCGACGATTATGCCCGCGCCGGTTTCCAAATGATCTCGAGTGATGATCGCACTGGTGAACGGAGCGCCAGCCAAAGTGTCTTCTTCTGCATGCTCCTTTTTGTCGTTGCCGGTTTGCCTGCGTTTCTTGGGATAGCCACGGTTTTTTATCTTTTGGCGGAACTGATCCTCGGTGCCGTGTTTGTCGCCGTAGCGATGCGATTTTTGAAAACGCGCGCGCGGTCGGATGCGCGACGGTTGTTTATAACCTCGATTATCTACCTGCCGCTACTGCTCGGCGCGCTGGTGTTGAGTAAAGCATGAACGCGAGTACGACCACTTTAGATAGCCAGTCATCGAGAACTGCGACGGTTTGGAAGACCGTCCTAATCGCGATTCCAATTCTCACGCTGGCGCTCTTGCTTTGGTTGCGACAGCTGGAAGTGACTGCGCTTCGCCAGCGCACGGTTTCTTCTTATGGAACGGTCCCCGAATTTGTCCTGGTGAACCAAGACGGACAAAATTTCGGTTCGGCTCGATTGCGCGGCAAAATCTGGATCGCCGACTTCATTTACACCACTTGCCCCGGACCGTGCCCCATGATCAGTAGTCGAATGAGCGAGTTGCAGAAACCGCTCGAGAAGAGCGACGTGCATCTCGTTTCGTTCACGGTCGATCCGGCAAAGGACACGCCGCAAGTTTTGCGCGGCTACGCCGAGAAACTGCAGGCCGAGCCCGGTCGCTGGGATTTTCTGACCGGCCCGCGATCGACGATTTACAATTTATCACGCAACGGATTCAAACTCGCGGTTTCGGACGGCAGCGAGGAGAAGGGAATCCCGGTCCACAGCACCCGAATGATCCTGGTGGATCGACATGGCGCGATTCGCGGTTATTACGACGCGGCTGAAGCCGACGCGGTCACGAAATTGGTGGCCGATACCAGTCATCTTTTGCGCGAACAACCGAAGTAGATCACGGCGCAAAAGTGTTACCGATTCTCTTCGAACCAACTTACGATCCTGTAGCTATTAACGATGCCTTGGGCACCGAGGGCTTCGTCATAGTGAAGATTCGTGACACCGGTCATCGTTACGGTTTTACCGACAACAGATCCGAAGACGTGTCCGCTGGTGCCGCCGCCGTTGATCGACACATCATGATTAGGCGCGTAAACGGAGGCGCTAATTTGGCCGTTGCCTCCGAGGTTAACATGTTCCGATGATCCGTCGGCCGGTTGAATGCCGTAAAGCTGAAGATCTCCCGGTTGGTTGTTGCTGTCAATGATGCCATTACCGGCGACGTCCACGTTGCCGACAAAATAAATCGTTGCACTAACCCCGGGCTGAACGGTGATCTGACCGGTTCCGGTAACCGAAATGTCTCCCGTGACATAAATCTCGATGTAAGTTTTGCTCCCGTCGGGATTGCCGACCAAGGTCAGCGTTTGGTTGCCGTTGATCGAAATGGCGCTGAGTTGATAACGCGAATTGGCCGAGCCCTTGGTCGCGCTGGCAGTCAGGATCGTTGTATTCGTAACGGTGGACGGCGTCGAATTGATCGATGGCCAGGAAGGTGCGCCGACCGGAATCGGCTCTTGATAAAAATCCGTTCGTTCCGTCCCGGTAATATTGGCTGCGCCGCTGACAGTGCCTGCATTGGTTGCGACATCCCCGTAAATCTGTGCGTTACCTGCCTCGATCAGATTTCCATCAGTGGCGAGATCGCCATTTTCCTGTCTCTTGCTCTCATCGTAGAGGCCATTGGTAGATTTATTCGGGTCACGCGAATCGTAGCTATCGACTACGATGTTTTGATTCGTTAGGTCAATTACCCCGACCGACATAACGGCCTGGTTGAACGAGGAGACCGGACTAACGATCGCTTCGAGGCGCCTCGACACCTGCGGCGCGCTGATCGCGTGCGCTGTAAGAATACCATTCGTAAAACGCTCCCACCGCAAACTCAATTTACGCAGCCGGCCGTCCTGCCTGTTGTCGCTCGTGCGCCCCGGCCCAGTGACCGGCATCGTGCCGACTGTGCGAATGCGATAATATTGCCAGCCATTGCTGGGATCGACGAGTGTAATCGGCGCATCGACATTTGCTTCCACCGTCATTGGCGTCCCGGTCAAACCCGCATTTGGGATCGTGGTCAATCCGTAACTGACGACCCCGTTCCCGGGAGTGTTATTCCAACCATCCCAGGCGTGGTTTGGGACTGGAAAAAGAGATTTCCGCAACTCGACAATCGCGAGATCGATTCCGGACTCGGCCGCGAGCAGCGCTTCCTGCCAGGTAGCAGTCTGAAGCGCGCTTTCATATTTTATAGAGACGAGCCGAACGACTTCTGTCGCCAAAATGGAGAGGATGGCGATCGTCAAGACAGTCCAAACCAAAATGCTTCCTTGAACGGTGCTGTTGCGCTGGTGCATCAGTACACTCCGATTTGATTGTCGGTCCGCGTATTTCGGAGAAGCGTCGTATTGTAAAAAGCGGTCGCGGCGGTGGCATCGGCGCTAGCGCGTCCTCCGGAGAGGAAAGTTGGATTAAAAGTGATGCGCGTGTAAACAACTTTGCCTGCGTCGGTGACATTAAACGTAAAATCTTGAACGTTAACAGCCAGGGCAATGGGATTTGCGTTATCCTGTTGGCGAAAAATCGTGCCGCCGGAAAGATAATAATGAACCTTAACGGAACTGCCGGGCGCTCCGTAATAAACTCCTCCGTTTCCGTCTAGCACTGGCGTTTGGGGAGTGCCAGTCGTGTCGTAATAACTCGGAATGTAAATTGTCGTGTCGTTGGCGGCGGTTTGCAAAGAGAGGGCGCGTCTCAAGTCCAGCGCGAGATAATCGGAAATGCGCATCTGATCGGAATGATTGAGCGCGAAATCCGTCGTCGCCGAATAATTGCGCTCAAGCGCTGTGAATCCCATGAGCAGGGCAAGACTGATCGCGGAAAAAATCAGAGTTGAAATCATCATTTCCGAAAGAAGGAATCCGCCGAGGGCGCCCTTTCCCGGGTGGCCGTGCATAATTTCTCCGGGCTCGGTCATCACTTCGCCACCCCTCCCTTCGCCACAATTGCAACTGTTTGTCGGCTGGAGGCGCGATCATTAGGCGCTCCGGTGAAGTTGACGGTCCAGACAACTTTCACCGCATTTTCAGTCAGGAGCGATGAATTGCGGCTGGTAATGCTGCATGAACCGCTCGTGCGCGTAAGCACAGTCGTCGTCGTCGAACTGCTGCCGTAGGGGATTAATGTGAGCGTCTCGGAAAGGTTCTTGAGCCCATTGCTTCCGGGCGAATCCGCATTCAGGAGATTCGCCTGGATCCAGTCGGCGTCCGTAATCTGATGCCAATTGGCAATGCGCATTGCTTCGACGCGCTGCTGCAGAATCTGGCTGGCCCAAGCGGTTTCGCGCGCCACTTTGATTGTCCCCATGGTCGAAGTGTTCATGGCAAAGAGCGAGCCGAGGAAAAGAGCGCAAATGCTTGCTGCGATCGTCGATTCGATCAGGGTAGAACCGTTCTGGCCGAAGGCTTTACGTAAAACCATTGGTAAGGTGTTATCGCAGCAAGGGGTATGCCGTTCATTATAATTTCCATAATGGCCCTGCGGCACCGATGGCTTCACCGCGCAACCGGGATTAACTATTCGCTAGCCGACCGGCTCAGGACCGTCGGTCGGGCCTTCGTCGCAGACCATTCGCAAGTACTCGCGGTAATCGCCGCTTGGAAGTTGATCGATGATTTTCGCGAGATTCGATTGCGTAATGAATTTCATTCGCAACGCGACCTCTTCCAGGCACGCGACCTTGAGGCCCTGTCGATGTTCGATGGTCGCAATGTAATTGCCGGCTTCAAGTAAACTGGTCAGCGTCCCGGTATCGAGCCAGGCCATGCCGCGGCTGAGCAACTTCACGTGCAGTTCGCTTTTCTTGAGGTAGGGCAAATCCAAATCGGTGA
>WNGK01005287.1_pt1 | contig 13730 bp, 15 predicted proteins | sample 5400601 | NCBI WGS metagenome assembly WNGK01 (sample SAMN13153376, study PRJNA577476) | soil metagenome | isolation source: 60 cm soil or saprolite under Garry oak tree replicate 1 | place: USA:California | collected 2016-06-15 | reverse complement strand
CCCCCAGGGCGAGGATCGCCCGCGCCGCCCTCGACATGTCGTCGCGGGTCTCCACGCCGAACCCCGCCAGGCCGGCGGCCTCGGGGAGGTTCGGCGTGACCAGGGTGGCCAGCGGCACGACGCGATGGCGCAACGCCTCGACGGCGTCGGGCCGGAGCAGCGGGTGGCCGTGCTTGGACACGAACACCGGGTCCACCACCAGGTTCGGCACGCCGGTCTCCTCGATGGCCGCCGCCACCGCCTCGACGATCCCGGCCGAGGAGAGCATGCCGGTCTTCGCCGCGTCGGCCCCGATGTCGCCCACCACGGCCCGGATCTGCGCGCCCACGACATCCGCCGGGACGTCCGCCACATCCGTGACGCCCTCGGTGTTCTGCACCGTCACCGAGGTCACGGCGCTGGTCCCCCACACCCCCAGCATGGCGAACGTCTTGAGGTCCGCCTGGATGCCGGCCCCGCCCCCGGGATCCGAACCGGCGATGGTCAGGGCGACCCTACTGCGCTGCAAAGTGATCCCACCCCTTCGGCTCGAGCGGTCCGGCCTCGCCGTCCAGGCCGATCGCCGTGAGGGCCGAACCCTCCACGACCTCGCCGATCGCGGAGAGCCTCGTGCCGAACCGCTCCCACAGCGTGGCCGTCGCCGCGTCCACCGTGTCGGGAGGCAGGGTGGCCAGGAGCTCGAAGTCCTCGCCCCCGTGCAGGACGAGGTCCGCCGGTTCGACCCCGACAAGATGGGCCAGCTCGAGCGCCGCCGGGAGGTCCCCCAGCCTCACCGTGGCCCCCACCGCGCTCTCCCGGCACAGCCTCCACAGGTCCAGGGCCAGCCCGTCGGAGACGTCGATCATCGCCGTCGCGCCGAACTGGGCCAGGGTCTGGCCCTCCCCCACCCGCGCCACCGGGCGGCTCAGCGCGGCCAGCAGCTCACGCCCCCAGTTGGTCCCGGCGTCGCGGTGATGTTGCCGCGCCACCAGCAGGCCGCCGGCGGCCGCGCCCAGGCGGCCCGTCACCACTAGGCGGTCTCCGGGGCTCGCCCCGGACCGGGTGACCGCCCGCCCCCGGGGCGCCTCGCCGGTGAGGGTCACGGAGATGGTGACCTCGGACGCGCTCGACAGGTCGCCGCCGACCAGCGCCACCGCGTACTCGTCGGCGGCCTCCCGGAGGCCGCCGTACAGCTCGACCACCCACGCCGGTTCGGTGTCCTTGGGCAGGCCCAGCGCCACCAGGCCGAACCGCGGGCTGCCGGCCATCGCCGCGACGTCGCTCACGTTCACCACCAGCGCCCGGTAGCCGAGGTCGTGCGCCGAGAACATCCCGGGTTCGAAATCGACGCCCTCCACCAGCATGTCGGTGGTGAGGATGCCGACGCGGTCGGGGTCCCCGGTCTCGACCAGCGCCGCGTCGTCCCCCGGCCCCAGCACCACTCCCGGCAGCGGACCCGACAGGATCTTGCGGATCGCCTCGACGAGTTCGTCCTCGGTGAAGCCGGTCATACTGTCGAGCCTACCGTCACAGGGGGAGACGATGCCGGTCATCAACACCATCGACCTCGAGGGCGTGTCGGCCACGTCGTGGGGCGACGCCGCCCGGGAGGCCCTTCGCGAGGCCGCCCGGACCATCCGCAACATCGAGCGCCTCGAGGTCGTGAGCACCAGCACCCGGGTCGAGGGCGACCGCATCGCCGAATACCGAACGGCCGTGCGCCTCTACTTCCGGGTCGAATCCGACCGCTGAAAGGGCCGCGGTCGTCCGCCGATTCCCCTTCCCCGCCGCCGGGAACACCGTTCGCTAGAATCTGCTCCCCACCAACCCAACCGGGAGATGAGCCCATGCGTGCCAGGAAGATCTTCGACAACCCTTCCCCGGAGGAGCTGAGGAAGTTCACCGAGGAGATGCCCACCGCCCGCATCACCGAGTTCGGCAACGTGAACGTGCAGACCCGGGTGACCTCGCGCAGTTCGGCCTCGACCTTCATCGTCACCGACGACCCGAGCCTCACCGACGGCAAGACCATCTCCCGAGCCGACCACGACGCCCTCGCCAGGATGCAGGACGAGTACATCGCCGAGCGGGAGATGGTGATCGTCGACGGCTACATCGGCAACGTCGAGGGCTTCCAGACGCCGGCCCGCCTGACCATCGAAAGAGCAAACGCGAACATCGCGGGCATGCAGCAGAAGCTCTACTACGATCGCCAGCCCGGCCAGGAGCCGGAGGTCCAGGTCATCTACACCCCGAACCTCTCCGCCCCCGGCTACCCCGACGACCGCCTGATCGCGGTCGACCTCGACAACATGGTCACCCGGGTCATCGGTTCGGACTACTTCGGCGAATCGAAGAAGGGCGGCCTCCGGATGTGGAACAAGATCGTCTACGACCGGGGCGGCCTCGGCCTCCACGCCGGGTGCAAGGCGGTGCCGGTGAACGGCGACGAGAAGGTCTTCCTGATCATCGGGCTCTCCGGCACCGGCAAGACAACCACCACCTTCACCACGCAGAACGACTCCCTGCCGGTCCAGGACGACTTCGTCGGGCTCATGCCGGGCGGCATCGTGTACGGCACCGAGAACGGCTGCTTCGCCAAGACCTTCTCCCTCGACCCCGACTTCGAGCCGAACATCTACCGGGCGGTCACCAGCCCCGGCTCCTACCTGGAGAACGTCTACGAGGACGAGCGCGGCAAGGTGAACTTCTTCGAGACCTCCTACACGAAGAACGGCCGCGCGGTGTTCTCCCTGGCGGACCTGGGGCAGTTCAAGGACGCCCGCGATCTCGGCAGGGTCGATTACCTGCTGATCCTGAACTGGAACGAGAACATCATCCCCGCGGTGGCCCGGCTCACCCCGGTCCAGGCCGCCGCCTACTTCATGCTCGGCGAGACCACCGGCACCTCCGCGGGAGGCAAGGCCGAGGAGGGCAAGTTCCTCCGGGTCCCCGGGACGAACCCGTTCTTCCCGCTGCGCCACGGCCTGCAGGGCAACCGCTTCCTGGAGCTGCTCGACACCCACCCCATGGAGGTCTACCTGATGAACACCGGCCGGGTGGGCGGCAAGGAGGACGACGAACGCTCGAAGAAGATCAAGATCCCGGTCTCCTCGGCCGTGGTCAAGTCGATCGCCGAGCAGACCATCAAGTGGGACGAGGACAACGACTTCGGCTACGAGGTGGCCACCGACGTCCCCGGCATCGACGACCCCGAGCTGCTCCAGCCGCGGCGGCTCTACGAGCGGCAGGGCCGCACGGGTGAGTACCAGGGGTTCGTGGAACGCTTCAAGAAGGAACGGGCCGAGACGCTGGCTAAGTACACGCTGCTGAGCGACGACATCCGCCGCGCCGTCTCGTAGCCGCGCCGGCTACGGGGCCATACCGCCGTCCATCCACCGGCGGAACAGGCCGATCTGGTCGTCCTCCCACGCCCCGTCGCACGGCATGTCCCCGTCCTCCAGCCGCTCGAGGATCCCCGGCGCGTTGTTCTTCACGTCCTGGTAGTTCCACAGGTCGAACGCCCACTCCATCCGGGCCCGGTCCTTGTCGCGGAACAACGACTGGATGTCGTTCTCGAAGCTCGGCGCGGCACCCTGGTCACTCACGGCTGGCCTCCCGTCGTCTCAATGGAAGCCGCAATCGTGGAGCATGCCCTGCCGGGCTGTCCAACGCGCCTCTCGACCGGTAACCACATGGGTGCTATAGCAATAGCTGCTATTTCTCGGGCGCTAGTGGCTCGCCCGGGCTTTCGCCCATTCGATGAACTCCGACAAGCCCTCGCCGCGGTCGAGCGCGACGTACTCATCGGCCAGCCTTCGGATCTCCCAGTCCTCCAGTCCGGCCCGGCGCAGAGTTTGCCGGGCCTGGTTCGCCAGGAGGCGGGCGCTCTCGATCTCGGCCGCCTCAGGCTGGGGGTGTCCTGGATCGGAGGTCTCTCCGTGCTTCTCGGGCTCCAACGGCCCGGGGGTTCGATCCGCCGTCGTCATGCCTCGACCATTCCCATCCGGCGGCGGGCCACTCCCCGGCAGCCGCATGGCCGGCCTCCCCAGGAAGAAGGCCGACAGCAGCTGCACCGCCGCCAGGATGATGGCCACGAACAGCAGCCACGTCACGGACTGCGCGTCGTCGGCGAAGGCCAGGGCCACGAAGAAGCCCGCCAGGACGAACCACATCCCCACCCGGGCCGTGACGTGCCCCGCGTACAGGACCAGGTCGCGAGGCGCATCGGATTCGAACCTCCGCCTGGTCCACGTTCGGAGCGAACGCAGGCCGAACAGCGCGAGGACGCCGGCCACCACGAACTCGGGGATGTAGGAGGCCAGGGAGGGAGGGGGCGGCTGGCGGATGGCCGCGGCGATCGAACCCGTCACTCCCCGGCTCCCCCCGCCCGGGACGAGAGGAGCTCGACCACCTCCTGGTCCGAGATCTGCGGGAAGTCCTGGTACCACTGGCCCACCGCGTAAAAGGGTTCCGGCGTGGCCAGGACCACCACTTCGTCGGCCTCCTTGCCCAAACGCTCCACGGCATCGGGCGGCGCGACGGGGACGGCCAGGACGACCCGCCCGGCGCCCTTGGCCCGGGCCCACCTGAGGGCGGCCACGGCGGTCCCGCCCGTGGCCACGCCGTCGTCGACCACCACGGCGACCTTGCCTCGGAGGTCCACCGGACCTCGCCCCTGGCGGTAGGCGGCCGAACGCCGGGCGATCTCCTCCTGCTGCGCGGCGATCTCCTCGTCCAGATAGTGCTGATCCACCCCCAGCACGCGCACCAGGCGTTCGTCGAGGACCTCCACACCTTCGGCCACGGCCCCGACACCGAGCTCCGGGTTGCCCGGCGCGCCGAGCTTGCGGGGGATCACCACGTCCAGTGGGGCCGGGAGGGCGTCCGCGACCACGGCCGCGACCTCCACCCCTCCTCAGGGGATGCCGAGCACCACCACGTCCCGGCCCCGGAGCGGCTCCAGTGCCGCGGCCAGGCGCGCCCCTGCCTCACGCCGGTCGGTGAACAGCATCCGGTGGACCCATCGGGGGACGATCCCTCGGCCCCTTCATCGTTGGCGCCACGGCCTCACATTAGCCGGGACCGGAGGCGTGTTCGAACGCCCTGGGGCCGGGCGAGTGCCGGCCGGCCCGAAGGTCGCTACGATTACGCACCAGACCGAGTGCAGGGGAGGTGAACGTGGTCCACGCCTACATCCTCATCCAGACCGAGGTTGGCAAGGCCGCTCAGGTGGCCAAGGAGGTCGCCCAGATCAAGGGCGTCACGTCGGCAGAGGACGTCACGGGACCGTACGACGTGATCGTTCGGGCGGAGGCCCGCAACGTCGACGAGCTGGGCAAGCTCGTGGTGGCGAAGATCCAGGCGGTCGACGGCATCACTCGAACGCTGACCTGCCCGGTCGTCCATCTCTAGCGAATCCATCCGCCCAAGCCGTCCGGGCAGAACGACGACGGCTGTCCATCGGGCCCCCGCGCGCCCCTGGCGCGCGGGGGCCCCGGTCGGGAACGGCCACGCGCCGACGTTCGGGCGGCTCGTTCGCTCACCCACTCGAGGGAGTGGGGAAGGGGAAGTTTCGGAAGAAGCCCGGCAACTGCCGGAACCACCACCCGAAGGGCTTTCCCTCACGCTTCCTCCCCTCACAACCCCCCGAGCGTGCTGCCCCGTTTGCGCTCCGACTGGTGGCGTTCGATCGCCAGGTCCACCAGCCGGTCGACGAGGTCCGGATAGCCCAGGCCGCTGGCCTCCCACAGCTTGGGATACATGCTCACCTCGGTGAAGCCGGGGATGGTGTTGATCTCGTTGACCACGACGTCGTCCGGTTCCTTGACGAAGAAGTCCACCCGGGCCATGCCGGCGCAGTCGATGGCCCTGAAGGCCCGAACGGCGATCTCCCGCACGCGATCGCTCGTGGCCCGGGTGAGCTTCGCCGGTATGTCGAGGATGGTCCCTTCGTCGAGGTACTTCGCCCGGTAGTCGTAGAACTCCGCCTTCGGGTCGGGGATGATCTCGCCGGGGACGCTCGCCTCGGGTTCGTCGTTGCCCAGGACCGACACCTCGATCTCGCGGTAGCCCTCGGCGGAGCGTTCGACCAGGGCCTTCCTGGCGTACGACAGCGCCTCCTCCACCGCGGCCGGGAGGTCCGTCCAGCGCTTGACCTTCGTGATGCCGACCGAGGAGCCCAGGGTGGCGGGCTTCACGAACACGGGGAGGCCCAGCCGTTCGGCTCTTGCCTGGACGCCGGCGCGGTCGGTCTCCCAGTCGTGTTCGTGGACGACCTCGTGGTCGATCACCTTGAGGCCGGCCGCGACGAACAGCACCTTCTGCACGGCCTTGTCCATGCCAAGGGCCGAACCCAGGACGCCCGCCCCGACGTAGGGGACGCCGGCCATCTCGAGCATCCCCTGGATGGTGCCGTCCTCCCCGAAAGGTCCGTGGAGCAGCGGCAGCACCACGTCGAGCTCCTGGCGACGGCCGTCCCCGCTGACCAGCGCGGCGTCGCCCGGTTCCTTCGACAGCGCCACCGCCTCGCCCTCCTGCCCCACCCGGGGAAGCTCCCCCGGACGGCTCGCCGAGGGGAGCGCCGGAAGCATGTGCCATCCGCCCTCCCGGTCGATGCCGATGGTGAGGACGTCGTAGCGGTCCGGGTCCAGGGCCGCCAGGACCGAACGCGCCGACACCACCGAGACCTCGTGCTCGGCGCTGCGGCCGCCGAAGATCACCGCCACCCGGCGCTTGGGGCCGGGTCGGCCGCCGGTCATGGCTTCTCCAGCGCCCGCAGGAAGTCCTCCACCAGATCGCCGGGGTCCTCCCCACCGACGGCCACTCGCAGCAGTCCCTCCCCGATGCCGGCGGCGGCGCGGTCTTCGGCCGAGAGCTGCCGGTGGCTGGTGGTGGCGGGGTGGCACACCTCGGTCTTCATGCCTCCGAAGGACGAACCCACCCGGGCCACGCGGAGCCCTTGGGCGAACCGTGATGCGGCCTCGTAGCCGCCCTTCGGTTCGAACGCCAGCATCGCCCCGAACCCGGCTCCACCGAAGAGGTCGAGAGCCCGTTCGTGGTCGGGATGGCCGGGAAGGCCGCTGTAGCCCACGGCGGCGACCTTCTCGTGGTCCGCCAGGGCGGTGGCCAGCCGGAGGGCGGTTCGGCACTGGTGGTCCATGCGCAACGCCAGGGTCTGTACCCCTCGCAGGACCAGCCACGCCTCGAACGCCCCCGCGGTGGTGCCCTGGTTGAGCGCGAGGTGCCGGATCCGTTCGACCAGGCCGGCCGAGCCCGCGACGGCGCCGCCGATGAGGTCCGAATGCCCCCCGATGTACTTCGAGGTGGCATGCACCGCCAGCGTCACCCCGTCCAGCTCCAGGGGCCGCAGCAGCCACGGCGAACCCACGCTGTTGTCCACCAGGAGCGGGATCTCGCGTTCGCCGCAGACGGCCGCGATGCCCTTCACGTCCGACACCCGGAAGGTCGGGTTCGCCAGCGGCTCGATCAGGACCGCGCCGGTGCGCGCGGTGATGGCCTCGCCCACGGCGTCGGCCTCCGGTTCGACGAACGTCGTGGCGATCCCGTAGCCGGGGAAGACCTGGGTCAGGAGCGCGTACGTTCCGCCGTAGACGGTTCGCTGGGCCACGATGTGCCCGCCTTGTCCCACCAGGGCCGTGAGCGCCGTGTGCAGAGCGGCCATGCCGCTGGCGAACGACCACGCGGCCTCGGCCCCTTCCAGCGAGGCCAGCACGCGGTGCAGAGCGACGTGGGTGGGGTTGCCGTACCGGCCGTAGACGTAGCCCGGGCGGCGTTCGTTGATGACGTCGCCGTAGTGCTCAAGGGACTCGTAGAGATAATCAGAGGTCAGCCAGATCGGCGGCGAAACCGGCTCCTCGGCAATACCGAGGGGCAATTCCGAATCGTGGATGGCCCGCGTGGAGAAGCCGAGCCGGTCCTGTCCTCGGGGGTCGGTCTCGGACACGCACCAAGGCTACCGCCTCCCTCATCTCCTTGGGCCGGCGATTCGACCCTTCGTTCCGTGGCACGATAGTCTCGTCATCCCGCAGGAAGCCGTGAGGAGGGCGCTTGGGCCGGGAGCCTGGGGCGGTGACGAACCATCGCCCATCAGCCGAAGTCATCAAGCAGGCGGAGCTGCCGTCGAGGATGCGAGCTCTTCGGAAGACCGGCCCGCATCCCGGGGCCGAGCTGGCCGCACTGCCCGTCCCCCAGCCTGGGCCGGGTGAGGTGCTGATCCGGGTCGAGGCAGCCTCCATCTGTGGGACCGACCTCCACATCTACAACTGGGATCCATGGGCGGCGGGTCGGCTCAAGCAGCTGCCCATGACGTTCGGCCACGAGGTAGCGGGGTCCGTCGTGGCCACCGGCTCCGAGGTCCACCACCTGAAGGTGGGGGCGTTCGTCGCCGCGGAGGGGCACGTGTTCTGCGGGTTCTGCCGGCAGTGCCGGGCCGGGCGGGCCCACATCTGCGAACGCCTTCGGATCCTGGGTGTGGACTTCGACGGGGGGTTCGCCGACTACGTGGTCCTCCCGGAGCGGAACACCTGGGAGGTCGACCCCCGGATCCCTCCCGACGTCGCGTCGATCCACGATCCCTTCGGCAACGCGGTGCACACGGCGTTCGCCCACGGCGGGGCCCAGGAGATCCCCACCTCCACGGTGGTCGTTCTGGGGTGCGGCCCCATCGGGCTGTTCGCCGTGGGCATCGTGAGGGCCGCCGGCGCCAGGCAGGTCGTGGCCGTGGAGCCGAACGAGTTCCGCCGGTCGCTGGCCAAGCAGATGGGGGCGGACCAGGTTGTGGACCCCGCCCAGGAGGACCCGGTGGGCGCGGTCTTGGAAGCCACCGAGGGCCACGGCGCCGAGGTGGTGCTGGAGATGTCCGGGGTGCCGGAGGTGATCGACCAGGGGACCAGGATGCTGGCCGGTGGCGGCCGCATGGCCCTTCTCGGGCTGCCCGGCGGGCCGGTGTCGCTGGACCTGACCGACCAGGTCATCTTCAAGGAGGCCCGGATCTACGGCGTGACCGGGCGGGAGCTGTTCCGAACGTGGCAGCAGACGACAACGCTGCTGGCCACGGGGATGGTCGATCCCGGGCCGGTCATCACCCACCGGTTCGCCCTCGACCGGTTCGAGGAGGCGTTCGAGACGGCCGCATCGGGGCGCGCCGGCAAGGTCATTCTTCTTCCGGGAGGCTGACGTGGGAGGGCTCGACTACCTGAGGACGGAGCTCGAAGAGTTGGAGCGGGCGGGCACGGCGCTGCACCCGCGGACGCTGGAGGGCATGCAGGGCGCCCGGGCCAGGTTCGACGGACGCGACGTGATCAACCTGGCCTCGAACAACTACCTGGGGCTGGCCGCCCATCCCCGGATGAGGGAGGCGGCCTCGCGGGCCGCGGCGGAGCTGGGGGCGGGATCCGGTGCGGTCCGAACCATCGCCGGGACCATGTCGCTGCACGTCGAGCTGGAGCGGCGGTTCGCCGCGTTCAAGGGCGCCGAGGCCGCGATCATGTTCCAGTCAGGCTTCACCGCGAACAGCGGCACGGTGGCGGCCCTCCTGGGCAAGGAGGACGTGATCGTCTCCGACCAGCTCAACCACGCCTCGATCATCGACGGGGCCCGGCTGTCGAGAGCGGAGATCAAGGTGTTTCCGCACAAGGACGTGGCGCAGGCGGACCGGCTGCTGGAGGAGACGAAAGCGCCTGGGAGACACCAGCTTCTGATCACCGACGGGGTGTTCTCCATGGACGGCGACATCGCCCCGCTCCCCGACCTGGTCGAGGTGGCGAAGCGTCGAGGCGCGATCATGATGATCGACGACGCCCACGCCAGCGGCGTGCTCGGCACCAACGGCAAGGGCACGGTGAGCCATTTCGGCCTCGATCCGAAGGACGTCGACATCCAGGTGGGCACGCTGTCGAAGGCCATCGGCGTGCTGGGCGGGTTCATCGCGGGTCCCCAGCTGCTGGTCGACTGGCTGGTCAACCGGGGGCGGCCGTTCCTGTTCAGCACCTCCGCCCCGCCCGCCGCGGCCGCCGCCTGCATCGAGGCGCTCGACATCCTGGAGGACTCGCCCGACCTGGTGAATCGGCTGTGGGAGCGGACCCGCTTCTTCAAGAAGGGCCTCCAAGACCTCGGACTCGACACAGGATGGAGCCAGACGCCCATCACCCCGGTCATCGCCGGGGAGGAGACCAAGGCCGTGGAGCTGTCGAGGCTGCTGTGGGAGGAGGGCGTGTTCAGCCCGGCCATCGTCTTTCCCACCGTGGCCAAGGGCAGGTCACGGGTGAGGACGATCGTCACCGCCGAGCACTCGGAGGAGGACCTTCAGCAGGCCCTCGACGCGTTCGAGCGGGTGGGGACGAAGCTCGGGCTGATCTAGTCAGGGCCCCGGTAGCACCGGGCCGCCCTCACGAGGCCTGCGCGGCCGGAGGTTCGTCCTGTTCGTGTTCGCCCTGTCCGAACGGCGGGGGCGCCAGCTCGAACCCCTCCAGGCTCCCCAGCAGGTCGTCGAATCCCTCTGGGATGGGATCCTCCGACTCCGGAGGAAGGGCGAACGCCGTGGGCGCCTGCGCCACGGCCGTCGTGGCGTCCACGTCGACGACGAGTTGCAGCATGTGCACCCGCATGTCGGTCAGCACCTCGACCAGGACGTCCCGCTGCTGGGCCAGCTCGCCGAGCAGCCGGTCGCCCTCGATCCTGGCGTCGCGCAGCTCGGCCTCGGCGGCGGCGTGCTTCCCCTCGGCCTGGGCCTCCGCCTCGTGCCGGATCCGGTCCGCCTCCTGAGCGGTCTCGGCGAGCTGGCGGCGGCAGGTCTCCTCGGTCTCTCGGCGAAGCTTCTCCGCGTAGTGGTCGGCCGCCCGCAGCAGCTCGGCCATCTTCGCCGCGACCTCGCCGTAGGCCTCCTCGCGAGCCGTCGACAGGCGGCGGGTGGCCGCGTCGAGCTGGGTTCGGGCGTCCTGGAGCTGCCGCTCCAGCGCGGCGATCCGCTCCTCGGACTGGGTGACGAACTCCTCGACGTGTCGAGGATCGAACCCCAACAGCACCTTGGCGAAGTCGGGGTGGAGCTCTTCGTCCTCCTCGGTGGGAGGACCGAAGATGTCGATATCGATCGTTGACATGGGGAAGCCTCCTTCTCGGCCGATCGATGCCGATGGACCGCTCTTCGCGGCAGGCAAAACCCTACCGGCGTTTCGGCGCGATTCAACGACCTTCGGCAGAAAGATTCCGGGGGGCGATCAGGCGGCGCGGATGGCGGCGGCGACCTGTCCCGCCAGCGCCGCGTTCGATTCGAGCAGCGCCAGGTTCGACCGGATGCTCCGGCCCTCCGTCTCCTCGCCGATGCACGATAGGAGGAACGGGGTGACCGCCTTGCTCCGAACGCCCTCGCGGTCGGCCCGGGCGAGACACAGGCCCACCGCGCGTTCGACCTCCTCGGCCGGGAGGGCCGCGCCCTCCGGGACCGGGTTGCACACCAGGAGTGTGGTCTCGATCCCGAGGGAACGCCGGCCCCGCGCGGCCGCGGCCACGTCCGCGGGGGATTCCGCCCGATGCTCCAGCTCGAGGGGGGCTTCGCGAACGAGGAAGAACGGGAGCCGGTCGCACCGGTACCCGATGACGCCGATGCCCAGCTCCTCGAGGCGTTCGAGCGTGGCGAACGGGTCGACGATCGACTTGGGGCCCGAACACACCAGTGTTCCCGGTGTCCTGGCCAGCTCGAGGAGATCCGCCGAGACGTCCCCCGAACCGGGATGGACCCCGCCGATGCCGCCGGTGGCGGCGACCTCGATGCCGGCCGCTCGAGCCGCCCACAGCGTGGCCGACACGGTGGTGGCCCCGAGTCTCCCGCCGGCCAGGGCCATCGGGAGGTCCCGCCGGGCGACCTTCACGGCTGCCCTCCCGGAGGAGAGATGTTCGAGCTCCTGTTCGGTGGCGCCGAGTCGAAGCGCCCCCGCGTCGACCCACACCCACGCCGGTTCGGCGCCGCCCCGAAGGACCGCCGCCGACATCGAACGGGCCGCCTCGAGGTTGTGGGGCCGCGGCAATCCCTGCGCCAGGACGCTGGTCTCCAGCGCCACCACCGGACGCCCTGCCTCCAGCGCGGCACGGACCGGTTCGGCCAAGTCCACGGGCGCCGCCGGGACCGAAGGCCCCGTCATGGCCACAACTCCGCGGTGGCGGCGGCCCGGGCGCCCGCGTCGCAGGCCAGCGCCAGGGCCTGTTCCGCCCCGGCCCCGGCGGCGAGCGCGGCCAGCAGTACGCCGTCGAAGGCGTCGCCGGCCCCGGTGGGATCGACCGCTCGCACCGCCCTCGCGCCCGCGCGGTGGATCCCATCCGGTGAGGCAAGCACCGCGCCCCGGGGCCCCAGCTTCACGCACGCGGTGGCGTAGCGTTTCCCCAGGACGGCGGCGGCGGCCTCGTCCGTGGCCTCGGTGAGGGATTCGGCCTCACGCTCGTTCGCCAACACCATCGAAGCGGGCTCGGTGAGCTCGAAGAAACGATCGCGCCCCATCGACTCGATCAGGGGCCACGACGCTGCGTCCACGGCCGTCCATGAGGACGCCGACCTCCGCAGCGCCGCCACGGCGGCATCCTCGGACCCGGGATCGAACAGCAGATAGCCCGATACCAGGACCGCCCCCGCCTCCAGCACCTCGGGAATGTCGCCCGGGCTGAGGCGCGCGTTCGCTCCCCGGTCGGCAACCATGGAGCGGTCCCGGCCGTCCCGGACCACCAGCATCGCGCCCGTTCGCGCCGAGGGGTCCACGGCCAGGCGGGCGTCCACGCCGCGGGCCTCCAGCGACTCCCGGGCCAGCCGGCCCGCCAAGTCGTCGCCGACCCGGCCGTACAGCCGAACCGCGGCTCCTCCGGCGGCGGCCCACGCCGCTGCGTTCGCCCCGCCTCCACCCGGCCGCAGCCGCACCTCGCCGTGTACGTCGCCGCCGGTGGCCAGCGCGCCGGCGTCCACGGTCACGTCGACCATCACGTCGCCCACCACGATGAGGTCCGGGGCATGCGTCGAGGTCATTCGGGGAAGACCGCCGCCAGCAGCGGCTCGGCCAGCGAATGTCGGTCGGGGTCGATCAGCAGGTAATCGAGAGCGAACCGCAGCCGCTCGTAGACCTCAACGAAGGGGAGGTCCGAACGGCGGCCCCGGATGTATCCGTAGGCCAAGTGATAGAACAACGACTCGGTCAGGAAGGCCTCGTAGTCGTCCACGTCGCTGGTGAGGACCAGCGCGCACTCGTGCCGGGCCCGCTCGCCGTGGGCCACGATGTGCACGGCCTGGATGTCCGAATCCTCCCGCGCCACCGTCAGGAACTTCTCGAGGTCTCCGCGCGAGTGCACTTCCTTCGCGATCAGCTCGATGGAGCCGAACGTCTGCAGGAGCTCGCGGACGAACCGGATCTCGCTGCGCTGGGAGGTGAACGCCTCGTCGAGCTGGGTCTCGAGGAACATCACCCTGACGGAGGGCCGCCGCCGTCGGCCCGGGCGGGTCGGCTGGTGCGGCTGCGTCGCCGTCAGTTCGGCAACCCTCTGGTTACGGTTGCCACCGCTTCGGGTAGCGGCTCCGGAGGTCGTTCACCAGTCGGGTCAACTCGTCCATGATCGCGTCGGTGACCTTCCGGAGCGTGGCCGGGTCCTCCCGCTCCCCCTCGAACTCGGAAAAGTCCAGGGCCGCCCCCGCTTTCAGCCAGACGGGCCGCCCGAAGGTCAGGCTCCCCAGGCCCTCCCGTTGCCAGATGGCCTGG
>WNGK01005285.1_pt1 | contig 13731 bp, 14 predicted proteins | sample 5400601 | NCBI WGS metagenome assembly WNGK01 (sample SAMN13153376, study PRJNA577476) | soil metagenome | isolation source: 60 cm soil or saprolite under Garry oak tree replicate 1 | place: USA:California | collected 2016-06-15 | reverse complement strand
CGAGACAATCGCAACAAGCTTCTAGAGACCATAGATGACCGCAAAGATCATCGTCCTATTCGGGAAACCTACAGACCCGCAAACATTCGACAAAGAATACTGGGAAAACCACGTCCCAATAGCGAAACAGATGCCAGGGCTGAGAAAGTATACAGTCCACAAGGTTGTAAGCGCCCCTCGAGGAGAACCCGCATATTACCAAGTAGTCGAGCTGGAGTTCGACAACATGGACAGCCTCAAGAACGCCATTGCCTCTCAAGCGGGCAAAGAATCAGGCCGCCACGGCGTCAAGATAGCGACGGGCGGGATGACATTCCTCTATGCCGAGTCAAAAGAAGCGTAAGAGTAAGGAAATAACTCCAAGCGTATCGGACCCTTCGGGAATCACGCTGAAGACTGCAAGCTAGACTTCGATCCTATCACGGCTGAACCTCGCTTGACCCTCCCCCGCGAATAGAGCACGATATGCATCGCGATGACTCCCGTTACAACTGCAACAATACCGATAGCATGTGGGAGCGGCAGAGTCATCGAGCTAGGCATAACAACCATTGGGTCGAACCTGAAACCTGTGCTCTCGTTCGGACTGGAAGATACAATTTACCTGGGAATCGAAGCTCGCTCCAGTCCCCTCCTTGTAGTTGAGCCACATTCGCTGCGACAGTCGGTCTAGCAGTGTCGTATTGTACCCGCCAGCAGTCACTGTCGAGTACTCTTCCAAGTAGGTCACACTAACTTCAGGGATCGATTGAGGACCTCCGTCGTGCCAATCAGTGAGAATGATGTGTCTGTCGGAGGCTAAAGATGACACCTGCTACCGTCGGCAGGTTGCCTGAGCCATTACAAGTACGCACGCGTTCAACGCTTTGACTGCTGACGAAAAATCGCCCGGGTCTCAAGCTCGCATTCGATACTTTCGAATGTAGATTCGATAGTCTCGAACATGGATTCAACAGCATCGATCTATGTAAAAGATCTACGTCTTGAAAGCTCAGATTTGCGAGTCAACATTGTCTTCGCCATATTCATAATGCCTTATCTAGTCATCAGAAGGACGTTCAGGCTGTTGTTTGGTAAGCCGAAGGTTTACGATATTTTTCTCGCAACGGGCCTCGCGTCAACATTCGACCTCCTTGGGAAGCTCAGGGTTCCAGAACTGGTTAGATCATGGATAGATGTCAGAACCAGAATCGGTTTCGAAAAGGAAGTCGTAGAGGAGGTGTTAGCGATTAGAGGAGACCTATTCCTGGACGTGGGCTCGGGCATAGGCTACTATTCTGCACTCCTATCGAAGAACTTTGAAACTATTCTTGCATTCGAACCCTATCCAGAACACTTGCGCATGCTTCAGTTTACGGTTGCTGTGGGTAGACTTCGAAATGTGACGGTGTTAGGTGTGGCAGTTGGCGATAATGACGGATCTGCGAATCTACAAATCCATAGTATCGGGGGCCGTCATTCAATGGAGCCTGCAGGCAATCGTAGACAGCTTGCCACCTTCAGCAAACGCTCATTGCCTGTTCGAACTGTCAAGCTTGATTCAATAGTAAAGGGAAGAGTGGACCTAGTGAAACTGGATGTGGAGGGTGCGGAGTTAAGAGTGGTTCGGGGCGCCGAGGTTAGTGTGAGGACGAGAAGGATTAGAAGATGGGTGGTTGAAGTGCATGATAAGGGAACCAATGACGAACTCCAGAATTACTTTAGACAGAGAGAGTATGAGACTCGGTGGGTAGACGACCGACACTTGTTCGCAAGCCTTCTTGATCGCTAGGAGAGTCTCCCTGCGCTTTCAATCACTTCACTTCAAGGAATGCATCATACGAAAACCAATAGCACCGGTTGTCAGCCACGAAAGGTTGCCAGAGCACTAGGAGGCTATCCTAATGTGTGCGGCTTGGTTCTGAGCAAGAGATGGTTATGAGGCTCTCTGAAACTGCGATGCTCATCTACGTGTACATCCAGTCTCACTCGAGAGATGATTTGCGGCTACGTGAAGTTCAACGAGCGATGGGTTTCGCAAGCCCAAGCTCTGCCCTGTTTCACCTGCAAAAGCTTGAGACTGCGGGGCTGATTCTGAAGGACCCTATGGGTAATTATCGAGTAAAGACCCGAGTACGGGTGGGCCTCTTTCGAAACTATCTTTTCATAAGAAGCGTCCTTGTACCTCGCCACTCTCTCTATGCCAGCCTCATGAGTATTGCCTCAATTCTATATCTGACCCTGCTAAGACAGTTTCTCTCTTCTCCCGTCACGTTGATCGCCCTCATTCTGAACGCAGCATCCGCGGGTCTATTCTGGTACGAGACATGGCAAGACTGGAAGATGAGACCAAGATTCTCCAGCCCCTCAGGAATGCAGCATACTTGATGCTCTTGAACAGCGTTTCGACAGCATCGATCTATATGCGACCAGTGTGATACGTGAAGATGCCAATGCGAAAATCAAGAGCATTTGTGTCCGGCCTCCTCGTTGCAGTAGCATTTTCAACAGTGCTCCTCCAAGCGTCGAGCCAGATCATGGCACAGGCCTCGTCGATTCCCACATCACAGGAATACGCGAGTGGAGATATCCAAGTTGACCAGTACGTTCAAGCTTGGTATTCTTGGGTGAACGTCAATGGCACACACACTATATTCATTGCTCTGCACTCTAGCCAGTTGCCGTCGCCTGTGTTCGCATTCGTCGGTCAAGCTTACAACACCACAACCGGCTCTCGAATCTTCGTCGGGAACGCACTACTCGCAATGGAAGTCTACAACGACACCAACCATAACGGTTACCTCGACGCCAACTATACTTCCGGCACGACTGAACTCAGATACACTTTAGTCATGAATGCTTCTCAGACATTCACACCTTATCCTGTAAACAAGACAGTCACAAATGGCACTCCTCACTATCGCTGGGGGATAACGTACAGTTCTATCCAAGCGCTTCTCATCAAGGCGGTCCCACCCGACTATGGCTATGGAGGAGGAACGCTATTTTCAGACGCAACGATCGACTACGTATCTGTCTTCTACGACTACTCGGTTGTAGGAAACACGACCTTCCTAAAAACCAGCTATCAGGTCGGCAACATCACCCCTGCTGATCCGGGGGCCATGCTTCAGGGCCTGAGCCTCTCACTGCTACATGCCACGCTAACGGTTGCATCTAACCCTCTCTCGGTAGAGGCTGGAAGCATGCCGTACGATTCGCAGACGAATCAGCCCGCCTCACAGTTTAACACGGCACAGGTCAAAGTCGATGATGCTTTGGCATATGAGTTCCGGTTCAATGACAGTTACACACTTCTCGCAAGTCCTTCGCCAAGTTACCCTGCGGTATACCTTGCCTCACCCATCGACTCGATTCCTGCAAACGCTTTTCAAGGCCAATATTTCGCGCCCCTCGTTAGGGTCCAGTACTTCGTTCAGGGACAGCTACCGGATATCGCAGGCCTGCCATCAACATCAAACCTGGATTACAATACTACCAAGTTCCTCTACAGGGTCTCCTATCCCATCTGGTCCGGCAAAGCTCTAAGACACGATCCCACATACGTCGCGCATGTTAGCACAACCTTCTCTCCTGCCACACCTCGGACTTCACAGCCACCAACAGGAATACTTTCGATCGCGGTGGTCACGGGACTCTTGGCGCTCGTTGTTGCAATCAACGGATTAAGACGTGCAAGGAAGACGGTTCAACCTACAGATGGGCGTCAAGACATCGACGAAGTCTCACCATGAGGACCTTCTGCCCTCTCTCGTGTTCCCCTTTGGCCTACCAGAAAGACAGCGCAAGCAATGGCAGTGAGCCCTCTCGCCACACCCCCTCTCATCAAGACCCAACCTACCCAACTCACTTTAGAGATAGCAAAACCATAAACGAACTGTGACACGGCTTTGGACAGTTCGTAGTCCCGAATTTGTTCGGGAAAAATCTCAGAAATTTTGTAGGATGTTCAGAGCTCGAACAACTTTTCTCCTCTGAAAAATCGAAGACTACTAACCGTCACGTCGGAGGCCGAGGAGATAGCTTCCGATGGAATGCTCGCGAGGAATGCTCCTGTCTCTCTGAGCTCCTTGTCGTCCAGAACGAATGGCCCAACCAAACCGGGAGAACTCCGATAACCTTCTTCTAGTCCGGTAGGAAAGCACAATGGCGTCTTAGCATGAGCCGAGTCGCAATAGTTGGAGTCGGCCACTCAAAGTTTGGAAAACGCAGTGATGCATCTCTGCGAGAGTTAGCCTTCGAATCGTATAGTGAAGCTCTCGACGATGCAGAAATAGAACCGTCAACAATAGACGCCTCAATAGTCTGTTCGGCAACACATTATGACAAGCAACGATCGCCTGCTGGAGTAGTGGCAGAGTATCTCGGGCTCAACCCAAAGCCGACCTTCAATGTAGAAGCCGCATGTGCCTCAAGCGCCGTTGGTCTCCGAACAGCCTTCTCACTAGTAAGATCCGGGCTCCATGACTTAGTTGTGGTAGTAGGGGTCCAGAAGATGACAGAACTCGCCTCAAAAGAGATCCAAGAACTCATGGGCAGGGCAGGAGACGTGATGTGGGAATCACCATTCGGGACGACAATGCCCGCATACTACGCAATGTACGCCACAGCCCACATGGCACGATACGGCACAACCGAGGAGGACCTGGCAGCGGTAACGGTGAAGAATCGAAAATATGGAGCGAAGAACCCCAAGGCAATGTTTCAGAAACCAGTAAGTGCAGAAGAAGTCCTCAAGTCCCGCCCCGTGTCAACACCTCTCAAACTATTCGACTGCTGTGCAAACGCGGACGGAGCCGCATGCTTGCTAGTAACCAACGCTGAGAAAGCCAAGAAGATGACTGACAGACCAGTCTGGGTAGCTGGCTTAGGATTGGCCTCGAGCCCTATGGCGCTGGCCGGAAGACACGGACCCATGACCAGCTTCGAAGTCACCAAGAACGCGGCCAAGTCAGCCTACGAAATGGCACGTGTCAAGCCAGACGACATTGACGTTGGAGAAGTTCACGATTCGTTCTCGATCACAGAGATCTTGAACTATGAGGACCTAGGATTTGCACGGCCTGGTAAGGGATCTAAACTTCTGAAAGATGGCGAGACAGAGTTGGGTGGAAAGATTCCGGTCAATATTGATGGAGGACTAATCTCAAAGGGCCATCCCGTCGGAGCGACAGGGGCATCTCAGATCACTAGCCTCGTCCAGCAGCTCAGAAAGGAGGCAGGTGATCTCCAAGTGGACGGTGCCAGAGTGGGGCTTGCTCAGAACATCGGAGGTATCGGAATGTACGCTGCCGTCTCAATTTTGAGAGCTTGATGTCTATGGGTTTCGAAAAATTCGGACAAGCAGGCTACATCTCACAAACCAAGATCACTCCCCTAATCTCGTATCTCCAGAAAGGAATCATTGCCGGTACACGCTGCAAGGATTGTGGAAAGTTCTACTTTCCGCCGCGAGCGGATTGTCTCGACTGTCGAAAGAGCGAGATAGAATGGGTCCCCTTGGAGGGCAAAACGAAACTTGTCACATTCACAGAGGTATTTTTCGGACCTCCTGCCTTCGAGCAGTCAACTCCGTACGTTCTCGGGCTTGCAGAGTTTCAGAACGGCCTCAGAGTCTTCGCACCTATCAGCCACAGTCTGGATGTCAAACAGCTGAGACCTGATCTAGAGTTGGTGTTGAAGGCTAGACAGTCTGGCGAAGGAGTCTTCTACCAGCTGGAAAAGCCAGACTGACTTAGTTTAGGTTCACTGAAACGTTTTTCGTCCTGGTGTAGTGTTCGAGGGCTCTGATACCATTCTCGTGGCCTATTCCGCTATCTTTGTAGCCGCCAAATGGGGTCTGTGGAAAAGTAACCAAGTACTCGTTTATCGCGACTCCCCCCACCTCTAGCCTTGAGGCGACGTCGTGAGCAGTTTTCAGGTTGCTGGTCCAGATGCCTCCGTAGAGCCCGTAGTCTGTCTCGTTGGCCATTGCGACTGCCTCGTCGGTGGTCTTGAACTTGGCTATGTTTAGGACTGGTCCGAATATTTCGTCGGTGCCAATCTTCATTTCTCCGCTCACGTTTTCGAATATTGTGGGTTCGACAAAGTTTCCCTTTTCCAGTCTGGGGTCTTTTGGCTTCTTTCCGCCGTGGAGGAGTTTCGCTCCTTCATTTACTCCATCTTTTACGAATGCGAGGACGATCTCTTGTCGTGATTTGGATACGACGGGCCCCATCTCTGTCGAGTCCTCTATTCCAGGTCCGATCTTCATCGCGGCTGTCTTGTCGACCAGTTCTCTGACGAATCCTTCGTAGATGGATTCGTGTATGAACGCGCGTGATCCTGCCCAGCACATTTGTCCCGCGTTGGTGAAGATTCCGTCTTTGACCGCTTTGATTGCTTTGGGAATGTCTGCGTCTGGGAATACTATGTGGGGGTTCTTGCCGCCCAGCTCCATCAACACATGCGTGACGTTTCTCGCCGCGGCCTCCATCACCTGTTTACCGGTCTCGTCTGATCCTGTGAAAATTATCCCGTCCACGTCCTTGTCAGAAACAAGGTGAGAGCCCACTTCGGCACCGGATCCTGTTACAACGTTCATGACTCCCTTAGGCAGTCCGGCTTTCAGGGCTAATTCTCCAAGCTTGATGGCGGTCAGTGGAGTAGTCTCGGACGGTTTCATGACAACCGTGTTGCCCGCGGCCAATGCTGGGGCGAGGCTTCTTGCAGCCAGCGCTATGGGATAATTCCATGGAACAATGTGCACGGTGACTCCCATGGGCTCTCTTAGAGTGTAATTGAGTCTTCTCGGTGGAACCGGGATCGTCTCTCCCTCTATCTTGTCTGCCAGTCCCGCGAAATATTCGAAGGCACGTGCCGCCCAGGCAACGTCTCCCTTCGACTCTCGCAGAGTCTTTCCCTCATTCAGAGTCTCCAACTGCGCCAGCTCGTCAGAGTTCTCCCGCACGAGACCCGTCAGCTTCGTCAGAATTCGTCCTCTCTTCGCGGAATCCATATCCCTCCATTCAGGCGAGTGAAATGCAGTCTTTGCTGCGTCTACGGCTGCCCTGGCGTCATGCTTGGTCCCTCGCGGAACCTCCGCTATCACCTGGTTGTTCGACGGGTCGAGGATCGATGTGGCGAGCCCATTGCCACTCTCTTTCCATTCTCCCCCGACAAGCATCTTGTACTTCTGAAGCTGAACTGTCAATGTCTCCCAAGGCTAGGCTAATGTAGTATAAAGAGGAAACCGCCTAGAGGGACTACTACCGGAAGGGGCTTCCAGATCATTCTCGCCAAACCATACTAACCCGCGACTTTGACAACAAGGAACACTCCCAGAAATCGCGCAGATTGAACCCTGATTATGAATCTGGGAGGGCTGTGCTGTTTTCATACAGTTTCCTTGCGCGAAACCAACACTTTCGATCACCCCAGACCAGCCCATTGCAAGCCCCGATCAGCTAGACAAGCCCAGAACACTACCCAACCAGCCGGATCATTCTAGAAAAACTCGAAAAAAACTTGTCCATGCGACACAGATCGCTCTTTTCCGCAAGAATCCCGCAGGTTCAAGGGCTAGCCTCACTCGTGCTTTCACGGATTCAACCACAGAAAAGAGAAAAAGCGGGAGTGAGCATTTTCCCGTGTTAAACCGGCTGTAACTCATAATCTCAGGCGGACGGTTCACGAGCTTCTAAGCCTACAACCCCAGTTTCTCGGCCAACGTCGAGGCCAGGCCCACTGTGAGAGCAAGAGCCCCAGTCATACTCCTAACCTTAGTCGCCTCATTCCTAGTTCCCATCCTAATCGGAAATGTTTACGCGTCCAGCTGCCCACCAGGAAACTGCCAAGTAACCGTCAGCTCGAACGTTCCCTCAGCGGATGGAACCATCTGGATCAAGATCGACAACGGAACCGGCTCCTATTGCAGCTCCAACCAATGCACAGTCGCCTTGCCTCAGGTTTCGCCCCCCACCTTCGACTTTCCCTATAACACGACTCACACACTTACTGTGCTAAGCGCCAACCTAACTTTCACCGGCGCATCCACCGCTGGCCGTTATGTCTGGAAAGAATGGGCGAACTACTATGGAACGACCTCACCAGGTACGAGAGTCTGGACAACCAATCCCACAGTCAGAATATGCCCAGCAAACCAATGCGTTCCGACCGGAATAGTATACAATTACACAGGGAAAGCCGGTCTCACAGCCGTTTTTGACAAACAGTATCCAGCAACACTATCGTTCACCGATGTCCAAGGAAACCCTCTAAGCCCATCACCAATCTCTCTTACACTACAGGGCCAAGCAATAGGCACAACCACCATCACAGGATACTCCGGACAGTATGTCTCCGCCGACATGTACACAATCACATCAGCTCTCTGGGAGGGAACCAACATTCCAACAAACTCCACAGAGACCCTCGACCTTACAAACGCACCTGCAACGGCAACAATCTCGCTAAAAGCCTTCCCAGAAACAGTCCAGATTGTCGACAACAATAACAGTCCAGTCTCAGGCGCAAACGTGACCGTCACATTCGTCAACGGCACCATCGCCAGCAAGACGTATCTCAGCGACAACACGGGCAAGGTCCACCTCGGCGACATACCCTACCCAGGATCATTCGGCCTAACCGTCCACTACCAGAATCAAATGTACGGACCGTACAGTCCAAGCGCGGCCGACAGCCCGACCTACACAGTTCAGGTAAACGCAGGATCAACAACCAGCACAACGACCACGGCGGTAGTCTTGCTAGTTATCTTCGGTATAGCATTCTTCCTAATTCTGCTCGCGATAAAAGTCAGAAGACCAGCCGCCCCACCCAGAATATAGGGGAACAACCCCCACTCTCTCCTCTGTTTAGCTTGCTTGTCTGATGAGTCTTGCCCCATTTGGCAGATGATCGAGAGACCGTTCTCATTGTCAATAACGCTTATACCGTCACTCGCAAGAAAACGGTCATGCGATCAAACGAGAAAAATCAGGTCCCAAAATCAGCTGATGACTTCGAGGACATTAGCGTCGTCAAGAACCTTCTCGAGCTGCAATCTCGTTTGAGAACAAGAACAGATTCGATAGAGACCCAATCAGACTGAGATGAATCTCAGCCATCTCTCGCTGGTCTCCTCGACCTATTCTTTGGCCGAGTAGGCCGCTTGTAGAGACGTGCCCGCTTTGGACGGTGCCCGAAAACATCCGGCGCGACCACTACTGCGGTCTGGGTCTTCTGAACTCCCCTGATCTTCTGAATCTTTGACAGTACAAGATCTGACAATGTGGTCAGATCAGGAACTTCTGCAAATGCGATCACATCGAAGGGCCCCGTGACGGCGTGAGCCATCTTGACACCGTCAATCTTCGAGATCGCGTGGGCAGCAGTCTTGGCAGTCCCAGGCGCGAGCTGCATCAGAATATACGATCCAAACCCCATCTCTGATCCACCCACATCGAAGGCTTGCCGAGTCACTGGTCACGGCTGATTAACTCTTCGCTGGAACACACCCGACGCATGAGGGTCCTATCACAAAGTTGGAAAGGGTTACAATCCGTATTCATACCCGCCGGTGTTCTCAAGAGCTGTCTTTGTCGGACAGGGTCGAGGCCAGGACCGGCTAGAGTGGACGTGACTGAAAACTGGACAGCATTACGACGCCCTTCAGGAACTTTTATGCTCTTCTCGGCGGAAGCCTCCCAGAAGCTTCCTCAATCCTCATATCGGGAGACCCGGGAAGCGGAAAGACCACCCTCGCTCAACAGATCCTCTACGACGAGCTTTCCGCATCGAAGCCATGCATCATAATCACGTACGACACGTTCCCATCCAACATCATAGAGAGAATGAACGAGTTCGGATGGGACCCGAAAAAATATCTGCAGACGAACAAGCTTGACATCGTAGACTGCTACTCGGCGACCGCAGGCATCACGGAAGGAGTCGTGCCACAACCTTTCGACCTTACCAACGTCAGCATATACCTCTCCACTGTCATGGACAAACTCGGGAACCGGCAAATAACAATCGTGCTGGATTCTCTAATACCGATATTCAGCGAGACAGAGAGCAAACACGCGATCAGCTTCATACAAAGCATCGCGGGAAAGGTGAAGAAAGCCGGAGGAAAACTCATAGTAACACTTTCCACCGGCAGCGTCAATCCCGAGCTATTTCACAAAGTCGAAAGCCTCGTCGACGGAGTCGTAGAACTCAGAATGGTCGAACAGGGGCAGATGCTCAAAAGATACTTACTCGTACGCAAGATGGATAGACGTCACATAACACCTCGCCTCGTCCAGTTTGACATCATAGGCGGTCGAGGAATACAACTCAAACTCTCAAAACTGGGCTTTCTCTTGAGGAGAACCGGAGTTCTCCGTACCCCTCCGGGGAACTAGCGACCAGCTAAATCCCTGTAGATCGATGGCTTGCCCCATCGACCGCCCCATCTAACCGTCATTGGACAAGCCATAGAACCGAACCGAGAACTGAAGCCCATATCTATTTATCTCCGGACAGACTATGAGTAGTCAGACCCTGGCATGGCCGAGCAAAACACGCCAGAATATCCTCCGGCACTCGAACTCGAAAAGGAGCTCACTCGTAAGGAACGGCAGATAGAATACCTCCAGACCGAACTCCGCCGCTACCACAACCTGATGGAAGAACTCAAACAGGGTATGCGGCCGATCGGGACAATTGAGGAAGTAAAGGGAGACACAGCCCTTGTGCGCCTTTCTGGCGGCCAGGCCTTTCAAGTTAGCATCCCTCCAGAAATCAGAGACAGAGTTGGCACAAATGTCGACGCCGTGCTGTCCCCGACGAAGGGAGTGATAGTCGATGTTATTGAACGGATAAAGGATCGCAGCCTACTAGAATACCAGGTCGAGAAAGCTCCCAAGGTCTTCTACGAGGATATCGTAGGGCTGAGGAAAGAACTGCTCAGCCTCAGACAAGCCATCGAATGGATACTAGACCCCGGGACCAGAAGCAGGAGGGAGCAGATCATTAGGGACCCGCGGATGTTGGAGGAGGCAGGATCCGTACTCCTTTTTGGACCACCGGGAGTCGGTAAGACCTACATGGCTAAAGCGGTCGCTGGAACCATCAGCAATCATGGACAGAATACCAGCTTCCTCAAAATAGAAAGCTATGAGATAGTCTCCAAGTGGCTCGGCGAATCCGCGAAGAACGTGAAGGAGATCTTCAAACTCGCACGCGAGTCCGCACCTACAGTCCTCTTCATCGACGAGGCTGACGCGATCGGTAGGGCAAGAATGGAAGCTACTACGGACGCGGGACGAGATGTCCAGGGAATGCTGAACCAGATATTGACGGAGCTCGGCGAAGGATTCCACGTCAACCGCAATGTCGCGGTCATCTTCGCTACCAATTACCCGAGCGTCATCGACCCCGCTCTGCTCGACAGGATGAAACGAATCATCTATGTGCCCCCTCCGAAGACGCGTGACGAAATTAAGAGGCTGCTCGACTCTTACTTGGCCAAGGTGGAGATAGACCCGAAAATCTCGACCTACGACGGCGGTCTAACAGAAGAGTCGTTCGAAGAAGTCTGGAAGATAATTCGGTCTAAGCGACAAATGTATGAAGCGTCAATACCCGACCGTGGAATCTCCGTTCGTGACCAGTACGTCATCACACCCCGAGACATGAAGAATGTGATCCAAGAAGCCGCAAGCGAAGCCTCGTTCGCGGGTGAACAGTATGTGACCATGGAGAGACTGTTGACTCTGTTCAGAAGCCTCTCTTCGGAAGAGCGCCACTCGCGCGTCGTCAGCTAACATTCCCGTTTTATCCCTCATCTTACAGTAGGACACCTTATGAGTTCCAGGTTCGGACCGGAGGCACTGTCGCTCCACGTTCCAGCCGAGACCGTGGAGAGAATCATCAGGTTTCTCAAGACCCACACTGAAAGGGTTGGCGCTAGGAATCTCATCGTCGGAATGTCAGGGGGGCTCGACTCAAGTGTCACAGCCGTCCTCTGTTCAATGGCCGTTGGTGGACGCAGAACCATCGGATTATCTCTCCCGGAGGAGGATACTAGGAGTCAGTCGAATCTACGAGACGCCGAAGAACTCGCGAAAAATCGTGGAATCAAGTACAGGTCGCTCGACATCACTTCACTGGTCAAAGCTGGCGAACATTTGGTCCGCCCCTCGAAACACGAGGGCAAGACTCCCCTGGGAAACATGAAAGCGCGTCTCAGAGGAATGATCCTCTACTACTACTCCAACATCAATCACGGGCTAGTTGTTGGAACCGGAGACAAGAGTGAGATTATGCTCGGATACTTCACGAAATACGGAGACGGCGCATGCGACATTCAGCCAATCGCGGACCTCTACAAGAGCACTGTGCGAGATCTCGGAAAGTACCTGGGGCTCCCCAGTAAGATTTGCTCCAAGCCCTCTAGCCCAGAGCTTTGGCCCGGACAGACGGCGGAGGGTGAGCTGGGTCTCAGCTATGAGAAGCTGGATTTGGTATTGTGGGGACTAGAAAGATGGATTCCTTCCGTGGACGTTAGCAGAGACCTTGGAATCCCACTTAAGACGGTGGAGAGCATTAGGAAAAGGTGGTTACTAGCGGAGCACAAGCGTCGACCGCCACTGGCGCTAAAGCTGGGCTTTCGGACCTCAAGTCAAGACCTTAGAATACCCTATACTCTTTCGGAGTAACTGTATGCTAGGTTAGCTCTTCAAGCAGCGATGTGACATCTCTGTTGTAAACGTCCTGTTCGACGAATGGTTTCTCTCCCAAAGCAGGCATCCGGCTGGCAAGCTGATCCTCGTACGTAGCAACTTCCATCTGGAAGAAAACCCCGATCGGTATCTTGTCGCCCCACTCGAACGATTTCAACAGAGCATTCCCCTTCTTCGCAGTGACCTCGTCTCTGATGCTGGAATCCGCTACCCGACCATTGTAGCCTGTCTCTTCGAGCTTGTACAGTCGAGGAGCCTTTGACGGGAGATCGTCACCAGCATACCACTCCTTAGTGTTGATGTCATTATAGGTCGGGCACGTCTGAAGGACATCGACGAAGGCGCTGCCCCGATGCTCGATTGCTGCTCGTAGAGTCGTTTTCAAATGTCTAACATCCAGGGCGTAGCTCCTGGCGACAAACGTGTAGCCGGAGGCCACTGCCATCGCAATGGGATTCACCCCCTCCTGGATTGACGGGGCCGGCATCGATTTCGTCTTCAGACCTTTCGGAAGAGTCGGCGAGGCTTGACCCTTTGTAAGGCCATAGACACCGTTGTCATAGAGGACATATGCGAAATCGAGATTCCGACGTCCTGTGTTGACAAAGTGTCCTGCGCCGATTCCTAATCCGTCACCGTCTCCTCCTACAGCGAGGACGGTGAGACCTGGGTTGGCGAGCTTTGCTCCTGTTGCGATCGGTAAGACTCTCCCGTGAAGAGTGTGGAATCCGTATGCGTTGATGTAGTGAGGTGTTTTTGCTGAGCAGCCAATTCCGGAGAAGATAGCGACTCGGTGTGGTTCTAGCTGCATTTCTAGGAGAGTCATCTGTATTGCGTTGACGATGCCAAAGTCGCCACAGCCTGGACACCAGTCGTTATGAACCTGTGTCCGGTAGTTCTTCAGTTCAAGCATGGCTCAGCGCGACCTCTTTCATCCCATCTCTAACAATGTCTCTGACGCCTTCATAAATCTCGTTCTGTGAGAAGGGTCGTCCGTCGAACTTGACGACTTTGTTGTCTA
>WNGK01005283.1_pt1 | contig 13732 bp, 26 predicted proteins | sample 5400601 | NCBI WGS metagenome assembly WNGK01 (sample SAMN13153376, study PRJNA577476) | soil metagenome | isolation source: 60 cm soil or saprolite under Garry oak tree replicate 1 | place: USA:California | collected 2016-06-15 | reverse complement strand
TGGAGATGTTCCGCAAGCTCTTGGATCAGGGGCAGGCGGGGGACAACATCGGGGTGCTGCTGCGGGGCACCAAGCGCGAGGAGGTGGAGCGCGGGCAGGTGCTGGCCAAGCCGGGGAGCATCACGCCGCACACCAAGTTCAGCTGCGAGGTGTATGTGCTCTCGAAGGAGGAAGGCGGGCGGCATACGCCGTTTTTTCCGGGGTACCGGCCGCAGTTCTACTTTCGGACCACGGACGTGACGGGCAGTGTGGAGTTGCCGGCGGGCACGGAGATGGTGATGCCTGGGGACAACATTCAGATGACGGTGAGCTTGATCGCGCCCATTGCGATGGAGGAAGGCTTGCGCTTTGCCATTCGCGAAGGCGGCCGCACGGTCGGCGCCGGCGTCGTGGCAAAGGTGATCGAATGATCCATCGGCATCAGCACGAAAAGCTTGGGACGGCCCGGCGCTTTTCGTGTGGGAACGACAACGAAGAACCGAGCGCGTGAGCGGGCGGTTGTTCAAAAGGTGAACCAATGCAAAACCAGAGAATCCGTATCCGTTTGAAGGCGTTCGATTACAAGCTGATCGACCAGTCCGCGCAGGAGATCGTCGAGACGGCCAAACGCTCGGGCGCGGTCGTCAAGGGTCCGGTGCCGTTGCCGACGAAGATCGAGCGCTTCGACATCCTGCGCTCGCCGCACGTCAACAAGACCTCGCGCGATCAGCTCGAGATCCGCACGCACCTGCGACTGATGGACATCGTCGATCCGACCGACAAGACGGTCGACCAATTGATGAAGCTCGACCTGCCGGCGGGCGTGGATGTGGAGATCAAGCTGCAATAACGGAATGAACCACCAAGACAGAAGGGAAGAAAGATTTTCCTGTCTTTGTGTCTTGGCGGTGGATTAAGGGTTTGCGGTCTGTGAACGCCGCCGGTCAATCGTAACCGGCGGCAAGGAAAGGATAATGATCATGAGTCTCGGATTGGTGGGTCGCAAGATTGGCATGACCCGCGTGTTCACCGATGACGGCGCCGCCGTCCCGGTGACGGTGCTCGACGTGGCCAACAACCGCGTCACGCAGATCAAGACGCCGGAAACCGACGGCTATGCTGCCGTCCAGGTGACCTACGGCAAGCGCCGCGCGCGGCGCGTCGACAAGGCGCAGGCGGGGCATCTAGCCAAGGCGGGCGTCGAGGCGGGCGAGCTGCTCAGGGAGTTTTCGGTCGCGGCGGAAGACCTTGCCACGCTCAAGGTCGGCGAGACCGTGAGCGTCGAGACCTTTACGGTCGGGCAGCTCGTCGACGTCACGGGCACGACGAAGGGTCGCGGCTTTACCGGCGTGATCGCGCGCCACCATTTCAGCTCCAATCGTGCGTCGCACGGCAACTCGCTGTCGCACAACACGCCGGGCTCGATTTCCATGGCGCAGGATCCGGGCCGGGTCTTCCCGGGCAAGCGCATGGCCGGGCAGCACGGCAATGTGCAGCGGACGGTGCAGACGCTGAAGGTCATTCGTGTCGACGCCGCGCGCGGGCTGCTGCTCGTCAAGGGCGCGGTGCCGGGTGCCGACGGCGGGCACATCGTCGTCCGGCCGTCCGTCAAGACGCCGGCGAAGAAGGGGGCCTGAGCATGGATCTCAAGCTCATCGACGACAGCGGCAAGGCGGGCACCACGGTGGCGGGGTCGGACGCGCTGTTCGCACGCGAATACAATGAGGCACTGATCCATCAGCTGGTGATCGCGTTCCAGGCCAACGCGCGCAGCGGCAACCGTGCGCAGAAATCGCGCGGCCAGATCAACAAGTCGCACAAGAAGCCCTGGCAGCAGAAGGGCACGGGTCGCGCCCGCGCCGGTCAGGCCAACAGCCCGCTGTGGCGGGGCGGCGGCAAGATCTTCCCGAACCTGCCGGACGAGAACTTTTCGCAGAAGGTCAATCGCAAGATGTATCGCGCGGGCATCGCGTCGATCCTGTCGCAACTCGTCCGCGAAGGACGGCTGTCGGTGGTCGAGCGGATCGTTCTCGACGCGCCGAAAACGAGGGTGTTCGCGCAGAAGATCAAGGCGTTCGGGCTTTCAGGCACGGTGCTGGTGGTCACCGACAAGGTCGACGAGAACATGTTCCTGTCCTCGCGCAACCTCCCCAACGTGCTCGTCCTGGAGACGAAGGAGGTCGATCCGGTCAGCCTGGTGCAGTTCGAGAATGTGCTGCTGACCAAGGCGGCGCTGACTCAATTCGAGGAGATCCTGGGATGAGCACGCCAAAGACCGCACCGAAACCGGCCGCCGGGTCGGGAGTGAACGAAGGGCGCCTCATGACGGTGCTCCTGGCCCCGGTCGTCTCGGAGAAGGCGACGTTCGTCGCCGATAAGCACAATCAGGTGATCTTCCGGGTCCGGCCCGACGCGACCAAGAAGGACGTCAAGGCCGCCGTCGAGCTCGTCTGGAAGGACAAGAAGGTCGAGGTCGAGAGCGTCCAGATCGTGAACGTCCACGGCAAGCCGAAGCGCTTCGGTGCCTACTCGGGTCGGCGACGCAGCTGGAAGAAGGCGTACGTGTGCCTGAAGCCCGGCCACGAAATCAACTTCGCTCAGGAGGCCTAACGTGGCACTCGTCAAAGTCAAGCCGACATCGCCGGGCCGCCGCGCTCTGGTCAAGGTCGTCAACCGCGATCTGCACCGGGGCCGGCCGTTCGAGCAGCTCATCGAAAGCAAGAAGCGCGGCTCCGGCCGGAACAACCTCGGCCGCATCACGATGCGACATCAGGGCGGCGGGCACAAGCGTCATTACCGCCTCGTCGATTTCCGCCGCAACAAGGACGGCATTGCGGCGAAGGTCGAGCGGCTCGAGTACGACCCGAACCGCAGCGCGAACCTCGCCTTGCTGCTGTACGCCGACGGCGAGCGCCGCTACATCATCGCACCGCGCGGGGTTGCGGCCGGCGCGCAGCTCATGAGCGGGTCCGACGCGCCGATCAAAGCCGGCAACTGTCTCCCGTTGAGGAGCATCCCGGTCGGCACGACGATTCACTGCGTCGAGATGCTCCCGGGGAACGGTGCGCAGATCGCGCGTTCGGCCGGCGCGTCCGTACAACTGCTGGCGCGTGAGGGCGCGTACGCGCAGATCCGCATGCATTCGGGCGAGATCCGCAAGGTGCACATCGATTGCCGGGCGACCATCGGCACGGTCGGAAACGAGGAGCACAGCCTGCGCTCAATCGGAAAGGCCGGCGCCCAGCGCTGGCGCGGCATTCGGCCGACGGTACGAGGCATTGCCATGAACCCGGTCGATCACCCGCACGGCGGTCGCTCGAATGGCGGCGGACATCCGGTGTCGCCGTGGGGCACGCCGACCAAGGGATATCAGACGCGCAAGAACAAGCGGACCGACGGCATGATCATCCGCCGCCGGCACGCCGTAAAGAAGGGATAGCGAGCGATGGCACGTTCAATCAAGAAGGGCCCGTTCGTCGATCATCACCTGCAGGCGAAGGTGGAGGCGGCGCGCGCGACATCCGACAAGCGGCCGATCAAGACCTGGTCGCGGCGCTCGACGATCACGCCGGATTTCGTCGGCCTTACGATCGCCGTCCACAACGGCAAGCAGCACATTCCGGTCTACGTCTCGGAAAACATGGTAGGGCACAAGCTCGGCGAGTTTGCGCTGACCCGAACGTTCAAGGCGCATTCGGCCGACCGGAAGGTCGTTGCCCCAACGACGGGGCCGAGGAAGTAAGGAGTCATCATGGAAACCAAAGCGATCCTCCGGGGCGTGCGTCTCTCGGCCCAGAAAGGCCGGCTAGTCGCCGACCAGATCCGCGGGATGCCGGTCGGCAAGGCACTCGACGTACTCGCCTTCAGCCCGAAGAAGGGCGCGAAAATCATCAAGCGCGTGCTCGAGTCGGCCATCGCCAACGCCGAGCACAACGACGGCGCCGACATCGACGAGTTGAAGGTGCGGACGATCTACATCGACAAGGCGGAGAATCTGCGCCGGTTCACGGCCCGCGCCAAGGGCCGCGGCAACGTCATCTTGAAACAGACCTGCCACATTCTCGTCACCGTCGGTGACGGAAAGCAAGGATAAGTCATGGGACAGAAAATCAACCCGACCGGCTTCCGTCTCGCGGTGAATCGCGACTGGGCGTCGAAGTGGTACGCCAACAGCAAGCATTTCGCCACGACGCTGAACGAGGACATCAAGGTCCGCGACTACCTCCGCAAGAAGCTCTCTCACGCATCGGTCTCCAAGATCACGATCGAGCGCCCGGCGAAAAACGCGCGGATCACGATCCACAGCGCGCGCCCGGGTGTGGTCATCGGCAAGAAGGGCGAGGACATCGAGACGCTGCGCGCGAACCTGCGCAAGATGATGGGCACGGAAGTCGGCCTCAACATCGAGGAGATCCGCAAGCCCGAGATCGATGCGCAGCTCGTCGCGGATTCGATCGCGCAGCAGCTCGAGAAGCGGATCATGTTCCGCCGGGCCATGAAGCGAGCGATGCAGAACGCGATGCGGCTCGGCGCCCAGGGCATCAAGATCATGAGCTCCGGCCGGCTCAACGGCATCGAGATCGCGCGCACCGAGTGGTATCGCGAGGGGCGGGTGCCGCTGCACACGCTGCGCGCCGATATCGACTATGGGTTCTCCGAAGCGAAGACGACCTACGGGGTGATCGGCATCAAGGTCTGGGTGTTCAAGGGCGAGGTCCTGCCGCATAACGCGGAGCCGCTGGCCGCGCCCGCGGCGGTGCCCGAAGCGCCCAAGCGCGCACGCAAGAGCGCAGGAGTGAAAAATGCTGCAGCCAGCTAGACGGAAATACCGCAAGGAGCAGAAGGGTCGCAACAAGGGTGTGGCGACCGTCGGCGCCAAGGTCAGCTTCGGCGAGTATGGTCTGAAGGCCATCGGCCGCGGACGGCTGACCGCGCGGCAGATCGAGGCCGCCCGCCGGGCGATGACACGCCACATCAAGCGCGGCGGCCGGATCTGGATTCGCATCTTCCCCGACAAGCCGGTGTCGCAGAAACCGGCCGAAGTGCGGATGGGCAACGGCAAGGGCAACCCCGAGTATTACGTCGCGGAGATCGTGCCGGGCAAGGTGCTCTACGAGATGGATGGTGTCGACGAGGCGCTGGCGCGCGAAGCATTCGCGCTGGCGGCAGCCAAGCTGCCGATCCGCACGACTTTCGTGCACCGGCTCCTCGGCGGCTGATCGGAGAAGGCTATGAAGCGTTCGGAACGCAAGAGGGACCTGCGCGACAAGTCGCCCGATGAGCTCAAGACCGAGCTCAGCGCGCTGCTCAAGGAACAGTTCGGCCTGCGGATGCAAAAGGCGACGCAGCAACTCACGAACAGCTCCAACATCATGCGCGTCCGGCGGGACATCGCGCGGGTCAAGACGTTGCTCAACCAGAAGGCAGGACAAGCATGAGCGAAACAGTTCAAGCGGCCGCCACACAGAAAGTGGCGACTGGGTCGGACGTCAAGGGCAGCCTGATCCAGACCCAGGTCGGGCGCGTGGTCAGCGACAAGATGAACAAGACGGTGACCGTGCTGGTCGAGCGTCGGGTAAAGCACCCCCTGTATGGAAAGGTCGTGACCCGATCGAAGAAGTATCACGCACACGACGAGAACAACGAGTTCAAGGAAGGCGACCTGGTCGAGATCGAGGCCTGTCGCAAGCTCGCCAAGACCAAGGCGTGGCGGGTGAAGCGGCTCATCGAGAAGGCCAAGGTGATCTGACTGGCTGCCTTCTAAGTCATTGATCGGCCTTCGGGACTTGCCAAGAAGCACAAAGCCTGCCATACTTTTGGATTCGCCCGCCGCGGAAGAGGGAGTGCGAGCAGTATGCAACGCGCCTCCGCCCACCGCGGCTTTACCCGGACGGGTTCCAAAACTGGCCGCCGCGAACGATGCACGACGCGGGCGGCGCTTCAAGCGCCAGATGTCTTAAGCGCCTCGGGCGTTGCCCTCGCGGGTCAAGTTGGAGATTGCAATGATCCAGATGCAAACGATGCTGGAGGTCGCTGACAACACCGGCGCCCGGCGAGTGATGTGCATTAAGGTGCTCGGCGGCAGTAAGCGCCGGTATGCGCACATCGGCGACGTGATCAAGGTCAGCATCAAGGATGCGGCGCCCCGTGGCCGCGTCAAGAAGGGCGAGATCTACCACGCCGTGGTCGTCCGCACGCGGCACGGGGTACGCCGCGACGACGGCGCCAAGATCAAGTTCGACACCAACGCGGCAGTGCTGCTCACCCCCAAGCTGGAACCGATCGGCACGCGCATCTTCGGGCCGGTGACGCGCGAGCTGCGCACCGAGCGATTCATGAAGATCGTATCGCTCGCGCCGGAAGTGCTGTAAGGGCCGGTAGGGAAAAGCAAGGGAAATGAGCATGCGCAAGATCAAGAAAGGCGATAACGTTGTTGTCATCGCCGGACGCGACAAGGGCAAGCGCGGCGACGTGAGCCGGACCGTCGGACCCGACTTCGTACTCGTCGCCGGGATAAACCAGGTCAAGAAACACGCCAAACCGAATCCGATGAAGAATCAGCCGGGCGGCATCATCACCAAGGAAATGCCGATCCACGTCTCGAACGTGGCGATCTGGAATCCCGTCACCAGGAAGGCGGACCGCATCGGCTTCCGGACGCTGCAGGACGGCCGCAAGGTCCGTTTCTACAAGTCCAACGGCGAAGTCCTCGGAGCGTGACCATGGCCCGCTTGAAGGAAATCTACAACAAGGAAGTCGTGCCGGCGCTGATGAAGCAGTTCGGCTACAAGTCGACGATGGAAGTGCCGCGCCTGTCGAAGATCGTGCTCAACATGGGCGTCGGTGAAGCGGTCTCGGACAAGAAGATTCTTGACAACGCGGTCGGCGACCTGACCAAGCTGTCCGGCCAGAAGCCGGTGGTCACCAAGGCAAGAAAATCGATTGCGGTGTGGAAGATCCGCAACGGCTACCCGATTGGCTGCATGGTGACGCTGCGCCAGGAGCGGATGTACGAGTTCCTCGACCGACTTGTGTCGATCGCGCTGCCCCGGGTTCGCGACTTCCGGGGCGTATCCGGCCGATCCTTCGACGGCCGCGGTAACTTCAATCTCGGCGTCAAGGAACAGATCATCTTCCCGGAGATCGAGTACGACAAGATCGATGTGATCCGGGGGCTGAACATCACGATTGCGACGACCGCGAAGAGTGATGCCGAGGCGAAGGCGTTGCTCGCGGCGTTCAAGTTCCCGTTCAAGAACTAGACCGAAGCTGAACCGAGACCGAGGAAGTCATGGCGAAAACGTCTGTCGTCAATCGCGACAAGAAGCGCCGATTGATGGTGAAGAAATACGCGAAGAAGCGCGCAGAGCTGCTCGCAATCACGGGCAACATCAAGATCTCCGAAGAAGAGCGGCAAAGGGCGCGCCGCAAGCTCGAGCAGCTGCCGCGCGATTCGAGTCCCACGCGTCTGCGCAACCGGTGCACGCTGACCGGCCGACCGCGCGGCGTCTTCCGCAAGTTCGGGCTCGGACGGAACAAGTTGCGCGAGATCGCGATGCGCGGGGAGATCCCCGGCGTCGTCAAGGCGAGCTGGTGATGACGCACGTCCTCACCCCCGTCCCTCTCCCGCAGGTGGGCGAGGGGGGTTTTGTGATGCCGACGGGCTTGCGCCCCTTGGCACAAGAGTAGGACCGAGGTGAACCATGAGCATGAGTGATCCGATCGCCGACATGCTGACGCGCATCCGCAACGCGCAGCTCGCCGAAAAGGCGACGGTCCATATGCCGTCGTCCGGTGTCAAGGTGGCGATCGCCAAGGTGCTGAAGGACGAGGGGTACATCGAGGACTTCGCGGTCACGGGCGAACAGACCCGTCAGCAGCTCGAGATCGCGCTGAAGTATTACGCGGGCCGGCCCGTCATCGAGAAGATCGAGCGCGTGTCCAAGCCCGGACTGCGCATCTACAAGAGCAAGGACGACATCCCGCGGGTGATGAATGGTCTTGGCATCGCCATCGTCTCGACCTCGCGCGGGGTGATGACCGATCGCAAGGCGCGCGCCACCGGCGTGGGCGGCGAAGTCATCTGCATCGTCGCCTGACGGAGAGGGTCATGTCACGCATTGGAAACAGTCCGGTCAAGGTGCCCTCCAAGGTCGAGGTGACGCTCACCGGCGGAGAAATCTCGGTCAAGGGCCCCCTTGGCTCGCTGAAGCGCAGCTTCGGCAGCGAAGTCACGATCGAGAAGGACGGCGATACGCTGACCTTCAAGGCGGCGAACGCCGACGCGAACGCCATGCACGGTACCGTGCGCGCGCTGGTCGCCGGCATGGTCAAGGGCGTAACCGAGGGTTACGAAAAGAAGCTCCTGCTGGTGGGTGTGGGCTACCGGGCCCAGGCCGCGGGCGACAAGGTCAATCTATCGCTGGGCTTCTCGCACCCGGTCGTGCACAAGATGCCCAAGGGCGTCAGGGTCGAGACGCCCATCCAGACCGAGATCCTGGTCAAGGGCGCCGACAAGCAGCAGGTCGGACAGGTCGCCGCGGAGATCCGCGCCTACCGGCCGCCGGAGCCGTACAAGGGCAAAGGGGTGCGCTACTCCGACGAGCAGGTCACCCTCAAGGAAACGAAGAAGAAGTAGTCGACGAGGAATCGGAGAACCGGATATGGACAAGAAGATCGCTCGCACGCGCCGCAGTCGCAGAACCCGGGTGCGTATCGCTCTCCAGGGCACGAACCGCCTGGTGGTCGCACGGTCGAATTGCCACATTTATGCGCAGATCATCGCGCCGGCGGGCGACAAGGTGCTGGCAAGCGCGTCGACGCTGGAAGCCGACGTGCGCAAGTCGATCAAGAGCGGCGGCGACCGGGCGGCAGCCACGGTCGTGGGCAAGCGCATCGCCGAGAAGGCGAAAGCCGCCGGGATCGAGGCGGTCGCCTTCGATCGTTCGGGATTCAAGTATCACGGCCGCGTGAAGGCGCTGGCCGACGCCGCTCGCGAGGGCGGCTTGAAGTTCTAGCGCCACATAACGGACGAGATCGAAAATGGCAAAACCGATGGGCAGGCAGCAACAGAACCGGCAACAGCAGGATGATCGGGGCGACGGCCTGCGCGAGAAGATGATCAGTATCAACCGCGTGACCAAAGTCGTGAAAGGCGGGCGCATTCTCGCCTTCGCGGCGCTGGCGGTCGTGGGCGATGGCGACGGCCGGGTCGGCATGGGCAAGGGGAAGGCGAAGGAAGTCCCGGTCGCGGTGCAGAAGGCGATGGAAGAGGCGCGGCGCAGGATGATCAAGGTGCGGTTGAAGAGCGGTTCGCTGCACCATGCCGTCGAAGGGAGGCACGGGGCGACGCGCGTATCGATGCAACCTGCCTCCGGAGGCACGGGAATCATCGCCGGCGGCCCGATGCGCGCGGTGTTCGAGGTCGTGGGCGTAACCAACATCCTGGCGAAATGCCATGGATCGACGAACCCGTACAACGTGGTGCGGGCGACGCTCGACGCGCTCGAGAAGGGCAACGCGCCGGCGGACATCGCTGCCAAGCGCGGCCTGACCGTCGAACAACTCACGGAGGCTTGAAATCGTGCCGGTCGAGAAGAAACTTAGGGTGACCCTGATCAAGGGGCTCACGGCCAAGCGCGAAGACCATCGGGCGACGGTGCGCGGGCTCGGCCTCAAGTGGCGGAGCCACAGCGTCGAAGTCGTCGACACGCCGGAAGTGCGGGGCATGATCAACAAGGTGAGTTACATGCTCAAGGTCACCGAGGGTGGCCAGGGCAACGGTTGACCGGCCGCTCGGAACACGCAAGGACAGCGCAATGCGCATGAACACGATCAAGCCCGCTGCGGGCAGCAACAAAGCGCGCCGCCGCGTCGGACGCGGGAGCGGCAGCGGCCTCGGCAAGACCGCTGGGCGCGGCAGCAAGGGCCAGAGGTCGCGCTCGGGCGGCTTTCACAAGGTCGGCTTCGAGGGTGGCCAGATGCCGCTGCAACGCCGCCTGCCGAAGCGGGGGTTCGTCTCGCACTTGCGCGACGACACGGCTGAGGTCCGCCTGTCCGATCTTGCCAAGCTGCCGATCGCCGAGGTCGACCTGCTGGCGCTCAAAGCTGCCGGACTGGTGCCCGCCTCGGCGAAGGGCGCGAAGATCATCAGGACGGGCAAGCTCGACAAAGCCATGATGCTCTCGGGCATCGCGGCGACCAAGGGCGCGCGCGCGGCCATCGCGGCCGCGGGCGGGAGCATCACGGGCGAGCCGGTCAGAGTTCGGGAGGCACCGGCGGAGAAACCCTGGCAGAAGAACCTCGCCGAGACCGTCGCCAAGGCTGAGAAGGACGCGAAAACCGAAAAGGTGTCGAAAGGCGAGAAGCCGCCGAAAGGTGACAAGGGTCCAAAGGGCGAGAAAGCCCCGAAGGGCGAGAAAGCCCCGGCGCAACAGAAGACCAAGGACTGACGTTGGCTACTTTCAATCCGGCGCAAAAGAGCGGCACCAAGTACGCGGACCTGAAGAAGCGTCTGCTGTTCCTGCTCGGCGCACTCGTCGTCTACCGGATCGGGACCCATATTCCCGTGCCGGGTATCAACTCGTCCGTGCTGGATGAATTGTTCCGGCAGAACCAGGGCGGGATCCTGGGCCTATTCGACGTGTTCTCGGGCGGCGCGCTGTCGCGCTTCTCGATGTTCGCCCTCGGCATCATGCCGTATATCTCGGCATCGATCATCATGCAGCTCTGCACGGTGGTCGTCCCCACGCTCGAGGCGCTGAAGAAGGAAGGCGAGACCGGGCGGCGCAAGATCACCCAGTACACGCGCTACGCGACACTGGGATTGTCTTTCTTCCAGGGGCTCGGCATCTCCATCGCGCTGGAGCAGCAGGCGGGGCTGGTGGTCGCCCCGGGCGTCACGTTCCGCCTGGTATCGGCGGTGACGCTGGTGACCGGAACGATGTTCCTGATGTGGCTCGGCGAGCAGATCACGGAGCGCGGTCTGGGCAACGGAATTTCGCTGATCATCTTCAGCGGCATCGCGGCGGGCCTGCCGCGGGCGATCGGTCAGACCCTGGAGCAGGTCAATACCGGTGCGTACTCGGTGCTGCTGGTCATCGGTATCGCGCTCCTGGTCGCGGTGGTCACCGCCTTCGTCGTTTTCATGGAGCGCGCCCTGCGCAAGATCCAGGTGAACTACGCCAAGCGCCAGGTCGGCAACCGGGTGTACGCGGGGCAACAATCCTTCCTGCCGCTCAAGATCAACATGTCCGGCGTGATCCCGCCGATCTTCGCGTCCTCGATCATCCTGTTCCCGGCGACGCTGGCTCAATGGTTCGGCTCGAGCGAACATACGATCTGGCTGCGCGACCTCGCTTCGACGCTCGGGCCCGGCCAGCCGGTGCACGAGATCCTGTACGCGGCGGCGATCATCTTCTTTTGCTTCTTCTACACGGCGCTACAGTACAACCCGAAGGACACCGCCGAGAACCTGAAGAAGAGCGGCGCCTTCATCCCGGGTTATCGCCCAGGCGACCAGACCGCCAAATACGTCGAGAAGATCACGCTGCGCCTGACGTTGATCGGGTCGATCTACCTGGTGGTGGTTTGCTTCATTCCGAACTTCCTGATCGCTTGGAAGAACGTTCCGTTCTATTTCGGCGGAACGTCGCTTCTGATCATCGTGGTGGTGACGATGGATTTCATGACTCAGGTGCAGGCCTATCTGATGTCGCAACAGTACGAGAGCCTGCTGAAGAAGGCGAACTTCAAGGGCGGGCTGCCGACACGATGAGGAAGATCGCGAAACGATTTCCCTCACCGCTTCGCGGCTGAATCGGATGGCGAAGGAAGAAACGATACAGATGCAGGGCGAGGTCCTGGAAACGTTGCCCAACGCGACGTTCCGGGTGAAGCTGGAGAACGGTCACGTCGTGCTGGGTCACATCTCCGGCAAGATGCGGATGCACTACATCAAGATTCTGCCAGGCGACAAGGTGACGGTGGACCTGACGCCGTACGACCTGTCGAGGGCGCGGATCATTTTCCGCGCGAAGTAAGGACTGCAAGACAGCTTAGATTTTTCAAGGGACATGACATGAAGGTGCTCGCTTCGGTGAAGAAGATATGCCGGAATTGCAAGATCGTCCGACGCAAGGGCGTCGTGCGGGTGATCTGCAAGGATCCGCGTCACAAGCAGCGCCAGGGTTAACGGTTTGAATCGGACGACAGGTTAGGACTATGGCTCGTATCGCAGGTGTCAACATCCCGAATCACCAGCACGCGGAGATCGCGCTCACGGCGATCTACGGCATCGGTCGCGCTCGCGCGCGGCAGATCTGCGACGCCGGCGGCGTGAAGCATTCGGCCAAGATCAAGGACCTCTCCGACGCGCAGATGGATAAGCTGCGTGAGCTCGTCGGGCGTTACACGGTCGAAGGCGATCTGCGGCGCGAAGTCACGATGAGCATCAAGCGCCTGATGGATCTCGGCTGCTACCGCGGCGTGCGGCACCGCAAAGGGCTGCCGGTGCGTGGCCAGCGAACCCGCACCAACGCGCGCACGCGCAAGGGCCCGCGCAAGGCCAAGCAGATCGCGCTCAACCGGCCAACCACGGCGAAGACCTGATAGGAACAGACGATGGCACAGCCACCCTCACAGAAAACCACGACGGCCGCGCGCACACGGAAAAAAGTCAAGAAGAGCGTCTCCGAAGGAATCGCGCACATCCACGCGTCGTTTAACAACACGATCATCACGATCACCGACCGGCAGGGCAATGCCCTGTCGTGGGCGACGTCGGGTGGCGCCGGCTTCAAGGGCTCGCGTAAGTCGACACCGTTCGCCGCACAGGTCGCGGCCGAGGCTGCGGGCAGGGCCGCGCAGGAATGCGGCGTCAAGAACCTGGAGGTGCGGATCAAGGGTCCGGGACCCGGCCGCGAGTCCGCGGTGCGCGCATTGAACGCGCTGGGACTCAAGATCACCAGCATCTCGGACGTCACCCCGGTGCCGCACAATGGCTGCCGGCCGCCGAAGCGGCGCCGCATTTGACGCTTGGTGTTTCGTAGATTTTTTGTGCTGAAAATCGACGGGCTCCGCCCGCGATTTTCAGGAAGTAAGTCCGGACAAAAGTAGGTTTGTACTTTTGTCCGAATACAAAAGGATAGCAATGGCTCGATACCTCGGACCCAAATGCAAGCTGGCGCGACGGGAAGGCACTGACCTCTTCCTGAAGAGCGCGCGTCGCTCGCTCGACTCCAAGTGCAAACTCGACTCGAAGCCCGGCCAGCACGGCGTGAAGTCCGGGATGCGGATGTCCGACTATGGCAAGCAGCTGCGCGAAAAGCAGAAGCTGCGCCGCACGTACGGCGTGCTCGAGCGGCAGTTCCAGCGCTACTTCACGATGGCGGCGCAAGGCAAAGGCTCGACCGGCGAGAACCTCTTGCGCCTGCTCGAATCGCGGCTGGACAACGTCGTCTACCGCATGGGCTTCGGCTCGACCCGGGCGGAAGCGCGCCAGCTGGTGTCACATCGCGCAGTGACCGTCAACGGCGGGATCGTCAACATCCCATCCGCGATCGTCAAGGCCGGCGACATCGTCTCCGTCAAGGAAGGCGCCAAGACCCAGTTGCGCATCGTCGATGCTCTGCAGCTCGCCGAGAAAATCGGCTTTCCGTCGTGGGTCGAGGTCGACGTGAAGAAGCTGATCGGCACCTTCAAGGGCGCGCCCGAGCGCTCCGAGTTCGGGCAGGACATCAACGAGAGCCTCGTT
>WNGK01005604.1_pt1 | contig 13738 bp, 15 predicted proteins | sample 5400601 | NCBI WGS metagenome assembly WNGK01 (sample SAMN13153376, study PRJNA577476) | soil metagenome | isolation source: 60 cm soil or saprolite under Garry oak tree replicate 1 | place: USA:California | collected 2016-06-15 | reverse complement strand
GCGACGAATTTCATGCCCTCCTTGACGATGGATTGGGCAAGCACGGTCGCCGTGGTGGTGCCGTCTCCGGCGACGTCCGAGGTTTTGGAGGCGACTTCCTTCACCATCTGCGCGCCCATGTTCTCGAACTTGTCCTTCAGCTCGATTTCCTTGGCGACCGACACGCCGTCCTTGGTCACGGTGGGCGCCCCGAAGGAGCGCTCCAGCACCACGTTGCGGCCTTTGGGGCCGAGGGTCACTTTGACCGCGTCGGCGAGAATGTTGACCCCGGCGAGCAGCTTGTGTCGCGCGGGCTCGTGGAAACGTACGTCTTTAGCAGGCATTGTTCACTCCTGAATGGAATCGTTGGACTTACTTCGCAGCGACGACGCCCATGATGTCGTCCTCGCGCATCACCAAGTACTCGGTGCCTTCGACCTTCACCGCCTGGCCTGAATACTTGCCGAACAGAATGCGGTCGCCGACCCGGCGGTGTCGGGGATAACGATTCCACCGGCGGACTTGTTTTCCGCGTCTAGACGCTTGACCACGACGCGATCGTGCAAGGGACGGATCTTGTTCATCATGAAATATCCTCCTTCAAAAAGTTAGCGGCCACTAACCAGCCCTGTGGCCATGATAAACAGGGAACTCAAAATTAGCACTCCTCTCCAGCGAGTGCTAATGATACGGACGAGGTCGGCAAATTTCAAGTCCCCTGATATTCGCGAGCACTGATTTTTGAAACATTTTGCAGTGGATTTTGAACCTTTCCGGGGGGCCGGGGCGAAAAAACTAATGTTAACCGGGCCTTTGTCGCTCATTTAAGGCAGGGGTTAAAGCTCGCTGCGATCGGCGAGGATTCGGCGGATCGAGGCGGTATTTGCGGGCGCCACCAAGGCGGTGACGGTCGGCACCGGGAAGCCCGGCTAGAGGGCTATTGATCAGCCCTGCGCGCTGCCCTGCGACACGATCATCTGCCCGATATCTCAGACCACGCCCGATACCATCGCGATGCCGATGATGCGGTTATTGACGCCCGCGGCCGGCGCCGCGGTGACCGCGCGGCCGGTCGCGTCCGAGGTGAGCAGGTCGCCGCGCGCGACGGGGCCGCCGAAGAGAATGGTCGCCGGTCCCGCGAGGATAATGTCACAGCGCTCGTTGATTGCCGCGGCGATGTCGGTCGAGACCCCGAGCAGCTTGTCGCCGATCGCGGTCGCCTGAAGTACGTTGCCGTCCACGGTGCCGTTCTTGACGATGGTGAAGGCGGGGATCGCGGCCTCGGCCTTGAAGTTGCGGATATAGCGGGAGGTGGACATAGGGTTCCTTTGCTCGCGATGCGGGGGCCTTTGTCGCTCTATTTAGCGGGAGATTGAAGCTCGCGACAATTGGCGAGGATTCGGCGGATCGAGCGTGCAGTGAGACGATATTTGCGGGCGAGCTCGTTCTCGCCGAGGCGGCGACTGTCGGCCTGGATCGCAGCGTTTCTCATCAGCAATGAGTACCTTGATGCCAGCGGAATCCACGGCGCATCGCAATCGTGAAAGAGCAAGGCGAGCTTTCGGGCGCTCTCCAGACCAATCGCCTGTAGCAGAGGATGCGTGATCGGTAGCCTTTCAGGTCTCACCGGAACGTACAGGCGCGTCCCTCCGAATAGTTCTACAAGTTTTAGCGTTTTGGGAACGCCGATGTCCCTCGCGATTTTTATAAGGCTCCTTGGGAGATTGCTTTCCGCGATAGCCACGGGCGAGCACTGTCGGGTCAATGTTCTCAAGCCCGCGGCCTCCAGCCCGGGCCGTAGGTCTCGTCGATGTAGTTCTGATCCGGCCGGTAGCCGAGCCCATAGAGCCTGACATCGCGGTCGGCGCGCTTGTTCAGATCGATCTCCTCCTCGAATCTTCGCCAGACCTTCGGCGGCGCGGCTCCCGGCAGATTGTATTCAACGATCCACTTCACCAACGTCTTGTTGAGCGTCTCGGAGAGCAGATCAGCGTCGGCCTGCGCGATCTCCTTCCTGACCTCATTGTGCACATTTGCCTGACCGCCCCCCACTCCACCAGCCTGTGCGCCCGTTGTCATGGTTTCACCTAGGACGGCCACGGAAATTTGCTCGTCCATATAGCGGGCGAGCTTCTCATAGGTATCGATCGAGCCCGCGCGCGCCGCCTCGAGCAATTCGATCTCGGTGCCGACGGGTACGATGATCCCGGCGTCCTGCGCGATCGCGCCCAGCGCCCTGAGCAGTTTCTCTTGCTCCGCCTTGCTTGTGCCTGCGGGATAGCGGCCGATCGATGTCGGCGAGCCGAACTTGTCGGCGAAGATCAGCCAGAAGCTGATGTCCTTGCGCTTGAAGAGCACCGGCCAGAAGAGCCAACTGCCGATGCCCTTGCCGTAGGGGGAGCCCTCCTTGCCGCCGACGGTGTGCACGATGAACTTGCGCTCCGGCAGCGCCTCGCCCTCCACCAAGTGCTCCCGCGTGATCAAGCGCAGCCGGCGCTGCAGGTCGAAGCTGAAGCGGCGCTGATTGCGCGCGATTACGTCGAGCGCGACGATCAGGTTGCCGCGCAAACCCCATATTACCTCGCCAACCGCGTATCCCTTCAGGGTGGCATCGAGCAGCTCGCGGCTGATGCGGTCGAACTGGAGGGTTTTCAAGTTTGAGCGCACCAGCTCGGCCGCAGCCATGTCGCTGGCGCTCCGGCTCGCCGGTGTAACATCCCAAGGCCGGGCGATCACCGCAAATTCGCGCTTATCGAGAACCGCGCCGGCCTGCGCATCGCGGCGCAGCTCGTCGTAGATCTTCAGGCCCCTGCCCTGGCCGCGCTTGAGAAGCGTCTCGTCGTCGTTGGTGAGAACGTTGCCGAAGAAGAGGCGATTGACATCGCGCTCGATCGTCGCGATCTCTTTCTCGATCGGCTTGCCGGAGGCGTCCAGGAGTCTGGCGTCTTCAGTCATTGGTCATTCCGGGAACTCGGCAATCTCCGCAAAGGGGCGCGGACCCTAACCGTCACTGTTCACGGCGACAAAATCAACAGGCCGAGATATGCCTCGAAATCCAGAGCGTCGCTGTTGCGCGTCAGCTCGGTCACGCTGGCCCGACCTTTCTGATCGATCTCGATCTTCAGGGTGCCGCCGAGATCCTTCCCCGCAGCCCCTGGCCCCATTACGCTGGTGACGGCATTCGTCACGATACCGGCCGGTGTGAAGCGCGCGAAGTTGAAGTTGTTCAGGCTAGTGGTGACCTTGGTGATCTTATTCCAGAGCTCGGTGAAGAATTTCGAGATCGGCTCCCAATATTTGTAGATGAGAAAGGCGGCACCGATGATCGCGGCGACGAACCAGGTGATCGGACTCGCGAGCATTGCGACGCCCATCGCAACGATAAAGGGCACCACGGCAGCAAGTGCGAGTCCTACCTGCGCCAGCGCGCCGATCAGCATTACGAATTTCACCCCGACGAGGCCGATGATGATCTTGTCCCAGCCGCCCAAAAACTCGGCGAAGGTATTCAGAACGCCGAATATAGAACCGAGCACCGCAGCGAGCTGCACCACTGCCCTGATGATCTTCGGCAGGCCCTCTTCGAGCTGCGAGAAGAGGCGCGTCCAGCGCTCCAGCGTGAGGCCGCGGTTCGCCTTTCCCCATTCGATGACTGCCTCTGTGACCTTTTCGATCAGCGGGATGGCCGCGGTGGCGATCACAGCCGTCAGGCTGCTGAGCACGCGCCAGATCTTTTGCATGCTGTTGCCGGCTTGGTTCATTTTCACAATATCGGCGGGATCGATGATAATGCCGAGCGACGCGGCCTCGTCGCCCGCCGCCTTCAGGCCCTTCGCGCCATTCGCTAAAGTCTGGAGCAATCTCGGGCCGCTTCTGCCGAGCACCGACCTCGAAAGATCGAGCTGGAACGGGCCGGCCAGGCCCTTCATGCCGTCGGCGAACTTCTCAAGCATGATTTGCACGCCGCCCGCCTTGTTGACGTTGGCTCGCAGGAACTCCACGCTCATGCCGGCCCGCCTGAACCATTCCGCCATCTCCTGGTTGCCCGTAGCCGCATGGACTGCATTCTGTTGGAAGAACGTGAGCGCATTCGCGGCGTCCTCGATGCTGCCGCCATCCTGCGTGATCGCATAGGCGAGCCGCTGGAACTCCGTCGTGCCGATCGACAGCATCTTGGAGAAATTGTGAATCCGACTGCCTTCGCCGATCACCTGGTGCAGCGGATAGAAGGCGCCGGCGGCGGCGCCCGTCATCAGCGTAAAGTTCGTCGCGATGCCGCGCACCTGGCCCGAGAGATTCCCCCAGCTCTTGTTGATGCGCGAGATCGGCCCGGTCGTGCTTTCGAGCATGCGATTGATCGCGCGGATCGGGGCGGTGGCGCGGTCGATCGCCTCGATGATGAAACTGAGTTTGAGGGCGCTCATTGATCGGCACTCCCGGTCATCGGTGGCAACGAAATTCCGCTATACGCGTGATGAGAACGCAATATTTCGTAGACCGCGACAATGCCCGGCTTCAAGTCGCTGGCGTCGATCTCTTCAATGACCTTTACTGGAAGCCCGGCCATAAGCGTGAGCAACTGAATGTAGTAATCGATCGTGGCCACCGGGCGCCCAAGCCGGCGCAGCTTCTTCATCGAGCTTGGCATATTGAGCACGAGGCGGGTGATAGTGACGGGCTTCTTAAAAGCGCCGTGACTGTAGGTGACGGGGTGAGCGAGATCGAGCACGCGCCGAATTTCTTTCAAGACGGCGGCCCCCCGAGTTGTTTTGGTAGACCCGACTCCGTCGGCTTCGCCGCACGCGCGAGCGACATCCAATTGCCCTTATTGATCGGCATCGGAATGAGCGTGAAGGCGAGCGGGTCCGTCAATGCGAGCTCGGTGATGCTTCCCCTCTCATCAAGCGCGAATTCCACGCCCTTGATGAGCATGTCGTTGTCCAGGCGCAGGTCCTCGTCGATGACGTGCGAGATCTGATTCGGCTGCCACAACCCCGCGTTGCCCCCCTGGGTCCAGCCCTGCACCCTCACCCTCACATCCATCGAGCGTCCGGCGCGCACGTTCGCTTCCCACTGCGCGCGCCGCTCGAGCGAGACGGCGCCCTCATTATAGTTGTCGTGTATGACGACCAACGGCCGCGAGCGGGACTCCGCCATCGTCTCATCGACCACTGTCTGCTTAGGCGATACCCAGGATGCGGGCAGCGCGCCGTCATCAGTGCCCATGCCTTGCGCCATCACGATGTAGAGCGAATAGCGGTCACGGAACGAGAGCGAAGCTTCCGCCGATAGGATGTTCTTGCCGAGCACGAGCGGCGCAGCGCGTTCGGTGCCGGCGCGCGTGATGACCAAGCTCCCGGCGCCGTCGGATATGAGCAGCACGCCGCGATCAGCCGCCAGGCGCTGCAGACATGAGAATACGGTCTCAGCATGGTTGATGCCAAACGAGGACAGCCGGTCGCCGGTGTTGGTCTCGGCCCTGACCTCTATGCCGAACGGTTTGCACAGCGCCTTGGCGATATTTTCCATCGTCTGGTTATTAAACTGCGTGCCATGCGCAAGGATCGCCGAGCAGTCCACCAGGTCCCCGGTCGCATCGCGGCCGGCGATCGACACCTGGTGCGAGGTCGCGTCATGCGAAATGCGCACCTCGTCAACGAAGCCGGTGATGACCGTCGTATCGTCCACCTCGAGCGCGCAGGCATCGCCCGGCTTGATCTTGACCAGGTCCCGCGCGGGATCCTGGGTAGGCCAGATCTCCGATACCCTTATCTCGAAGCCACCCGCGATCTGCTCGATGCCGCGCGAGATGCGCACCGATTTCCAACCGCCATAGTCACGCCCGCTGACCTTGAGCCTCACGTCATGCATGCTGGCCCCACGGTCAGTCGGTCGTTCGGCCATGCGAAGGAAAAAGCGCCAGCACAACCCCGCGCCGCCAAGAGGGAGGGATCCTCAAACACGGGGAAGGCCGGCGCTACGCCGAAACACGGGAACGCGAGGGCGAACAGCACCCTCACGGTCCAGGCGTTTTTTCATGATCTTTTGGCGACCGCTCTGGGGGCAGTCAGATTCCGAGCGCACGAAGGCGCTCATATTCAGCCTCCCGAGCAATCGGAAGCACGCGGAAATCACTGGCGACCAACTCCGCATTGAAGAGAAAGCCTGGCCAATTGTGGAGTCCGTGCCCCTCGAAACACTTCAAATTGAAGGTCGGCAAGACAAAGCTATACATCTGGATGCCCGAAATCTCGCGTTCACGGGTGTCATCGCCCAACAAGTCCCGCAGCGCTCGAAGCTGCATATAGCAATCCCAAGTCTTGCCGGCTGCAGCCAAGTATTCGGCGCCAATTGCTTCCGCCTGTTCAACGAGCGCGGCATCCCGCAGATCACGAGTGCCCTCGTCGAGCCGCTTTAGCTCGGTCTGTGCCTCCTCGAGGAGGCGGCGCAAACCGCTGAGCGCTGGGCGCACGGCAGCTACCTCCCGCTCGGCGGCGGCGGCCGTCCTTTCAGTCGCCGCGCGCCGTTTCGCAATTTCTTCGCGTCGAGTCTTGAGCTCGGCGGAGGTGATTTTCCCGAGCAGCTCCTGGGCAGCGAGGTCCTCCAGTTCCGTCTCGAAACCGTTGATGAACGGAATCTTCGTGACAATCTCGCCCTCGATCCGCGCCTGCTCGTTGACCTTCTCCTCGAGCGAGGTGATTAGGCGCCGCACGGTGACAAGCTTTTTTTGGTGGTTGATGTGATCGCCGAGCGCTGGTCTGTTTTCCGCGGGCTTCATCCGATCCCTCTCTTCCATGTGGACACGTAGCCACAGAGATTACGGGGCGGGGCGGTGCGGTGACTAGGGCGGACGAGCATCCGGCCCTTCTCAAGCGATGCTGCGATCTAGCTTGCGCGAAACCGGCCAAGCCGTCAATTTTCGCCGGTTGTGGGGGAGGTTTTGGGTGAAGCCGGTCCAGACCGGCCGCAAGGAATCGAAAATGAGCCATTAGAGACCCTGTTAACTCCCGCGATCGGAAAATTTCCGCAGGGTAGCCGCCCCCCCCCCGACGATCGCGGCCCACAGCGCGATGTGGCGCATTTGGTCTTACGGCAAAAAGGGGTGGGGGGGGGGCCGCCTGAGCTCACCCGGGCCGTCCGGCAAAGCGCCGCTCGGGCCTTGCGGCGAGAAGGCTGCCGGCGGCCCTACCGTTCACGATCCCCCCTACGTGGCGGCCGCTCTCACCGCGACGTCGAGTGCCCTCCCATCGACCTTCCCACGGTCTTTAAAGAGTTTGTATAGCATCAGCACGAGATCGGCTTTCTTCGCCGGCGGCAGCCGAGCGTCGATTTCATGCGAAGTCTTCGCCATCAGTATAAATACCTTCCCCAAAAGATCGCCGCGCTCAAATAGCGCGCCGATCAGCTGATTGAATTTTTCATGAGACGTCACGCGCCCGCTCCCGCCAGACCAAACTACCGCCTCATCCTCGGCCGCCAAGCTGAGGATGCCACTTAGAGCGTCGAAATCGATTCCAGCGCGCTTTGCTATCAGGGGTACGACGCGATTCGCGGCCAGGGAATACATGCCGGCCGGCGTAGTTCTCTCTCCGCACAAGATATACCCGATATCCGCCCCGAGCTTCCCGAAGGCCAAGAGGTAGTCGCCACCGGGTACCCGTTTCTCGCTCTCGTAGTTGACTTGCGTCGCTCTGCTGACGCCGAGCTTTTTCGCGAGAGCCATCTGGCTTAGCTCCAGGCGTCCTCGCTCCTCTCGAAGGCGCGAGCCTATGTTGTCATTTGTTGACATAGACGACAAATGTGGACATACTTAGACGGCTGTAATCACGATCGTAACAGGAGATCCCGATGCCGGTAAAAAAGATTCGTACCCGAGCAAAAGTCAGACGCGACTTCGCTGTGAGGGGCATCAGCATATCCGCGTGGGCCAAGGCGAATGGTTTTAGGCGACAACTTGTCCATTCCGTCCTCTGTGGGAGACTCAAAGGCCGAATAGGTAAAAGCCACAATATCGCAGTCCTCCTGGGCATCAAGAACGGAGAGGTCGCCCGCCAATCCCAATGAGCGCTATCAAGCGACGGCGTGCTGGCTCGCGCAAAAACCGCGAGCGCTTTAACAACCGGCCCTGGACGCAGGAAGAGCGCGCGGCTCGGCACGCGGCATTTGCAAAGCTGAAAACTCCGAAGCAGGTCGAGGCGAATCGGCGCTTGGAAATTGTGCGGCTGTTCCGGTCCTTCGACGGCTCGGACGTGCCGGAGCTGGAGCGCTACGCGGTGGCCGCGCGGAAGGCCGGCGTATGCGTCTCGACCCTTCGGATGTGGGTGGGCAAGTGCAGGAATCTTGACCCCGGCGACTGGCGCGTCGCGCTCGCCCCGGAGCACAAGGGCTGGGTGCTCGACACAGAGATCAGTGCGGCTGCTTACGACTGGATCAAGATGGAATACTTCAAACTATCGCAGCCCGCGCTCCTTCCAATTTACCGCCGCGCCGTTCTGATCGCACCGGAGCGGTCCTGGACGCTGCCCAGCTATCACACTGTGAAGCGGCTCATTAAGGGCGAGCGCCTGTGGTTCCATGCGCTGATGCGCGAGGGGAAAGAGACATTCGAAAACCTCTACCCTACGCAACGCCGCGACGCCAGCACCCTTGGGCTTCACGAGATCTGGTGCTGCGACGGGCGCATGGCGGATGTTTTCTGCCGCTGGGAGGATGGCACGATCAGCCGACCGATAGTGATCCCTTGGATGGAGCTGCGCAGCCGATCCATCCTTGCGTACGTGATCGCGCGCACCGAGAGTGCTGATTCGATCCGACTCGCCTTCAAGGCAGCTGCGGAAAGGTGCCGAGCGATCCCCGAGAGTGCATTGCTGGATAACTCGCGTGCGTTTGCCAGCAAACTCTTAACGGGTGGCGCGCCGACTCGTTTTCGTTTCAAGGTCAAGGAAGAGGATGTCCCCGGAATTCTTACCCTCATGGGGATTAGTGTGATTTGGGCTAAGCCGTTTTCCGGACGCTCCAAGCCGATCGAGTCTTTCTTCCGGCAATTTGCCGAGGCGGAGAAACGCTTCGATGGCGCCTACTGTGGTAATCGGCCGGATGCGCGCCCGGAAGATTGCGATCCGGCGAAGGCGGTACCGGTCGAACAATATCGCAAGCTCCTCGAGGAGACCCTGGCGCAATACCACAGTCGCCCTCACCGCGGCGACGGAATGGAAGGCCGTTCTCCGCGCGAGGTCTATGAAGCGCTCCTACCACAGTCCGCGCCGCGTCAACCAACCCGCGAGCAGCTGCGGCTCTGCCTGCTCGCTGCGGAGCGCCTCAAACTGGATCGCCAGACAGGCGCGGTGTGGCTGAATGGAAATCGCTATTGGAGTGAGCCGCTCGCCGAGCTGCCGCGCGATGGCGATTACGTCGTGCGATTCAATCCGGAGGACGCCACTGAGCCGATTGCGGTCTACGATGGCCAGCGCTTCATTTGTGAGGCGCCGATCATTGCCCGGACTGGCTTCCGCGACCAGGAGGCCGCGAAGGCCCATGCCAGGGGGCGCGGACAATTTCTGAAGGCCAGGAGGGACCAGGCCGCCGCTCATAAGAAGATGAGCAAGGCGCGCGCATGGATAACACCGCCTGACGTGTCAGATCCGCTCCAGGCCGAAGTCGCCGAGGCAGTGCTTCCCACGCCGAGTGTCGTCACCCTGGTTCGCCCGGAACAACACTACCGGCCGGAAAAGCCCAAGGCGCCCGTCATCCCGCGGGACGAGATTTTAGAGACCATCCTCGGTCGCAAACGCCGCGCAGGTTAAGGTGAAGGATAAGACCCAATGACAATCGCCAGGCTAAAAAAGCAGATCGACGTTCTCGACGATGCACCCGAGCAGGTCGAGAACATCTCCGTCGATGGACCCGAGCCGGGATTGGTTGAAACCCCGACCTCAAAACAAATCTATCAGGCGTGCGCCCACGCTCAGGAGACGCCGGCCCTCGTTTTGATCTATGGTGCCGCAGGGGTGTCGAAAACAACCACCGCCCTTCGCTATGTGCAGGATAAACGCCCCACGGCCGCGTACCACGTCAACCTTCTAGGCGTAGCAACGCCTACATCGATGCTGGTGGTGATCGCCGAACATGTTTATCCATCTGCCCTCGCTGACAGTTACCGCAAGGTTGCTCTCATGCGTTCGCTGGTCTATCACCTACGTCCGGGCGACCTCCTAATTCTGGACGAGTGCCAATCGCTCCGCCCGGAGGCCCTCGATCTTGTACGGGTTTTCCTCGACGAGGCCGGCGTGGGTCTTGTTCTGATGGGAAATGAAATGGTTTTCTCAACGATCGCCGGCAAACATCGGCACGCCATGTTCTCGCAACTTCACAGTCGCGTCGGAATGAAACTGCACCTTCCGCATCCCACCGAGGCCGATGTGGATGCAGTCCTTAAAAGTTTTGGCGTCTGTGATGGCGCCGGACGTGAGTACGGGCGCCAGCTGGCGCTCGGCCCGCTCGCCCTGCGCGGGCTCGTTACGATTTTGCGGCAGGCGCGAATCGTTGCGCTCGAGAAAAAGCGAGCGCTGGACCATCAGCTCATGTACGCGGTTGCTAGCGCGCTTGGGTTGAGTGATTGATCGATCGATGTTGACCAATTTTAGAAAGGAGATGCAAATGCCAGACGAAAAACTACCGGTTATCCAGCGGGGCCCACATGACTGCTTGTTTAACCTCACTACCGCCCTCGATTGCCTCTCCAATCTATGCCTCTCCGAGAGCTGCGCCGACGCAGATGACCAGCTGAACCTTCTCAAACGCTCGGAACTGGCTGGATTGTTCGCCGTGCTCAAAGACTACGCGGAGGCGATCAGACTGGTGCTGCCGGAAGACGTAGCTCGTGCCCCTGAGGCATCGACTGTCCACAATCTCCGCTAGAGAACATGACCCCCAGGCAGCGGGCACCAGAAGCTCGCCGGGCGAGACCTTGGAACGGTTCGCTGCCTGGGTTCCACGCAGAGACATAGAAAGTGACGATCTCGAAGCAGCGAAAAGCATTGATCCACGTCGCGAAGAGCCAGCTACGTATGGCTGATGAGGATTACCGCGCGCTGCTGCTGCGGGTTGCGCATGTCAGATCTTCGGTGGACCTGGAGGAGTCAGGCTTCGAAGCGGTTATGGCCGAGTTCGAGCGCCTGGGTTTTCGAAATGTCAGTAGCCGCATGCAGATTGCCCGCCGTGAAGGAATGGCCACCCCTGCGCAGATTGGCAAGATGCTCGCATTGTGGAAAAACTACAGCGGCCAGGACGACGACCTGCAGATGGGGCGGTGGCTCGAAAAGCATTTCCACGTTTCGCACCCGCGCTTCCTCGATGCGAGGCGCGCGGGCAAGACAATCGCAGTGCTGGAGAAAATGGCGGAGTGGGCTCGCGCGAAGCGCGGCGATAAGAAGCAGCCAGGTTTGAAGGCTGCGACGTGAGCGATATCGAGCGGGAATTCCGACTGCTCTCCGCTGCTGAGCGCCGCATGCGCCATCTTCCGGGCGCGTCCCTCAAAGTCACTAGGGATCGTGAGATATGGTTGTTCGTCGATTCCGCGCTCGAAACCATGACCTTTGTCGAGATCGCCAAGGCGTGCCGAGAAAAATTCGGCGTGGAGAGCTCCCCTTCCAAATCCTCCGTGTATCGCTATTGGCTCGCGACCCTCCGAGCGCGCTCTCCTGATCTTCCTAGATTGCCGAGCGCCAACTCGCTGCGTGGCCCGAAAAACTTGAAATGCAAATGAGCCGCCTGCGCCAATTTCCCCTTGAAAGTGAAGCGCGAGGTGCAGCGGCGTCTGACGCGCCGGCGACTATCAGAGTTTGCGGGGCCTTCTCAAGGGAGCTGCATCAGCGGGGCTACTATATTGGTAAGAGCGCGCTCGCGCGGCATCGGCAGCGGCTCCTGGCTGGACTTGAAACGATTCATTGAGATAAACGAGGGGCGACAGGGCCACTGAAAGCCACGCCATGAAGAAAATCGCCCGCCTTATTATTCTGCTCGCGGCCTTCCTCACCTCCACCGCGCTCGCGCATCCCTTCGACACGGTGAACTATGAGTGCAAGCAGCTCGATCCGGGGCGCGACGGCATCAAGTGCCTGGTGCGCTACGAAGGCAGTGTCCCGGTCCTCTATATCCGTTATCTCTATACGCGCGCGTCACCGAAGACGATCCAGGAGCGCGGAACCTATCTCGTTACCGTGATGCAGCGCAATTTCGCCGCGCTCGGCGGCTCAGCGATCCAGCGGCGCTTCACGCTCGACGGCATCCCGGCGCAGCAGCTCTGCTCACCTTACGTTCGCGACCGCAGGCGCATCATCTGCAGCGACCCTGTCCCAGTGAAGGACCTCGAAAACCACCGTCCCTGGCCGCTCTGAAACGCTCCCCTTCGGGGAAGGCCAGGCGAGGTCATCAAGCGGACCCTCATGTGTCCGTCAGTTCCCCTGGCTTTGAGGGGGGTCGGCCTGACTTTCAAAATCCATTGCTCGCCGGACCAATTCCGGGCCTAGTTTCAAAAATGGATAGTCCGCCCGATCCGTCCGGCCCGGCCCACCTGGAATCCCCTTACCTCTCAAGGTCCTATCCCAACAGGCCCTAGCTGGTCCCGTCTGGTCCCACACTTTCAATATTCACTGTTCCCCTTCACCTGAACTCCCGAGCGGCGTCGCTGCGTTCGTTCAGGAGGTGGGCGCTGTGTGGCGGGCGGAGGCACTACGAAGGTTTTCCAGTCCCACGTCACGCTTGCTTGCCACAGCGATAAGTATCTACATTCCGTGGTATAAACCCGCAATGTGCAGAAGTTGGATTACATAGGTCAGCCAAAGTATTGGCTTGACACAAGTTTCCCCCTTAGATTACAGTGCCCGCGGTGTCGCTAAGACTCGATTTTTCAGAAGGTTTCTGCGTTCAAGGGGGGAAGGGGACCTACGCGATGAAATACCCGGTTGTGCGTTGCGCGGTCGCAGCGCTGCTTCTGTCGGGCGTGCCCTCGGCCCATGCCGTCGATGACTATTGGTACGTGGGGTTGGGAGTAGGCTACTCGCGCGTTCAATTTTATCCGGTGGATTTCAGTTTTGGAGGAGGCCCTTGCCCTGCAGTACCTTGCACTGAAAGCAAAAAAGCGTTCGATGCCGGTTTCAAAGCGTTCATGGGCTACCAGATCAACCGGAACTGGGCGGCTGAGGTGGGCTACGCCACAGTCGGTAAATTTCACTACAAGTACAACGATGGGTCTACCACTCAGGACGCCGTCTACAAAGTAACGGGCGTAGGATTCTCGTTGGTGCCCACGGTTCCTCTCACCAGTAATTTCTCCCTTTACGGCCGATTGGGAACATTCTTTTCCACAACGAGACTGACTTTTCGCAACGCCAATTTTGCCCCAAACGCCGTCACCGCCGGCGTTCAAAGCAGCGACCCCACCGTGCTCACCGGCTTCGGGGCTCAATATTTCTGGGATGAAGAAAACGGCATACGCCTCGAGTACGAGAACTTCGGCACGGTCGGCAGCGGCGATTGCGGCGCGACCCAAGCCTGTACCGGCCGCGCCAACGCGAAAATGGCTTCGATCAACCTCATCTTCAAATTCTGACGGTGACTGCGTTCCGGAAGCCGGGCCGAACCGGGTTTTTTCCGCTCGGTTCGCTACAGACCCAAGTCCTTCCAGAGCAAGTCAACGCGCCTTTTCACCTCGGAGCGCATGGAGATCGGCCTCCCCCAGGCACGTGAAGTTTCCGCCGGC
>WNGK01006046.1_pt1 | contig 13739 bp, 14 predicted proteins | sample 5400601 | NCBI WGS metagenome assembly WNGK01 (sample SAMN13153376, study PRJNA577476) | soil metagenome | isolation source: 60 cm soil or saprolite under Garry oak tree replicate 1 | place: USA:California | collected 2016-06-15 | reverse complement strand
GTGGACATGTCATGGGCTGGGTTGGTTGATCGGGTACTGCCGTGGATGATGATTGGTCGGCATTGGCTTTAGCTGCCTGGACGGCCTCATAGAGAAGAGGTAGGTCAGGCTGAGTACTATTAGGATCGCTTGGGCGTGCCGGTGGTGGAGTTGACGAAATTTGTGCGGGTAGCGCTGCCACTACTTTTCTCAGATCGTTGCCGAATTCGGCAATCGAGGGATAGCGATCTTTTTGCTTCATGGCCATAGCTCGATTGATGATACGGTTGAGTTGATCGAGTAGCTCTGGTGGCAATTTGCTCAGTTGTGCCAGGTGGCGGATATGGCGTGGTGCTGGTTTAGAAGGCTTGGTGACCCCCAGCCGGAATTGTCGAGCGGCATTCGCCTCTGCACTCTCGGGGGGAGGATTATTTGCCAGCTGTTCTTGCAATGATGGCAGGTCAGGCAGCCCCTGTTGAATCGACTGATTGCGCGTTGAGACACTGGGTGGTTCGTGGGAGGTCAGCGCAAAATAGAGAGTGGCGCCCAGGGCATAGACATCCGAGCGCACATCGGTACCTGTGCCGCCCGGATATTGTTCTTGTGGTGCATAGCCCGGCGTGCCCTGGTGGCGAATGAAAAAGAGCGTACGAGCTCCGTCGGCTGTTGCCTTTGCATTTCCCAGGTCAACCAGTATGGCTGTACCGTCGGGCATGATGCGGATATTATCAGGTTTGATATCGCGATGAATAACTACAGGCTGCTGGGAATGGAGAAATTGGACTGCATCACACACTGAAAGTATCCAACCCATGACCCGTGCTAACGGTATAGGCTCATTACTTCGGCGGGCAACGCGAATAAGGTCAGTGAGATCATTGCCTTCAATATAGCTAAGTACGACAAAGTAGTGACCTCGTTCATTGAAGGCCTCGTGGAAAGCAGGAAGATTGGGGTGGTGTAACTGGCTAAGTACCTTTGCTTCATGCTGAAGCTGGGTAAGGCTAAATAGACATGCCCAAAGCCCCCACTGCCCAGCACGCGCTCGATGCGGTAGCGCCTGTGCAGGATTGTGCCAGACGGAACCGTTTCCATCATCATAGAAGCAGTCTCCCTCATTGTTTTCTGTCTGATTATAATATGGGCAATGGGGCATGTTGGTACAATGATCTACATCACATTCCAACAATGTTAGCGTACCTACCTTCCGCATTATACACTAAATGCACAAACATGTCATCGGTTGGTTTGCCTTGTAGAAAAATGGTTCTTTTTTATTGCTCCGAAGCAATTAAACGCCCAGGAGCGCAGCGCACTTGCCAGACATGCCGCACGGTCACGCTGGCACCAGCGCGAAGCCCAGGCAGCGCGAGAAAAGGCCCAGGAGATCACCTACCTCGTCACACAGGCCTTAAAAAACGGCGGGCAACTACCCTTCGTCTGATACCAGTTTATCCAGCTTACGCTAACCTCGAATACAATTCAAAGTAGTCTACAAGCCGATTGAAACGCCAACCATGACTATTGGCACTCTAATTGACGGAGTGCCAGCATGTCTGTTATAATTGTGCGCAATCGTAAGTTACGAGGGTAATGGCACTCCGTGAGTACGTGGCGGGGACTGTATATTATTCATTTTCTTGAGGTATATACAATGGATTATACGCTTCGACTGTATGACACAACAGAACTACCCGGCAAGTCCCCTGTCGTAGTCATCGGCCCTAATGGGTCTGGCAAAACTCGCCAGACTCGTCAGCTTCAAGCTAACATACCAATTGACTTCGTGAATGCGCTTCGTAATACGCGCGTCAGCCCGGACATCCCAGTGATGGGGTACGACGCAGCACGGAATAACTTTTTTTCTCAACGCGCTCAGTCTAGGAACACACACTGGGAACTAGCATCCGACTTTGATATGTTGCTGTCCCACCTTCTGGCGCAAGACGCGATGTCCGCAATAGAGTACACACGCAAAATTCGGCTTGGTCACCAGGTAGACGGCATGCCTCCTTTGACCTCATTGAATCGAGTTGAGGATATCTGGCATGAAGTTTTCCCCGGAAGAGAGTTACTTTGGCGTGATTGGAAACCCCTTGTTAGGAGTGTAACCACTGGTCCATCCATAGAATATACCGGCAATCAGATGAGCGATGGTGAGAAGGCAGCCCTATATCTTGCTGCTAGAGTCATCAGCGCCGAGCCTGGTATTATTGTTATCGATGAACCAGAGACACACCTTCACTTGCTTCTAGCCATCCGTCTGTGGAATACGCTGGAAAAAGCCCGCCCTGATCTACGTTTCGTCTATGTAACACATGACCTTCCATTCGCCCTCTCTCGACAAAATCCGCGTTTTGTACTGGCGAGTCCTACTGCGGGCTTACGCGTTCTCGAAATCGAAGACGACTTACCGAACGACGTAGCAGAAGCACTCCTCGGGGCCGCATCTTTGTCCTTTTATGCTTCACGCGTGATATTTTGTGAAGGTGATGAGGCAAGTATCGACGCAAAACTTTATAACGCCTGGTTTTCAGGTCGAGACACAGTTGTGAGAAGTGTAGGCAGCTGTCAAATGGTACTGCGCTGCGTAGAAGCATTGCGAACTTCTAAAATTGCTAGCTCTCTGACCGCTGAAGGAATTATTGATCGGGACTTTCATCCTGTAGAGTTTTTGGAAGCTTTGCCAGCCGGCATTTATGCGTTGAAGGTTCATGAGGTCGAGAGTCTTCTCTGTCTTCCAGACATTGTAGCAGCCGTCGCCAAATACCATGGGCGTTCGTTCTCACGTGAGCAATACCTACAGATGCTTGCTGACAATGTTACAGACTCGGAGCGCCATAAGGTAATTATTGAGCGATGGAAGAGGCGCCTTGAGCCGAATCTGAGTGGGATCATCTCGACAATAAGCGCCCGACCAAAACCTCTCGACGAACTCGTCAAGGACGTCCCAGCGATTTTTGACCATACGAGTTGGTCGTTTTCGCCCGAGAGGATGCTTGAAGAAGAAAAGCAACGAGTCGAGTCTGCCTCACCATTCTCTTCAGTCGATGAATTCTTAGCTCTAATGCCAGGGAAGAAGTTTATCGCAGTGGCGGCAAGGATGCTGAACATGACAGACAAAGGGTATGTTGAGCTTGTGATTCATGCACTCAGTGGGACAGAGGGAGCTATTGCTGAACTGGGTTCCGAGATTCGGCAAGTCCTTAAAAGTTACTTGCCACGCAAAACAGTAGCGGAAAGCCCTGCTAAGAATGAAGCCGAGCCGATTCTCAGATAGCTCAAATTGTGGGGCTGCATGCCCTAGCTCGTCATAACTCCCTGACACTTCCGAACGCCACCCGCTTCAGTATCACATCCTGCATGTTCGCCATTGTCGCGGGCACAATCGTGAACTCACCGTACTTATCATTCACCCGATCAGCCGCCCGCGCTAAGGATTTCGTATCCAAGCGCGTACCATCGAATAAACCGAGCTGCTCAGGCGTCGTTGGTTTCAGCGAGCGATGGTTTCCTTCATGGCTCTGCGCTAGGCTGAGATGAAGCGCTACTGCTCCCGTCTGTACTAGGAGGCGGTGTATTCACTTGAGTAGGTTGAGCTGATGGGGATTGTGCGTTGTTGCTTTGTGATGGCGTGGGAGGTGCAAAGGATGACTGCGATGAATCGGTCGTGGTGTCTTCGTCAATGATAGCCCCTTTGGCTTTACAGGTTTCTAACTGCTCTTTAGTCAGTCCTTTGACTCCGCGTAAGTCGGTATCTTTCAATGATAGAGCATCTTCAGGGTTTGCCTCTCTGAGGGTGGCCATGGTAAGGTCTGCCGCTTCGAGCTCGGCCCCATTGAGCTTCGTCCTAAAAAGATTTGCTCCATTGAGCTTTGCCCTGCGAAGATCTGCCATGGTGAGGTCTGCTCCTTCGAGCTTTGCCTCACGAAGATCTGCTAGAATGATACGTGCTCCTACGAGATCTGCTAGGGTGAGTTTCGCTCCATTGAGCTTTGCTTCGCTGAGGTATGCCCCACTGAGCCTCGTCCAACTGAGATCTGCGTCTGCTAGATTTGCGCCCCAAAGATTTGCTCCTTCGAGCTTTGCTCTATGAAGGTTTGCCCCAAAGAGATTTGCTCCTTCCAGTTCTGCGGCGCTGAGCTCTGTCTCGCTGAGATCTGCATTCCGTAGGTAAGATTCCCGCATCCACGCTTGTTTCAAATCAGCTTCAGAAAGGTAAGCATTATCCAATAGAACCCCTGTTGCATCGAGGAACTGGATATTTCGTTTGAGCCTGCCACGAGTACGTGGAAAGGCTTCTTTGAAGACGATAATGAGGGCTCGCCTAAGTGGGGTGAGTGGCACAGGAACATTCGGATCTTCTGATAGGTAATATGTGCTCGAAGGGCGCAAATAAGCAACCGCAAGGTCAAAGATCTGCGTATAGTACCGTCCGTAGATTGCCGTATCTTCACTGTTAAGAAAAGACCGAAGGAGAATAGCACCACCGATCTGAGTAGCTTCGTTTTCGTCTCCCAACGCAGTAACCGCAGCCTGGAAACGCTCTTCTGCGTGGGCCCTCAAATCTTTGTCGTGTGCAGCCTGCTTATCCTTTAACTCTTTCTCCTGCGCGGTTATTTCCTTTCGGCGCTCGTTGTCTCGATCTTTCAGATCTTTATCCTGCGCCTGTCTCACCGTTATAGCCCACTGAAGGATACCAAACAGAGCCACTACAACAGTAGCAACCGCCGCAATGAGGGCGGTCGAGTTGTTTGCGAACCAGTTATTCTGATCCTCTAGTTGATTCTGTAGCTGCTTGACTTGTAGCGCAAGTTGCTCTTTCGCTAACGCTGTCACAGTCAAATCTACCGTCGGCGTTGCCTGCACCCTCGCCATTACCGATGTAGCAAGTCCCGACGTTCCTTCATACGCACCAGCCGCCGACACTGGAATCCACACCATGAGCACAAAGAGAAGTAGCAAGCCTGCAAGAGCGATACCCGCTTTCCATATGTCCCTCTTGAGCCAACGCATAACAGAACCTCCACAGGGCAAACAGTGGGCGCCTCTAGTAAGTGTACTTCAGAACCTTTTCGCTACTTCGCAACAAAGAATTAATAATCACCTTGAAAGGAGACACTTGCGACTACCGCTTAGCTACCATGCAGCTAGATTACGTTTTTTCTGATAGCAAGTCGATAAGTGCCTTCTCTATCTGATCGTTGCGATAACGCCAGTGACTGTATACCCTCATAGGTGTCGTTTGCTCATGCCACTCCTGGCCGTTGATCCGGTGCACAATGGCACCATCTGGTTCGAGGATCACATCGTAATCAATCACGTCCCGTGAATCATTGTCGGCCATACTGCGTGGTTGGAATAGTTGCCACCCGCGCTTTCCCCGTTTCCCGCGATACAGGGGGCCTTTCCAGAAAAGAATGAATCCCTGGGTTAGTGTTGTTTGGGTGCGTACAGCATCATATGGCACTTGAGCTTTTCTGAGCATTTCAGCCGCCCAACAACCCATACGGTTTATTTTGTCCCGCTCCTGTTGCCGTGTAATCGCCTCTTCCTGTTGTGCCACGAACCATGCTTCCCGCCTGGCTTTTTCTTCGGCAACTTGCTCCAGGAACTCAATGGGTATATCAGATTCCTGATTATTTCCGGTTTGGCTCATTTTTTCAGGCTCCCCGTAGTTATCAACAACATATTACCACTCAAAGTCAAGTATATTGATCGAATACCTCAAGAAGAGGCCCTTCATATTACCACATCTATCAAGCTGACATGTATGCACATATTGTACTGTTATTGACGTGTATGTACGCGTTGCACTACTATGGACTTGAGGCCGGAAGCACCTCCATTGTGCGAGGCTCCGGCCTATGCAACGAACGATTGGAGGCGCGTATGGCAAGCAACGTAAACGGTAAGTGCTGGTGCGGCCGACCGCTCCATTATGAGGACAAAGACTTTGAGCGGCAGGTGTGCGAGGTGGTAGAATGCTTCGGCGAGTACATCACCGTCGAGCATGACGGGCATAAGTATCAGGTGCAGCGCCACTGGATTGCCCTGCACGGCATCAAGGGTAAGGACATTAGCAAGCTAGGGTTCCGGGAAGTAACGAAGGAATAAGATTTCATAAATAATGTATTGACGCGTTGCTATGTATTGCCCTACTATGTACATAAGATTGAACGGCACTAAGCAGCTCAATCCCCCACTAACATAAACACTCCGGTTGGCCGGAGAGAAAGCGAGAACAATATGGCAACTACGTCTATCAGCGCCGTGCGGCTAAGCAGCCTGCACGCCAAGAAGGTGGCCCGCGCCGAACAGCGGGAAAACAAAGCTGTCGGCAAGTTGGCAAGCTCACAAATAATCAGCTACCTGCTCTACCGCCACCGTGGTTTCCTGCTCACAACTGCACTCATCGCCACCAATGTGCTTTGGGTACTGCACTACCGCTAACAAAGGCGAACAAGACTGAGAGGGTGCCAGCCCTCTTTTCCTGTATCCGCATAGTGCTGGTATGCTGCTATAATGGCAATATGTTGCTACCGATCAGAAGACGATCAGACTCAGGAACTCAACCAATGGAACGATCCGCTATAGAACACGGCAACGCCCTGCCGCTACGCGCGCCGCGCAATTCGCTGGCTGGCGACCTGCTCGCGCGCCTGCCGAATTTAGGCGCTGACGATAATATCTTTTACCCCGAACCGAGCAAGGACCGACAGCGCCATATGTACAATGCCTTGTATAAAGCAGCCAAGCGCCACAACCTCAACATCGCTGTCCGGTTCTATGAAGACGGTTTGCGCGTGTGGAAGGTGAGCGAGTAGGCGAGCACCCATGCTATAAACTTCACCACTCTCCCTGTTTTGTAGTAAATAAAGCGTCCGCGCTTCACACCCCAGACGCCAAAGTACCCCGACCGCTCAAACCTGCCGTCTCACCCGTTATATATACGGAGTTTATTACTAGATGAGGTGAGAATCATGCAGTGGGAATATGGCTGCCTTGTAAGGGCGTGGGTCTATGACCCTACAACGAAAACATCGAACTGGACCTATACATTCCATGGGCCACGTGGTTCAGCATCGATAGAAGGTGATTCCTCTGTCGAGGTACTCAACCGGTTGGGCCAAAGCGGCTGGGAGGCATTCGCGGTCGAGCCGCGCTATAGACTCAACGGCTTAGAGGGTACGGGCAACGCAGCTGGTATATGGTGCTACACAGAAAGTCTCGATGAGCGAATCACCTGGTTTAAGCGGCCTATAAACACCGGCACTTCTAGGTAAAATATGACGCTCTGCTATAGTAAGCGTCATGAGTTGGCTCACAAAACTGAAGATCATCTACGGCTCGATCTGCCCCGCACACTTGGCTCCGACCTATTGGGACGCAAGCTACGGCAAACTGCGCTGCTCGATGACGGGGCTGCCGGTGGAAAGCGAACACCGTGATCGGCAAGATTAGCGTCGAACGGTTTGTCTTTATCGTCACCATACTATGCGCACTAGCCTTGCTTTGGAACACGTGGGCTAACCGCCGCCGATAGCCTTGTCTGGCGGCCAGTATAACCAACGATGCACCTACACTGCATTCAACATCGCTTCAGCCCCAAAGTGGACAATTGCCGCCTGGTTATACGTCCAGGCGGCTTCCTCTTTCGTCTTATAGCGGCCAAGATACATCCGCTCGTCGTTGCAGGTGATTGAGGCTATCCATGCGCCCCGATAAAAGTGAACGCCACGATATCCCGATTTGTTGGTGTCTGGCAGCCGACTTTGCAAGGCTTGCTCGTGGGCGGTTGCCCATTTGCAGTTACCGGGCTCGTAATCCCCGTCAAGTTCAACGCGGTGGATAGTCTTGCCCTTTGGCCGCTCGCCCATGTCGGCATAAAAGTTAGCGAATGAGTGCTGCCATCTGTCGCAAACTTTGATGCCCCTGCCGCCGTACTTGGCGTAGCCAGTCGCCTTCGGGTTCGTGCAGCGCTGGATCATGTTCTGCCAGGAGTTGTATATGGGCGTGCCGTACATGCCGTGCTGGGCTTGGGATTTAACGATAGACGGCTTGCCCCACTTGCGATAGCGTTGGTAATGCAACGTACAGAAATTTTTGGTCTTTTTGAAGCGTTTACAGCCCCTTGCATGGCATTGCCAGTACGGAACCGCATGAAGTATCAAACAAAGCCACGTAGCGCGCTTGTAGTCGTTCCTGAGCGTCCTGCGGTAGTGTTTCCAGCATAGCCCTTTGGCTACTTTCTTGTTGGCGCAGCCATCATGCGAGCATTCGTTGGCCTTTAGAATGAACCGAGGCGTAAAGCCATCGCTTCGTTTGAGCTGCATGAAGTGCTTGAAGCAGAGATCACGGCACCAAGCGAAATCCTTACAGCCCTTAGCGCTACAGAATGTTAGTTTTACCATTTGCACTCAGTATAGCGGCGTCGGTTTGATAAGCCCAATAGAAAATCGGCTGCCTACGAGAAGCAGCCGATTGGTCCTAGAACCTTTTTTGTTTTTGGTGAGAGCTGCCGCTTTCACTGCCTAAATCGTAGTGTATTCATCAGAGGTGGTCAAGATGCGATAATTGTATTCGGCACTGTTCACTTTTAGTGTTCAGACGGTGGCCAGCCGCAAAATTCACGTGAAAACTTGGCCGCTTTGCATACAATTGTTGGCTAAGTAGTATAAAAGTGGCTCTATCCAAACAGGCAGAGGAAGGTTGCTAAGGGTGTATTGACCCATCGGGCATGGTTGCGCCTTGGAGAGATGCTGCTTTCTCTAACTGTTCCGCAGTGACAGCAGGGTTAAATGGGAGTGTGCCACTCAGGTTGGCACGTAGGTCGGCTCCACGTAAATCTGTTCCTTCCAGGTCGGCGTCGCTCAGATTGGCTCCTCGCAGCTTTGCGTCGCTTAGATCGGCTCGGCTAAGGTCAGCTTCCCACAGATAGGCTCCATGCAGGTCGGTTCCTTGCAGATGAGCTCCTCGCAGATCGGCTCCTCGCAGGTTAGCATAGCTCAAATCAGCTCCTTCCAGATCGGCCCCGTTGAGGTCAGCTCCTTCCAGCTTAGCCTTACTCAGGTTAGCATCGTGCAAGTTGTTGTCTCCCAGGACAGCTTCACTCAAGTCAACTCCATGCAAGTCGGCATCACTCAAGTTAGCTCCACAGAGATAGGCACCAGTCAGATGAGCACCGGTCAGCTGAGCACCATTCAAATTAGCACCACTCAGGTCAGCATAGCTCAAATTCGTTTCGCGTAGGTCAATTTCTGCCAGTAGGGCATCACTCAGGTCAGCATTACGCAGGTCAGCTTCATTTAGAGCAACTATACGCTTGTCTTTGTCGATCAAACCAGATTCTTGCAGGAATTGAACTACACTCCTTTTTCGCCCACCATCTAAACGAGGCAGTACCGTCAGTGTTCGCACGCGTGCTATCTTCCGTACTTCGCTTTCTGGTTGCGATTCACGCAACTTTTCATGCAGTAAGAGTTCCGACATTTTGTCGATGTACTCTTGTAACGCAGCTTCGCGCTGATTATCCTGTGCAATCTCACGTTCCGTTTGAGCACGCGTCTCTGCTGCCTTTCGTTCAATTTTAGTGCGTAGTTCGGTGGCTTTTTCCTCTCTGCTCTTTTGAATTTGATTGAGCCAGAATCCACCTATAGCCAGCATAATGGGGATAATGAGCAGTTGCAGCCAATCCCACAGCGTTTTACCTGATCTGCTGTCTCCATTGAAGCCCGTCCAGTCGAGCCGGTAACCAAAGATAATCAACGCAACGACAACCACGAGTCCAATGCCAACAACTCCAACAGCTACCCAATGCTGCTTTACTTTTTGCCACCATTCCCCAAACTTTGAGGCCATCGTACATCCTCACTACTATGGCTCGTCCTCCGGCGTCGTCCGGCTCTCCCGTAAGAACTTCTCCAAATCCTCCCGCTTGACCAAGTACACCCGTCCTGGCCGGTAGGCTGGCAGTCTCTTACTCCGTATCCATGACCGGATTGTGTCGTGGGGTACTTTCTTATCCAGGCGCTCATAAATATCTTCTATGGTCAGCCACTCGTCATCAGTCGGCACTGTCTCACCTCAAGAAAATAGATTTAACACGAGTATACAAGCGGCGTCAAGCAGCCTCTGCCTTATCCGGTTAGACAGGGATAACTTGACATATGCGAGTAAATAGGTTAGAATTTATCTAATCGTGTTAATTCTACTAGATCGCGAAAGGGGCAAGCCGATGCCGCGCAACCCTATCCCTGCCCGTGCCAGCCGCACGCAGGACTATATCGTTCCGGCCGATGACCTTGAAGACGATGATGACTACTATCCAGCTCGGTCGCCCAACAGTGCCATCCGCTACCAGAACACCCAAGGCAACCAAGTTATCCAGCGGGGCAGGCAACGTATTGTCATCCATCAGGGGCCACCCCCGAAGCGCCAGGTGCATTGGCTGCTGATTTTAGGACTCGGCATGGCGGTGATGCTCGGCCTGTACTTTGGCGTGACCTGGGCCGCTACCTGGTGGCTCAACCATCAATTGGATACCACCTACGGCATGCCGAGAACCTACCAGATTGACGCCGTAGTGGGGCATGATGATAGCGTCGTGAACCCGTCCCACTTTATTTTCTTAAACCTTCAGGGCCACATTGAGATTATTGAACTGCCCGGCGGCAACGCGGCCAAAGCCAAAATCTACATCGGCCCCGTGCTATTTTCGGACGCCGCCGCCTCCGTGCCAGTGACCGGCGAGTTCAGAAACGTCAACGGCACCGAAGAGATGCTGGTACATATTCAGAACCAGACACTTATCTATGTGAGCGATGGGACGAAGTTTATTCCCAAGTAGGAGACCTCCATGCACATTGTCGATGACTCTATGGAGACAGTACACCTGTATGTCGTCCGCGAGGAGCCAAAGCGGCCATACACCGTGCTACCCTTACTGATTGCCTGCGTATGTCTGGTACTGATTGCCGGCCTCTCGTTCTATTCAGGGGAGCATCCAACGTATGAGCATAAGACGCTGGTCCTACCGGCCCAGTTCTTGCCGCCGCAGACCTTCCAGGCTAGCCAAGCGATTATTCCGACCGGCACGAAAAACTACCCGGCTACTACCGCACAGGGGACGCTGACCGTAACCAATGGCTCAGTCGAGACCATGCAACTGCCTTCAGGGATGATCTTCACTGGCAAGGACGGCATCGAGGTTATCACCGACAGCCCAGTGGACGTGCCAGCGGGCAGCGCTGATGGCTTCGGCGTCGCAGCTGTTCCCGCCCATCTGGTGCCAGCCGGTATCAACATGTCGGCGCTTGATATCGATCAGGTTGTCGGCACCTCCCTGTATGTTCGCAATCTGTACCCTTTTACGGGTGGGAAGCCTGCTTACTCCATTAAAGTCGTCACTCCCCACGATAAACAGGTTGCACTGAGCGCAGCCAAGGTGTCGGTAAGCGCCCAGCAAACACGGGTAGCAGCGATATTGGCCAAGCCGTGCATGGAGTCGGTCTTGTGGAGCTCGACGGTGCAGCTAAGCTGGACATGCAAATTTATAAGGTACCCTCACTTGCCAGGGATGCAGATTACCGCTACTCGTTTGGTCGGAAAGAATCTGCTAGTAGAGGTGATGTTCATCGCTCAGCCACAGCGGTATTGGGCGAGATAGAAACATCGCAAGGGCGTCCCCAAGCGATGTGCTGCAAGAGGAGTATACAATGTTACTCGAAAAAGACGTCCGTCCCCGTAAACGGGCCGTCATCTACTGCCGGGTCAGTACCGACCGCCAGGAAGTTGATGGTGAAAGCTTGGACTACCAGGAAGAAAAGTGCAAACAATACACCGAGCTGCATGACATCGATATCGTCGCCGTTCTAAAAGAGGCAAAAAGCGGGTTTATTCACTATTCGCTCCGTGAAAAGCTGACACTTGCCCGGCAGCTTGTCCGTGACGGCCTGGCTGATATGCTTATCGTCTTCGACTTGCGCCGCTTTTCCCGCAACTTCGTCCACTCCGCCATGATCTTCGAGGAGATTGAAAGCGCTGGCGCTGAGATCGTCAGCGTCAGCGAAAACATTGACAATAGCCTCACCGGCAAGCTGATCCGCTCGATTATGGCGTGGAGCGCCGAGTCTGAGCGCCATAAGATTGTAGAGTATGCGAACCGGCGCTGGCAGACGCGGGTAGAGATGGGTCTGCCAGTAGGAACCGGACGGAGCCCCTATGGATGGAACTGGAAAGACAAAGAGAAAACCAGTTATGTCATTAACCCGGAGCAGGGCGCCGTCAGAGTATCCATATTCCATATGTTTGTTGAGCTGGATATGAGCCTGCGGGCCATCACCCACAAGCTTACGGAAGACAGGATATTGACGCCTTCTTATGCCAAGAAATACCGGGATAACCCACCTCAGGAGGATGAAGATGCAGAAGTGAAAATAGAGCATTGCTTCTGGCGGTTTACTACCGTCAGAGAGTTACTCCAGGACTTGGAAAACGTCGGTATTCTGGTCGTCTGCAAACAAAAGCAGACGATTGGGCAGGATGGCAAGCGCAAGAGTGAAGTGCATCCGAACCGGCGAGAAATACCGGGTGGCATACCGGCGCTCATCGACCCCACCCTCTACGAACGGGCACAGGAAAAACTCAAGACGAATAAAGCGGATAAGAGCCACCTGCCACTGCATAAAGAGGACTACTTGCTCAGGGGGCATATTTACTGTGCGACGTGTGGGTGCTCCATGAAGCCAAGAACGCAGAAAAAAGGGCGGCTGACGAAGAAAGGGACCCGTAGGGACTATCCTTTCTACCGCTGCACCAATATGCAACAGAGATACAACTCCTGCCCAGCTTTAACTTCGGTGAGAACCAGTCCGCTTGATGAGATCGTCTGGCAGGATTGCTGTGTGTTATTCAAACGCATTGATGACTTGCAAGCAGCGCTGAAACAGAAGATGGATGCGGCCGTGAGCGCCTTGCTGGAGGATACGACCGGACAGGAGCAGATTCAGCAAATAGAGGCGACCATTGCGCTGGCGAAAAACGAGCGAGAAAAACACTTGCCGGGAAGTTACATGCACAACCTTCTCTCTCAAGATATTACAAAGCAGGAAGAGCAGCTTGCGCGCTATAAAGAAGAAGTAGGCTCAAGCAATATAGAAAGGGCGACAGACGCCTATCGACGAAGAATCATGGACTTTTTGGAGTTCCTGAATGTGATGCAGGGACGCTATGAAAACGCCACCTTCCAGGAAAAAAGAAATGCCCTTGAAGTTCTGGGCGTCCGCGTGATGGTGCGTGATTCAGTAGAAACCCATGGCGTATCTACAGATGTTTTGGATATAGCGGAAGGGCAGGAATGGTTCAGTGCCAAGGAAGCAGGACGCTTACTAGGGGTCCACGCCAGGACAATACGCTTCTACCAGAAGAATGGGACGATCACCAAGTATAAAGAGGAGCCTTTTTTGTTGGTTCATAGGGAAGAGCTTTTGAAATTGCAGGAAAGAGGCTTCTTGCAGCGCAACACCGAGGAAATTGTCCGCGACCGGGTAGAAATCAGCTATTCTCCTCAGTTTGCTATTCGAGGAGACTGGGGAAATAATCTCACAAGTGTTCCGGTATCCTTGCAAACGCGCAAATACATGTAGATTTCCGCTTGTTCTACCCCCGGAACTTTGTAGAGTTTCTCGGTGAGAAATTTCAGTAAGTGGTCGTTATCACGACAGACTACCTCAGCTAACATGTCGAAGCGGCCAGTACAG
>WNGK01005276.1_pt1 | contig 13740 bp, 22 predicted proteins | sample 5400601 | NCBI WGS metagenome assembly WNGK01 (sample SAMN13153376, study PRJNA577476) | soil metagenome | isolation source: 60 cm soil or saprolite under Garry oak tree replicate 1 | place: USA:California | collected 2016-06-15 | reverse complement strand
CACTGATGTCCGTCTGCCATGTCGCATCGATGAGTGCAATGGAGCCGTGCTCATGCTCGTGCTCATAGAGGGTCAGCAGCTTGTTGATCGCATTCGTGTAGTGGTAGACGCTGCCTGATGGCAATCGTGCATCAAGCCACTGCTCATGGCTCGTGTATTCCGTGTAATAGATGACGCTGTTACCCTGACTTATCAGCGCTTCAATGACTTCAACTGCGCCAGGTCGCAGGGTATGATCATCATTTACGAGTGTATTGGTATCGATCGCAACGCGCATAAAGACCTCCGCCACGTTCTGAGTTGTCAGCGTTGTCGCTGCACTTCTCAGTGTAGGGCGGAGGCTCTCATCATTGTTACTACGCTGCTCTACTCTTCCCCTACATTCCACATCATTTCATTGGTAGTACCGTTATTGTTGCTTTGTTGTTTCAGCGGCTATCCAGGCTAAATATCCCTGGCTTCCCTCGGTAATCGGTGTCGCGATGATTTCCGGTTCGTCGTAGCTATGCACCGCTCTAATGGCAGTCTCTAGCTCGCTGTAAAGTTCTTCGCGGGTCTTGATCTGACACACCCATTCATCAGCCTGTTCGATGGCTCCTTGCCACCAGTACGTGCTATGTATTGGCCCGCTGACCCAGCAGCAGGCAGCAAGGCGCTGCTGTACCACGGTATCAGCGATCGTTTGCGCGGCCTCTTTGGAATCGATCGATGTTTGAACAATAATACAATTGGTCATGAAAGCACTGTCCTTCCTGTTGGTAGCTGAAATACATCGTTTGCAACGTCCCTCATCGCTTTTTCGTTGAGCCATTTCTTTGGCGTGCGCTGAAAGATGCTATATGCTTCATTGTATCTCTTCTGACTGCCTGCCTCGATTCCTTTGACGGCTCCGTCTCTGAGACATGCGGTGTAGTGCTCTAAATCTCCAAGTCCCTGCGCTGCTTCCGCCTGGTTAAGCAGCGTTTCACTGCTGCTGAGATCGCGCTGTTCTGCGAGCGCGGCGCCCTCGGTAAAGGCGTCGAAGGCGCGCTGATGATAGCCCTTGCTAGGGTAGTGCGCGGCCAGGTCAAGATAGACTTTGCCCTCCCATTGATAGAGTTCTGACCAACGACAATCGGCATAGAGGAAACGTGGGTCCTGCTCAGGATGTGCGGGGAAATGCGTCTGCGCAAGTGCAAAGGTCTCCATCGCATTGCGCTCGTCTCCTAGCCTCGCATAGGCGTCGGCGAGGCCAATGTAAATATCGCTGCGCAATAGTGAGACTTCGCTGCCCAGGGCCTGCAATGCTTCCTGGTAGCAAGGCACAGCCTTCTTTGGTCGAGGCAAACAATAGGTATAGGTGTATCCCTGATACATTAATGCAGCAGAGAGTATCCCTGGATCATCAGAGAGTCGTCCACAGCGTACCGCCTCCAAACAATGCATTTCCCTGGAGGTCAGGTCATTGCGATGCATAGCAAAGACTGCCTGGAGTATCTTTGCTTGCGTTGCCAGGCTGGCAATGGTTTCCTGATACTGCGATGGTCTAAAGGCCAGCGTCATGAGTGTTGGGACATAGGTTCCAAGAAGCTCAGGAGCGACAGTGAGACCTTTGCCATGCAAGAGATGCCAGCATGCCTTGAGGGCGTTGGCACATTGTGGCAGGAACTCTTCAATGGCGATCGTCGACTCAGTACGTTTCTCACTGAATACCATCGCCTCTGCCTGCGTTGTTTCAGTGGATTCCTCAAGACCCAGCTCCTGCGCTGTGGCTCCAAGTTCATCGCAGAGCGCGTGCAGGTTATAGCCACGCGGCAATACGTCGCCACGTTCCCAGCGATATACGGTATTCGGCTGTACTCTGACGCGCTCAGCGAGCTCTTCTTGACTCAGATGCTTCCTGAGCCGCGCATTGATCAGTGCTTTGCGTTCCATACATGCCTCGCTTTTGCGATATTCGCCTACGATAACAGCATATCACAGCATAGCGCATTTGTCGAATAACATTGCAGGTATATAGTGCATAGCGCATAAATGATGAAGGAATGTAGAGCAATGTAGAGGTAGCATATTCGCAGGCATACTACACTACGCATAGCTTCGCTACGTCCGTTCGTTCTTTAGTGAGCGGAGCTTGCGGCGGCGACTGCGGGCGCATCGCCGCCGCATTTGGCTCGGACATCTCGCCATAAATCACGCGCCTCGTCCTTGCGTCGTCGCGCGGGGTCGTGCTATTATGGCGGCATTGAATGTCGAGAAACGATGACCTCTTCGACGATTAATGGGATATTGCAAGCAACGCGCCCCTGGAGTACGGGTTCTCCAGGGGCGCGTTGTGTGTGCGATGAACTTAGACGATAATTGCCGTCTCATCGGGTGCATAGTCGTCAAGACTCGCTTTGATGGCAATGCCCATCCCGAGCGCTTCGACGGCATAGCGATTGTTTGCCTCGTCGTCGATGAAGAGCACTGATTCAACGCCAGAAAGCCGGGCCATGCGCCGCACCTCATCGGCTTTCCAATGCACCGTCTTCGTAAACTGCTTATCCATTTGCTTCATGACCAACTCGTAGCCATCAAGGTCGTGCTGAGCAAGCCATGCCTCCGTTGCCTCTCGCATCGTTTCCGGCCTGGAGGTCAAGAATATCACAGTGTAGCTGAGTTGCTTCTCCAGGCGCGCCACTGCCAGATCAGCGCCTGCGATGAGCGTGTCTAGATCGACGAGCGCGGGGTTAAATGCCACGCTCCAATCGATGCTGCCATAGAACGTGGCGCGGGCAAAGCGTTCGGTGTTGGAGGCGATCACGCCGTCGAGATCGATGATTGCTAGGTTCATTTTATCTTCTACTCCTTAGGTGCGCTGAGTACTTTATTCAATGTCTCGCGTTTGATGCGATAGGCTTGCCTTGCATCCTTATGGGGTAGCACAACAGCCTCTAATGCTCCCTGCTTTATCCAGCGTCGCACTGTGGTGTCATCCACTCGTAGAACTTTTGCCACCTCAGAGACGGTTAATAACTCGCTCATACTCTATGCTCCATTTGTGCTAATACCTCTATTGACGTTTTATCGTTTCTCTAATGCATCATAAAATCGCCTTAATGCGTCAGTCTCGTTGTTCGCCATTAAACTAATTGATACCTCATAAGGCGCGACTCCGGCGGTCTGTATGGCTGCGTGAACCTGCTTAAAGGAGTATTTACCAGGGAGAACAGACATTACTGTCATTACCCCTTTCTGATAGGCTAATCTCCTCGCAATAATTAGTCGTATGGTAGTAAGTAGACCCACTGTATCTCCCTTTCTTTTCACGATATCGCTTCATTTCTATAGATCCCCGATGCTCGACAATCCACCAGGCTCGCCAGATCGCCGTCGCCGTGCTCATAGATCACGAAGTGGATGAGACAGTTGTAGCAGCGCCATTCACCCGGCTTCTCCTGGTCAGGCTGATACCAGCGCCAGATAGGCGTCGCACACGCGCTACATTTGTCGGGCTTGCGTTGTGTGGGCGCGCCGACGTGATCGGGGATCGTGCGCGCCCATGCAGGGATATCAGAATGGATGCTCATACTGTAGCGCCTGCTCGCTCGCGATCGCATGGAGCAGTGCGAATTGTGCTACTGCTCGCTCGAATGCGTCAGGCCGTTCAGGCAGCGCGTACCCGATTAGCTTACAGGCAGTCGCCAGCGAGAGGTGAACACCTGGATAGCCCTTACTGCGAAAGTAGAGCAACGCCGTCTGCTGGAGACATTCACCAATGAGGGCGAATCGCGCGAGATGGTAATGCTCCGCATTCTCGCTCAACACGCGACGCACGAAAGCAAAATTATAGGAGAGTACGTACTTGCCCGAGAGTATTTCCTGTAGCGTGTCCCAAACGCTCGCCAGATCAGGACTAGCCGCGCTCATCATGCTTTCAGTGAGCCCAGTATAGTCGGTGTTGTACACGCCAGGAGTGCGCCCTGGATGGATATATGCAGCACTATCGATAATCCCCTCGCGATTGAGGGTAAGCAGTGCGATCATATCTGCGTCTTTCTCAACGCTGCATGTGTCGATCACGCAAAAGGTCAGATTGTTCATTTTGAGTACGGCTTGTGCCCAGAGTGAGAGATTATTCACTTATTGCTCCTTCTCGCTTCGTGGGGATTGCGCTATTGCTTGCAATGCATCAGCGATACGTGCAAGTTGTAGTGTGGCTTGACAGGCTGCATAGGCAAGTGCCGCCAGCGATTCGGGGCTGGAATCAGATGGGCCACAGGTGATATCACGCCAGCGTTTGTATGCCATATCAGCAAATTGAATAAGGTTCGTTGTCTCTTCGTTTTCCATCATTCCCTCTGGCCAGGATAAGGCCCCTGGCTCGCCACTAGCGCTACGATATCGCTCCAACGCTCAACTTCTCGCTTTGCGCCGCCAGGTCGCGCGCGATCGTGGCAGCGTGAAACTTCTTGAGCGCGGCTTCATCTAACTTGAGGAGATACTGCAAGTACTTTTTCCAGCGTGCCTCTATCTGCTCATCAGCGATGGTATACGCCGCCACCCATTTCGCTTTGAGCGCTGCAATATCTGATGCAGGTAAGGCGTGCTGCATCTCATCCTGTGGTGATGTTGGGGTATGTCCGTTGCCGCTAGTATTCTGCTCAGGTTTTTGTGCCGCTATTCGCGCTTTGGTATACATTTGTCTCACAATGTTTTGCTTTCCCTGCGCGTCAAGGGCGATCTGCTTACGCTGTTTGTCATAAGGCACCCACGCTTTCTCTAGATCATAGAGATAGCGGCCTAACCCGAACTGTGAGCAGGCCCGCTTAAATGCCTGCGCCCAACTTTCCGTACCTGCATTCTCGCCAGAAGCTGATGCCTCTCCTACATCCGTATGTGCAATGCCACAGATGATCACCGTCACATAGACAATGATCTTCTGCCCGATCGCCAGCGCGGTCGGTGGTGGTGTGCTCCATTCGCCCGGCGCAACCGCATTCAAGCGATCTTCATAGACGCGCACATCAGCGTAGGGCAAGGCCATACACAGCGTTTTCCCGTCTCGCTCAACGGCTCCCTTTGGCAGAAGATCGATATCTTGTACCAGGAACGGCATTTCTAACTGCTTGGTGATATCCATAAGTGCCTGCATTACAATTCCCTCCCGTCAAAGTCTGCATAATAGTCGTATCCAGCTTCAGCTATCCTCTTTTGTCGTTTCGCCTCCAGGCACGCGGCGCACCCACCCATCTCAGCAGGCGCTACGCCGCAAAAGATACAAAGCTGGTGCTTGATACGATCGATAAAATGAAAGACAAACAGGTTCTCGCGCACATCCCTATCATGCTTGCTACGATCATTCCCCTCTGGGTACTCATTCGTTGTCTGCATACCCTCTCCTTCTTCAGAACATCGGATCGTCTCTATGTCGCGCAGCCGCTTCCAGATGCTCTTGTGCCTGGCGCTCAATGCGCTCTTCTTCGTCTGGCTCTTCGCGCTCCTGGAAATATAAGTGAAAGATCGTTTCACCCTTGAGCTGATAGCCTAATTGATGCATAAATTGTATACACTTGACGAAGCGGACTAGCCAGCATTGTGCGGCCAAATCGTTCAAGTGATACATAGCTGATCGCATGTTCGTGACACAGAGTTGTGCGTATTCTGTATACAATTGGACATTAGTTAATCGCTTCATCTCGCAATTCCCCTCTTTTGCGCATCAGAAAGATTGATGAGGTAGCATCGTTCCGCATGAATTTGCTTGAGTATTTCATCCGCCTGATCCGCTCCTGCCGAGCGTAGCTGCGCATGAAATATCAGTATTGTCGATCGCATCGCATCAGCATCAGCAGGCGCAATACTGCCATGTGCCAAACACTGAAACGCTTGATCCAGCGTCGCTTGCATTTCCTGATAGCACTGCATCAGCAGCGTTACTTGGTAGCGCATGGCAATGATCCCGTTTTTCGCTGTACGTTGTTGCTCGCTTTGTGGCATCTCGAAATTCCCCTCCCTCAAATCATCTTCGATATGGGCGAGCGTATCACCCATATCGTTGAACATACGTTCTCTCATACTGCCAGTCCACTCATCCCTAGCTCATAGTTGCGCCAAGCCTGCCATTGCTGCTCATCGTCTAATCCCTCCCACGGATCATCTCCTGCTGTTGAGTCGTCAACCTGCTTACTCTCTATAACGGGCGAGACATTCATTTGTCGCTCTTGCTTTTCGATTGAGGCTTGATGCATCTCTGCTTGATGGAGTACCAGCGAAGCTTCAATGCGCTCTTGCGCGTCCTGGGAGGCTTCTGCCTGCTCGCTGTGGGCCATGTGTTTGCAGGGCTTCCTGCTGGGGCAGTCACATGAGGTGGCGCGCCCATCGAAAAGGTAGGTGTAGTACTGCGTCTCTCCGTCGCTTGAACGGTTCAAATACACCACTTTGCGCGGGTCTGCGTGAAACTGCACACGGGCAATGGTGGTAACGCTCTCAACTGCTGCTCTGCTCTTGGCTCTCTTCGTTGCTGTAGTCATGGATGTTTCCCCTTCTGATGGTTTGTTACTGTCCGTAACTCTTCATACTCTGATTATAAATGTTACGGTGCGAAATGTCAAGGGGCAATTTTCACGCATCTTAACTTGATAAGTTTTATAAGTCCTTGATAAGTAGGTATAGACGTTGCTCGAAATTATCTGCTACACTGCATGTCATGTTCTATTCTATTCAGAATTGCAGGAGAGAAAATGTATGTATCAACAACCACCAAATCAACCGCCGTATCAACCAGGACAGCAATCATACCAACAGCCGTCATTTCAGCCTCAACCGCCGTATCAACCGCAACGGCCTATGATGCCACCCGGCCCACCAATGCCCCCACCGCCACCACGCAAGCAAGGATGGAGCGCAAAGACCTGGGGGATTATCATTGCCATCATTTTCTTCATGGGTGGTATCGGCTGGATTATGGATGCCACAGGTGTCAATAAGCCGCCAACCCCAACGCAGACGGCACAGCAGGCGGCCCCAACTACCGCGCCGACGCCTACTCAGAAACCACCAACGCGTACTCAAAAACCTGTCGAGAAAATGAACATCACAGTAACGAGCATCATTGTTAAGAAAGTCGATGGTCAATATCGTTACTTTTTTGATGTTCGTAACCACGACAAAAAGCCCTGGAGCGGCTCAGCAACTATTGAGTTATACAATGATAAGCAGGAAACATCTGTAGGCAGCAATACCTTCGAGACAACTAGCCCAATGCAGCCAGGTTTAGGCACATCTGTCTATTTTGACATCCATACAGGTCCGCCCCTGGTACATGGAGAATATGGCATCACCCACTTCAAGTACAGCATCAAGATCCAGGGGCAAGAATCCAACAAAGGTACAGGCAAAATCAGCGATAAATACAGCGACTCAAGTATCTAGCAAAGGCTTGTAAAAACAGCTCTGACATGATACACTCTTTCTATGTTACGCAAAGAAACATTTGATAAGGAGCCATCTATGTCAGAGCCAGAGGAATTGCTAGACGCTGGAGAGGCTGTGAAATATCTCGCTGAGAAGTGGGGGTTATCTTCCTATCGCGTTGAAGCATTCAAAATGCTTCGGCGTAGATTAGGAATCGAGCCTGATTATGCAGCAGGAAATAATACGCTCTGGAAAAGGAGTACGTTGGATAAGTTCTCAAAGCCACAACGAGGGAGAAGGAGAGAAAATGCTGAGGGAGAAGACGCCAGCTCTTCATCGGTGATTCTCATGGGAAGCTGCGTAGATCACCGCCTCCTTGTAGGGGTGAGCTGATGGGTAGCCGCTCCTCCTGCATGCTCCACCTGGAGACCGAGCACCAAGTGCTTCCCCGGATCGTAGAGTTGCGGTTCCGGCAACTTCTCTCCTGCTTTGTGCTGTTTGACGAGGCGAGCATCTTGTTTAAGCAAGAGGTACATGACCTTGATGAGTTGCCCGGCGACATGACCAATGACTTTGCCTCTCCCTTTCCATGTCTTCGTGCGGGCGTCAAAGGCGCAAAGACGTTGCTCCAGCCTCTTATACAGTGTCCGCCAGGTGGGGTCATATCTGACTGCACTGGCGACAATCAGGGATATCGTCCGTTTCAAAAGCCTGTTCCCACCCTTGCCCAGTTTTTCTACATCGAAGGTGGTACCGGTCTGGCTGCGTCTGGGTGCCCAGCCCATATATTTGCGCAGCGTGCCAACGTTCGGAAAACTTTCGATGGAGCCGATGCCAGCGAGGAGCGTAGCCGCTTCTACCGGGCTACAGCCGATGAAGGAAGCAAGAATACGTCCTTCGCGGCTCTCCATGACGATAGACGTAATCTCCGTTTTCAGCTCTTTCAGGTTGACACTGATCACCTTCAATTCATCGATGAGCTGGCGTTGTTCGATGATCAAAGACCTGAGCCGATCGTCGTCCTTTGTCCCGATGGTGAAGCGGGCCAGTTCTTTCAGCCTAAGAAGCGCATCGTTACTTGGGAAGGTGTACAGGCGTGCCTTGCACAGTTCAGCACTATCGGCGCATGCAACATCCTGCGTAGTGGGGAATGCCGAGCGCAGCGCCAAAGCGCTGGGACAGTTAGGGTCTCGAATCACTTCCATAAATTCTGGGAACTGTTCATCCATCAGAGCACGCAATTTATTTTTGTTCCGGGTGGCGTTCCTGGTCAGTTCGTAGTGGTGGCGGACCAGGCCGCGCAACATGATTGCTGTCGGCGTGGGTGGAATGAGCCTGGAAACGCGATCCCGTTCATTCACCACAGGTGCATGCAGATGCGCCTGGGTATAGAGACGGACGGCCAGCGCTCTGGCGTCCAGCTCATCGGTTTTGTTGTCTCCATATCGGCCTTGAGCACGGATACGATAGAGCGAGATGCCATGCTCTCTCAAGAATTGTTCGAGTGCAGCTCCATAATGCCCGGTCTTTTCCAGCAGGACATGGCACTGCTTTGGCTCGGTATACGTACGAATAAGCGCGAGCAGGCGCTCAAATTCGGCCCGGCTGTTCCCAATTTTTTTGAGTGGGCACTTCTCATAGTGCTGCTTGGACGCTCCAAGCAATGCCTCAGAGAGAAAAGCAACGGCGTGACTGGTCTTACCAATATCCACGCCAAGATAGAGAGGAGTCGATAGCATAAATAAGAGATCTCCTTTAAAAGTAGGGTGAGAGATGCACAAGAGGAGTTGTATACAATGTCCATTCACCGATCAGACCTATTGGTCAGATTCTCATAAGGACTCATCGTATGCATGCCAATCACGTTTGAGGCTTGAGCTATATATAGCTTCGCCAGATACACTGGAGGCTTCACCGCTTTTTTACTGCTCGGCCAAGCAGTAACACATCTCTCAGATGTATAGACGTGTGAAGCATACAAAATTGGAAAAGATGTTTGGCGAGTGTTTATCAATTTCTAATGAATAGTGTGTTTGTGGGGATGGAGTGGTATGAGAAGTACGTTGTTTCTTGTTCGCTGTTGGGGAGAACTCCCGCAAGAAAGGGGTCAAGAATGTATGAGGAACAGAAAAAGAGGAGGCCACCATCAGAAGGGGTCTCTTCTTGTCGCGACAATGGTCTCCTGGGACCAGTATATCACATGTTGTATATATTTGCACATTTTAGCGGTAAAAGGGGGAAATAGGGGATGAGCGTAGAGATGTTTGCGGGATTCGTGTCCCCCACCAAGAATTTTTTCCACTTGCCCAATAACTGGACGGACATCACAGCAGAGATTGATAATCTGGCAGAGCTGAAGATTGTGACGTATGTTGCACGCCATACTTGGGGCTATCAGGAGTATGGTATTTCCAAGAGGATTAGCACCGATGAATTTATGGAGGGGCGCAAACGTCACGATGGGAGCCGTATAGATCGTGGCACTGGCCTCTCAAAGCAATCTGTCATTGATGGTATTTCCAGAGCCATGCTGCATGGTTATCTCGATTGCGAAAGAGATGACAGCGACAAAGCACGCATCAAGAAGTTCTACAAACTGAGAATGTCTTCCTCTCCTAACAACGATCTAGACCCCAGATGTCTAGAATCTAGACATCTGGGGTCTAGATCGTTGACCCCAGATGTCAATGATTTAGACAGCGACGGCTGTCAAGAATCTAGACAGCCGATGTCTAGTTCGTTGACATCGGCTGTCAAGAATCTAGACAGCCGGGGTGTAGATTCTAGACATCGATCAGAGAAAGAAACTCTAGAAAGAAACCAAAGAAAGACACTGAAGAAAGAAAGAGAGATACCCGATGCGAGCGTCTCACCGAAACCAGCTTCTCTCTCTCTCTCCTCTCAAAAAACATTTGACCAAGAGAAGCCAGCCCACGTCGTTCATCCCGTTCACCAGTTCTTGCTGCTGGATGATGCGATCGATCCCTCGACGCTCACGATCCTGCTCACCTCGAAAGAGTTCGAGAGTGAGATGGAGGATAAACGACGAGGTTTCCTTGCGCAGGAGGTCAAGTATGACCTAGAGCAACGTGGGCATCACCTTGAGTATCGCTGGGAACGTGAGCAAGAGCGCAAGGTGATCGAGGTGGAGGCTGTAGAGGCTCCTCAAAAAACATCTCTTCTGGAGAGCCTGACTGACGAACAGATAGATTTTTGGCGTAGGTGGTGCGCTCTTTCCAAATGTGGTGATGCCTCGCTCACTTCGAAGATCATGCCGGATATCGCCTGGCTCGCGCAACGTATCACGACGACGATGGACCTGGAGAGCTTGTATCAATCGACGTGCGCGATGCTGCTGGAGTATAGCAAAGCGCAAGGCAAGCCATTCACCCCGCCACATGTGAAAAACCTTGTCAAGCATCATCCCACCTGGCAAGCCGCCCAGGAGGTGAAGCGAAAACAGAGCGAGCAGGCTAGCCAGAAAGCACCATCAGGCACTGGCGTTGTACGGAACTGGACGATGGAACGACTCTCGGGGAAGTTGGAAGCGCCGCCAATCGTCTATGAACCACTCAGGCCAGCACAGGCGAAAAAGACTTCAGATGAGATGAGTATTAAGGGCGCGATCGGAACGCTGCGCGAAAGATATCGACAGCAATCCGCTCACTAGGGAGGAACCAGGATGGATATACTTTATGTGCTTGGATGGTTGCTCTTACTGAGTGGAATCATCCTACTGCGTGTCACCGTAGGCAAGCATCTCTACAAACGAATTCTTGCTCACTATGAGCAGGAAAAGGCGCAAGAGCTTTTAGCGGAATAGTGGGGATAAAAAGGCTGGCCGCTATATCGGATAACGGCCATATCCTGAGTCGCAGTTCAGGAAACCTCTCACAGTATACAGGTTTCCTGGGAGGAGAAAACAGATGTTTGGTCAAACAAAAGCAAAACAACACAAAAAGCGCCATACATTGGCGTACTACGTCGTAGCACTGTTCACGTTAGCTATCGAACTGATGCTCGGAATTAATGCGGCTTTTTTAGTCTTTCAATCTGTCAGCATCGTTGCTAACAATATGTTAGCCGGTACCTCATTCATGGCGATCGCCCCGCTTATCGCGCTTTTCTGTAGTCTCGCGGTGGGCGCGTGCTTTGTGCTCGGTGGCATGTGGACCTACGCAGGCTTTATTGATAGCCTGGAGGATGCGAAGGCCTATATACGTGAGTACGGGGCCGTGGTTTGGCCGGTGCTTCTCGTCTGGCTCGCCTTCCTCTCAATTATCGCGTTAGACTTCACCACACTGGCGTTCAGGGCGTACTACTTTGCGCAGCGTGGCGAGACTGCGCTACTTGGCTTCTTCGTTGTGCTGATCATCTTGCCGCCCATCATGGGGCCATTAATTCATGTGCTGGAGAATACGCCTCGCGATCGCCGCTTAGCAAAAGTACGGCATTATGCCGAATCACTAGAGACCGACGATATGGAGCATGTGGTCCGGTCGATGGACCCTGACTTGCGCTCAAGAATGCTGAATGGTGACCAATCTGCTATTCAAGAGCACTATCACCGTGTGGATGCCCTACGCGCTGAGAATGCAGCGTATGAGCAGCAGAAGATCCAGGAGCGTGATAGTAAGCAACGCAATCATCAGCGTCCCTTACCGACGGGCACAGGTGGACTCTTACGCTTCCCAAAATAACGAGCCGTCCTGAAAGAGGCCCCGCAGAACGGCAAGAGAAACCGGGTCATCAGTCAGAGCAGGAACGCCCGAGGCCTCCTGCACCTCCACCGGCTGAGATTGTTCTTCAGCCGCCACTCGTGTCACGTGAGCCGGTTTTTATTGAGTGGCCTGTGAGGTCACGCGAACCAGAAACCGGCCCTATTCCGATAGCCATCGTAGTACCTGTACCAACTCAGGAGCGCGTTATTGAATATAAGCCAGAACCAGCAAGAGAAAGCTATCCCCGGCGTGAAGCGGAGCGAGCAATCCAACCGCCTCTCACTCCGCCAGTGGAAGCTGCGCCGTTGGCTCGCCCGATGGTTCCCAGGCCGAAGCCTGTTACCACGAAAGAGACAACGCCTGAACAAAAAAAAGCGCTGATTCCGAACAAAAAAACGCCTGAAAACAATTCCCCAAACAATTCGGAATCAATTCGGGATGGAAATAAAAACAATTCCCCGCCCGAATTGTTTGCACCCGATAAACCAGCCTCACAGGCCGATGTACCAGCTTACAAGAAGAAAGGGAAAATAGGACGGCAACGCAAGTATGATGAACTGGGAAACAATGAAATTGAACCCGTCAAGGAAGTCATTTTACTTATGCATCATACGGGTGAGCACTGGCCGGGAATGTCGAAAGACATGCAGGATTATTATGATTATTGGTACTTTACCAGACCAAACAGGCGAAAGGATGGAAAGGATTATGAACGACATCTCAAATGCTACGAGCGCAAAGAACGATGGATCAATCCGGCGATTGCGTCCGTTTGAGATTGCATTTTTGCTGATCCCTGCTCTCAATGGGGGAGTGGTGCGCGTGATCAATGCCTCTGATGACGAATTCCAGATGTTTGTGTTGGCGTGTGGTCTGCCAGTTGATGATAACGGGGGCATAGCTGAGTGGTCATTTGATGATCGCATTGGCATTATCAATCACGCATTGAAGCACGAAATAAAACTACCCTTCGTCGAGAAGAAAAACGCTTCCGATTCCGAACAAAAAACAATTCGGAGCGAGCAGCGTGAAATAGAACTGATAGAAGCTGAGCCGGATATATATCCGCCATTCAGGTGAGGGAGGCACTTTCGCAAATGCGGAAAATGAGTAGACAATAAGAGGATAGATCAACGGGAGGTCTGCCATACTGGAAAGGTAGAATGGGCCGATGTTTCTAAAGAGGAATGTGCGATGCATGCTATTCAAATCAAGTCGCGGGGAATACTCGCCCGGTGGTTCAGACGCTGGCTCTACCAGCTTGTGCGCGAACAGGCGCACATTTATGAACAAGCAGAATTTTGGAGTCCTACAAGAGATTGTATAGGGTGTGGGAAGCCGATCGCCGCACAGAGTGTCTATTGTTCTCTCTGTGGAGTCGTGCAATCAAAGAATACAGAGCAGATCGAGAAGCTCTCGATCACGAATATGATCAATACATATAAGCGCCCTCAAGAACGCCCTATGCAGACCTATCGTAGATTACGGCTGCATTAATATTTGGGGCTAGTAACAGCCGTTCTGAGCGTGTTATACTTATTCAGAGGTGTGATATGGGCGTATCAGACGATACTGATCGCCAGGTGGCGATCAAATTGCAGCATCTGTCCCCAACCTGGGTTCGCTGGCTCGATCGCGAACT
>WNGK01005275.1_pt1 | contig 13742 bp, 12 predicted proteins | sample 5400601 | NCBI WGS metagenome assembly WNGK01 (sample SAMN13153376, study PRJNA577476) | soil metagenome | isolation source: 60 cm soil or saprolite under Garry oak tree replicate 1 | place: USA:California | collected 2016-06-15 | reverse complement strand
GCTGAAGTTTGTTCGCGATGAGCAGGAACCCGACGGCTCCTGGTTCGGCCGCTGGGGCGTGAATTACGTCTACGGCACAGCTCTGGTCCTTCGTGGACTCGAAGCCATCGGTATCGACCATCACGAGCCTTACGTTCAGCAGGCTGCCGAATGGCTCCGCATGGTGCAGAATCCCGACGGCGGATGGGGCGAGCCCTGCGGCTCCTACGACGATCCAAACACAAAAGGCATCGGCCCCAGCACCCCTTCGCAGACCGCCTGGGCAATCATGGGCCTGCTAGCCGCTAACGACACCCGCAGCGAATCGGTTGCGAAGGGCATCGCCTATCTCCTAAAGACCCAGAAAAAAGACGGCTCCTGGGACGAAGCCTGGTACACCGGTACCGGCTTCCCCCGCGTCTTCTACCTGATGTACCACCTCTACCGCCAATACTTCCCCCTGATCGCCCTCACCACATACAAGAAAGTGATGCTGGAGAAGAACTAGCATCAGTTCGAGAGCAGTAGGGATAATCGGATGGGCTTCGCAATCAGTTGGTTGGCAGCTCGCGACAAGAGCGAGACCTCTGTACTTGCCTCGCTTGGCCCCGAAAAGACTGGTGAAACGGAGGAAGTCCCGGACGGTAACTGGTGCAGCACGCTCGTGGGCGAGTGGATGGTCATCTGGTCTAATTCCTGCGAACCCGCTAGGTTCCGCGCTCCGTCCGAGCTCAAGGGCGAAGTTGTCGTCTGTGATGTGGAGGAGCACGTCATGTTCGCCTCCGCAGCAGCCTTCAACGACGGGACTCTGAGTTGGCGCATCGTGGACGATGCGCAACAGGCCCAGGACCACTTAGCAGTTGAAGGAAAGCCGCCGGAATCTCTCGTCCGCATTCAAGCCGAACAATTCGCGCGAGTCGGTGACGACCGCAGGGTCGACTTTGTCTTTGAGATTCCGATTCAGCTAGCACAAGAAGTAGTTGGATTCCGGTACGACGAGGCGTTAGTGAGGACGTTCGACATTCTGCAGGACGTCGTTTCGGAGATGAAGTCTAAGAAGTCGAACTGGAAGTTCTGGTAGGCCCAGTGGCCCATCTCAACTCTTTAGGGTGCCCCGTCCAAGCTCTGCTTGGGCGGGGATTTTGACGTTCGGACTTTAATGTTCATTTGTGTCGGCATCACTGCGGCTGATACCGGGAACTGACTACCAAACCCACCCACCCAGAGTAACCGGGAATGGAATGGGTCAGTGTTACCACGTGTGTGTTCCCGCGTGTACGCATTACAACTGGAACCGCATGTATTTGCTGGATTGGAGTTTGGTAGCCTACGTGCACTTTCCAAGACTAGAGGAACCGACAACTCATGGCACTACGACGCTTATGCATCCCGCTCTGGACGGCAGTCATAGGTCTCACGATTTCCGCGCAGGCGCAATCTGGGTCGCCATCGTGTGCCATCAGCGCACAAGTCAAGTCGCCCGCGGCGAAAGTCATCGACAAGACTCTAGCATTCCCATCACCGGTTCAGTGGAGGTTGAACTCTGACAATCGTAATGTAGGTATCTCCCTGATCGGGCTCGCGTGGGGCCCCGCCGCGACTCCTGCAATGATCGCCAAAGCAAGTGAACGGCATCTCAACGAAAAAGCAGAACAGTTTTCGGACCATTCTTATGTAATCGCCCTTGGTTTCCAGGCGAGAATGTCCACACCTCTTCTAGATATGCGCACGCGCAGCGGATTGGTTCGCATCAAGGATACCGACGGCAATATGGAGCCGCCGTGGGATTTAACTCCTTCCGGCTTAGTGCGGAAAGACTATGACCTCCACTTCGCGGCGGGGAATGTTACAACGCAGTATTGGGATTTTTTCCCAGTTGCACCCGACCAGAAAGAATTCCTGTTCGAACTGCATTCGCCCGCGCAGAGCATTCAATATTTCAGACTGATTCTGAAGGATGACGATTTGCTTCTGGTCGACTCTACACCGAACACACAATCAGCTTGCCTCCAGTTCGACAAGAGCTTCGGTGGGAGCATCGGAGCCGACTGTCTGGTGAGCATACAACTCAAGCGCCAAAACACGATTCTTTCCGGCAGCGAGCAGTACGCAAAGATTGGTAAAACGCTCTGGTTAGCTGGCATCGTCGATTCGTTAGGCTATTTCACGATTGAGGAGAGGTATCCAAAGGACCGCGTGACTGGAATTCTCAAAGGCAAATTCGATGTAGGCTATCAAACAATGTCCGGCTACTTTTCAAAGCCTGACGGATCACGGCTGCAGCCTTTTGAGTTCAATGAAGTGCAACCAGCTGGGGCACAAGGGCGAGGGCCTTTTCAACAAAACTGTGAACCAGAAGGATCTATCACGGAACCATCCCAACGCTGATCAAATTCGATCCGCAATATGAAAGGTCGCTTTAGCCGCTGAGCTCGGTTTTTTCGTGTCTCGGGGGTAAATTAGTTCTGAATGTTAGCTTTCGTAACCGGCGCCAGTGGATTCCTCGGCAACCACGTCGCTCGCGCTCTCGCCAAACAAGGCGCCGACCTGCGCCTGCTGATTCGCGCCAACAGCAACACAAAAAACATTGCTGACCTAAAAGCCGACCTAGTCACCGGCGACCTGCGCGATCCCGCATCGCTCGAAAAGGGAATTGCCGGATGCGAAGTCGTCTTCCATGTCGCCGCCGACTACCGTCTCTGGCTACGAGATCCGAATGAGATGTATCGCTCCAACGTCGAGGGAACACGTGCCATCCTCGAGGCCGCGCGCAAAAACAGCGTTCGCCGCGTAGTGTACACATCCAGCGTCGCCACCATGGGATTCACCTCGAACGGCCAGCCCGCGGACGAAAACTCCCCCGTCTCTCTGGATAACATGATCGGCCCGTACAAGCGCTCGAAGTTCATGGCCGAACAGGTCGCAATCGAAGCAGCGCGTAGCGGCTTGGACGTCGTGATCGTCAATCCCACAACGCCAGTCGGCGAGCGTGACATCAAGCCCACGCCGTCCGGACGCATCATCGTAGATTTCCTGAAGAAAAAGTTTCCGGCATACGTCGATACCGGCCTGAATCTGGTCGACGCCACAGAATGCGCGCGCGGGCACATCGCCGCCCTGGAGAAGGGAAGAAGTGGAGAACGCTACATCCTCGGTGGCGAAAACCTCACGCTGAAGCAGATCCTGGATAAACTAGGTGCAATCACTGGCCTACCTTCCCCGACAATTCGCGTGCCCTATGTGCTCGCATTAGCCACAGGCGTAGTCGACGAAGTAGTCACAGGCCGCATCCGTGGCCGCGAGCCGCGTGCCACAATCGACGCCGTCCGCATGGGCCGCAAAAAAATGTTCGTCTCCTCCGCCAAGGCCGAAGGTGAATTAGGATGGAAAATTGTTCCTGTAGATGACGCGCTCCGCCGCGCAGTGGAATGGTTCCGATCAAATGGTCATATATGATTTCATCCACTCACTCTAAAGCTTGTCATTCCGACACTCACTCTAACCCTTGTCATTCCGACCGGAGTGGAGGAACCTGCTGTTCCGGTGCTGAAGCAGGGAATCACAAGCGCAAAGCACAGCAGAGCCCAGAGATGGCGGAAGGATTTGTCGCGTGATTGCCTGCGAGCGGACAATCCTACTTCGCTAGAAACGACACTTCAAAAGTGTGAGTAACCAAAAGAAAATCGCGATCGTCGCCGCTCTTGACCGTGAAATCCTCCCCCTCGTCAAGAGCTGGCCTTCGAGCAAACTGACCTACGAAGGCCGCGAATTCACCTTCTACGAGAGCGAGTACGCCGTGATCGTCTGCGGTGGAATCGGCCAAGAATCCGCCCGCCGCGCCGCCGAAGCCGTCATAACAAAATATTCCCCCGACCTGCTGATCTCAGCAGGCGTCGCCGGCGCGCTGGTTCCAGAGCTTCACGTAGGAGACACAATTTTCCCCGCGCTAGTGATAGACGCGCAGGACGGCAGCCGCCACGAAACCGCCATCCAAGCGGCACCCGTAGCCAACACGCCTTTAGGACGCACCGTTCTCGCGACGTATCCCGAAATTGCCAACATCAGCCAAAAGCAGCAGCTCGCGAAATCCTACGGCGCGCACGCTGTGGACATGGAAGCCGCCGCGGTCGCCCGCGCCGCCCAGAAGCACAATCTTCCATTCCTAGCTGTGAAATCCATCTCCGACGAACTCAACTTTGAACTTCCGGAGATGAACCGCTTCATTCGCCAGGGTCAGTTCCTAACGAAAAGCTTTGTTCTCTCCATCGCCCCTCGCCCGTGGCTCTGGCTGCGAGTCTTGCGTCTCGCGCGCAACACCCGACTCGCATCCGAAAACTTATGCGCCTGGCTGCGCGAAAGTGCCCTCACTAATACAATAGTTCCAGGCGTTCGTGTGAGCGCGGGCGAGGACGCGCGTTCCTCCACAACAGAGAATTAGGAGGCACGGGCTTCCCCGCCCGTGCAAGCAATCACGACCAAGCAAACATGGCCATTGCACATCAACTCACCTCGACACAAATACCAAGCAAGGTCCCGTCCACCATGCAGGCCGCCGTGTATCGCGGCAAAAACGACGTACGCCTTGAAACCGTTCCGGTGCCAGAAATCCGCCCCGGCGAAATTCTGCTCAAGGTTCACACCTGCGGCATCTGCGGCACCGACCTCAAGAAGATCTCCATCGGCTCGCACTCTGCTCCTCGAATCTTCGGCCACGAAACCTCAGGCACGGTCGCAGCCGTCGGCATCGGAGTCACGGAATTTGTCCCTGGCGACAGCGTCATGGTCTTCCACCATATCCCCTGCGGCGACTGCTACTACTGCCGTCACAAAACTTTCGCCCAGTGCGAGACCTACAAGAGAGTCGGCTGCACGGCCGGATTCGAGCCCTCCGGCGGCGGATTCGCCGAATACGTCCGCGTAATGGACTGGATCGTGGAAAAGGGAACAATACTCATCCCCGACGGCGTCTCCTTTGAGCAGGCGTCGTTCGTGGAGCCGGTCAACACCTGCATGAAAGGAATCGAGCGCATGGCGCTCGAGCCGGGCGAAACGGTGCTCGTGATCGGCCAGGGCCCGATCGGCATCATATTGAGTGTATTGGCCAAACGGGCAGGGGCGACGGTAATCACTTCCGATTTGTATGAGCAGAGGCTTACAATATCTAGAAGGTTCGGACTCGAAAATAGCATCAACGCTTCGCGCACTGATGCTGTTGGGGAAGTGCGCGGGCAAACCGAAGGCCGTGGCGCCGACGCCGCGATTGTAGCGGTCGGAAGCAACAACCTGATCCAGACCGCTATGAACGCGGTCCGCCCTGGTGGCCGGGTGTTGCTGTTTGCGCAAACCCAGCACGGCGAGGCGGTGTTCGATCCGGCGGCAGTTTGTGTGGACGAAAAAACGCTGGTCGGCTCGTATAGCGCAGCTGTAGATCTAGAGGACGAGTCGGTTCGGTTCGTGATGGGCCGGGAGATGGAGTTAGAAAAACTGATCAGTCATCGTTTCTTGCTGGCGCAGGCAGTGGAGGCTTTAGATCTCGCCGCCCATCCGCAGCCCGATTCGATGAAGATCGTGATTCAGCCGGGCAATGAAAGGCAGAAGTGAACGGAAAGATGACAGCAGCCGTCCTCTACGGCAAAGAGGACGTCAAAATTGAAAAAGTTCCCATTCCTCGCGTCGAAGATGGCGAAGTCCTTGTCAAAGTCCAAGTCGCGCTGACCTGCGGCACCGACCTGAAGGTTTATCAACGGGGATACCACGCCCGCATGATTGTTCCTCCGGCGCTCTTCGGACACGAACTGGCCGGAGTGATCGAAGAAGTGGGCCCGCGCGTTCGCGGCTTCAAGAAAGGCATGCGAGTCGTCGCCCTGAATTCCGCGCCTTGCCAGATATGCTTTTACTGCTCGCGTCACCAGGAAAACCTGTGCGAGGATTTGCTCTTCAACAACGGCGCCTATGCAGAATACATACGAGTCCCAAAGCGAATCGTCGAACTCAATATGCTCGCCATCCCGCCGCACGTCAGTTTTGAGGAAGCTGCCATTGTCGAGCCGCTGGCCTGCGTCTTGCGCGGACTTCATGAAACCGGCGTCGAGATCGGTGACACGGTCACTGTGATCGGGGCCGGTCCAATTGGCCTGATGTTCGTGCACGTAGCCCAAGCCGTTGGATGCAATGTAATCGCAGTGGTCAAGCGCGACTCACAGATCGTAGCTGCCCGCAAAATGGGCGCGCATGATGTCGTGCACGTCGGGTCGGTTAACAATCCAGTAGACGCAGTTCGAGCGGTTTCACCCGCTGGCCGTGGCTCTGACGTAGTGGTCGAAGCTGTAGGCCGTCCTGAAGCCTGGGTCTGGGCCACAGAAATGGTTCGAAAAGGCGGAACGGTCAACTTCTTCGGAGGCTGTGCCAAAGGCGCCAAAGTTGAACTCGACACTAATCGCCTGCACTACTCCGAAGTCACGCTGAAAGCCACTTTTCATCACACGCCCGATGCGGTGCGCAAAGCCTTTGCCTTAATTGCCGAGAAGAAGATTCGTCCCGCGGACTACATCACCGGAGAAGCGCCGCTGTCCCGCCTCCAAGAAGTCTTGCAGCACATGAAGAACAGAAACGGGGACATCAAGACCGCAATCATCCCGGGCCAGTGAAATCTGCTATTTGGTAATTGTGTAATTGTGTAATCGGGTAATTAAAAGTCTGGCTTTCACCTCAGTCCCGATTCTTTCAATTACCAATTGCCAAATTACTGAATTACAAAATTTTTTTCATGAGCACTGCCAACCAACTCTGGAGCCGTCTCCCCGCGTATTACGCCATCCCTGCGCGTGCTCCTTCTTTGCAGGAAGCTTGCGCGTACTGCGAGCGTCTGGCCCGCACCCATTACGAAAATTTTTCAGTCGCAACATGGTTCTTGCCCAAGCGCCTTCGTCAGCATTTCTTCAACCTTTACGCCTACTGCAGAATTTCCGACGACCTCGGAGATGAAACTGGAGATCCATCAGCATCCCTCCGATTACTCGACGAATGGGAGACTGAACTCAACGCCTGCTATGGCGGAAACCCTCGTCACCCCGTATTCGTTGCCCTCGCCGACACCGTGCGTCAGTTCGACATCCCCATGCAGACCTTCGCTGACCTCCTGACCGCGTTCCGCCAAGACCAGACCATCACCTGTTACGAAACGTTCGCTGATCTACTCGGATACTGCCGTTATTCAGCAAATCCCGTCGGCCACCTGGTGCTTTATCTGTGCGGATATCGCGACCCCGAGCGCCAGCACCTTTCCGACTTCACCTGCACCGCGCTACAACTGGCAAACTTCTGGCAAGATGTGACCACCGACTACGAAAAGGGCCGGATCTATCTCCCTCTAGAAGACCTCAGACGGTTCCAGGTTTCCGAGGAAGACATCGCCTCCAAACGCAACAGCTCCCAATTTCGCGAGATGATGCGCTTCGAGGTTCAGCGCGCCCGCGATTGGTTTGACCGAGGCTTTCCTTTGGTAAGCAAGGTCAGCCGCGAACTAGCAATCGATATCGAACTCTTCAGCCGCGGAGGCCAGGAAATCCTCAACGCCACCGAGCGCCAGGAATACGCCGTCTTAGGCAACCGCCCGTCCATTTCAAAGTCCCGCAAACTGGCACTGGTAGCAAGGGCCGCATTTCACAAGCTGATATGAGTATCGCTGTGCAAACTCCTCCGCAGTTTGTTCCCACCGAGTCCCAGCTTCACGTCGCTTACTCGGTTTGCCGGGGAATCACGCGCTCGCAAGCCAAAAATTTCTATTACGGATTTCTAGTCCTCCCCAAGCGCAAACGCCAAGCTCTCTGCGCGGTCTACGCGTTCATGCGCCGCTGCGACGACATCGCGGACGACCCGTCTCTCTCCAACCGCGACCGCCAACAAAAGCTCGATATCTGGCTAGACGCCTTCCATGCCGCGCAGGCCGGAAGTCCCACCGACGATCCCGTTCTGCTGGCCCTGACCGACGCCCAGCGCCGCTTCCACATTCCTCTAGGACTTCTCGACGCACTCGCCTTCGGCACCGCGATGGACGTCGAACAGAATCCAGAACAACCAACAACTCCGGGTCTGCAAGTCCAGTACCGCAGCTTTCAGGATCTAGAGCGCTACTGCTACCACGTCGCCTCCGTCGTCGGTCTGGTCTGTATCCGCATCTTCGGATACACCGATCCCGCCGCCGAGCCCCTTGCCGAAAAATGTGGCCTCGCCTTCCAACTCACCAACATCATTCGCGACGTGAAAGAAGACGCCGCTGTCGGACGAATCTATCTCCCGCAAGACGAACTCGAGCAGTTCGGAATTTCCGCAACCGAACTGGCGTCCGTCCGCGTCGCGTCTCGCCTGCGTCCTCTGCTCGAACTCCAGGCGCAGCGTGCCTTTGAAAACTACCGCTCCGGAGACGAGTTGCTCCACTTCATCGCCGAAGACAGCCAGCCCGCCCTCTGGGTACTGGTCACGATCTACCGCAGCCTGCTAGAAAAAATCGTTCGCCTCAATTACGAAGTTTTCTCCCGCAAAGTAAGCCTCACCTTCCGGGAAAAACTCTCCATCCTCAGCAAAGGATTTCTGAGGCGAATCCTCTGATGGCCTCTCCTCAGCCCACGGTGGCAATCGTCGGAGGCGGCCTCGCAGGACTGGCCGCCGGTTGCGCCCTCTCCGACAGCGGTTTCCGCGTAACGCTGTTCGAGCGCCGGCCGTATCTCGGCGGCCGCGCTTCCTCTTACGAGCATCCCGGAACCGGCGAAGTCGTGGACAACTGCCAGCACGTTCTCTTCGGCAGCTGCACCAACCTGATCGCCTTCTACAAGAAAATCGGAATCGAAGACAAAATCCGCTGGTTCGATCGCATGACCTTCATCGAGCCGGGCGGCCGGCAGTCGGTGCTGGAGCCAACTTTTTTGCCCGCGCCCCTTCATCTCACTCCTTCATTTCTTAGATTGAATTTTCTCAACATGCGCGACAAGTTCGCACTCTCCCGCGCACTGACGGTCCTAATCACTCGCACCCAAAAAGATGACGGAACATCGTTTCAGGACTGGCTGATGCGCCATCATCAAACGCCTGCAGCCATCGAACGCTTCTGGAAACCAATCCTGGTCAGCGCGCTGAGCGAAGATCTCGACCGCATCGCGGTCCCATACGCAGCCCAGGTTGTCCGCGAGTCGATGAAGTCTCCAACCGCACGCCGGATGGGAATTCCCACCGTCCCGCTGACCGACCTTTACAATGCAGCGCGCGATTACATCACAGCTCGCGGCGGGAACGTCCACTTCCGCAACGGTGTTCAGTCGATTGCTCCATCTCCGACAGGTGTGCGCCTCGAGCTCCAGGACTCAGAAGAAGAATTCGACCGCGCGATATTGGCCGTCCCATTCGATTCCCTTGCCAAGCTGCTGCCCGACTCGCTGCAGTCGCAAGATTTGCGCGAAAAACTCTCGCACTTTGAGACCTCCCCTATCACCGGCGTCCATTTCTGGTTCGACCGCCAAATCACCAACCTCCCACACGCAGTTCTTCTCGACCGAACCATTCAGTGGATGTTCCACAAGTCCATGCTCCTGAAGAAAAATTTTCCAGTCGCAGAGAGCGTACTGAACCACCAACCCCTGTCATCCGCACTGGATCACCAATCCCTGTCATCCCGAGCGGAAAGAGATCATCCGCTTACGGATGATCTCTTGCAGTCGAGGGACCTGGTGTTTTCTCGATCCGAAGGCGAAGCACAGCTCCATTCCGGTTCAGCCCCGAAGGGGCGGCATCCGTTAGCCCAGCGCGTAAGCGCTGGGTACAAGCGCGAAATGACCGAGTCCCGCAGGGACGACGCCACGTCTCCCAGCTATGTCGAACTCGTAATCAGCTCCTCAAAATCCCTAATACAAAAATCCCGCCAGGAAATCATCGATCTCGCCCAAAACGAACTCCGCGAATTCCTTCCCCAGGCCCCCGAGGCCAATCTCCTTAAAGCCACAGTCATCAAAGAGGTGAACGCCACATTCTCTCCAACCCCACGAATCGACCAATACCGCCCAACTCCGCAAACTCCCTGGCCTCACATCTTCCTCGCCGGAGACTGGACCTCCACCGGCTGGCCCGCAACCATGGAAGGCGCCGTCCGCAGCGGCTGCTTGGCCGCGCAAGCACTTACGAGCGCCGCTGGCAATAAGAGAAATTTTCTCGTCCCCGATCTACCTGGTACCGGTCTCATGCGCTTCTTCCTGCGCTAGTCCCGGAATCTTGTATCCCCAGCCCGCCGCTTGTGGCAGAATGTTTGCAATCCAATGCAGGACTGGTGCGGCTTTCGGCCTGCATAATCCACCGAACTTCGTTTCCTCGCGGAATCGTTAGAACTCTAGGGGCTACACGTGAACTACAAGGGACCTGTGGGAGAGGTGGAAGAAACTTCTGGACGCCTCTGGCGTTTTGCGGACTACGAATTTGACGAGTTGGGCCGCGAATGACGCGTCAAAGGCAAGCCGGTCGACCTCGAATCGAAGCCGCTGGAAATTCTGCTCCAGCTTCTCCTCCACGCCGGTGAAGTCGTAACCAAGGAAGAGCTCCTCGAGTCCGTCTGGCCTGCCGTGATCGTGGTTGACGGCTCCCTCGCTACCGCGGTCTCGAAACTGCGCAGAGCCATGGGTGACGACGAGCACCCGGCCATCCTCACCGTTCCCCGCGTTGGGTACCGCCTCGGCGTGCCCGTTTACTGTAAGACCGTTGCGGCAGCCTCCAGCCCGGAACTTGGCTTCAAGGTTCGCGACACAGTCCCGGCAAGAGAGCAGTGGCAGCTTTCCCGCGCGCTCGAGCGTTCTGGATCCAGCGAAGTCTGGCTGGCCCAGAATCCAAAGACCCGCGAACAACGTGTTTTCAAATTCGCCTCCGATGGCGTTCGTCTAAAAGCCCTGAAGCGAGAGATCACTATTTCGCGCTTCTTGCGCGAATCCCTGGGCGAGCGGCCCGATTTTGTCCGCATCCTCGAATGGAACTTCGAAACCGCCCCTTTCTTTCTGGAAAGCGAATACGCGGGGCCGAACTTGGCAGAGTGGGCCGAGCAGCACGGAGGATTGTCCCAGGTTCCGCTCAACGACCGATTGCAGCTTTTGATTGACATCGCGAAAGCCGTCGCCGCCGCGCACGGTATCGGAGTGCTGCACAAAGATCTGAAACCCGCCAACATCCTGCTTGTAGTGCCCAACGAAGCGCCGCGCAACGAAGTGCCGCGCAACGGGGGATACAAGACCTGGCAAATCAAGATCGCCGACTTCGGCAGCGCGTCTCTGTTCGACCCTTCGCGCCTGCAGACCTTGGGTATCACGAATCTGGGATTCACTCAGACCATAACCCAGGACGGGTCCTTCACAGGCACGCTGATGTACTTGGCGCCCGAGGTCCTCGCCGGTCAGTCGCCCAGCACATCTGCGGATGTCTACGCGCTCGGCGTCATGCTCTACTAGTTAACAGTTGGTGATTTCCGCAAGCCCCTCGCCCCCGGATGGGAAGCGGAAATTGCAGATCCCCTGCTGCGCGAGGACATCGCGGAAGCAGCATCCGGCGATCCTGCCAAACGCCTAGGCAGCGCTGCCGAACTCGCGGACCGCCTGGTAACGCTCGATCAACGGCGCACCAAGCGCAACGAATTGGAAGCAGCAAAAATGCGGGCCCAACTAGCCGAGCGTAAGCTTGCCGAAGCTCAGGCTCGCAGGCCTTGGGTCGTGCTTGCGGTAATCGCGCTGGTGCTTGGATTAGGATTCAGTTTCACGCTCTATCGCCGGGCAGCTCGCGAACGCGATCATGCCAATCGGCAGACGGCCATTGCAACTTCGATCAATCAATTTCTTTCTAACGATCTGCTTGGCCGCAGCAATCCATTTGTGAGTGGCAACTCGACCGAGTCGCTGATGGAGACCATCAAGCAAGCCTCACCTGCCATCGACCGCCAGTTCAAAGACGAACCGCTGGTGGCAGCTCGCCTTCACCAGACAATTGGCCGAGCGCTAGATAATCGCACGGCCTACCCCGATGCCCGCCAGGAATACGACCGCGCCGCGACTCTCTTCCAGCAAACCGATGGCGAGCTGTCCCAAGATGCCATTGTTGTGCAACTACAGCGCGCAACCCTCGAGGCGCGAAGCTATGAAAAGGATTCGCTCACGCTGGCGAAATCCATCCTCGCCCAGCAAGAGGCATTGATGGCGAAGCTTCCGCGTCCCCGGCCCGACTTGTCGGTCTGGCTGTCCTCGGCGCGCGGAATGATCGCCCTCATCGATAACAATGCGAAGTCCGCCGCAGACAATTTTCAGTCTGCGGTCCAAGGCGCAGAACTTCTCCCAACCTTCGACGAAAGCGCTCGCCTGACCTTCAAGCAGCGTCTAGCTTTCTCCTACATCCGCCTGGGCACTGGCGCTAAGGCGGAGCAACTGTGCCGAGAACTCATTCTGGCTTTCACTCGCGTGACCGGTCCCGATAGTCCCAACGTGCTGCGCGTCCGCCTCAATCTGGCGCAAGCCTACATGATCCAGAACAAGCACGAAGAGGCGGTCAAAGAAGCCAACACCATCTATCCACAGTTCGTGTCTAAGCTGGGGCCCGACCACGAACTCACCATGCAGTTGCTGACCACGCGGGCGCAGTCCGAAGGCAGCCTGGGCATGTGGAATGATGCTGTCGGCGACGATCTGGCAATCTACAATCTCGCCGTCAAGAAGCAAGGTCCACTGTCATTCTTCGCGGTAGCCACGCTATCCGACGCCTCGCTAGCCACCTGCCGCGCGGGAAGATACAGCGAAGGCGAATCAAACGCCCGCAAAGCATACGAAGCCTCCATCAAGGCCTTCGGCCCACGCGCCGGCCTAACCGGAGGAGTGGCCTCCACTCTTGCCACTTGTTTGATTGGCGTGGGCAAGCTGGATGAAGCCACCAACCTGTTAACGCAAATAGATGTCCCAGCCGTGACGCAACTAGCAGGAGACCCAAACTGGGGCGCAGGCGTAACCCTCTTGCAAGCCGAAATTGCTTACCGGCGCAAGGACTACGACACAGCGAGAAAATACGTCCAGACCGTGACCCCCGTCTTCGAGAGCAAAGACGCCGAACCCTACGAAAAGCGCGCGCTAGAAAATCTCAACGCCGAACTAAATAAGATCTCACAGCGAAACTAAGCAAGCCGGATAAACGAATCGCATTGCCAACGATCAACCCTGCCGTGCCGTAATAACCCCTAATTCATGTGTCCCGAACGGGCTGCAAGCCCGTGAGGGACGTTACGTCAGCTAGTTCCACGATGGCGCCAACAGGATGATGCACCATCCTTCCGGGTCGGCACTCCTGTCCGACGCTCTTCTCAGAATCGTAAAACCGAACTCCCGAACGCCCCCGCCCCCCGCACGCTGAACACGGGAGGGCACGACTTCAGTCGTGCCGCTGAGGATAGTAATAACGGGCTTTAGATTCTCTCTTCTGCGTCAATTTTTTTCTCTCTGGAGAGGTGCAGGAGAACCAAAAAGCCCCGCCTTTTTTTCGGCGGGGCTTTGGTCGGACAGGAATGTCCGACCCACACGGTTCCAGCTAAAAGCTAATAGCTAGAAGCTGTCTTTAGTACATATCCCCCATGCCGCCGCCGTGGCCGCCGGGCATGGGAGCTGATTCTTTCTTTTCCGGCAGCTCGGATACAAGGGCTTCGGTGGTCAGCATCAAGGACGCAATCGATCCGGCATTTTGCAGCGCGGTGCGCACGACCTTGGTGG